>Ga0335072_10008671_pt1 | contig 14720 bp, 14 predicted proteins | sample Lox_Sample_21_FD_206725 | JGI IMG/M metagenome (GOLD analysis project Ga0335072, IMG submission 206725) | Soil microbial communities from Loxahatchee National Wildlife Refuge, Florida, United States - Lox_Sample_2.1 | ecosystem: Environmental > Terrestrial > Soil > Wetlands | place: USA... | reverse complement strand
GGGCCTCTTCCACATCATCACCGGCTCGTACCCCTTCGCGAAGGCGTTCGTCGAGGTCGACGCCGCCTACACGAACAAGCCGCCGGGCGGGATCGCCTACCGCTGCTCGTTCCGGGTCACGGAGGCCGTCTTCGCGATCGAGCGGATCGTCGACTCGATGGCCCACAAGCTCGCGATCGACCCGGCCGAGCTGCGGCTCAAGAACTTCATCCCGCCCGAGGCGTTCCCGTACTCCTCGGCCCTTGGCTGGACCTACGACTCCGGCAACTATGCGGGCGCGCTCCGCAAGGCGATGGAGATCATCGACTACGCCGGCCTGCGGAAGGAGCAGGCGGCGAAGCGGGCGAAGGGGGAGCTGATGGGGCTCGGCATCTCCAGCTTCACGGAGATCGTCGGCGCCGGGCCGTCGAAGACGTTCGACATCCTCGGCATCAAGATGTTCGACTCCGCCGAGATCCGCATCCATCCGACCGGCAAGGTCATCGCCCGCTTCGGCACGAAATCGCAGGGCCAGGGCCACGAGACGACCTACGGGCAGATCCTCGCGGAGGAGCTCGGGATCCCGGTCGAGAACATCAACATCGAAGAGGGCGACACGGACACCGCCCCGTACGGGCTCGGCACGTACGCGAGCCGCAGCACCCCGACCGCCGGGGCGGCCGCGGCGATCGCCTGCCGGAAGATCCGGGAGAAGGCCGCCAAGATCGCGGCCCACCTCCTCGAGGTCGCGCCGGACGACATCGAGTGGAAGGACTACAAGTTCCAGGTGAAGGGCGTCCCCGAGAAGTCGAAGACGATGGCCGACGTCGCCTTCGCGGCGTACACGAACCATCCCGCGGGGATGGAGGCGGGGCTCGAGGCGGTCGACTACTACGACCCGCCGAACATGACGTATCCGTTCGGGAGCTACATCTGCGTCGTCGACGTCGACAAGGAGACCGGCCAGGTGAAGATCCGGCGGTTCGTCGCGGTCGACGACTGCGGGAACATCATCAACCCGATGATCGTCGACGGGCAGATCCACGGCGGCCTCACCATGGGCCTCGGCCCGGCGCTCTTGGAGGAGATCCAGTACGATGCGCAGGGGAACTCCCGGGCGCCGTCGTTCCTCGAGTACCTGCTCCCGACCGCGGTGGAGACCCCGAAGTGGGAGACCGCGAAGACCGTCACCCCGAGCCCCCACCATCCGCTCGGCGCCAAGGGCGTCGGCGAGTCGGCGACCGTCGGGGCGCCCGCGGCGATCGTCAACGCGATCGTCGACGCGCTCCAGCCGTACGGGGTCACCCACATCGACATCCCGGTGTCGGCGTACAAGGTCTGGCAGGCGATCCACGCGAAGGATCCCCGGTAGGACCGGCGCGGAGGGCTCGCCGTGCACGTCGAAGGCACCTTCACGACCCGCGCCCCGGCCGAGCGGGTCTGGGCGCTGTTCCGCGACCCGGTCGCCTTCACGAACTGCCTCGACGACCCGCATGCGATCCACGCCGTCGACGCGACCCACTTCGAAGGGACGGTGACGACGGGGGTCGCGTTCATCCGCGGCACCTTCCGCGTGCGCGGGAGCTACGTCGCCGAGACCGCCCTCGCGGCGCTCGAGGTGAAGTTGTCCGGCACCGGGATGGGGAGCGGCCTCGACGCCGACGTGAAGCTCACGCTCGAGACCGCGGGCGCCACGACGGTCCGCTGGTCGGCCGAGATCACGCTGAACGGGCCGGTCGCGACGATCGGCGAGCGGGTCGTCCGGGGCACGGTCGACAAGAAGACGGCGGCGCTGTTCGCGAAGGCCCAGGCGCTGCTCGAGGCCCCGCCGTAGGGCGTCCCCGGGGCCTACGGCGGCGGGCTCCGCCGGACCTTCACGATCTCGGCGAGGATGCTGAGCGCGATCTCCTCCGGGGTCTCCGCGTTCAGCGCGAGACCGACCGGCGTCCGGATGCGTCCGATCCGCTCCGCCGGGACCCCGTCGGCCCGCAGGGCGGCCAGCACCCCGGCCGCGCGCTTCGCGCCCGCGACGAGCCCGAGGTAGGGGAGCGGCTGCGCCACGAGCCGCGCGAGCGCGGCCTCGTCGTACGCCCCCACGCTCGCGACGACCGCGTAGGTGTCGGGACCGAGCTCGGAGGGGAGGCTCGCGAGCCGCGGCAGCCAGCGGGCGACCTCGGGGAGCTCGCGTGGGTCGGCGCCGGGCGCGGCCAGGACGACGCGGAACCCGAGCACGGGCCCGAGGGCGGCCAGGGTCGCGGCGACGGGCGACGCGCCGACCACGAGGAGCGTGGGGCGGTCGGGTCCGGGGGACCCGCCCGCCGGGCGGGCCGGGTCGGTCCCGGGGCGCCAGATCCGCCGGGGGGCCGGCCGCTCGGACGGGCGGGCGTGCAGGGCAAGGCGCGGCCCGGCGAGCCGCTCGAGCGCGGCCGTGAGGGGCGTCCCCGCGGCCCGGGCCGCGGCGAGGGCCGCCAGTTCCTCGGGCGTGTCGACGTCGATGAGGATCCCCGGGTCGTCGACCGGGACCTCCCGGATCTCGCGCGGGTGGTCCGGGAACATCGCGCGGCAGCCGACGTCCCCGCGGATCCGCTGCGCCTCCCCCGCCAACGACGCCTCGAAGAGGACGGGGTTCCCGCGCACCCCGCGGAAGGTCGGGAGGAAGATCCGCCCGTCGCCCGACCCCGCCCGGGCGAGGAGCGCCGCGATCGTCGTCGCCTGCACGAACGGCTGGTCCGCGAGCACGATCAGCGCGTGGGTCGCCCGCGACGGCCACGCCCGGAGCCCGGCGCGGATCGAGCTCGACATCCCTTGCGCGAACTGGGGATTCTCCACGACCCGAGCCTCCCCGGCAGGCACCGCCCGCCGGATCTCGGCGGCCCGGTCCCCGACCACCACGCGCACCCCGACGACCCCGCTCCCCCGCAGGGCGTCGAGCACGTGCGCGAGGAACGGCCGTCCCTCCCACGGGACGAGGGGTTTCGGCCGGCCCATCCGGGAGGAGGCGCCGGCCGCCAGAACGATCGCGAGGGCCCGCACCGGGCGGGGTCGACCGACCTTGGCCCGCCCCGCCCGCGGCACGCGGCCACGACCTTTCCCCGGAGGGTAAGGATTGCGCCGGGAGGCGCGGCGCTCGCTTGAAGAAGGCCGCCTCCCTGACGGGCGCGCCGCATGTTCCAGAAGGTCCTCGTGGGGTACGACGGGTCGAGCTCGTCGGCCCAGGCGCTCGCCGTGGCGGTGGAGGTGGTCGGGCGGTTCCGAGCCGCGCTCACGGTGGCGGTCGTGCGACCGGGCGAGGCGGACGCCGCCTCGGCCGGAGTGGACCACCTGTACCCGGTCGGAGAGGGCGCGCGAGCGCTCGGGATCATCGTCGACGAGCTGCGCGAGAAGGCGCTCGCCGCCGGAGCGACCGCGGTCGACTCCGTGGTGCTCCACGGCGAGACCGTGGCGCAGCTGGTGGACTACCTCGAGCGGAACCGCTACGACCTCGCCATCGTCGGGTCGCGGGGCCTGACCCCCGGCCGGCGGCTCCTCATGGGGAGCACCTCCTCCTCGCTGGTCGACCGGGCCCCGTGTCCGGTGCTGGTCGTACGGCCGTCCCGCCGCCTCGCGGCGCGGGGGCGCTGAGCGACGTTACGCGACGATCTCGATGCGGCCGGAGCGGCCCATCGAGACCTGGAGCTTGCCGCGGAAGTCCTTCACCCAGCCGTCCGTGATGCGGACCTTTTGGCCGACCGAGTACTTCGTGATGTCCCCGCCCCAGAGGGTCAGGGTGATCGTGCCCGACTCGTCCTGGAGCGTCGCGTCGGCGACCTGGGACGGTCCCCGGGACGTCGTGACGTCGCGCGGCGCCGAGATGGCCGTGATGGTGGCCTCGATGGTCGCGTTCGCATTGGCACGCAGGGCGGAGATCGGGGGCATGGCGACCCGGGGAGCCTCGCGAGGGATAAGCCTGCCGGGGGCCCCTCAGCCCTCGGCCACGGCCGATCCGGTGCCCGCGACGGGGACCCGCCGGGGGTCGTCGAGCTCGTACCGCTGCCCGCAGCGCTCGCACCGCACGAAGCCGTGGACCGCTCCCGATTCCGGCGCGCCGAGGCCCCCTCCGCAGGCCGGACGGTCGGGGCGCCTCGCAGGCGGGTCGGTCACCGGGCCTTCACGCCGACGTTCCGGAGGAGGAGCGCGTGCTCCCGGTCGGAGATCCAGTTCACCCGCAGGTACTCCCGGAGGAACGCATCGCTCGCCCCCTCGCGCCGGGCGAGGGCGACCGAGAAGCGGTACGCCTCGATCTCGGTGGGGCGGTCCCCGTAGCGGTACCCTTCGACCCAGAGGTCGTGGCCGGCCCGGCGCTGGAGGACGTGCACGAGCTCGTGCAGGATGTCGAGGTACAGGATCAGCGCCGCGCTCCGGTGCAGGTGCGCGCGGCCCACCACGATGACCTCCCGGGGGGAAGTGTAGGGCAGGAAGCCGACCCGCTTCAGCAGCGGGGGGATCTCGTGGGGCGCGACGTACATCCAGACGGGGCCCGGCACGACCTCGACGTAGCTGCGACGGGCGAGGCGGGCGCGCTCCGCCGGCGTGCCGGGGAGGAGCGCGAACGCGGGAAGCCGGTCGAGGCCGGGGAACACCTCGAGGAGGCGGTGCCGGCCCGGTCCGGTCGTGCGGGCGACCCGGAACCCCTCGGGCGGTCGCGGGGTTCGGGCGGTCGGTCGCGGCATCGGTCTCCGGGCGCGCGACGGAGCCGCGGCGGATAGTTAACGGCCGGGGTCGGGACCGGGCGCGGGATCACGCGGCCGGCTCGTCCCGCCAGTTCCTTCGCGGGCGCAGCCCGCTGCGTTCGTAGAGCTCGATCGTGTTCTCGAACAGCTCGCGCTCCCGGCGGGACGACTGGTCGACGTAGCAGCGGCGCGCGGTGATGGCGCCCATCTCGCCCATCCGCTCCGCGTCGCGCGGTCGCCGCAGCAGTGCCGCGAGCCGATCGGCGAAGGCCCGCGAGGAGCCGGGCGGGACGACGTAGCCGTTCACGTCGTCGGCCACGAGCTCCGCGACCCCGGCGCCGCTGCTCACGACGACGGGGAGCTGGTGGTTCCACGCCTCGATCGCCACGAGCCCGAACCCCTCCCAGGGGGCGGGGTGCAGGAACGCCGTCGCCGAACTGTACGCCGTTTGCAGGTCGTCGGGCGAGAGGCCGCCCGTCAGGACGACCCGGTCCTCGAGGTGCCGCGCGCGGATGCGCCGCGCGAGCTGCTCGCTCCAGCGGCTCGCCTTCGAGGGGTCGGAGCGGCCCGCGCGGAGCGCGTCGGTCGAGAAGCTGCCGCCGCCGACGATCACGAGCTTGAGGTCCGGAAAGCGGCGGCGCAGGAGCGCGAGGGCATCGACGGCGAGGTCCTGCCGCTTCACCGGGTCCATCCGGCCCACCGTCAGGAAGTACGGGCTGTCGCCGAGGCCGAACCGCTCCCGGAAGTGGCGGCGCGCCGTGTCGGCCGCCCGGTGCTGCTCGCTCGGATCGATCGACGGGTAGAGCTGGAACGCCCGGCCCTGGAAGCCGGCCTGGATCAGCTCCTCGAGGCCCGCGCGGGTGCTGACGACGATCGCATCGAACCCCTCCATCGATTTGAGGAAGAACCGGCGGATCGGCTCGGGGTAGCCCGCGAGGTCGAGCGGGATGTGCCAGCGGAGGAGGGTCGGCGCCGCCGAGCCGATCAGCCCGCCGACCAGCAGCTGCTGGTAGTCGTGGACGTAGAAGACGTCGAACTCGTCGGCGCGGCGCAGCAGCCGGTCCGCGGTGAGGAAGTTGTACCGGACGAAGGCGCGGTAGTCCCGGTCGAAGTGTTCCGGGGCCCGGGGGCGGTGGAACGAGCGCCAGATCGCCTCCTTGAAGCGCACGTAGCCGAGTCGGTCGGCGGCGTCGAGCCGGATCGTCTCGAGCGTGTACCCCTCGCTCGTCCGGACCTCCTCGGGAATGTTGGGCGCGCCGAGGGCGACCCAGCGCGCTCGGGGTGCGATCCAGGACGCGCCGCCGGTCCGCAGCAGCGCCCGCATCATCGGCACCACGCCGCCGACCTGAGGCGTGTAGTCGCGTCCGAGCTTCCAGACCGAGCGCGACGCCGGTCGCGCCCCGGGCAACGGCAGCAGCGGCGGGGTCTGCGTGTTCACGCACACGCGGATCATGGCCATCCCTCCGGGAGAGCGTCGCGGACTTGAGAGGTCGTCGGGTCCGGGGCCGCGCCCCGGCGCCGCGGGAGATCGCCGCCCGCCCTCCGAGGGACCGGCCCCGGCATCGCCCCGCCCCCTCGGGACGATCCGGTCAGTCGGCGGTCGTCGCCCCGTTCGCCCGGGGCGCCAGGAACCGGCCCCGGGCGAGCCAGGGGAACGGGGTGAGCAGCCGGTCGGAGACGTTGGCGAGGCCGAGCGCGAGGGCGCACCGCAGCAGTCCGATGTGCGTGAATGCCTGCGGGTAGTTGCCGAGCGGGGTGCCGGAGATCGGGTCGAACTCCTCCGGCAGGAGCCCGAGGGGACTCGCGATCTTGAGCAGCTGATCGAAGTTCTGACGGGCGCGGCGCAGCTCGCCCGCGCGGGCGAGGCACTCCACGAGCCAGAACGAGCACGGCAGGAACGAGCCGTCCTCGCCCGGGAGCCCGTCCGGGTGGAAATACCGGTAGACGAACGGGCCGACCGACAGCTCCCGCTCGACGCGCACCACGGTGCCCGCCACCCGCGGGTCGTCGGGAGCGAGGAAGCCGACGAGCGGGATCCGCAGGTTCGATGCGTCCGGCACCGGGCGACCGAACGCCTGGACGAACATCTCGCGCTTCCGGTCGAACCCCCGCTCGAGGACGGTGGCGCGGACCCGTTCGGCCTCGCGGCTCCAGCGCTCGGCCTGATCGCGCGTTCCGTACGTTCGGGCCAGCGCCGCCCCCCGATCGAGCGCGACCCACGCCATCACCTTCGAGTAGACGTAGTGCGCCGGCGGCCCGCGGACCTCCCAGATCCCCCGGTCGGGCTGCCGCCAGAGCCGGGCCACCTCCTCGACCATCTCGTCGAGCGCGGCCCAGTGGCCCTCGAGCGAGTTCGGCTCGATCCGGCCCAGCACGAACGCCGCGTCGAGGAACTCGCCGTAGATGTCGAGCTGGAACTGGTCGACCGCGCCGTTGCCCACCCGCACCGGGCGCGAGCCGAGATACCCCGCCAGGTGGGGAAGGTCCCGCTCCGAGAGCTCGGTCTCTCCGTGAGCCCCGTAGAGCACGCGCAGGCGACGCCCCTGAAATCCGGACGGCCGCAGCCGCAGCGTCCAGTGCAGGAACGCCCGGGCCTCGGTCACGTGGCCCATCAGGAGGAGGCTCTCCGCGGCGAACGCGGCGTCGCGGATCCACACGTACCGGTAGTCCCAGTTGCGGCTGCCGCCGGGCCACTCGGGCAGCGAGGTCGTGGGCGCCGCGACGAACGCGCCGGTGTCGGCGTTCGAGAGGAGCTTCAGGGTGAGCTCGGAGCGCTCGACCCACGTGTGCCAGCGGCCCGCGAGCAGGTGCATCGGGGACGCCTCCGAGTGCGTCCACCCCTTCCAGAACGCGCCGGTCTGCTCGAGGAGCTCTTCCGCCGGCGTGCGGCTCGGCCGCGTGGGCCCGCCGAACAGCTCGACCGCCCGGGGCGCGCCGGGCACGACCGTGGGGGTCGCCACGACCGACTCGCCGACCGGCTCGGCCGGCCCCGTAAGACGGTACCCCAGCACCTGGGAGCCACCGCGGGCGACCCAGCGATCGCCGAGCCGCTGCCAGGTCGGGGCCCGCGTGGCGTAGTCGAACCGGGGGGCCAGCTCGACGCGGATCGGCACCGGCCCCTCCTCGGCCTCGACCCATCGGACGATCAAGGGCACGGTGTCGGCCACCGCGCCGGGAAGGATCGGCATGAAGTCGCGCACGATCAGCCGGCGCGAGCCTTCGAGGCGGAACTCCGTCCGCAGGATCGCGGTCGACGGCTCGTACGTCTGGGAGGAGCGGTACCGCTCGTGCGGCACGATCTCGTGGAACCCGCCGATCCGCCGGTCGAGGAGCCGGGCGAAGACGCTCGGCGAGGCGAAGCGGGGAAAGCAGGCCCAGTCGATCGACCCGAAGCGGGAGACGAGGGCGGCGGTGTGCAGGTTGCCGATCAGCCCGTAGTCGTAGATCCCGCCCGGGACGAGGGGATGCGTCGCCTCGTCGGGTCCGAGCGTCCGCGCCCGGACGGACGTTGTTCTCCCGGCCGTCCGCGACCTCGCCACCGTGCGCCCTCACCGCGCCGGGTCGCCCGCGCGTCGGTCCGGCGGCCCGCCGCACCCCGATGAGGGAGAAAACCGTTGCCCGCCGCCCGGGCGGTCAGGACGGTTTCGGGACCGGACCGAGGTTCTGTCCGGCCGGTCCGTGGGGGCGCAGGTTGTGGCGGGCGAGGGCCGTCGGGGTCGGAAAGCGCGCGCCGCACAGGCCGCAGACGAACCCCGGTCGGTGCGCCTCGGGATTCATGTCGAGGCTCGCGGTGGCGTCGCCACCACCGTGGGCCGTGGCCATGTGCCGGACGAGCTCGCCGGGGGATCCGAAGCTGGCGCCGCAGTCCGCACATTCCTGGGCTATGTTCATCGTCGCCGACCTCCGAGGCTAGGCTCCGGGCCCGTCGTTGAAATACGTTTGTCCCACGACGGAAAATGGTTCGGCGATTGACGGACGGAACCCGAGTCGAATACCCCGATTGTCGATGCGGAGCCGGCGGCCGGGTTATTCGTCGGCGCGCGGCTACATGTAGGTCCGGGGCGCTAGGCCGGTCCCCGGAGGCGACCGATGTCGCACCCCAGCTTTCGGCAGTCGCATGGTGCCGGCGTGCTGCTCGACCTCGTCCTGGCCGCGGGGATCGTCCTCGTCGGCGCCTTCGTGCTCTCCTCGGTCGGGCTCACGTTCGGCGAGCTCGTGCACGGGGCCGGCCGCTTCTTCGGCTACTAGGGCCCCGGCCCGGCGCGCTAGAGGTCGCGGAGGATCCGCTCGACCTCGTGCGCCGCCGCGTCGAGCTCCTGCGCCACCTTGTGCCCAACCTTCTGGGCCGAGCGGGACGGGTCGCGGGCGGCGTCCTTCGCCTTCACCACGAGGCGCTTCGATAGGCGGGCCGTCGCCTTCGCGAGCTCCTTGGCCGCTCGCTTGGTCTCCCGGATCGCATCTTGCATGGCGGGGTCGGTCATCTTCCTCCTCCGGGAATTCCAGCGACCGATGCTATTTACGAGCGTCGGAACCGCCCCGCTCGAGGGCGCGCCGGCCCGGCCGCCGGCTGCGCTAGGAGTAGACGAGGTCGAGGGGGCCGTTGTAGGCTCCGCCGGGGAGCGTGATCGTGAGATTGAGCGTATTGTTGCCGACGGCCGGCACGAACAGCGGGAGACCCAGGTCGCTGAGCGTGAACCCGGTCGTGTTGGTGGTGACCTCGGAGAGCTTGCACGTGGTGTTGTTGAAGTTCTCGATCTGGAGGCCGAAGGCGTCGCTCGCCCCGGGGCTGTCGCTGAAGCCCGCGTAGTAGATCGGGAACTCGTTGAGCCCGCAGACGTCGGTGGGCGCGTAGACGTTGATCTCGGTCACGGTGACGACCGGGGCCGTGGTGGCGACGTACACGAGGCCGGCCAGCACGATCACGACGACGACCACGATGACCACGAGCACGAGACGTCGGCGGCCCCACCTCCCGGACGGGGCGCCGGCGAGGCTCGGCGCGGGCGGGACCGGCGGCGGGGCCAGCGAGGAGAGCGGGGCCGCGGGCGCGGTCGCCGCCGGGGTCCCGCAGTACGCACAGAACGCGGAGCCCGCCGGCATGGGCGCGCCGCAGTGCGCGCAGTACTGAGCGCTCATGCCCCGGTCCGGCCTCCGCGGGTCGAGGCAGACCTTAACCTCTGCGCGCCGCGTCGGCCGGGACCGCGGAGCGCCCCGTGCCCGTCAACCTTCGACTCGCGCTGACCGTCTTCAAGATCGGCTTTCTGGCGGAGAGCGCGAGCGGCTTCTTCGCGCTGCTGACGGGCGCGAGCCACCTTCCGTTCCACGGCTACCTTCTGCTCCTGAGCCCGGTCTTCTCGGCCGTCGGCATCCTGCTGCTCTACGTTGGCCGGCACGAGTGGAACGAGGTCCACGCGCGCCGGGTCCGCTTCGTCGGGGCGGCGTTCGCGGTGAACCTCATCGCGATCGGTCTGGCGGCCGTCCCGATCGCGTACCTCACGCTCACCGGCGCCGCCGCGACGAGTCCGACCTGGGAGGTGGTGTTCGGGGCGAGCGTCGCGGTCGTCTTCGGCATCACGTTCGTGACCTACGCGCTGGTCGCCGCCCACCTCGTGGGCCGCAGCGGCGAGATCGCGATGGGGCTCGGCCTCGCCTGGTCGCTGGTCGTGTCGGCGTTCATCGGGATCGCCCTCTCCCCGCAGCTCCGCCCGCTCGTGCAGTCGATCGCCGCCCGCTCCCCAGCGCTCGGGGCCGTCACCTCCCCGATCACCCTGTTCGACGGGCTCCTCGGGTTCAGCTACCTCGCGTTCTTCGTCGCGTTCGCCGACGCGCACTACCGCGTGGCCCGGGGGCTCGACCCGACGGGCGCGCCGGTCGCCGTCCGACCGGCGGCGCCGCGCTGACCGCTCACTCCGTCGGGCGCACCGACTCGGCGGGCGGCAGCTTCGACGCCCGGACCGACGGGACCGCGATCGCGACCATCGAGAGCGCGTAGGCGGAGCCGAGGATCAGGAAGAGGAGGCTCCCGGGGACGGAGAGCACCGAGATGCCGAGGCTGCTCGCGAACGTTCCGATCGTGAGATCGTAGACGATCCAGACCCCGAGGATCGTGCCGATCGCGAGACCGAGCAGCGTGACGAAGCTGAACTCGAGGAAGAACGACCGCAGGATCGACCCCTCCGTGAACCCCATCGCGCGGAGCATCCCGATCTCCCGCCGGCGCTCGACGACGGCACGCAGCGCCAGGATGCCCATGGCGGCGATCCCCACGGCGAGGCCGAGGCCGACGAAGATCTCGAGCAGGTCGATGAACGCCTCGGTGTTGGCGATGGAGCTGTCGAGGATCGCCGTGATGTCGTACAGCGTCAGCCCCTGCGCGAAGAACGCGCGCTTCGCGTCCTGCGCCGCGGTGTTCGGGTTCACGCCGGGCCGGACCGTGAGCAGGAACCCGACCTCGGACGAGTAGCCGAACTTGACGGCGGTGCCCGGGTTGATCCAGACGCCCGAGAGCGCGCTCTGGCTCATGATCCCGATGACCCGCACGTGGATCGTCGTGGTGCCGCCGGGCGGGGTGAGCCCGATGACGGCGCCCGCAGAGAGCGTCGGGTGGGCGCTCCCCCCGCCGCCCAGGCTCGTCGTGGTCGTGTACGACTTGTCGACGATCGCGACCGAGGCGTTGTCGGCGAGCTCCGCGAACACCTGGGCGGTCGAGAGGCCGTCCCACGTCGACGCGAACCCGAACTGATTGGTGGTGTAGAAGTTCGCGTTGGCGCTCTGGTTCCCCGGGGCCGCCAGCAGGGTGTCGGTGTACGGGTTGGGGGTCGTGCCCGGCACCGCGACCTCGACCGCCCCGGCGATCACCGGCACCGCGTTCAGGAAGGCCGCGTTGAGCGTCTGGTTCGCCGCGATGTCGCTGGCGATGTCCGGGATCGGCGCCGTCGACTCCCCGAAGAAGGTGTACCCTCCGGACTCCGTCTGGATCGTGCTATTGAGGCTCGCCTCGACCGTGGCCCCCACCACGGCGATCGCCACCATCGTGAAGATCACGAGCGCGAAGATCGTGAGATTGACGCTGGTCCGACCGGGACGGCGCGCGGGGTAGGCGAGCGCGACCCGCGCGACGGGCGCCGGACGACGGCCGCCCCCGGCCGCCGCCAGCAGGCCGCTCGTGAGCGCGGGCGCGTTGAAGACGTAGACGAGGAGCGCCCCCGCCACCATGAGGATCCCTTCCACGAACAGGACGAAGATCCCGCCGGAGTGCCCGGTGCCGAACAGCGCCCGGTGCAGCGGTTCGAGACCTGCCCAGAGCAGGAGCGCGACCCCGACCGTCGTGAACGCGAGGCGGTTGCGCACGAAGGCCGAGGCGACGAAGCCGAGGCCGAGGATCGCGAGCGCGCCTCCGAGGATCGGGTAGGAGATGTCGCCGGTCCCCGGCGCGGTCTTCCAGAGGATCACGAGGCCGAGGAGCGCGACCGCGGCGCCCGCGTAGCCGAGGGCGCGGTACACCCGCCGCGTGGGCGGCGCCGGGGGAACGTCCCGGATCGCCTCCACGATGTTGAGCCGGCTCACGCGGGCGCTCGCGCCCACGATCGTCACGAGCGTGAGCAGGAAGCCGGCGACGTACGCGACGGCGAGGTCGGCCCCGGTGAAGGTGAACGAGGCCAGGATCGCGTTGGAGGAGAGGCCGCCGACCTTGTAGAAGATGCTGAACAGGTAGACGAGCACGTAGCCAGCGACCACGCCGAGGACGGTCCCGGCGAGCGCGCTGCCGGCGGCGTAGGCGAGCCCCTCGAAGAAGTAGGTGTAGACGAGATCGCGTCGGCCGAGCCCGATGGCCCGGAGCATCCCCATCTCGCCCTTGCGCTCCTCGGCGAGCGTGAAGAAGATGCCGACGATCAGCATCGCTCCGGCGGCGATCGAGAAGAGCCCGAGGACCAGGAACAGCGTCTCCACGTTCTGGGAGGCGTTCTGCGCGTTGGTGACCGCCGTCTGCATCCACGGGTGCACCTTGAGCCCGGCGGCCGACGGAATGCCGGCGAGGGTCGAGTTGAGGAACGCGCTCACCGAGCCGGTGTACGCGAGTCCGCCCGCCTGCCCGCCGACGTTCGTGACGGCGAGGAAGTTGATCTGGCCGGAGAGGTTCTCGATCCCCTGCGCGGCGGAGAGGTCCACGAAGACGTTGCCGGGGCTGAGGCCCGCCGTGATGAACCCGCCGCGGGCGTCGTCGACGACGATGGCGGCCACGACGGTGACGAGCGGCGACGGTCCGAAGATCTCGAGCGTGTCCCCGACCGAGGCGTTGAGCGCCTCCGCGGTCTGGAGGTCGATGTACGAGGCGTTGCCGGACGGGCCGGCGAGGGTCGCTCCGGTGGTGGTCGTGAACGACCCGAGGTTCGCGCTCTGGTTCGCGTTCGAGGCGATCAGGTTGAGCGAGGTCTCGGGCACCCCGGTCGTCCGATCGAGAACCTGCGTGGTTTCAAGGATCATCGGGGTCACGCCGGCGATCTGCGAGTTCCCCGCCGCGGCGGACGCGAGCGGCGGGTAGACCGAGTAGTTGAACGATCGGTAGCCGCCCGACGGATCGATCGTGTAGACGGCCTCGTGCACGTTCCCGGTGCCGATGTACGTGTAGTGGAGCTCGAGGGTGTTGAGGGTCGACCCGACCACGAGGCTCCCGGAGATGATCGTCGTCCCGACGAGGAGCCCCAAGATCACGAGCGCGGTCCGGCCCCGCGCGCGCCGGACGTTGCGCATGGCGATGCGCCAGGCGAGCCGGTGGCGCAGGGCCAGCGCGAGGCTGACCACGCCGACGACGGCGAGCAGCAGGATGACGAGCGCGACCGTCCGATCGACCATGGCGCGCGACGAACCTCAGTCGACGAACCGACCGTCGCGCATCCGGAGCGTTCGATCGCACCCGGCGGCGACCCCCGGGTCGTGGGTGACCACCACCATCGTCTGGTGGTGATCGAGGTTCAGCTGCCGGAGCAGCGCGATCACCTCGTGCGAGCCTTCCTCGTCGAGGTTCCCGGTCGGCTCGTCGGCCCAAACGATCGCGGGGTTGGCGACGAGCGCGCGCGCCAGCGAGACCCGCTGCTGCTGTCCGCCGGAGAGCTCGGCGGGGCGGAACGTCGTCCGCTCGGAGAGCCCGAGGCGCCCCAGCATGTCGGTCGCCCGCGCCCGGGCCTCCTTCGGCCGCACGCCGGCGATCAGGAGCGGCATCTCGACGTTCTCCGCCGCGTTGAGGACCGGGAGCAGATTGTAGGCCTGGAACACGAAGCCGGACTGGCGCGCCCGGAACGCGCTCCGCTGCGCATCGGCCATCGCATGGACGTCCGTGCCGCCGATCAGCACCCGGCCCTTCGAGACGTCGTCGAGCCCCGAGAAGCAGTTGAGGAACGTCGTCTTGCCGCTCCCCGAAGGACCCATCACCGCGACCATCTCGCCGCGGCGGATGTCGACGGAGATCCCCCGCAGCGCATGGACCGCGGTCTCTCCGGACCCGTAGGTCTTCCAGACGTCCTGACCCAGCACGACCGACTCCGCTGCCATGCCCACCTCGAATCGACCGCGGCGAGAGGCGCCCGTCTCTTATCGGTTAGCCCTGCCGGTCGCGGGGTCCAGCATCGGCCGAAGGAACTGCGCGAGCCGCTCGAGGCCGGCGCGCATCTCGTCCTCGTCGAGCCCGATGTAGTGCACGGTCTGGTCCAGCGAAGAGTGTCCGTAGAGGTTCTTCAGCTGGACGAGGTCCATGCCGGCCTTGTGGGCGAGGCGCCCGAACGTCCGCCGCAGGTCGTGGTGGCTCACCCGGAGGCCTTCGCGCGGGAATCCGGCCCGGTCGGCGGCCGAGCGGAGCATGAGGTCGGCTCCGGAGCGGGAGAGCGGCATCACGAGGCCCGTTCCCTTGCGGTCGGGGCCGAGCCCGCGGAGCGCGAGCGCGGTCTCGGGGAACAGCGGCAGCGTGCGCCACTTGCCGCCGTGGCGGCCCTTCCCGAGGACCCGCAGCCGGTTGCGGTCGAAATCGAGGTCGGCCCG
>Ga0335072_10008670_pt1 | contig 14721 bp, 10 predicted proteins | sample Lox_Sample_21_FD_206725 | JGI IMG/M metagenome (GOLD analysis project Ga0335072, IMG submission 206725) | Soil microbial communities from Loxahatchee National Wildlife Refuge, Florida, United States - Lox_Sample_2.1 | ecosystem: Environmental > Terrestrial > Soil > Wetlands | place: USA... | reverse complement strand
GGGGGTGTCGCCGTCGGTCAGCACGACCGAGATCTGGATCAGCCTGATCACGTTCGTCCTGATCTACATCGCGCTCGGCGTGGCCGACCTGGTCCTGATGACGCGCTACGCCCGCCGGGGGCTGCCCGACGAGCAGGCGGTCTCGACGTCGGGTGAGGGCGAGCTGCCGGGCGGAGCGCTGCCGGAGATGGCCTACTGATGCTTGCGCTCCACACACTCTGGTTCGTCGTGATCGTGTTCTTCTGGACGGGGTTCTTCGTCCTGGAGGGATTCGACTTCGGGGTGGGCGTGCTGCACGTCATCGTCGGTAGGACCAGCGAGGAGCGGGCGGAGGCGCTCGAATCGATCGGGCCGTTCTGGGACGGAAACGAGGTCTGGCTGATCGTCGCGGGCGCGGCCACGTTTGCCGCGTTCCCCGGCTGGTACGCGACGATGTTCTCGAGCCTCTACCTGGCGCTGCTGCTCGTCCTCGCCGCGCTGATGGCACGCGGTGTCGCGTTGGAGTTCCAGAGCAAGCTCGACAACCCGCGGTGGCGCCGCGCGTGGACCTGGGCGACAGTCATCGGAAGTGCGCTCGTCCCGCTGCTGCTCGGCGTTGGGCTTGGGGACCTGCTCCACGGTCTGCCGATCAACTCGAGTCACGAGTTCACGGGAAACTTCTTCGATCTGCTGACGCCGTACGGTCTGTGGACGGGGCTGACGTTGCTGCTCCTCTCACTGCTGCACGGCGCGACGTTCCTGATGCTCAAGACGACCGGAGAGCTGCGGGAACGTTCCGCCGCGGCGGCCCGCACGCTGGTATGGCCGGCGGCCGTCGCGATGCTCGCGTTCGTGATCTGGACCCGCGCGATCGCAGGCCCGCATTTCCCGAGCCCGCTGATCGCGCTGGCCGCGATCGCCATCCTCGCCGCCCCCTACCTGATCAGCACCCAGCACCCGGGGTGGGCGTTCGCCACCTCGGCCGCCGGGATGGCCACGGCCGTCGTGTCGATCTTCGTGGCGCTGTATCCCAACGTGATGGTCTCGAGTACCAACGCGGCCTACAACCTGACCGTCTCCAACTCGTCGTCGGCCAAGTACGCACTGACCGTGATGACCGTGGTGGCCATTCTGTTCACCCCGCTGGTCCTGCTCTACCAGGGCTGGTCGTATCACGTGTTCCGGGCGCGCGTCGGCCGCGGCAAGGCGGCCGTCGATCCCCAGCCGCCGGCGACGGCCGCTACGACTGAACCGACCGGCTGACGACTGCGTCGTCGTCCCAGTCGATCTGCGCCGCGTCGCCGCGGTCCAGCACGTGCGGGCCGCCGGTCTTGGAGAACCCGTCCCAGGCCCAGTCGACGAACGCCTCGATCTTTGCCTTGGTCCCGGTCATCAAGCTGGCGTGCACCCCGAGCCACGCCATGTGCGCGAGCTGCCCGTGGATCTCGTGGTGGCGCTTGCCGACCTCGGCGATTGCCGCGCCGCGGCCGATCATCGCCATGATGCCTTTGTCGTGGTAGACGAACGGCTTGCGTGGCTTGCCCTGGAAGTCGGCGAGGATGTTGTCCGCCGCCCAGCGGCCGCTCTGCAGCGCCACAGACCCCAGCTGAGGCAGCGCCGCGCCCCCGTGCTCGGGAATGTTGGCGATGTCGCCGATCACGTATACGCCAGGGTGACCGGTCAGCGTCAGGTCTCCGTCGACGTCCACGCGGCCCCCGCGCCCCTGGGCGAAGCCGCCGTCGGCGGCCACGGCCGCAGCCTTGATGCCGCCACCCCAGATCACGCACCGCGTCGCGATCGTGCTGCCGTCCGACAACAGCGCGTGCCCGGTGGCGACCTCCTGGACGCCCGTGCCCAGGTGAATCTTCACGCCCTTCTCCTCGAGCACCTTGGCGACGTAGCCGTGGGCTTCGTCTGAGAACGGCTTGAGCAGCGCGTCGCCGTGGTCGACGAGGTGAATCTCGGCCGCGTCGGCGTCGAGGTCCTGGTATGTCGCGGGCAACGTCACAGAAATCATGTCGCCGATCGCGCCGGCCACCTCGACGCCGGTCGGCCCGCCGCCGACGATCACGAAGTTCAGGGCGCCGCGCTCGATCAGCTTCGGGTTGCGGTCGACCTGTTCGAAGATCCCGAGGATCCGCGACCGCAGACGCGTGGCGTCATCGAGCGAGTACAGCGGAAACGAGCTCTCCGGAGCGCCAGGCGTGCCGAAGAAATTCGGCTGCGAGCCGGCGGCGAGCACGAGCACGTCCGCATCCCATTGCCCGCCGTCGGTCGACGTCACGGTTCTCGCGGCGAGATCGACCGCGGAGATTTCGGCGAGCTTGACGTCGACGTTCTTCTGGTCGGCGAACACCGATCGCAGTGAGTGCGCGATGTCTGAGGGCGCAAGCTGCGAAGTGGCCACCTGGTAGAGCAGCGGCTGGAACTGGTGGTAGTTGTTGCGGTCGATCAGCGTGACGTGGACGTCGTCGTGGTCGGCGAGCTTCTGCGCACACCCGAGGCCGGCGAAGCCCCCGCCGACGATCACCACGTGACGGTGCTCGCCCGCGCTCATGACGGCGCCGTCCCCTCAGCGGCGATCGACGCGCGCGCCGACATTCGCTCGAGCAGATGGTCGCCGACACGGACCGCGTTGGCCATCGCGGTCAGCGCCGGGTTGACGGCGCCGATGCTCGGGAAGAAGCTGGTGTCGACGACGTAGAGGTTGTCGAGCTCGTGGGTCTTGCAGTTGACGTCCAGCACGGAGCTGGCCGGGTCTGTGCCGAACCGGCAGGTTCCCGCCTGGTGTGCGCAGCCCGCGACCGGGATCTCGTTCTTCAAATATGCGTTGTGGGGCAACAGGTGGTGGTGATGCATGTCGAGGTGCGAGAGCATCGACTTCAGTTGCTCGTAGAGCCGCTTCTTGGGCACCTCGTTGGTCGCTTTGTACGCGATCGTGATCGTGCCGTCCCGGCCGACCGTCACCCGGTTCTCGGGTCTTGGCAGGTCCTCGGTCGAGAGCCAGAAGTCGACCGCGTGCCGCGCCACGTCGCGCAGCGTCCAGCTCGGAGCCAGCGCCGTTTCGCCCGGCTTCTCGCCCCGGAACATCGCTGCCTGTGACTTACCGACCATTTGGATGTTGCCCATCGGGAACTCGAAGTCCGGGCCGCTGAAGTAGAAGTCGTTGAGCCCGAGCGTCTTCTGGAAGACCGTCGGGTTCTCCTCGCGCGACAGGGCCAGCACGGCCTGGCTGTTATGGAACATGTAGTTGCGCCCGACCTGGCCCGAGCGATTGGCGAGCCCGTCGGGGTGGCTGTCGCTCGCCGACATCAGCAGCAGCCGCGCCGAGTTGGCGGCGCCGCATGACGCCACCACGATGTCGGCGCTGACGCTCTCGCTGGCACCGTGATGGTCGACGATCATGCCGGTGACCTCGGTTCCCGAGCCGTTGGTGTTCAGCCGCGTGACCTCGGTGTCCGTCCACAACGTGACGTTCGGATGCTGCAGCGCGGGCCGTACGCCAAGCACCTCGGCGTCGGCCTTGGCGTGAACGACGCACGGGAACCCGTCGCATCGGTCGCAGCGCATGCACGTGCTGAACGGCATGTTGCTCTCGTCGAGCATCACGCCGCAGGGCGCGTGGAACGGATGGTGGCCGAGTTTCCCCAAGTCGTCGGAGAGCTTCTGGATGCGCGGTTCGTGCGAGACCGCCGGAAACGGGTACGGCGCGCCGGCAGGTGGCTCGGTCGGGTCCTCGCCTCGGGCCCCGTGCACGTGGTAGTAGCGCTCGGCGAGCGTGTAGTACGGCTCCATCTCGTCGTAGGCGATCGGCCACGCCGGCGAGATCCCGTCGTGGTGGCGAAGCTCGCCGAAGTCCTCGGCTCGCAGCCGGTACAGCGCTGCCCCGTACATCTTCGTGGCGCCGCCCACGAAGTAGTGCACCTGGGGCTGGAACACCTCGCCGTTGTCGTAGCGCCACATGTCGGACGTCACGTAGCGGCCGTTGACGAACACCTCCTCCGCCGAAACGTTCTGGGGCTCGCGTGGCAGCCAGCCGCCGCGCTCGATCACGAGGATCTTCTTACCCGACGGCGCCAGGTGGCGGGCCAGCGTCCCCCCACCGGCGCCGGTGCCGATGATGATCACGTCGTAGTGGGCCATTTGGAACTCCTAGCGCTTGGTCGGGATCGACCGCAGCAGCGCCATCGAGCTCGGGGGCCCGAGGCCCTCCAGCGCCAGTTGCTCGGCGAGGATGATCCTTGAGGAGGCCTCGATCAGCGCCAGGTGGGAGAACGCCTGTGGGAAGTTCCCGAGGAACCGGCCCGTGTCGGAATCAAACTCCTCCGCGTAGAGCCCCAACGGTGAGGTCACTCGCAGCAGACGCTCCATCAGATCGTGGGCACGCTGAGCCTCGCCCACGATCGACAGCGCCGACACCAGCCAGAACGAGCAGATCAGGAACGTGCCCTCCTTGCCCGAGAGCCCGTCATCGGTCTCGTCGGTGCGGTAGCGCAGCACAAAGCCGTGCTCGGTCAGATTGTCGGCGATTGCGAGCACGCTGGCATGCATCCGTTCGTCCTCGCCCGGGAGGAACCCGAACATCGGCGCCAGCAGCGTCGAAGCATCGAGCGCGTCGGTGTCGTAGTGCTGGCGCAAGACGCCGTCCTTAGTGAGTCCGTGCCCGAGGATGTCGGCGTGGATCTCCGCGGCAGTGGCCCCCCACTTGGCCTCGAGCTCGGGATTGCCCCGGATCGCCGCGAGCCTCGCGGCGCGGTCCATCGCCACCCAGCACATCAGCTTCGAGGAGACGTAATGCTGCGGCTTTCCGCGTGCTTCCCAGATGCCCTGGTCGGGCTTGCGCCAGGCCTTGGTGGCGCACTCGGCCTGGGCTTCGACGATCGGCCACAACCGGCGCGGCAGACGCTGGCTGTGCATGGTGTGCTTGAGGATCGAGTCGAGCACCGCGCCGTAGACATCGTTCTGGCGCTGGTCGAAGGCCCCGTTGCCAATTCGCACCGGGTACGCGCCGGCGTAGCCCGTGAGCTCCTCGCGGAACGATTCGGTCAGGTCGCGCCGCCCGTCGATGCCGTACATGATCTGCAGCCCGCCGTCGCTGTTGGGCTCGATGTCGCCGACGAACTGCATGAACTCGTCGGCCTCCCAGTCGAGCCCGAGCAGGTGCAGCGCCTGCAGTGTGAACGTCGAATCGCGCATCCACGAATAGCGGTAGTCCCAGTTGCGCTCGCCCCCCGGAGTCTCGGGCAACGACGTGGTCAACGCCGCCACCAGCGCGCCGGTCGGCATATATGTCAGGCCCTTGATGACCAGGGCCGAGCGCTGGATCGCCTCGCGCCAGCGATGGTCGGCAAACCTCGCGGCGCGCGCCAGCCATCGCCGCCAGAAGCGGACCGTGTCGTCGAGCCGCGCGGTGGCGTCGTCGACATCTACTGGAGTGATCAGCCCGTCCTCCCAGGAAAGCGCGGCGAAAGCGCGATCGCCGGACGACAGGGTATGCCGGGCACGGACTCGGCCGCCCTCGATCCCGAGCTCGAGATCGGTCTGCAGGCGGATCGTCTGGCCGGCGCCAGTCGCGTCGGCAACGTGCCGGCTGCCGTCCACCAGGGCCCATTCGCCCGGTGCACGCCCGTAGTCGAATGCCGGCTCGCACACCAGCTCGACCTCGACTTCTCCGTCCAGGCAGGTGACCGTCCGCACGAGCATATGCTCCGCATCCTCGTCCGCCGGCGGACGCGTGTGCGGGGTGATCACGTCCTCGCGCTTGGTCGGGCCCATTACGAGCGCGTCGCGTACCTCCACCCACCCGCGTGGGGTCTTCCAGGTCGTGATCAGGACGTTGGTTCCGGCTTCGTAGTGGCGACCGGAGGGGACGTTGATGCCGAATGGCGCGAAGCGGAACATGCCCGCCTCGCGGTCGAGCAGCGTGCCGAACACGCTCGGCGAGTCAAACCGCGGGACGCACAGCCAGTCGATTGAGCCGTCGGGGGCCACCAGCGCCCCGGTGTGGCAATCCGACAGGAACGCGTAGTCGGCGATCGGGGGAAACGGCGACGGCGCGGCCGCACTCTGGAACTTGCGCACGGTCGCAGCGGCCTTGTCGCCGTGGTTGGTGCGGGGGGACTTCTTCTTGCTGGCCGTGGCCATCGCGTTCGTCTCCTTCTCGGTTGCGCTCATGACGCAATCCAGGGGCCGAGCCACCGGCCGGTGCCCGCGAGCAGCCGGTCGGCCTCCTCCGGTCCCCAGGTGCCCGGCGCGTATGAGTGCACTGGCGGGGGATGCTCGATCAGCGGTCTCATGATCCGCCAAGTCTCTTCGACGCTGTCTTGCCGTGTGAAGGGCGCGCTGTTGCCCTGCATCGCTGCGTGCAGGAGCACCTCGTAGGGGGTGGGGCCCTCGCCGCCCTCCTCCGCGAACTCCATGTCCATCGTGATCTCCCGCGGACCCCCTTCGTCGGCGCGGTGGGCGTCGAGGATCAGGCGGATGCCGGTCGTCGGATCGAGCTTGATCACGAGCTGGCTCTCGACGGGCGGCCGCCGCCCGGTGCTCGGAAGGAAGCCCAGCCGGGGTGGCCGGCGGAACACCAGCCGGACCTCCGTCTGGGTCACCGGCAGAAGCTTGCCGGTGCGGATGAACCAGGGCACGCCGGCCCACCGCCAGTTGTCGATCTCGAGCCGCAGCGCCGCGTAGGTCTCCGTCGTGGAGTCGGGCTTGACGCCGTCGATCTTGAGGTAGCCGTCGTACTGGCCGCGGACGTAGTGCGCCGGATCGGCTTCCGGCATCGAGCGGAAGACAGCGAACTTCGCGTCCTTCAACGTTCGCGGATCCGAGCCGGCCGGGGCCTCCATCGCGGCCGCCGCCAGCAGCTGCATCAGGTGGTTGACGACGACGTCGCGCAGTGCCCCCACCGGGTCATAGAAGTGGCCGCGATCCTCGACGCCGAAGGCCTCGGCCATCGTGATCTGCACGCTGGCGATGTGGTTGCGGTTCCAAATCGGCTCGAGGTTCGAGTTGGCGAACCGCAGGTACAGGAACTCGTCGAGCCCCATCTTCCCGAGGAAGTGGTCGATGCGGTAGAGCTGAGGCTCGGTGATGTACTGATGAATGTCGGCGGCCAGCGCTCGCGCCGATTCGAGATCGTGACCGAACGGCTTCTCCACCACGACTCGCGCGTTACGGGTGAGGCCGGCCTCCGACAGCCCCTTGATCACCGTCGCGAACAGGAACGGCGGTATCTCGAGGTAGAACACCGGGGTTCGCGCCTGGGCGATCGCCTCGGCGACGCGGCTAAACGTCCCGGGATCACTGAAATCGCCTTGGACGTACGAGAGGCGGTCCGCGAGCCTCCCGAACACGTCCGGATCGACGCGTTCCCCGGTGTTCTCGATCGCCGACCGAGCATGACTGCGCAGCTCGTCCAACGACCAGTCGTTGCCCGCCACGCCGATGATCGGGCAATTCAGCAGCCCCCGCGCTTCAAGCCGGTAAAGCGAATGGAACGTCATCACCTTCGCGAGATCGCCGGTGATGCCGAACACAACGAGCGCGTCGGCTGGCCCCTCGAAGTCGGCTGGGCCGCCCGGCTCACCCGGTTTTTGCTCGGTGGCCACTGCCATGTCTCAAATCTCCTTATTGCGGCCGGGCTTTCACCTCGGCAAGTGATGCTCTGCAAGGCAACCTAAGCGCGCTTGACCGCGCGGGCATCACCCCGTTGGTATGAATTGGTCGTGCATGACTAAGCCTCGGGTGGTTGTGACTGGAACGCTGCGCGACGCCGGCCTTGATCCGCTGCGGGCGCGCTACGAGGTCGACGTGCTCGGCGATGCACCGGCACGCGATCACGTGCTTGACCGGCTACCGGGCGCCTCGGCGATCGTCTCGCGCACGAGCGTGCCGATCGACGGCGACGTGCTCGATGCCGCGGGAGATGCGCTCGTGGTCGTGGCTCAATTCGGGGTGGGCTACGAGAACATCGATCTCGCGGCAGCTCGGCGTCGCGGGGTCCGCGTCACGAACACGCCCGGTGTGCTCAGTGCGGCGACCGCGGAGCTCGCCGTGACGCTGATGCTCGCCGCCGCCCGCCGGGTCGCCGAAGGCGACGCGATCGTCCGCGCGGGGAAATGGGATGCGCACGGCGCAGACACGTTCCTCGGACGCAACCTGGTGGGGGCCACCGTCGGTCTAGTGGGCTTCGGTCGCATCGGCCAGACCGTCGCGCGGCTGCTGTGCGGATTCGACGTGCGCATCGTCTACAGCGACGTCGCCGACGTGGAGACCGACCTGCCGGCCCAGCGGCTCGATCTCGATGAGCTGCTCGCGGTATCTGACTTCGTCAGCCTGCACGTGGCGTTCACCGAGGACGCCCGGCATCTGATCAACGCCCGGACGCTCGCGCTGATGAAGCCGGGATCGGTCCTCGTCAACACCAGTCGCGGCGCCGTGGTCGACACGCAGGCGCTGATCGAAGCGCTGCGGGAGGGGCGGCCGGCGGCGGCGGGTCTGGACGTGTTCGAGGGGGAGCCCAACGTGCCGGCCGAGTTGCGTGCGTTGCCCAACACGGTGCTGCTCCCGCACGTCGGCTCGGCCACCGAGAGCACGCGCGACGCGATGGCGCGGCTGGTCGCCGACAACGTGATCGCCGTGCTCGACGGCGGCGAGCCGCTCACCCCGGTGGTCTGACCGGTCTGTTTGTGGCGGGATCACAACGCGGGCATCCGCCGGCTAGACGTGGGACGTGAAAGCGCGATATATCGTGGGTTTCGCATCCCACCCCCCTCGGAAAGCTCGTCGGGCTAGAGCTCGGCTGACTCCCCGGGCGCCAGCACTTGCACCTCGACCTCCGGCGCTGCCTCGGAGACCAGATCGGCGAACTCCCGTGCCGGCCGGTCGGAACCTCCATCCCGCGCCCACGGCAGCGCGAACGTGCCCCAGTGGATCGGGATCGCCAGCTTCGGGGCGATCATCGCGGCTGCCTGAGCGGCCCGCTGGGGGTCGAGATGCCCTTCGCCGACGCTCGGGCCCCAGCCCCAAACCGGCAGCAGCGCGACGTCGACCTTCCCGCGGAGCTCGCCCATGCCCTCGAACAGGTCGGTGTCTCCCGCGAAGTACACCCCGAGCGCGCCCCGGGCAACGAAGCCGACCGGATCGGCGTGCCTGCCGAGTGGCCGCCGCCGGTCGTCGTGGAGCGCCGGCGTGGCGATCACGCGCACGTCGCCGACCGACACCTCGGTCCCCGCCGAGACCTCCCGGACGTCCTCGATGCCGGCGCTGCGCAACCAGTCGCCGGCTCCGCTTGGCCCGATCACCGGCGCATGCAGGCGCCGCAGCGAACCGAGATCGGCGTGGTCGGCGTGCAGATGCGACAGCAGCACGGAGTCGATCGGCGCCAACGCAGTCGCGTCCAGCGGCGAGCCGGAAACGCGGACCAACGGACCGATCCGCCGTCCCAGCACGGGATCGGTGAGCAATCGCACGCCGTCGAGCTCGATCAGCACGGTCGCGTGTCCGAGCCATGTGATCCGGGCGCCACTCATCGTCCGAACAGAATGACGATCGCCACGCGCGCCGCGGCGATAATCGCAACACCGATGACCGACCGCGTGCTCGACACCACATACGGCGAGGAGGTTGTCTGGAGTCCGGACACCCCGCGCTTCAACCCGTTCAAACTCGCGATCAACTGGCTCGTGTCCGCCGCGGCCGTCGGCGTGGCGGCCGCGATCGTTCCGCACGTCACGGTCCACGGCGTCGGCGAGGCGTTCATCGCGGCGGCGGTGATCGCGATCCTCAACGCCGTCCTGTCACCGGTGATCGCCGCGCTGCGGCTGCCGTTCACGCTGGCGCTCAGCTTTGTGCTGGTGCTCGTCCTGGACGCCGTCGTGCTGCTGCTCGCGTCGAAGATCGACCCCAACTCGATCAAGGTCGACTCGTTCGGCTGGGCGCTGGCGGCCGCAATTGTGATCTCCGCGGCGAGCATGATCTTGCAGGTGCTCCTCGGCGTAAACGACGACGACACGTACATGCTGCGGGTGATCAGGCGCATCGCCCGGCGGCAGGGAGGGCAGGTGCACACCTCCGAGCCCGGGATCGTGTTCCTCGAGATCGACGGGCTGGCGCTGCCGGTGCTGGCGCGCGCGATGCGCGATGGCGTCGTGCCCGAGATGGCCCGCTGGCGCGCAGACGGCACGCACCTGCTGGTCGAGTGGGAGACCGACCTGAGCTCACAGACGGGAGCCAGCCAGGCCGGGATCCTGCTGGGGTCAAACGACAACATCCCGGCCTTCCGCTGGGTCGAGAAGGAGTCCGGGAGGGTGATGTCGTGCTCCTCGCCGGCGGACTGCGCCGAGATCGAGCGGCGCGTGGCGACGGGCGATGGGCTGCTGACGAACGATGGAGCCAGCCGCGGGAACCTGTTCTCGGGCGAGGCCGACGCGGTGATCCTCACCGTCAGCAAGATGGAGGCCGAGAAGCGCGCCAACCCCGGTTACCGCGCTTTCTTCGCCAACGGCTTCAACGTGACACGGGTGCTGGTGCTGTTCGGCTGGGAGGTAATCCTCGAGCGGATCGCGGCGATCCGTCAGGTGCGCCGGAACGTCACACCGCGCGGCGAGCGCAGCCGTAAGTACGCGCTGCTGCGCGCGGCGCTGTGCGTCGGCGTGCGCGACCTGATCGTGTTCGGCGTGCTCACCGACATGATGCGCGGGCGCCCGGCCGTGTACGCGACTTTCTCGAGCTATGACGAGGTAGCCCACCACTCGGGCCTCGAGCGCGCCGACACGATGGAAGCGCTTCGCAAGCTTGACCAGCACTTCGCCCGCATCAATCGCGCCCGCCGCTACGCCCCGCGTCCCTACAAGCTCGTCGTGCTCTCAGACCACGGCCAGACGCAGGGGGCGACCTTCAAGCAGCGCAACGGATACGACCTGGGTCAACTCGTCGAGCGGTCGATTGAACGCGGGACGATTGCGCACATCGCCCAGGGCGACGAGAACGACGCTGCGGTCGGCCACGCGGTCAACGAGGCGACCGGCACCAACGCCTCCCACGAGAAGGCATCAGACCAGCTCACCGATCGCCACGTGGTCGCATTGGCGTCCGGAAACCTCGGCCTGATCTACCTGATGGAGGAGAAGCGGCGGCTCACGCTCGAGGAGATCGAGGAGCGCCACCCGCGGCTGATCCCGGCGCTTCGCGACCACCCGCACATCGGCTTCCTGCTGGTTCGCTCAGACCAGCACGGTCCCGTTGTGCTGGGAGCGAAGGGGACGCACTATCTGGATGACGGACGCGTAGAGGGCGAGGACCCGCTCGCCGCGTTCCCGCCAAACGCCGGCGCGCATCTGCGACGCACGGATGGCTTTGACCACGTCGCCGACATCATGGTCAACAGCTTCTACGACCAGGAGCTGCAGCAGGGCTGCGCGTTCGAGGAGCTGATCTCGTTCCACGGTGGCATGGGAGGCCCCCAGACGGAGCCCTTCCTGCTGTACCCCGCGGAGCTGCCGCTGCCGGCCGAGCCGATCGTCGGGGCCGCGCACGTCCATGCCGTGCTCACGGGGTGGCGCCGCCAGCTTCAAGCGCAAGCGCCGCGCCCGGACGCGTCGCTCACGGCACCGGTCCCCGAGTGACGGTGCCGCCGCGTCCGCCGATCCCCTGTGGATCGGCGACACGGGCACGGTCGAGATCGACCGAGTCGGCGAAGGTGCCGGCGACGGTTGCGTCGAGACGCACGAGTTCTTCGTCGATGGCGGGCCGGTGCTCTTCGCGGACCTCGTCGTGGAGCTCCTCGAGCAGCGCGCGCATCCGCCGCATCACCTGTATCGACGACGCTCCATAGCAGCGGATCTCTGTGGCAGCGAGCGTCAGGTAGTCCTCCCAGCTTCGGATCGGGAACACCAGGCCGATCGTGTTTTCGTGCTCTGCGGTCCACTGCGATCGCGACAGGTCGATGCCGCCGATCACGCGCAGCACTTCGCCGAGGTGATCGATCACCTGGACTGCGGTGGTCGGATCGTTGACCGCGGGCGACAGGGCCTTGATCGCGACGTCCACCATGATCCGGATCGCGAACGATGGATCCTGCTCGACCGTCCGCTCGTCTCCGAGGGCGATCATTGCGCGCAGCGCCTCGTGCTCGCCGCCGTCGGTAGCGGGGCCGCCGTAGGCCTCGATCAGGACGGCGCCGGCGGGGACGAAGTCGCCGATCCTGTGGCGCATGACGACCAGCCGGCGGTTGTGGCGCGCCCAGGTGACGAGGCCGTCGATGTCGACCGCCTGAATCGCCCCGGCTCGAGCGCTGCGGGCCACCACCGAGGCCGGCTCGTCGCGGTCCTGCACCGTTCCCCAGAAGACGTCGGGCTCGGCCGCGAGCCGTGTCTCGCGTGCGACGAAGTCGCGACGCACGTACCCGCCAACAAGCGATGCCACGGCGACCGGCCGCAAGCGGTGCAGGAAGCGGTCGAGGAAGATCAGGAACACCAGCAGCGACACGATCAGCAGCAGGCCCGCGATCGACGTGCCCAGGTTGGGGACGAAGTTCTCCTCGACTCGGCGCAGCAGCATGAACGAGAACGCCAGCGTCCCGACCAGCAACGCCAGTACGGCCTTCAGCATCCGGTCGCGGTACCAGATCCTCATGTACCTCGCGGAGAACGTCCCGGTGGCCATCTGCACGACCAGCACGGTCACCGTGACCACGAACCCGGTGAGTGCGGCTGTCGCGCCGACGATCGTCGTCAGCAACGTGCTCGCCGTCGACGACGAGTAGGTGAGCTCGTCGGGCAGCGACACGCTCTTGTCGAGCAGCAGCATCCCCGACCCGGCGAGCACTCCCAGCACCCCTCCCGCCAGCGGCAGCACCCACAGGCTTCCGCGCAGGTACTGCCGGATGCGAAAGCGCCTCGCCCAGCTCATCGCAGCCCCCGCTCGCGCCGCCACATGTCCGCATAGGCGCCCGGGCACGCGGCGAGCTCGTCGTGTGTGCCGCGCTGTACCACCCGGCCGCCGTCGAGCACGATCACCTCGTCGGCGGCCTGCAACCCGGCGAGCCTGTGGGTGATCAGCAGGACTGCCCGGCCGACGGCGGCGTCGAGCACGTCGGCGACGATCGCATCGGCCGTGGCCGTATCCAGGTGCTCGCCGGGCTCGTCGAGCACCATCACCGGAAAGTCCGCCAACACGACGCGGGCGGCCGCCAGCCGCTGGCGCTCGCCGCCGGACATGCGCTCACCGAGCTCGCCCACATAGGTGTCCAGGCCATCGGGCAGGCCGTCGACCCAGGCATCGAGCCGAGCGGCCACGAGCGCCTCACGCAGTTGCTCGTCGGACGCCTCGCGCCGCGCCAGGCGAAGGTTCGCCCGGATCGTCGTGTCGAACACGTGCGCGTCCTGCGACAGCAGCCCGATGACCCGGCGGCAGGCGTCGCCTTCCACCTCCGACAGCTCGATCCCGTCGAGCGTGACCGAGCCGCCCTGGTAGGGCGCCAGGCGCAACAGCACACGCGCGAGTGTCGACTTGCCGGCGCCGCTGCGGCCGACGACCGCCACACGCCGACCGGCCGCCAGGTCCAGATCGACTCCGTCGAGCACCCACGGGCCGTCGTCGCCATAGCGACATCGAAGCCCCCGAACCCCGATCGCGTGGGGCCCGGAGCTGTTCGGCAGCGAGCGTGGCTGCGCGGGCTCGACGACCACCGGCTCGGCGTCGAGCACCTCGCCGACGCGTCCGAGCGACCCGCGCACCCGAGACAGCGTCTGGGTGGCCGCCGGCAGCGGCGAGGCGAGCTCGAACGCGGCGAGCGGCACGATCGCGATCACCGCCAGCAGGACGATGTCCAGGCGTCCGGCGCGTACCGCCGAGACGCCCACCAGCAGGCAGCCGAAGGTGGCGAGCGCCGGCAGCAGCGTCGCCAGGCCCTGACCGATTCCCGCCGTGAGCGCTCGGCGGCGCGCGATTCGCGCCAGCCGCGCGTCGATCTCCAGCGCCTCGCCGAGCTTGCGGTCCGCCGCTCCGAAGACGGCAAGCTCTGGGGCGCCGCGGACGAGCTCGACGACCGCCGAGCTCAGCGCTCCTCGCACCTCGGCTTGCGCGGCTTCAGCCTGGCGGGCCAGCCGTTGTGTCAGCCACGGCACGACGGTTGCGGCGAGCAGCAGGGCCACCGCGACGATCGCCCCGGCTGCCGGCAGCAGCACCCACTCGAGCGCGACCGTGCCGACTCCCACAATGACCGCGATCGCGAACGGAGCGATGACCCGGACGAGCAGGTCCTGAACCGAATCGACGTCGTCGACGAACCGCGCCATCAGGTCGCCGCTGCGAAACGCGGGCAGGCCGCACGGCGCGAGCGGCTCCAGCGCTGCGTAGATGCGCACCCGCAGGTCGGCGAGCGCGCGCAGCGCCGCGTCATGCCCGACCAGCCGCTGTCCGTAGCGCGCCAATCCCTTCGACAGCCCGAAGAACTGCACGGCGACGATGCCGAGTGCCAACGCGGACTCGTGCGGGTGCTGCGCGGCGCGAGAGATCAGCCATGCCGCCGTCGCGAGCAGTCCGATCCCCGCCCCCAGCGCGCAAGCCCCGAGCAGGCAAGACTCGAGCAGCCGCCGACGCGCCGGCTGGATGAGCGCAAGCGCCGATCTCATGCGGGCACCGCGATCGGGGTCAGGTCGACGACGGTGTCTGCGACGGCCACCAGCGCGGGGCGATGGGCGACGACGATCGCGGTCCGTCCGCGCAGCAGCCGCTGCACCG
>Ga0335072_10008669_pt1 | contig 14721 bp, 13 predicted proteins | sample Lox_Sample_21_FD_206725 | JGI IMG/M metagenome (GOLD analysis project Ga0335072, IMG submission 206725) | Soil microbial communities from Loxahatchee National Wildlife Refuge, Florida, United States - Lox_Sample_2.1 | ecosystem: Environmental > Terrestrial > Soil > Wetlands | place: USA... | reverse complement strand
CGTGACGATTCGGAAGGCCGCCCCGACCTTCATTTGCTCGAAAGGGTGCTTAGTGGACTCCGTAAGATCTAGCGTCGCCCGCCCACACGGGGGCGGGGACGCTTCGGCGATGACGTCGGTGAAGATCGTCGTCGCCGGCGGCTTCGGCGTGGGCAAGACGACGTTCGTTGGCTCGGTGTCGGAGATCCAGCCGCTGACGACTGAGGCCGTGATGACCGTGGCCTCCACCGACGTGGACGACCTGTCCCATGTCCCAGAGAAGAACACCACGACGGTCGCCATGGACTTCGGCCGTATCACACTGGAAAAGGACCTGGTGCTCTACATGTTCGGCACGCCCGGACAGCACCGGTTCTGGTTCATGTGGGATGACCTGATCCAGGGCGCTATTGGTGCGATCGTCCTCGTCGACACTCGTCGGCTGGCGGACTCCTTCCCCGCCGTGGACTACTTCGAGGCGAGCGGCCTGCCGTTCGTCATCGGGATCAACGGCTTCCATGGCCAGTTCCCGCACCGGTCCAATGACGTCCGCGAGGCCCTCGCGATTCCGTCGAACGTCCCGGTCATCCCGTGTGACGCCCGGAACCGTGAGTCAACCAAGGCAATTCTCGTCACCTTGGTTGAGCATGCGATGTCAATGCAGACGGCGGGGCGCTACTAGCATCACCAGCATCCCTGGTCCCGCTTTGGCGCCCCGCACCTAGTCATGGTGCGGGGCGCAGGTCAAGAATGAGGGCGTGGGTTACTACACGACAAGCACCGCATTCCTCGAGGCTCTCGGGGAAGCGGGCGTCAGGTACGTCTTCGCGAATCTTGGCAGTGACCACCCCGGCATTATCGAGGCCTTTGCCCAGGCCCGAGCCAACGGGCGCGCGGATGCACTGCCTCGGCTCATCGTCTGCCCGCATGAAGTCGTCGCGATCTCAGCCGCTCATGCGTACGCCATGATCACTGGCGAGGCGCAGGCGGTTCTCGTCCATGTCGATTCTGGCACCGCTAACGTCGCGGGCTCCGCGGGGAACGCCCTGCGCGGTCGCGTCCCGGTCCTCATCTTCGCAGGCTCTAGCCCCGCGACGCAGGAAGGCGAGCTGCCCGGCGGGCGAACCGAGTTCATCCAGTGGATCCAGGACGTCCGCGACCAGCGTGGCATCCTCCGGAACTACGTGAAGTACGACCAGGAGATCCGCAGCGGCCGGAACGTCAAGCAGCTCGTACACCGGGCGCTGCAGCTGGCCCGCAGCGAGCCGGCCGGACCGGTGTACCTGACCGCCACCCGCGAGGTCATGGAAGAGCAACTCCAGCCCTGGAGCGTCGACGCAGCCGGGTTCGGCGCGGTGGCACCGATGGCGCTGACGCCGGAGGTTGTCGAGGAAATCGCCACTGCCCTCGCGGGAGCTGAGCGGCCACTGATCATCACGTCCTACCTGGGCAGGAACCCGGCGGCGGTACCGTCGCTCGTGGCCCTGGCCGAGCTGCTGGCCATCCCGGTGGTCGAGGCGATGGCCTACCACGTCAACTTCCCGTTCGACAACTCGCTGCACGCCGGCTTCCAGTACCACAGCGTCGGGCAGAACCCCGTGCTCGCCGAGGCCGACGTCATCCTGGTGCTCGACAGCGACGTGCCGTGGATCCCCGCCATCAACAAGCCCACACCAGGCGCGTCGGTCTACTACGTTGACGTCGACCCGGTGAAGCCCGCCATCACGACCTGGTACACCCCGGCCAGACGGCTCGCCGCCGCGTCAACGAAGGTGGCGGTCGAGCAGATCGCGGCGCACGTCCGCGACCACCTCCTGGCCGGCCCGACGCTTGACGTGCCGGCCCTGCTCGCCGCCATCGAACGGCGACGGACACAGGCGGCGGCCCGGCATGAGCGGATGCTAGCGGCGCTTGAGCAGGCCGAGCAGGCGGGCGAGGAGGTCATCACGGCCGAGTACCTGTCCGCGTGCGTCCGCCGCCTCATCGACGGGACCGGTGCCCTCGTCCTGACCGAGGTGGTCACGTCGAGCAAAGCGGTTTCTGAGGGACTGCGCCCGACCGTCCCTGGCTCGGTCATCCACCACGGCGGGGGATATCTCGGCTGGGCGGGCGGCGCCGCCCTCGGTGCCGCGCTGGCCGTGGGCAAGGAACGGCCGGTCGTCTCGCTGGTCGGAGACGGGTCGTTCCTGTTCGGCTCGCCCGCCTCGGCGTTCTGGGCGCAGCGCAGGCATGAGGCGCCGTCGCTGACGATCATCTACGACAACCGCGGCTGGGCCGGGCCGAAGTTCTCGACGAAGCATGTCCACCCCGACGGCGCGGCGGCGACGTCCGATGAGTTCAACGTGTCGTTCGACCCCGAGGTGGACCTGCCGGCGGTCGCGGTGGCGGCCGGCGCGGGCTTCGGCGCGACCGTCTCGGCCCCGGCTGACCTGCCAGGAGTGCTCAAGGAGGCGTTCGAGGTGGTGCTCGCCGGCCGCTCAGCGGTCGTAAGCGTGCACATTACGCCAGTCCAGCAGTCGTAAAGCACACGCACACCCCAAGTGCGGTAATCTTGCGAGGCACGGGGCGGTAGCTCAGCAGGTCAGAGCAGCGGACTCATAATCTGCCGGTCGTGGGTTCGAGCCCCACCCGCCCCACGCCTTTGCTCTGCGGTTTCTCCGCTTTCGCTCGGCCCGCTATCTTCGCCTAGTTGCCTTCGCGCCCGCGCCGCCGGGCCAGGCATGAGGGCCATCAGCACCGCCGCCCGCATGACCGGGCCGGCCACCAGCCAGCGATGGTTCGGGTGATAAGCGTTTTCTTCGCCATTTAGCGTATACGCGAATGGCGTGTACGCGCTAAATTGCGCAATAGGGATAGAGGTGCCGGGGCATGGCGGGTGCCGGAGGCCGGGCCGGTTTCTGTCGACACGTAACACGATCACGGCACAAGGCCGGGCGGGACTTGGGTGGGGGTTGTGATGGACGTAGCGATCGCGTCGGAGGCGGTGGCCGGGCCGCTGGCCGTCGGCCGTGACCAGACCTTCACTAGCTGCCGGCAGCCCGGCGACTAAGACCGGCAGCCGACAATGCCAGCCGACGACAACACGCGCCCTGACCCCCAGGTCCGGCAGGATGCAGCAGCGGGGCGGGACGCGTACACGGCCGGCCTTTACCAGGCGGTCGTCAACTTCCCGCCCGGCGGGCAGCCAGAACCCGCGGTGCCGCAACGCGTCTGGGGTGATGTCCCGGCCAGGAACCTGGGGTTTACCGGCCGGGAGGAACTGCTGGCCGCGGTGCGTCAGGCGCTGGCAGCCGCGGACCGGGCGGTGGTACAGGCGCTGCGCGGGATGGGCGGGGTTGGAAAGACCCAGCTGGCGATCGAGTACGCCCACCGCTACGCCCCCCACTATGACGTTGTCTGGTGGATCGCGGCCGAGCGGCCGGAGCTGATCGGCGGGCAGTTCGCCGCCCTGGCCGCCGCCTTGGGCTGCACCCAGCCAGGGGCCGACGACGCCACAGTCCGCCGCGCGGTGCTGGGCGAGCTGCGAGGGCGGGAGCGATGGCTGCTGGTCTTCGACAATGCCGCCAGGTCGGCGGACATCACCGGGTGGCTGCCCGGTGGGAGCGGGCACGTGCTGGTCACCTCCCGGGCGGGTGGCTGGGATGAGGTCGCGGGCTCGGTGGAAGTCGATGTCTTGTCGCGGGGCGAGTCGATCGCGCTGCTGGGGCGCCGCGTCCCCGGCCTGGACGAGGCGGATGCCGGCCAGGTCGCCGCGGCTGTTGGTGACCTGCCGCTAGCGCTCGCGCAGGCCGCTGGGTACATGGCCCCGGCCGGCATCACCCCCGCGGGCTACGTACGCCTGGTGGAGGCCCGGGCCGCGGAGATCCTGGACCATGGGCGGCCCGCGTCCTATCCGCTGTCACTGGCGGCGGTAACGCAGCTGGCGGTGGACCAGCTGGAAGCCACGAATCAGGCCGCCGCGCAGACGGTACGGATCTGTGCGTTCCTCGCCCCAGAACCGGTCCCCGCCGCTTGGTTCACCAATGCCGCCGGGCAACTGCCGACGCCGCTGGGCAAGGCGGCTGCTGATCCGCTGGCGTGGGGGCGGACGCTAGGCCTGATCAGCGGGCAGGCGCTGGCCCGCATCGACCAGCAGGGCCTGCTGATGCACCGGCTCACCCAGGCCATCGTCCGCACCCGCCTGTCACCAGCCCAGACCGCCGCCGTGCGAGGACAGGCCGCCGCACTGCTGATCGCGAGCCATCCCGGCGATCAGCAGCTGCCATCGTCTTGGCCCGGATGGGCGCGGCTGCTTCCGCACCTGCTCGCCCTCGACCCCGGTGCCAGCACCTCGGCCCTGCACGGCCTGGCCGATAACGCGGCCTGGTACCTGATCAACCGTGGGATGGCCCGTGATGCCCGGGACCTGGCAGGCTCGCTTTACGAGAGCCGCTTGACCCAGGACGGTCCCAATCACCAGCGCACCCTCGATTCGGCCAGCACCCTGGCCAGTGTCCTGTCCGAAACAGGTCGTCATTCCGAGGGCCGGGATCTGGACGAGGACGTCCTGGCGCGCCGCCGGCAGGTGCTGGGCGAGGATCATCCCGACACCCTTAGTTCCGCCAACAACCTTGCAGTCGACCTGACCGGGCTGGGCGAGCATGAGGCGGCGCGGGACCTGGACGAAGACGTCCTGGCTCGCCGCCGGCGGGTCTTCGGGGAGGATCATCCCGACACCCTTAGTTCCGCCAACAACCTTGCAGTCGACCTGCGCGATTTGGGGGAGGATGAGGCGGCGCGGGACCTGGACGAAGACGTCCTGGCTCGCCGCCGGCGGGTCCTCGGGGAGGATCATCCCGACACCCTCAGCTCCGCCAGTAACCTCGCGGCCGACCTGCGTGAACTGGGCGATCCTGGGGCGGCGCGGGACCTGGATGAGGATACGCTGGCGCGTCGCCGGCGGGTGCTGGGCGAGGATCATCCCGACACCCTCAGCTCCGCCAGTAACCTCGCGGCCGACCTGACTGAACTGGGCGATCCTGGGGCGGCGCGGGACCTGGACGAGGATACGCTGGCGCGTCGCCGGCGGGTGCTGGGCGAGGATCATCCCGACACCCTCAGCTCCGCCAGTAACCTCGCGGTCGACCTGAGTGAACTGGGCGAGCATGAGGCGGCGCGGGACCTGAACGAGGACACCTTGGCGCGCCGCCGTCGGGTGCTGGGTGAACAGCACCCCGACACCCTGCGCACCGCTCGTAACCTTGCCACCGACCTGAGCAGGCTGGGCCGGACTCCGGACGGCGCGGCGACGTGAGCGTCGCTACGCGATGACCTGCGGCCGCGCTTGACTGAGCCCGTCCGACGCGTGCTCAGGAAGTCTCGGTGATGACCGGCATCGGGCTGGTGTCGCGGGTGGTCGGTGCGATGTACGGGCTGTGCAGCAGGCTGCTTGGCGGCGGCGGGGCCGTGCAGGTCGGGTGGGGCGGGGCGAAGCAGTTCTGCTGCGGGACCTGCGTTGGCTGGGGCACCGAGGTGGGCGCCGGGGCTGTCGTCGGCGCGGTCGTCGCGGTAGGCGCTGGTCGCGTGGTGCGCGTTGACCGAGGAGTGGCGGACGGCCGGACCGAGCGTGAGGCAGTGGCGACAGGCCGAAGACTACTGGCCTGCGGCCCGGGCGCCGGAGAGCCCGGCGAGCACGCGCTCAGTATCAGTGTGAGCGTCGCGGCCCCAGCCAGGATGATCCCGGGTACGACGCCAGGTGTGGCCCGGCGCACCGCCCGGTGCCTGGTCGCCTGGCCAGCTGCGCGAAATGCCTGATCTTCTCCGGTCACGCTGGAAATTTAGCAGTCTGGACGCCGGACCGAGCGCCATAGCTCAAAATGCCTAAGCTACCCTGGCAAACACATTTAAAAGACCTGCGGCCCTGGAATGGCTGGTGTATTAACGTGAGGCGGCGCGCCAACGGGGGATCGGCGGATGACCTGGTCGACAAGGCGGTGTGGCAGCGTAAGTGGCGGCGGGTGGGAGGATCGCTCGCCGTCTCGCTTTTCTTCGGGGTCGGCCTCCTGGTCGCGGGAATCCTCCTTGTCGTCGCGTTCAATGGGACGCCCAACACGGTGGCCTGGTGTAATGGCCAGCGGATGGGGCCGGACAGCACATGCCAGGTGTACGTTGACGGGACGCTGAGGGGCACCTACAGCCAGCAGCAGATGCTCGCGGGGGAGCAGCCCGACAAGGCACAGGACTACGTCTGGGGCATTGCCGCCATCACGGCCGGCGCGCTCATCACCGGGCTGGGCCTGGCGGTCCTGCGCCCGGGACGCCCCTGGGGGAAGGCACTGTCGCACGCCTGCCCGCGCTGCGGGAAGCAGGATCTCCGCGAGAAGTACATGTCGGTGTCGGAGCGGGACGCGCGCCGCGGCCGCAGGACCTGGCGCACCTACGTGGTCTTGTGCACGGACGCCTGCGGCTACGTGAACTTGCACGAGAAGGGACAGCCGGTTCCCCTTGGGTAGGGTCCCAGCGGTTACCCGCGCTACCCAGATGCTCAAGCAGGTGTTGTCGTCGGTGCGGACGATGGCGGTCACGGACGCGGTGAACATCCCGCTCGTCCGCAACTTCCTCGATGAGGATGGCCGGCTGAAGCCCAACGAGGTCCTGGAGGCCTCGGCGACCGCCATGCTGGATGAGCTGGTCCGCTGGACCGAGGCGCTGCGGCCCCTGCGCTCCGCCTGACGGCGGGCGCAGAGTTAGCGCCTGCGGGGCCCGCTAGGCCCAGGTGTCGTCGGAGTTTCCGTTCACGACATCCCTCCGTTCTGTAACGGTTACGCTGCATAGGGTAATAAATACGCTATGCAGTCGTCAAGCCCATTATTGTCACAGATTGTGTGCGGGCTGGCCTGCCTGCACTAGGCCAGGAATGCGTCCGGCGAACGTCGCGAAGCCCTTTCCCTTTTCCGGTAAAGTTTTCCACGCTATCACGCGGTAAAGTCTTCACAACCGGGAAAGTATTCGACATAATTCCCTGCGCCCGCGCCTGTCGTTGCCTTTGGTGTCAATGGGGCCACAGTGGCTGGCCAACCGGCCGAGCTGGCCGGACCGAACCGGCCAACCGGACCGAAACCAGGCCAACCGGGCCAACCGCAAGCTAGCTGGCGTTGCCGAGGACGCCGGTGATCCAGTTGGTGATCGCGGTGACGATCTCGTCGTTGTTCCGCTCGAGCATCATCGCGTGGCCGTTGCCGCGGATCCCCAGTTCGGCCAGCCGCATCTCGGTCACCCGGGCGCCGCACCGCCGCAGGTACTCGGCGGTCTCACGGTCGGCGGGGCCGTGCCCGGACGACTCGGCGGTGACGACCGCGATCGGCAGGTCGCCCAGCGTCAGCTTGGCCTCCCCGCCAACGTCATCGGTCCCGTAGGACACCGGGACCGCGGTCAGCCCGTACCGGACCTTCCCGATCCCTGGCAGCAGCACGAACGGCGGCCCGAGCGGCTCAACGGCGACAATGGCCCGCACCTGCTGCCAGCGGACATCCGCGGCGAGCCAGCCGAAGGGGCCGCCCATGGAATGCGTCAGCACGACCGACGGGCCGATCTGGTCGAGCAGGGCAGCCGCCCCGTCCCGCATGGCCTCGTGCGCCGCCACGAGGTTGCCAGGTAGCGACTCCTGCCCCGCGAGGAACTGCGCGAGTGCCGGGTCCTCACGGGAGCCGTCGCCCGGCCACTGGGTGTGCTCAGGCAGTCCGTCCGGCCCGGGGCCGGCGAAGCCGGCGACCAGGCCGTCGTAGACCGCCGGCGGTCCTTGCTGGCCGTGCACCGCCGAGTGGTACGGCGATCGCCCCATGCCCGGTCGGTCCACCACGTACACGGGGAACCCGCGCCGCAGGAATAGCGTCGCCCAGCCTTCCCGCCCGTCCGGCGTGGCCAGCATGTCAAGCCCCTGCCCGCCGCCCCCGTGGACCAGGATCAGCGGATCATGCCGGACGTCGGCCGGGATCTGGTACTGCACGTGCATCCCGGTGACGGACGTGCCGAGCTCGTGCTCCACCGCGGTCAGCGCCGTGAAGAAATGACCCTGTTCCGCGATGACGAGGGGCTCGCGCCCGGTCTCGTCCGCGGCCGCTTGCCCTTCCGCCATCCCCAGCTCTCCTCGGCTACCCGAAACGCCACCTGAAACGCCACCTGAAACGCCACCTGGAACGCTACCTAGAACGCCGCCTAGAACAAATCATCCTCCAGGCCGAAGTGCATCCTAGCGACCTCGGTGGCCACGATGTCGTGGCGCGCACTGATGTGGCCGAGGTAGACCGACATGTCACGGTACAGGCGCTGCATCTGCGTCCCGCGCTTGGCGGCGGAACTGGATGCCGCGCCGAACAGCTCGCGGGTCGCCTCCATCGCCAGGTGCGCGGCCTTCTGGATCATCGCGTACATCGCCGCGTCGTCCTCTCGGGTGAACGGCTCCCCTCCGGCGTGCCAGCGCCGCGCCAGTTCCGTGTAGCGGTCGCCGCAGTGCAAGATGATGGCCTCGGCGCACTCGACCAGCGCGCGGGCCTGCCCGTAATGCCGCTGGTACTCATCGGTGGTGTACCTGAGGACCTGCGGCGGGAAGTAGGTCTTCTTCGTGCGGATGATCTCCTCATAGGAGTTCAGCGAGCCGCGGGCCGCGCCGATGACCGGGATGACCAGGCCCGCGTGGTACATGGCGTAGATCCGGCCGCAGAACATCGGGTCGTCGTGCAGGTACATTCCCGGGGCGGCCTTGGTGGTGTTGTGGGTCCAGTCGCCGGAGCAGGTGCAGTGCTCGGGGACGAAGACATCATCGACCCGCACCGAGTTGGAGCCGCTCGAGTTCATCCCCAGGATGCTGCCGTCGCCCCAGTCGGGGATGACGGTCACGTTCTCGATCGGGGTGCAGACTGTCAGCAGCCCCTCGGACTCGCGGCCGGGCACCAGCGTGTTGCACATGAAGTGGGTCGCGTGCCCGACGCCCGAGCAGTAGTCCCACTGGCCCTTGACGACGTACCCGCCGTCGACCGGGGTCGCCGTGCCCATCGGCGCGGCCCGATGCGGGCACTTGAAGTTGCCCGTCGGCCCGAACAACTCGACCTGCCCCTGTTCGGGGAAGAACGAGCCGACGCCTTGCGCGTGGTGCGCGCCGAGGCACAGGCCCCAGGCGGTGCCCGGGTCACCCTCGGCCACATGCAAGATGACCTGCCAGTAGGTCCGCATGTCGACGGCGTAGCCGCCAAACCGGCGTGGCTGCAGCATCCGGTAGAAGCCTGCCTCGGTGAACTTCTGGTCCAGTTCCCGCGTGTGGTGGCCGGTCTTTTCCGCCTCGTCGGCCTGCGCGAGGACGTCGGGGACCAGCGCTCTCGCTCGGGCGACAAGGTCCTGCGGCGACAGGCCCGGCTCGGGAGGGGGGATAACAGGAGGTTGTGGCACAGTATGAGCGTTATACGGCCGCTGGCCAGCCGCAAGAGGGCCTAGCTCGGTTCGTGGCGGCTTGTCCCACCGGCCACAAGAGCCTTACGCGTCGTTGTGGTCAGGCCCCCTGCGGCCAGGGCCTGCTGGATGCGCCCGGGCCAGGCCGGCCCCTGGTAGATGAAGGCGGTGTAGGCCTGGAGCAAGGTGGCGCCGGCGTCGAGGCGTTCGATCGCGTCCTGCGGGGTCTCGATCCCGCCGGCCGCGATGAGGCAGAGGTAGTCACCGGTGCGGGCGCGGATGCGCTTGAGTACCTCCAGCGAGCGGGCCTTCAGCGGGGCGCCCGACAGGCCGCCCGCTCCTGCCCGCTCGACGGCGTCGCGGTCGCGCAGGCCGTCTCGGGTGATCGTCGTGTTGGTGGCGATCAGGCCGTCAAGGCTGATGCCGAGGGCGAGGTCGGCGATCGCGTCGATGTCGTTGTCCGCCAGGTCCGGGGCGATCTTCACGAGCAGCGGCACACGGCGCCGTGGCGAGGCCTCATCGAGCGCGGTGCGGACCGCCCGCAGCAGCGGGAGGAGCTTGTAGGCCTGCTGCAGGTCCCGCAGGCCCGGCGTGTTGGGTGAGCTGACGTTGACGACCACGTAGTCCGCGACGTCCGCGACGATCTGGGCGCTGGTCACGTAGTCGGCGATCGCGCCGGCCTCGGCGGTGGCCTTGGTCTTGCCGATGTTGACGCCGATGATCGGCGGGCTGGCGGTCGTGACGCGCAGGTGGCGCAGGCGCGCCGCGAGGGCGGCAGCGCCCTCGTTGTTGAATCCCATCCGGTTGACCAGGGCTCGCTCGTCGGGGAACCGGAACATCCGCGGCCTGGGGTTGCCGGGCTGCGGCCTCGCCGTGACCGTGCCGACCTCGATGAAGCTGAACCCGAGGGCGGCCAGCGCGGCCGGTCCCTCGGCGTTCTTGTCGAAGCCGGCCGCCAGCCCAAGGGGCCCGGGGAAGTCCAGGCCGAGGGCCTGAACGCGTAGCGCGGGGTCCTTGGGGGCGAGCGCGAGGCGGAGCACCGCCGTCCCGCCCGGGAACTCGGCGGCCGCCTTGATCAGCCCGAAGCCGAGCCGGTGCGCCGTCTCCGGCGGCACGTGCCGCAGCACCCCCTGGTACAGCCCCCGGTAGATCACCAGCCCACGTTACTACCCCGCGTTCAGCGCGCCGTCGATAAGGTGCAGCGAGCCGGAGATGTAGGCCGCCTCCTCCGACAGGAGGAACAGCACGAGGCTGGCGACCTCAGTCGCGGTGCCGTAGCGGCCATGCAGCGGGACGGTCGCCGACACCTCACGGAACACGCCTTCCGGGTCGTCCGGGTTGATCTGCCTGGTCAGGTCGCGGGCCATTCTCGTGTCGATGTGCCCGGGAGCGACGCAGTTGACCCTGATGCCGAACGGGCCGCCCTCCAGGGCCGCGCTCTTGGTCAGCCCGAGGACGGCGTGCTTGGCGGCGATGTAGGGGGAGAAGGTGGCCGCTCCCTTGATCGCCGCCATCGACGCGGTGTTCACGATCGCGCCGGAGCGCTGCGGCTTCATGACGCGGAGCACGGCGCGCAGGCCGAGGAAGACGCCGCGCGCGTTGACCGCCATCACCCGGTCGAAGTCCGCCACCTCCAGCTCCGTCATGGGCGCCATCCGGCCCTCAATGCCCGCGTTGTTGTGGAACAGGTCGATCCGGCCGTGGGCCGCGACCGCCGCCGCCACGTACGCGTCGACGTCGGGCTCTTGCGACACGTCCGCCACCACCGCGAGCTGGCCCAGCCGGTCGGCCGCCACTGCCAGCGCCTCGGCCGCCCAGTCGACCATGACGACCCGCGCCCCGTCCGCGGCCAGCCGGCTCGACACCTCGAGCCCGAACCCGGCCGCCGCCCCCGTGACGACCGCGACCTTCCCGTCGAACCGCCCGCTCATGCCGGGTCTCCCACCGCGCTGGCCAGGATCGCCTGGTGCCGGGTGATGACCCGCTCGTCCCACTCGTGGTCGGTCAGCAGGTAAAGGCCGCTGTCGGCCCTGACCTTGTCCACGACCTTGGCGGCGACCTCGGATGGCGGCATCCCGGCCGCCAGGACCAGGTGCATCTGGTCCCTCAGCTCCTTGCCTTCCGCGGAGATGTTGCCGCCCTCGTCGGCCAGCGAGGCGGGACGGTTGCGCGAGCCGCGGAACAGGTTCGTGGCGATCGTGCCGGGGCACAGCGCCGTCACGCCGATGGGTGCGCCCGTGCGGCGCAGGTCGTTCCACAGCACCTCAGACAGCGCGATCGTCGCGTGCTTGGTGATCCCGTACATGTTGGTGGCCGCCGTGACCGAGGTCATCGAGCAGGTGTTGACGATGTGCCCCTGCTGCCCGTGGGCGAGCATCCGCGGCACGAACGTCCGTATCCCGTGCACCAGCGACCAGAAGTTCACGCCCACCGTCCACTGCCAGTCCCGGTCGGTCGCCGCCCAGATCGGCCCGTCCAGGTACCCCTCGACTCCGGCGTTGTTGTGCACCAGGTGGACCGGCCCGAACGACGCCTCCGCCAGGTCGGCCAGTGCCCGGACGTCATCGAGCGATGACACGTCCGTCCGCGCGGCGGCCAGCGAGCCGCCGGCCGCCGAGATCTCGGCGGCCACCGCGTCCAGGGCGTCCGGCTGAATGTCGCCAAGCACCACGTTCATCCCCTCGGCCGCCCAGCGCAGCGCGAACGCCCTGCCCATGCCGCTGCCCGCCCCGGTGATGACCGCGGTCTTGCCCGCGAAGTCCTCCATCGCTGCGCTCTCCTAGTAAGAGGTGGTCCTTGTCGTTCTGGCTAAAAGGGGCGGCGCGGTCAGGTGGCGCCTGAGGCCTGCGGCCGGGAGATGACGCGCACCAGTGAGCCGGGCGTGCGCAGCCGGACCAGGGCCTGCGGGGTCGCGTCCAGGGTCACCCGCTCGCTGACCAGCCGCTGCACTGGCGCCCGCCCGCTGGCCAGGTGGCCGACCGCGGCCCGGTAGGTCGCGTCGGAGAACGCGCACGCCCCGACCAGGTGCAGCCCGTCGCTGACGACGCCGAAGAGCGGCACCGGCGGGGCCTCCGGCGTCAGCGCGACCTCCACGACCGTCCCGCCCGGCTCGGTCACGGCCATGGCCTCGGTGAAGGCCCCCGGCGACGCCGAGCACTCAAGCACCGCCGCGAACCTGGTCCCGGTCTCCTCGGCATACGTGGTCACGGGCGTCTGGCGGGTGTCAAGCACGACGTCAGCCCCGACGGCCGCCGCCGCCTCGCGCCGGCCAGGGGAGCGGCCCGCCGCCACGATCGGCCCGGCCCCGGCGATCCGCAGCCCGATGATGGCGTACAGCCCGATCGGCCCCACTCCGTACACCAGCACCGGGTCGCCGGGACCGACTCGGGCCAGCGACACCGCCTGCAGCGCCACCGACAGCGGCTCGGCGTGCGACCCGGTCTCCACCGGCAGCCCGGCGGGCAGCGCCACCAGCTGCCGGGCGGGCACCGCCACGTACTGGGCGTAGGCCCCTTGCCTGGTGATCCCGATGTTCGGGGCGGCCTCGCACCGGAACGCCAGGCCGCGCGCGCAGGTCCGGCACTTGCCGCACGACCCCAGGGGCGACGCCGCCACCGGCTGCCCTTCCTGCCACCCGGTCACCTCACGCCCCAGGGCCGCGATCCGCCCGCTGAACTCGTGCCCGAGGATCTGCCCCGGCGCCACCTGACCGCCTTGCAGGGCATGCACGTCCGAGCCGCAAAGCCCGCAGGCATCCACCTCGACGATGACCTCGTCAGGGGCGGGGGCCGGATCAGGAGCCTGCCCCACGAAGGCTTCCGTCCCCGCGCACAGAACGGCCCTCATTCTCCGTCTCACCGACCCCTTCATGGCCGCGAGGCGAGCTCGCCCCGCCTTCTCGAGCCTGATACTCGCCCGCCAGGCGATCAAGGGTGAATCAAGCCGGATATGCCGGCTTGTCAGCGTGGACGCGCTGGAATGCGCATCCGTTGTGCCCCGCCACCACTCGTGCAAGACTGCGCAGTGGGGGGGCGGATTCATGAGCAGGATTGTCTTCAGGGGTGCTGTATCGCGGGGCGCGGCGAGGGGCACTGCCCTCGGCGGCGCCCTCCTTGTCGCGGCCGCCTACGTGGCCATTGGCCTCGGCGGCACGGCCCAGGCGACGATGACCACCTCGGCTGTCACGACGGTGGCCGCGCCGGCGGCGCCCGCCGTCGGGTGCGAGCCCGAGCTCAACAAGTACGACAGGACCCGGTTCTGCTTCCGGGTGGGGATGATGGTCTCCGTGCTCCGGGGGAGGACGGCGGTGGGCACCGTCACGTTCGACCTCACGCATAACTTCCAGCTCAGCACCCGAAGTCGCGACTTCACCGAGCGGATCACGATCAGCAACGTCCGCGTCACGGGCAGCGGGACGGGCGTCCGCCTGGGCCTGCGGGTCTCGTGCGCCAGCCCGTGCGTCGCCACCGGCAAGTTCCCGCAGGGGCGCGTGATCAAGCCGGGAATCAGCGGCGTCATCGACTACCGTGACGGCGTCAAGGACGCCGCCGCCGATACCGCCACCAGCCGGTACGCCCTCTCGTTCACCAGGCCGGGCGACAAGCCAGGCGGCTACTCCTACCAGGCGCCGATCAGCTACCGGTGCGACGACGAGCTGCCGGGCCTGCCCGCCGGGTGCGTGTTCCCCGCCTACGTGCCCTACTTCACGGCCATGAAGGGGCTGAAGGGTGTCATCGGCAACATTACGGCGGCGCAGGGCGGCCCGGCCCATGAGGGCCGTCCCGGCAGCGGTCATCCGCTGCACCGGGTCGCCAGCGCGATCGTGCAGGTCGCCAACTACAAGGCGGCCTGCGCCCTGCCCCTCGTCGGCCGGCCGCCGAAGCCGGGCCTGGCGTGCGATGAGTACCCCTTCCGCTCCACCCGCGAGGGCGGCACCGCCACGACCAGGGCGAACCGTCATGTCGCCTGGGTTGCGGCCGCGGTCGAGGCGGCCAAGAACCGGGCGCTCGTGGCCTTCTACGACGACAACCGCGTCCTGGCCGGCGACCCGTTCTGGGTCGTGCCCTGACCGCACCCCTATCGGCCGGGGCCGGGAGGATGGGCTAATGTAAGGAGCGTTGTCTGTTTTGCTCCTGACATTAGGGGGTGCTGGCCATGGGCCCTGCTGGCGGACGGCCGGTCACGGCCGCGGTCCTGGCGCGGCCTGCATCTCGAGCTCGGCCGTCGTGATGCAGCTGGCGGGCAGTTCCGCCAGCGTCACCGCGCTGGGCCGGTGCGGCATCGCCCTGCCGGTCCTGGTCGTGGCGGCCTGGCTGGAACGGC
>Ga0335072_10008668_pt1 | contig 14722 bp, 12 predicted proteins | sample Lox_Sample_21_FD_206725 | JGI IMG/M metagenome (GOLD analysis project Ga0335072, IMG submission 206725) | Soil microbial communities from Loxahatchee National Wildlife Refuge, Florida, United States - Lox_Sample_2.1 | ecosystem: Environmental > Terrestrial > Soil > Wetlands | place: USA... | reverse complement strand
ACGCCCAGCCAGACCGCATGGGCGGTGCTCGGCCTGATGGCAGCCGGTGCCGTGGATCATCCGGCGGTGGCGCACGGCATCACCTACCTGGCGCGCTCGCAGCGGCCTGACGGCGAATGGTCCGAGCAATCCTATACCGCGGTCGGCTTCCCGCGCGTGTTCTACCTGCGCTACCACGGCTATCGGCTGTATTTCCCGCTATTGGCATTGGCGCGCTATCGCAATCTGCGGCTCGGCAACGATCGGCGCGTCGCGTTCGGATTTTGATCGCGTAGCCGGCGGCATTGTCACGGCTGCCTGGCTGAACGATGCCCTGTCCCACCGCTTCTCCAGAAGCCGAGCAATAACCAGCGTCCGCCGGGCCGCCTCGTAAAGCCTTTCTTCACCTGTCGCGCCCCATGATCGCCTCGGTCCTACCGGCTGGGGTTGGCGAATGCATTTGCATCGGGTGGTTTGCCGATCTCCCTTGCCTGCCGAGTCGCGCTTGCCAATTCAAAATCCAGGCCGCGGTTTTCGTTTCCGCATTTCCCGCCCACGACAATTCGTCGCCGCGCTGATCGTTTCCGCTGCCTTGCTCCTGTGGCCTGCTGTGTGGAACGGCTACCCGATCGTCTTCGACGACACCGGCACATACCTCTCACAGGCAACACACCATTATCTCGGCTGGGACCGGCCGGTGTTCTACAGCCTGTTCCTGTTCTCGTTGCACCTGACGATCAGTACCTGGCCCGACGTCGCCGCCCAGGCATTCCTTGCGGCTCTCATGCTGCATCTCGTGCGACGGACGCTGATGCCCGCAGCATCGCTTTGGTGGCTGGTTCCCTTCGCGGCGTTTCTCTCCGCAACCACGGCGATGCCCTGGTTCGCCTCGCAACTCATGCCGGACATTTTCACGCCGCTGCTGATTCTTGCCCTGTCACTATTGCTCTTCACACCCGAACGTCTGGCACGTCCCGAGCGAATCTCGTTGCCGCTGTTCTCTGCCTTCTGCATCGCCGCCCAACAATCCAGTGTCATTCTTTCCTGTGCCGTATTGCTCTTGTTGGCTCCCTTCCGCCGCTTGCTTGGCGCCGGCGCGTCACTGGGCCGGCCTGGTCTGGCTACACTCGCCGCACCACCATTGCTCGCGATCTCCGCACTGACCTTTGTGAACCTCGTGGGCTTCGGCCGCGCGTCGCCATTCTTGTTCAGCAACGTATTTTTGCTCGCGCGGGTCATCTACGACGGGCCCGGAATGGATGTGTTGCGCCACGACTGTCCCCGTCCCGGCTGGGACCTCTGCCGGTTCCTGGGAAATTTCCCCGCGACATCCGATCAGTTCTTGTGGCGCCACGACAGCCCGATAATTTTGGCTGGCGGCCACAAGCATGTCTCCGACGAGGCTGACGCCATCATCGCCGCCTCGCTGCGCACCGCATTCAGTACCGAACTGCGCGCCTTCCTGCGCAATGGTGCCGCCCAACTGGCAATGTTCGACAGCGGCGATCAGTTGCACGCTTGCCCTGCCACCGTGACCCCATGGATCGAACACGATTTTGAGGGTTTCGAACGCGCGAACTACGCCGCTGCGCGGCAGACCAACGGACGGCTTGCCGTGCCCGGCTGGATGCAGACGATACATCGGACGACCGCGCTGGCCGGCCTCGCCGGATGCGCTCTGGCGCTGATCGCAGGCATTCGCCGCCGTCACCCCGCCGGGGGCTTTGCCGCCGCCGTGCTTCTGGCCGTGCTGGCGAATGCATTCATCGCCGGTGGGCTTTCGACCCCGCATCACCGCTACGGCAGCCGGATCATCCTGCTGGCGCCCGCCGTCGCATTGCTCTGTGGCGCAGCGCTGCTGCGTCGAGAGCCGACACATCATTGTTCGTCCGCCAGCGCGGTCACCGGTGCCGCCTTCCCGCAGTGCAGCCGCAATGACGCGGCCGGCGCCGCGGCTGCGGGGCATTCGCCGGACGACGCGTGACCCCGGCCGCGACGCGCAACGTTTTCTGGTCCGGCCTGGAAGCGGCCGTGTCAGGCGGCCTGTCCTTCACCTCCGCCTTTGTCGTTGCCCGGCTGGTCGGCCCGAGCGAGTTCGGGATTGGCGCCGCCGCCGTCGCCCTCCACGTCATCCTCTGGGTCGGGGCGAACGCATTGTTCGCCGACGCCTTGGTGCAACGCCCCGCCCTGGACGACCAAATGGCGGCGAGTGCCTTCTGGGCGTCGCTCGCCGTCGGATTTGCCTGCGCTGCGGGGCAAGTCGGCGCCGGCCCATTGCTGACCGCCGGCCTGTCCGACAGCCGCCTTGGTCCGATGTGTCTGCTGCTTGCGCTGCCATTGCCATTGGTGGGCGCCGGTGGCGTGGCGCAGGGACTGTTGACCCGCCGCCGCGCCTACCGCGTGCTCGCCGCGCGGGCGATTATCGGCCAGGGCCTTGGCACCGCCACCGGCATCGCCGCCGCGCTGAACCACGCTGGCGCCTGGGCGCCGGTGCTGCAGCAGTCCGTCACCTCCGCCGCCGGAGCAGCGACCCTGCTGGCCGGCACCGGATGGCGCCCGCCGCTGTGCTGGCAAGCGCAGTCCATGCGCCCCTTGGTCCGCGTCGCGCTGCCACTGACCGCCAGCACCCTGGTGCTGACCGCCCGCTATCGCTTGTTCGCCCTGATGCTCGGTGGAATGGCCGGGGCCACCGCCCTCGGGGAGACGCATATGGCGTTCCGCCTCGTCGATACCGTGCGCGAGCTTTGCTCCACGGCGCTCTGGCGGCTGATGCTGCCGGTCCTGGCCGGATTGCAGCTCGACGAGCATGCCCTGCGCTCGGCGGTCGACCGGCTGGTACGGCAAAGCACCGCCGCGACGCTGCCGTTATGCGGCGCCATGGCGCTTTGCCTGCCGCCGCTGGTCCGCCATGTGCTCGGCCCCTCATGGGTCGCGGCCGGCGAATCGACGGAACCCCTGGTCGCGTTGATGGCCATTTTGTGCCTGATGTTTCCCTCTGGTGTCGCATTGGTGGCACGTGGCCAGACCGGCCGGGCCCTGGCCGGCAACGTCGCCTGCCTCGTGCTCACGTTGGCCGGCGTTGCGCTGCTGCGCCCGGCGAGTGCGTGGCAGGCGGTGTTGGTTTGGTGTGGCGCACAGGCGTTGGTCACGCCCTACGTTCTGTGGGCGAACGGGCGCGCCGTGGGCACCGGTCCACTGCGGCCGTTGCGCGGCGGCATGACCATGGCCGGCGTCACGCTTCTGGCCCTGGCCGCTTCGATCATCGTGCCCGCTGACGTTGGTGTGGGGGCACGCTCGCTGCTGCGTCTGGTGCTGCGACTTGGCGTCTTCGCCCTGGTGACCGTGGCGGCGATTATTCTGCTGCGACGGAAACAAAACGCGGCATCGCTCCGGGATTCGCCGGCTCAGCGGGCGTCCCGCTGACGTTTGCCTCGCTTTCGCCCGCTTGCCATCGATCACGCAAATCGTCTCGCCGGTACTGGCATTGGCTTCCCATGACGCTGCCCCGCTGCTTGCCGCCCGCCATCCCGCGCGCCATGTTCGTAGCTGGAGGCCCGCCATGATCCGATTGCCCGAACCCCGGCAGGACGTGCTTGCCAATCGCGACGCCATCATTGCCGGGCTGCGTCCGTTGCTGGGCGAGGAGGCGCTGATCGCTGAGGCTAAGCTGCTGAAACCCTACGAATCGGACGGCTTGAGCGCCTATCGTCAGGTGCCGCTTGCGGTCGCGCTGCCGGAGACCACGGAGCAAGTTGCCGCCGTGATGCGCTTCTGCCATCGGAACGGCGTGCGCGTGGTGCCACGCGGTGCCGGGACGTCGCTGTCCGGCGGTGCGTTGCCGCTGTCGGATGCGGTCGTGATCGGGATGATGCGGATGAACCACATCGTCGACATCAACTACGCCGACCGATACGCCACGGTGCAGGCCGGCGTCACCAATATCGGCATCACCAATGCGGTCGCGGCACAGGGCTTCTTCTACGCCCCGGATCCCTCCAGTCAGCTTGCCTGCATGATCGGCGGCAACGTCAATATGAATTCCGGCGGCGCCCATTGCCTGAAATACGGCGTCACTACAAACAATTTGCTGGGGTTGAAGATTGTCACCGTCGAGGGTGACATCGTCGAGATCGGCGGGGCGCACCTCGATGCTGCCGGTTACGACTGGCTGGGCTTGCTGACCGGCAGTGAGGGGCAGCTCGCACTGATCTCTGAAGTGACGGTTCGCATCCTGCGCGCCCCGGAAGGCGCGCGCGCCATGCTGGCAGCGTTCCGGTCCAACGAGGTGGCCGGGGCCTGTGTCGATTCCATCATCTCTTCCGGCATCATCCCCGTGGCGTTGGAGTTCATGGACAAGCCCGCCATCCATGCCTGCGAGGATTTCGCCCATGCCGGCTATCCGCTGGATGCCGAGGCGATGCTGATCATCGAAGTGGAAGGCAGTCCGGACGAGCAAGATCGATTGCTGGGGCAGCTTCGGGAGATCTGCGCCCGGCATGATCCGATCAGCATGCGCGTGTCGCAGTCGGCGGCAGAGTCGCTGGCGATCTGGAAGGGGCGCAAAGGCGCGTTTGGCGCCATCGGCCGCATCAGCCCGGACTATCTGTGCATGGACGGCGTGATCCCGACATCGTGCCTGCCGGACGTGTTGCGGCGCATCGGCGAGATGTCCGACGAGTACGGGTTGAAGGTCGCCAACATCTTCCATGCCGGTGATGGCAACCTGCACCCGCTGATCATGTTCGACGCCAACGATCCGGACAGTTTCCATCGCGCGGAGACATTCGGCGCCGATATTTTGAAGCTGTGCGTCGAGGTCGGCGGCTGCCTGACCGGTGAACATGGCGTCGGCGTGGAGAAACGCGACCTGATGCCGGTGCAGTTTGCCGCCCATGAACTGGAGCAACAGCGGCGGATCAAGACGGCGTTCGATCCCGGTTGGCTGCTGAACCCGCACAAGGTGTTTCCACTGAGCGAGGCAGCGTAGGCAGCATGGATGTCGACGTCCGCAAGCTGCTTGAGATGCATCTGCGTCTGGCCCCCACCAGCGCCGCGGATCTGGCGCACAAGGCAGCGGTCGGACTCGCCCGCCATGGTCATCGTGGCAGCCTTATGGCCAATCGCTGCCACAGCAGAATCGATAGCCGGTGCGCGGTGTCGTAACGAGCGAAATGCAACAAATGGCCGCATCGACCACCAGCCTGCAGGAATCCGCCATTGCGGCCGCCGTCGCCGACGCTGCCGGCGCAAGCGAACCGCTGCTGGTCTGCGGCAACGGCACGAAGCAGAGCATGCTGCGCCCGGTGCAGGCCGCACGCAGCCTCTCCACGCGCGAACACTCCGGCATCACATTTTACGCGCCCAAGGAGCTGGTCATCACCGCACGCGCCGGCACGCCGCTGCAAGACATTCAGGAGGCGCTGGCCGAGCACGGCCAGCACCTGATCTCGGAACCGCCCGACCTCGGCGCCCTGCTGCATGCTCCCGAGCGTCCACAGACGATCGGCGGTGTTGTCGCGGCCAACCTCTCCGGCCCGCGCCGCATCGCGTGGGGTGCAACGCGTGATCATGTGCTCGGCATGCGGTTCATCACCGGCTGGGGCGAGGCCGTGCATTCCGGCGGACGCGTGCTCAAGAACGTCACCGGCCTCGACCTGTGCAAACTGCTTTGCGGCAGCCACGGCACGTTGGGCGTCATAACCGAGGTCACCTTGAAAGTGCTGCCGGCGCCGGAAACCACGGGCACGCTGGCGCTGCCCGCACTTGATGCGACGATCGGCGCGGCGGCGCTATCCGCCGGCCTCGGCTCGCCGTTCGGCGTTTCGGCGGCCGCCTGGCTGCCGGCAGACTCGACTGCGCTGGTGCCGGAACTCGCGTCATTCGGGCGTTCTGTCGCGCTGTTGCGGATCGAGGACTTCGCCGATTCCGTCGTCTATCGCCTCGCAAGACTGCGCCACACGCTGGGCATCGCCGCCGCCGAGGTCCTCGACGACGCGACCTCCCGCGCGGTGTGGCGCGCGATTGGCAATGCCGCGCCATTGCCCGCGCAGGATAGCGATGCGGTGTGGAAGGTGTCGGTGCGCCCGTCCGCCGGCCCGGGCGTGCTGAGCGCCGGCGCGGCAACGGGGGCCAGAGGCTTCCTCGACTGGGGCGGCGGCCTGGTCTGGCTCGCCGGCCCCGCCGACGCGGCCACGCATGCGAAAATCGAAGCCGCGGCTCACGCGGCCCACGGCACCTGGACGTTATTGCGCGGGCCCGAGACGCTTCGGACGGCAGTGCAGGTGGTGCCGCCAGAACAATCGCCGCTTGCCGCGATTACCCGCCGGGTCAAGGCGGCGCTCGACCCGCGCGGCATTCTCAACCCCGGTCGGATCTACGCGGGGATATAACGATGATCCCCACCTTCTTCGTGGTCCTGCCGTTCCTGGCCGCATTCGTCCTGATCATCTGGCAGTATCATCAGATCGATCCACGGCGCCGCATTCTCAACCTGCGGTTTGCGCTGATGCTTGGCGCGGTCGTTGCGATCTTCTACTATATCTTCCATGCCTACAATAATCGCGGCGATCGGCACACGTCCTGGATGTTCGAGGGCATCGGCCTGATCTGGCTGGCCTGGGGCTGGTGGCTGTTGCGCCGCATGCCGCCACGCGAAACCTACTGATGCAGACCAACTTCACCCCAGAGCAATTGCGCGATCCGGATACCGCCGTGTCCAATCAGGTGCTGCGTACCTGCGTGCATTGCGGCTTCTGCACGGCGACCTGCCCCACCTTCGTCTTGCTCGGCGACGAACTCGACAGCCCGCGCGGCCGCATCTACCTGATCAAGGACATGCTGGAGACCGGACGCCCGGCCACGCAGGAAGTGGTGACGCATATCGACCGCTGCCTCTCCTGCCTGTCCTGCATGACCACCTGTCCGTCCGGCGTGCATTACATGCACCTGGTCGACCATGCGCGGACTTATGTCGAACGGACCTATCGCCGCCCCTGGCATGACCGGCTGCTGCGCTGGCTCCTGGGAACATTGTTGCCACGCCCCGCTTTGTTCCGCGCCGGTTTGCTCGGGGCAGGGCTCGTGCGTGGGTTCGCCGGCTTGCTGCCCTCCACCGGCCTGCTCGCGCAGCGGCTCCGGGCGATGCTGTCGATGGCACCTCGCCGTTTGCCGACGCCGCGCGCGATAGAGCACCCTGCGACCTATCCCGCCACGGGAGAGCATTGTGCGCGTGTCGCGTTGCTGACGGGATGCGCGCAGCAGGTCGTCGCACCGGAGATCAATGCCGCCACCATCCGTCTGCTGAACCGGCTCGGCGTCGAAGTGGTGGTGGCACCAGGCAGCGGCTGTTGCGGCGCGCTGAACCACCATCTCGGCCAGCACGCGGCCGCCATGGATTATGTGCGCGCCAATATCGCCGCCTGGACTACGGAGATCGAGGGCAAGGGCCTCGACGCGATCATCATCAACACGTCCGGTTGCGGCACGGTGGTAAAGGACTACGGCTTTTTGCTGCGCACCGCAGAAGAGCCGCTGCGGTCGCAGGCGCAACGGATTTCGGCCCTGGCGCTGGATATTTCACAGTTCCTCGCCCGCATCGGCTACGCGCCGACGCGACAGAACCCGGGCCTTACGGTGGCCTATCACGCCGCGTGCAGCCTGCAGCACGGCCAGAGCATTACGCTGGAGCCGAAGGAACTGCTGACAGCCGCTGGCTTCACTGTAGTCGAACCGGCGGAGGCGCATCTTTGCTGCGGTTCGGCTGGCACATACAATCTTTTGCAGCCGGCGATTGCCGAGCGTCTGCGTGCCCGCAAGCTGGAGAATCTCCGGGCAACACAGCCGGACCTGATCGCGGCCGGGAATGTCGGCTGCATCAATCAGCTTGATGGCGGCGGCACGCCGGTGGTCCATACCGTCGAGCTGCTGGATTGGATGGCGGGCGGGCCAGAGCCCGCGGGACTGAGCAGGCGCGGCTGATCGGATGCCAGCGCCGATCGTTCATCGGTGTCGTACTGGCGCGGGGCACGCCCGCCGTGGCATGCTGCGCTCCATGCGCTGCCTAGCTCTCGCCTTCCTCGGCTTCACCCTGCCGGCGCTGGCCTTGGCCCAAACGCCGGCGGAATACCGTGCCCAGGCCAACAAGCTATTGGACGCGCTGAAGAACGCCCCCAGCGAGACCGCCGCCGGAGACCTGGAGCAACAGATACGAGAGCTGTGGGGACATGCCGGCTCTCCCGCCGTGATGCTGTTGCTCAGCCGCGGCGTGCGTGAACTCCATGCCGGCGCCATGACCGACGCGATCGAGGATTTCGGCGATGCGATCGTGCTCGATCCCTCCATGGCGGAGGCGTATCGGGAGCGTGCCGTCGCACGCTACCAGGCCGGCGACGTGCCGGGCGCGATCGCGGACCTCCAGGCGGCGGTGCAACATGAGCCGCGTAATTTCGCCGCCTACGAGACGCTGTCGCACATCGCCGAGGACAGCGAGGACTGGAAGGGCGCCTACGCGGCTTGGCAGAAGGTGATGGAGATCGCCCCGAAGACGCCGGACGGCCAGCAGCGGCTGAACGATCTTAAACGCAAGGCGTTGGGCGAAGAGACGTAGCGTCCGGCAGGTTCCGGCGTAGTGGCAACGCCATCGGGCCGCTTGCGCCGATCCCGCGTCCGCCGCACTTTCCCGCGGCAACGACGGGAGGCGGCGATGACCAAGGTGGCAGTGCTCGATGACTGGCAGGGTGTGGCGCAGACCAGTGCCGACTGGTCCAAGCTGATGGCCCGCGCCGAAGTGGTGTTCTTCCCCCAGGCGTTTGCCGACGAAGACGACGCTGCTGCCAGGCTTGCCGATTTCGACATCGTGTTATCGATGCGTGAGCGCACGCCGCTTCCCGGCAGCCTGATCAACCGTCTGCCCAAACTGCGCATGTTGGGCATGACCGGTGCGCGCAACGCTTCGCTGGATACGGCGTCATGCACCGCGCGTGGGATCGTGGTCTGCAACACTCAGGGGGGCGGCAACACCGAGGCCGCCACCGCGGAACTGGCGCTCGGTCTGCTGATCGCGGCGGCGCGCGGATTGCCCGCGGGCGACGCCAACATCCGTGCGGGAAAATTCCAGGAGGGCGTGCCGGTCGGCATCAACCTTGCCGGCAAGACGCTCGGCTTGCTCGGGCTGGGGCGTCTTGGCGGCCACATGGCGCGCTATGGCCGCGCATTGAATATGAACTTGCTCGCCTGGAGCCAGAACCTGACCGCTGAGCGCGCGCAGGAAGCGCATGCGACGATGGTGTCGAAGCAGGAACTGATGGCGCGTTCCGACGCAGTCAGCATCCATCTGGTGCTATCCGACCGCACGCGCGGTCTGGTCGGCGCCGAAGACCTGGCGCGCATGAAGCCGGGGGCGATTCTGGTGAATACGTCCCGCGGTCCGATCATCGATGAGAAGGCGCTGATCGCAGCGGTGCAGTCGCGCCGCATCGTCGCCGCACTGGACGTGTTCGACCGCGAGCCGCTGCCGCCGAACCATCCGCTGCGTACCGCGCCGAACACGGTGATGACGCCGCATCTCGGCTACGGCGTGCGGGAGACGTGGGACCAGTTCTATCCGCAGAGCATGGAAAACGCGCTGGCGTTTCTGGATGGCAAGCCGGTGCGGGTGGTAAACCCGGAAGCATTGGCGAAACGTTGACGCCGCGGTGACGGCGGCGGCCTCACCGCCGGGCCGTGACTTCTTGGTATCTTCACAATGCCGCAAAGACGTCTGGGCTAGGTGGCTCCTCCCGCAACCTGCGTGGAGGAGATCACCATGTCGCGCGCGCCGCACGGCCGGAAAGCGAAGACTGCGCCTCAAACGGATGCAGTGGACAACACCGGGCCCACGGTGCTGGGCAACCCCGTCTTCGCGCAACCGCAACCAACTCAGGATCCAACCAAATTCGAAATACGCCATCCGTCCGACAATCCCGCCTACAAGAAGATCGACGAACTCGACCGCGAGCATAAGCTCGCACCCCTGCCGTTTCCGGCACCGCGCGGCCTGCCCGAGCCGAAACTGACCCTTGCGGCGATATTGGGAAGCGGCGGCGCCGTGGCGGTACAAAAGATCACGCAATCGGGCCAGATCGTGTTCCATGCCGCCGGCGATACCGGCAACACGCGTGGCCCCGAGAGCCAGAACCTGGTGGCCGACAAAATGGTCAGCGACTTCGGGGAGGCCGATGCGAAGGAGATCCCCAGCTTCTTCTTCCATTTGGGCGACGTCATCTACAGCTTCGGCGAGGCGCAGTATTACTACGACCAGTTCTATGAGCCGTACCGCGACTATCCCGCGCCGATCCTGGCAATCGCCGGCAATCACGACGGCATGGTGGCGCCAGGTGTCAAGGCCGCGACGCTCGCAGCATTCCTGGAGAATTTCTGTGCCAGCGAGTTCGAGGTGACGCCTGAAGCCGGCGGCCTGTCACGGACGGCGCAGATTCAGCCCGGTGTGTTCTACACGTTCGAGGCGCCGTTCCTGCGCGTGCTGTCGCTCTACAGCAACACGCTGGAGGACCCCGGTGTGATCGCCGATCCGCATATCGGCGACTCGCAGCTCGATTATCTGAAGACGGCACTGGGCCGGGTGAAATCCGAGGGATTCAAGGGTGCGCTCATCATCGCCCATCACCACCCCGCCTACACCGCCGGCAGCAAGCACGGCTGGAGCGAGCAAATGCTGTCGCAAGTGGACGCCATCTGCACGGCGACGGGCGTGTGGCCGCATGCCGTGCTGTCCGGCCATGCGCACAACTACCAGCGTTTCACGCGCCAGCACGGCCACACGCAAATTCCCTACATTATCGCGGGCAATGGCGGGCACGGCCTGGCGAAGCTCACTCGCCGCGGCGAGCAACCGTTGCGCACACCGCAGGCGCTGCAGGTCACCGGCCATGCCGACAAGATGACGCTCGAGAACTACGACGATCAGGACTACGGCTATCTGCGCGTGGTCGTCACGCCGTCGCAACTGCGTATCGAGTACCACCCGGCCAGCGATGGCGATGGCGCAAAGACCCCGGATGATTTCGTCACGGTCGACCTCACATCGCGCACGCTGGTGCACTTTACCGGATAACGGCCCGCGCATCTGCTTCACCGCGAGACCCGGCGCGGCCAATGCAATGAGCCGCGCCGGGCCACGGTCTGAGCGACCGCCGCCGGTAACATGGCGGCCTGCATGCTGCCGCGGCACGCGCGTTGGCGCGGCGCATTTGTCTTTCCCCCGACATATTGTAACCGCGCACCGCAAGCGGCGTGGCCAGAGCCCCGGACAGCGACCTCACCCTAGCGCGATCGTATGCAGATGTGGCAAAGTCGTTGACGGCAACATCGCCGCGCGCGATGAGCCCACACTGGGGGCAGACCATGAGCAGGAAGCTTCTCGTCATCGACGACGATGGAGCGATTTGTGACTTTGCCGGCCGCCTCGCGCAGGAGGCCGACTTCGAAGTCGTCGCAGTGACCGATCCGCGTCAGGCAGCAGCGCAATTCTTGACGTTTCGTCCGGATCTGGTCCTGCTGGACCTCATCATGCCCGGCGTCGATGGCATCTCCGTGCTGGACGCCATCCTCACCAGCGGCATTCCCGCGGCGATCATGCTGACCGTGGGCGCCGACGCCGGCGAGGGCTACGTGCGCATCGCCGCAGGTGTTACCCGGTATCATGGTCTCGCGCCGTTGCCGGTCCTGCACAAGCCGTTTCATCGAGAAGAGCTGCTACGAGTGTTCCGCCAGATCGACGATCCGATCGACCCCGCCGCCACGGCCGCCGTATGAGCGCTGCCGCCGGACGCGGTGACGGCCTGAGGAACGCCGGTCCCGCCTGCGGCTGAGATCGTCTCCGGTATTCCCGCCTCGCCGAACCTGCTCTATCCCTCCGCCCGGACGCCAGAGCAGGAGGAACGGATATGCGCGCTTGGGCCGTGGTCGAGAACGGGGCTCCGTTGCAGGAAATCGAACTTCCGACGCCGGAACCGAAGGGCACCGAAGTTCTGCTGGAGGTGACGCATTGCGGCGTCTGCCACTCCGACCTGCATATCTGGGAAGGCTACTACGACATCGGCGGCGGACAGAAAATGTCGCTGAAGGATCGCGGCGTGGCGCTGCCGCTGGCGATGGGGCACGAGATCGTCGGCCGCGTGGTGAAGCTCGGTCCCGACGCCAAGGGCGTGAAGCCGGGGGACATCCGTATCGTGTTCCCGTGGCTCGGCTGCGGCACATGCGAGCGGTGCCTGAACGAAGAGGACAACATGTGCACGGTCGCCGCACGCAGCCTCGGCGTTTACGCCAATGGCGGCTACGGCACACATGTCATCGCACCGCACACCCGCCACCTGGTCGATCCCGGCAGCCTGGATCCCGCGGTCGCCGCGACCTACGCTTGTTCCGGCATCACCGTCTTTTCTGCAATCCGCAAGGCAATGCCGGTGCCGCCGCATGAGGCGATCGTGCTGGTGGGCGCCGGAGGCCTGGGCCTGAACGCCATCGCGGTGCTGAAGGCGATGAAGCATCAGAACATCGTGGTGGTGGACATCAGTCCGGAGAAGCGTGAGGCGGCGCTGAAGGCCGGTGCCCACAAGGTGGTGGATGGCGGCGGCGACGGCGTCGCCAAGCGCATCATGGAAGCCGCCGGCGGGCCGGTGCTGGCGGTCATTGACCTGGTGAACGGCACCCAGACGGCGCGCTTTGCATTCGGCGCGCTACGCAAGGGCGGCAAGCTGATTCAGGTCGGCTTGTTCGGCGGCGAGCTGATGCTGCCGCTGCCGATCATGGCCACCCGCGCTTTGACTGTACAGGGCAGCTATGTCGGCAATCCGAAAGAGTTGCGCGAGCTGGTGAAGCTGGCACAGGAAGGCTCGCTGCAAGCGCTGCCCACCGCCACCGTGCCACAAAGCCAGGCCTACGACGCATTGATGCGGCTGCGCGACGGCAAGGTCATCGGCAGGCTGGTGTTGCGTGCGGAAGCGGCCTGACGCTCCGGTCAGCGTGAGATTGCCAGGCACGCAACCACACGCGCGGGCGACGGGTCGCATCGCCTTCATATAAGCAGGCAGCGCCGGGGCAGCTAACCGGCGCCGGCCCGATGCGCCGCGCGCGCCGTCTCCCGGTCTGGCACCACGCATTGCCAATTCGCCGCGTCCTGCAACGACCCGGCGCCGGAGAACCGAGCCTGTTGCGGATACGGGCACAGCGGCAGGTGATGCGGGCTGCCGCTGTCCTGCCTGGTGCTGGCGGCAATCGCCTGTGGCGCGACGCCATGCTCTACCCACGCTTCGATCGCCGACAGCGTGTCGAACTGGTCGGGACCGATGCCACCGCCGCAATGCTGCATGCCTGGCACCAGGAAGAGCCGCACGCTCGCCTGCGCCTTGTCCATGCCGTGCAGCGCGGTTGCGAGTTGCTGATAGAACCAGATGGAGCGTGCCGCTGGAATCGCCGGGTCGCTGGCACCGTGATAGATGATCAGCTTGCGCCCCTGCCGGATGAACGGCAGCAGCGATGCGGGGTCCTTCGTCTCGCCGGGGCCAAGTGCGCGCCGCACCGCCGCCACCAGCGTGTCGCTCGCGGTATTGCTGCGCGGATCCACGGCGGCCTTTGCCATCTTCGCGTCCGGACCCAGTCCCAGCCAATAGGTCAGTGCCTGGCGCGCGAACATCCAGCCACGCGGCGGAAGGTTGGGATCATTGCCCCACGGAGCCTCGCGCTGCTTCAGATCGGGCGGCGTGTCGCCGGTGGTCCAGTACGAAATGCCGCGAGGACCGGAGAGGTTCGTCATCGCCCAACCGGGATACAGCAGGTGCCCATGCCGGTCGCGGAGCGGCGTGGTGTAGGCATGCAGCACGCGCGCTTGCTCCGGCGTCAGGCAATCCGTGCCGCTGGTGCCGTGGCAGATCAGGTCCTCGGCGCGCACCGGACAGCGTGCGGGATTCTGCACCAGCCCGTCCCTGGCGCCGTCGATCGCGTCGCAGCGGGCCGTCACCTTGGCGTCGATGGCGGCCAGCGTCTGTTGCGGCAGATATGCGGCGGGCGAGGACAGCGCCACGTTTTGGACCGCGAACCGCAGCATGACGGAGTTGTAGTCCATGCCGGGATCGCCGGCGATGATGCCGTCGTAATCGGCGGGATAGCGATCCGCCTCCATCATTGCCATGCGGCCGCCGTTAGAGCACCCGTCGAAATACGCGTGCCGCACCGGCGCGGCATAATAAGCCTGCGCGAACTGCTTGGCGGCGACGGTCACGTCATGCGCGGCGCGATAGAAAAAATCGGTGACCTTCGCCGCGTCGCGCTTGCCGTCCGGTCCGATCACCCAATCGGCGTCGGTACCGTTGCCGGTATGGCCGGTGTCGGTGACGACGACGACATAACCCTTGCCCAAAGCCTCGGCATGGTCCGTGGCGTTTACCGCCGGCACCAGCCGGCCGGCATTGCCGCCCACGCCCATGAAGAAGAAGCGCTGCTGCCAGGATTCGGGAAGCTGTATGGCAAAATGGGCCGACCCATCCGGCGCGCCCTCGCCATGGGTGGCGACGGTGCCCCCGACATCGCAATGGGCCGGCGTGGTCCCGCTGGCGGCGACCGGTGTCGCACTGGCGACGTGGAGATTGGCAACGTTCAGCGCGTTCAGTGCATCGGCGGTGCAGGCCGGCGCGGCGGATGAGGATGATGCCATGCCAAACAAGAGCAATGCCGCCGACGCGGTGGTGGT
>Ga0335072_10008665_pt1 | contig 14723 bp, 13 predicted proteins | sample Lox_Sample_21_FD_206725 | JGI IMG/M metagenome (GOLD analysis project Ga0335072, IMG submission 206725) | Soil microbial communities from Loxahatchee National Wildlife Refuge, Florida, United States - Lox_Sample_2.1 | ecosystem: Environmental > Terrestrial > Soil > Wetlands | place: USA... | reverse complement strand
GACGCCCACGAGCACCGCGCAGGCAACGGCACTCAGAGCGAACGCGACGACGCCGGCGAGGATGACCGAGCCGTGGCCCGCGGCGGCGTGGCCGAGGATCAGCACGGCTCCGCCGATGACCGCGACCGCCGCGAGCAACCAGGGAACGAGCCAGAGCACGACAACCGTGACGCCCAGCGGGTTCGTCGCGTCGACGCTGAGCAAGCGAACCGTCATGTTCTCGTCGACCCGCCCGCCCCTGCGCGCCGCGAGCGAGGTACACAGGACGACCGCGCCGACGATCGGGGCGAGCACCGTGGGGATCGCCGTGAGCGCCCCGGCGCCGGCGGCGCCGGCGAGCACCACCGCGACGATCGTGGTCGCCGTCAGCCCGAACAGGACGAGCCCCGGGAGCAGACAGTGCGCGACGAGCACTCGAGCGAACGGCCATGACAACAGCAGTGCGCTCGTGTCGGGAGCGTCGACGTCGATGCGCAGTGGCTCACACAGCAAACTGGCGGCGCCGTACAGGAGCAGCGCGGCGATCGCCGCCGGCACCGCATGTCCGGGGTGCGTGACCGCCTCGGTGGTGGCGGCGGCTCCGAGCAGCGTCGCCCACCCGAGCCGCGCCGGTTCTCTGAGCAGCGCGAGCGCGTCGCGCCACAGGACCGCGCGCTCAGGCTGCGTGGGTCGCGCGATCCGTGAGCGCCGCTCGACCCGAGCGGGCAGTGCCGAGCGATAGGTCAGCGCTGCCCCGCGATAGTCGAGCGAGAAGGCCGACGCGGTCAGCCCGGCGCGCGCCTCCGCTCGCACCAGGAACGCCTCGGCACCCGCCGCGCCGGCGCGGCGCCATCCGAGCAGCGTCGCCGCCGTCGCGGTGACGAGGATCAGCGCGAGCGCCACCGGCCAGCCCGGCGTGCCCGCCAGCGGCGCGACCGCCCAACCCCACGGGCCCGACCACACGCCGATCGTGCGACCGAGCGGAGCGGAGCTGACCGCGACCAGCGCGGCGCCGGCCACGAGCGCGGCGGGGCTCGCGCGGCGCACGAGCCCCGACGTTCTTCGCGAGGACTCGACAAGCCAGCTCGCGGCGACCGCCAGCACCGCAAACGCGGTCACGCCTGCGACCGCGGCGAGCGCGCGAACGAGGCCGAAGCTGCCGGCCCCGCCGACCATCAACAGGATCGCGACGCCGGCGACGGCCGCGCCGACCGCGGCGCCGATCCACAGGCCGTGATCGAGCTTCGGACGCACGAGCGCGGCGATCGCGATTGGCGCGGTGAGCAGGAAGCCGACATCGGGGGTCGAGAAGCCAACCGGTCCCTGCCAGGTGCCGAACCGCAGCGCGGTCAGCAGCACCAGGATGAGTATCGCCGGACCGAACACGAGCAGCTTGTGCGTCGTCAGGCTCCCGCCGATCGCGTCAGCGACGGCATTGGCGGCCAGGACGCCGGCGATGCCGCCGACCAACACGGTCGCGTACACCTGGTACGCGGTTGGACGGAACCGCGTGCGCCGGGACCGCAGGAACTCGCGTGCCGCCCGAGCGCGGTCGCGGGAATCGGATCGCAACGCGGCGCTCATTCTGAGCCGAGGCGGTCGACCGCCCCGCCGTCGATCACGTCGTCATAGGGACCGTCCGCGATCACGACTCCGTCGGCGAGCACCACCGCCCGGTCGGCGATCCCGCGCGCGAACTCGAGTTGGTGCGTGGTGAGCATCACGGCGACGCCCGCGGCCTTGGCCTCGAGCAGCAACTCGCGGAGCGTCTGCTGCGAGGCCGGGTCGAGGCCAACCACCGGCTCGTCGAGCACGAGCAGCCCGTGCGGCCGGATCAGCGCGCAGCCAAGTTGGAGCTTTTGCCGCATCCCCCGCGAGAGCGTGCCCGGCCGCGCTTCACGCTTGCCCTCGAGGCCGAGCCGGGTCAGCAGCTGATCGATCCGCTCGTCAAGGTCGTCGTCGGCCACGCCGTGCGCGACCGCTACCAACTCGAGATGCTCGCGCACGGTCAGGTCCGCGTACAGCGCCGGCGTGTCGGGAACGACCGCCATCGCGCCCCGCGCCTCGATCCCGGCGGACTCCTCGTGCACGGAGCAACCGGCCACCTCTACGGACCCGGCGCTCGGCTCGAGCAGGCCGGCGATCGTTCGCACCGCGGTCGTCTTGCCCGAGCCGTTGTGACCGACGATCGCGACGCACTCGCCGGGGCCGATCTCGAGCTCGAGGTCCCGCAGCGCCTCGAACCCGCCGTAGTTTCGGCCGAGGCCACGAACTGCCAGCCGCGGAGCGGTCTGCATCCTGCAAACGTACTCCTCGCGTGGGCCGGGGTCGCGAGGGCTGGCCGGGGTCACGGCTCCAGCGTGTGGACGATCCAGACGTTCGGCTCCCAATAGGTGCCGACGTCGCTTGCATGGTCGATGTCCACGGTCGCGAGCCCGTTCGGGAACGTATACAAGCCGTCGCCCGGAAACCGCATCCCGGTCCACTCTTCCCACTCGGCGACCGTGCCGTTGATCAGCATCGAGTGCGGGATCGGCTTGGCGATCTTCCCGCCGCGGCGCACATGGATGCGGACCCACGGGTCGAACGGCTCGCCGTTCGCGCGGGTCCATTCCAGGTAGCGCCCGATCGGCGTGATCGGATAGCGGTCCTTGAGGCTCGGGCGCACCGGCGCGATCAGGTGCCCGAGGCCGGCGTCCCGAGCGACGTCGGACATCACGTCGAGCATCCGGTCGGCCAGGCCGCCGCCCTGGAACCGCGGCCGGACCTCCGCCGCGAGCGCGCACAGAGCGGTCGGACGCCGGCCCGCCTCGCGCGCCTCGAACGCGGCCGCCACCATCGAGTCGATTCCGTCCCCCAGGCCTTCCGTCGTCCCGTCCCAGTCGCACGGCGCCGTGTGGCCCTCGGCGATGACCTCCTGGATCTCGGGGTCGTACAGCGCGAACTGGTAGTCCGGGAAGTCGTCGAACAGCAGCCCCCAGTAGCGCCCGAGCACCGCGCCGTGCTGGTTGTACTCGGGCCACACCTCGCGCGAGATCGCCGCGCTGTTCTCCCAGAGCTCGGGGCGCTCGGGGTATCGGATGACCGTGAAACCCACGTCCCCGGGGCCCTCAAGTTCGGGCGACGGCGATCAGCTCGCCGAGGCTCCGCTTCTGCTCGCCGGCGTCGTCCTGATTGTCCGGGCTGAGCCAGGCGCGGAAGCCGGCGCGCACCGCCGGCCACTCGTCGTCGGTGATCGCGAACCAGGCGGTGTCGCGGTTGCGACCCTTGACCACCATGTGGCTGCGGAATACGCCCTCGAAGCGAAAGCCGAACCGGTCCGCGGCACGGCGCGAGGCCTGGTTGAGCGAGTCGCACTTCCACTCGAGCCGGCGATATCCGAGGTCGTCGAACGCGTGCGCCGCGAGCAGGTAGATCGCCTCGGTCGCGGCCGTCGTGCGGCGCAGCGACGCGCCGAACCAGATGTGGCCGATCTCGATCACGCCGTGCTCGGGCGTGATCCGCAGGTACGAGGCGACGCCCGCCGGCCGCTCCGCGGGCAGGAGCAGGAGCGTGAAGAACAGCGGATCGTCTGAGGTCGCGGCGATCCGGAGCGCGTCTCGGAACTCGGTTGGATCGTGGTACGGGCCGTTCGGGAGGTAGGTCCACAGCCCCGGATCCCCGAACGGCGGATGAGACTCGGCGTACAGCGCCTTGGCGTCGAGGTCCGGACCCAGTGGCCGCAGCAGCACATGCTCGCCGCGTAGCTCGCTTCGCGCGGGGCGCTCGGCGGGCCGCCAGTCGACGTCGGCCCCGACCGGCCGGTCGACCGCGCTCGGCGGATCAGTCGCCATCCGCGGATCGAACCACACGCGCGCGGAGAATGCCCGGCGGGCGAGGAGCGGACAACCGCGGGAGGCGAATGACCGATGTGGCGAGCCCCAGACCGACGATGATGATCGCGGCGCCGGCAAGCTCGCCGGCGCTCGGCGCCTCGCCCAGCGCGATCCACGCGGCCGCAATCCCGATCGGCGGGACGAGCAGGCTCGCCGGCGCCACGCGCGAAGCAGGATGCCGCCGCAGCAGCCAGGTCCATGTCCCGAACCCAAAGCCGGTCGAGACGATCACGACGTAGAGCAGCGCGAGCAGCCCGCCCGGACCCACGTTCCAGAACGCGTTACCGATCTCGTGAGGGCCCTCGAGCGCGAGCGACAGCGCGAACAGCGGCACGGGCGGGACCAGGCTCGACCACACGAGCAGCGCGATCGCATCGGGGGCCTGGGCGCGGCGGTTGCAGATGTTCCCGATGCCCCAGGACGCGGCGGCGCCGATGCACAGGAGCAGCGCGCCGAGCGGCACGCCGTGGGCGCGACCCGCGGCGATCACCACGACGCCGGCGACCGCGACCGCGGCGCCCGCGAGTTGCGCGCGGCCGGGACGCTCGCCGAGGAACGCGATCGCGAGCGCGATCGTGAACACGGTCTGGGTCGGGAGGATGACCGACGCAAGGCCCGGCGGCACCCCCTGGTGAATCGCGACGAACAGCAGCCCGAACTGTCCTGCGCTCATGAACATGCCGACGCCGATCACCCATCGGAGCGGCACGCGCGGCCGCCGAACCACGAGCACCGCCGGGAATGCGACGAGCGTGAAGCGCAGAGCGGCGAACAGCAGCGGCGGGAACGAGCCCAGCGCCACGTCGATGAGGACGAAGTTGATGCCCCACACGACCGCCACCGCGACGGCGAGCAGGACGTGGCGGGTCGGCATGCCTTGACTTTGCCGCCGCCATTAGGCAAGTACGACTAGACCTTCTTGACCCGACTCGTAAGCTGCTCTTCATGATCGACCTTCGCCGCCTGCGTGCGTTGCGGGAGCTCGCGAACCGCGGAACGATCGCCGCAGCCGCGGATGCGCTCTACCTCACTCCGTCGGCGGTGTCGCAACAGCTGGCGGCGCTCGAGCAGGAGGTGGGACAGCCGCTGCTGATCCCCAACGGGCGCACGGTCCGGCTCACGCCGGCGGCTGAAGCGGTTCTCGGCCACGCCGACGCGGTGTTCAGCGAGCTCGAGCGGATGGACGCGACGCTCGCGGCGCTGGCGGCGGGTGACCGCGGCCGCGTCCGGATCGGCTCGTTCGCGACCGGGATCGTCGGCCTGGTCGTGCCCGCGGTCGGGCTGCTCCGCGAGCGGGCGCCGGCGGTCGAGCTGTCGGTGCAGGACCTCGAGAGTCCCGAGGTTTTCCACAAGCTCGCGCGCGGCGACCTCGACCTGGCGATCTCGATGGAGTCCGACACCGCGCCGCGGCACGACGACGAGCGTTTCACTCGAATCCCGCTGATGCGTGACCTGCTCGACGTCGCGCTGCCCGTCGATCACCGGCTCGCGAGCCAGTCGGCGGTACCACTCGCGGCGCTCGCGTCCGAGCCGTTCGTGGCGCCGCCGCGCGGCTGGTCGTGCGAAGACGTGATTCGCGTGGGCTGCGCGGCCGCCGGGTTCTCGCCCGCGGTCGCGCACCGGTCCGCCGACTGGACCGCGGTGATGGCGCTCGTCGGCGCCGGTCTCGGCGTCGCGTGCGTGCCGCGCCTGGCGCAGGACGAGCCGCCGCCGGGCGTCGCGATCCGCCCGATCGCCGGCGATCCACCCTGCCGGCACCTGTTCATCGCCTGCCGGCGCGGGGCCGAGGAGCATCCGGCGCTGGTGGCCGTGGTCGAGGCGCTGCGCGCGGCCGCGGCGTGCGTCGCCCCCGGTGGGCGGTAGGCGCTCCCCCGCAACGGTCGGGGGCACGAAAAGGCGCCCCCGGGACGGTCGGCCACACGAAAAGACGCCCCCGGGACAGTCGGCCAGAGTTCACGCCGTGGCGTTCCTCCACGCTGAGCGTGGGTTTGTCTGCCTGTCGCCGTCCGTCCCGAAGTGCGCTTTGCTTGATGAGAAGTCTCGCGCGCGCGCCGGTCGGACATAAGTACCCCTGGGGGTTCGTCCACACACCTTGCGCTTGCCCGGTCGCCCCCGCGATGGGATTCTTGTGACGTGTTGGAGCGATTCACCGAGCGGGCCCGACACGTCGTGGTCCTGGCCAGCGAGGAGGCGCGCGGGTTCAAGCACGACTCGATCGGGACCGAGCACATCCTTCTGGGACTGATCCGCGAAGAGGACGGATTGGCCGGACACGTCCTGTCTTCGCTCGACGTGACGCTCGAGCGGGCTCGGGGGGAGGTCGTGCGAATCGTCGGCGTCGGACAGGACGTGGTCACCGGCCAGATCCCGCTCACGGCGAGCGCTAAGGAGGCACTCGAAGCCTCGCTGCGCGAGGCGATTACGCTCGGGCACAACTACATCGGAACCGAGCACATCCTGCTCGGCCTGGTGTCGCTGAACGACGGCGCGGCGGCGCAGATCCTGCTCGACCTCGACGCCACCCCGAAGAAGATCCGCGCCGAGACGATCCGCGCCTTGAGCGCAGCCGGCGCGATCCGGTCGCGTCCGCGGGCTGACGAGCCGCGCGGGCCTGACAAGCCGCCACCGTGGGCCGGGCAAGCCCCGTCCGGCTTCGAGGAGTGGATCCGGGTCGGACCCGGCGCAGGGGCCCGCCGGCTGTTGCTCGTCGCCGCCGGGCGAGCGCTTGATGACGGCCGCTCCGTGATCGAGGCGCGCGACGTGCTGATCGCGCTCACGCGCGATGAGACGATCGCGCCCGTGCTCGCGGACCTCGGCGTCGACGAGGCCGCGGTCCTCGACGCGCTCGCGCGCCGGCGGGCAACCTAGGCGGACCACCGGCTCGCCGATCCGGGCCGGGCCCTATATTCCCCGCCCTGGCAGGGAATCTCCTAACTGACCCCCGCGGCTCCGCTCCACGCGAGCCGCCCTGGCTCGGCGGCAGCGTCGAGTTCCTCGCGACACCCGCGGTCCCGTCCCTGCGGGTCGCGCGCAGCGGACATGGCCCGCCGCTGCTCCTGCTCAACGGGCTCGGGGCCAACCTGGAGATGTGGCAGCCGTTCGTCGCCGAACTCGGCGATCGGCGCGAGCTGATCGGCTTCGACCTCCCCGGCACGGGCGGCTCGGCTCGCCCGGCCTGGCCGATGCGTATGGCGCAACTGGCCCGGCTGGTGGCGCAGGTGCTCGATCAGCTCGGATACGAGCGCGTCGACGTGCTCGGCTACTCGCTCGGTGGCGTGGTCGCGCAGGAATTGGCCCACCGCGCGCCCGACCGGGTCGACCGCCTCGTCTTGTGCGCCACCACTCCAGGGCTGCCGAGCGTCCCGCCCAACCCGCTGGTCGCGGCGCTCATGCTCACGCCGGCCCGCTACTGGAGCCGGCAGCTCGCCGAGCTGATCCTGCCGATCATCGCCGGCGGCCGCACCGCCCGCGACAAGGACGCTCTTGCGGCCCAGATCGAGGAACGCCTGGCCCGCCCGCCGACCGCGCTCGGCTACGTCTACCAGCTGTACGCGCTGTCGGGATGGAGCAGCCACGCTTGGATCGGACAGATCCGTCATAACGCACTGGTCGTGCACGGCGACCGCGATCCGGTCGTGCCCCTGGCGAACGGCCGCTACCTGGCGGACGCGCTCCCGCACGGACGGCTCGAGGTGATCAGAGGCGCAGGCCATCTGGTCCTGCTCGACGACCCGGCCAGCGCGGCGCCGGCGATCAAGGAGTTCCTGGCGCTACCTGCTTGACCGGCGCCGGGCGCGCTACCTGCGTGACCGTCGCCGGGCGACGTCGATCTCGCCGGTGTCGACCTCGTGGCCGGCGGCGCACCGCAACTCCACGCCGACCGCCTCTCCGCAGTCACGGTGGAGCAACTCGACCGGGCCTCCCCGGTCATCGAGCCAGCGGTCGCCCCACTGCATCAGCGCGACGAGCACCGGGAACAGGTCGGCGCCCTTCTCGGTCAGCCGGTACTGCTGGCGGGTGCGCTGGCCGGGCTCGCGGTAGTCCTCTCGCTCGAGCAGGCCCTGGTCGACGAGCTCGCGCAGCCGTCCCGCGGCCACGGGCTCGCTGATGCCGACGCGCTCGGCGAAATCGTCGAATCGCGTCGTGCCGTAGAACGCCTCGCGCAGGATCAGGAGCGCTGAGCGGGTGCTCACGACCTCGAGCGCCTTGGCGATCGTGCAGCGCTCGGCCTTCCACCCCTCGCGGGGATCGAGCGCTCCGGTTAGGCGTACTGCAGAAGTTGACATGAGTGCATCATAGCTGACTTTGGACTTCATAAGCCAGCATGGTACAGTACCTAGCTATGCGAACCCTAAGCCAGCTCTCAAGCCGCCGCAGCATCCGTGACACGTCCCCGAACCTCGTGCTGTTGATCGTCTGTGCCGGCGTGGTGCTGGCGAGTCTCGATCTGTTCATCGTCAACGTCGCGCTTCCGCAGATGGCCAAGAGCTTCGGCTCGACCGGGCTCGACGACCTGTCGTGGGTGCTCAACGCGTACGCGATCGTGTACGCGTCGCTGCTCGTCCTGTTCGGTCGGCTCGCCGACCGGTACCCGCGCGAACTCGGCTTCATGGTCGGGGTGGCGGTGTTCGTCGCCGCGTCCGCGGCGTGCGCCGCGGCGACCAGCCTGCCGATGCTGGTCGCCTTCCGCGTGGTTCAGGCCGCCGGCGCGGCACTCCTGACCCCGACGTCGCTCGGGCTGATCCTGGCCACGTTCCCCGCGGAGCGGCGCCATAGCGCCGTCCGGACCTGGACCGCAGTCGGTGGGTTCGCGGCCGCGCTCGGCCCGGCGGTCGGCGGAGTGCTCGTCGCCGCCAGCTGGCGATGGGTGTTCCTCGTGAACGTCCCGATCGGGATCGCCGCCCTGATCGCGGCGTGGCGCCTGCTCCCGGACGTCCCCGGGCACCCGATCCCGTGGCCCGACGGGTGGAGCGCGCTGCTGATCACCGGCGGCGTCGGCGCGCTGACGCTCGGCCTGGTCGAGGGCGGCACGTGGGGTTGGGGCAGCACGCGCACGATCGCTGTGCTCGCCGCCGCCGTCGTCCTGCTGACGCTGTTCGCGCTGCGAACCGCCCGCCACCACAACCCGCTGATCGACCGCGCACTGTTCCGGGTGAGACCGTTCACCGGCGCGTCGGCGGTCGCGCTGCTGTTCTCGATCGCGTTCGGCGGGATGCTGCTGTCCCGGGTGCTGTGGGCGCAGGACGTGTGGCACTGGTCGGCGCTGGCGACCGGGTTCTCGATCGTTCCGGGACCGATCATGGTGCCGTTCTTCTCGTTCCTCGTCGCCGGCCCGCTGATCGCGCGGTTCGGTCCGGGCATCGTGATCGCCGCGGGGTCGACGATCTTCGCCGCGGGCATGGCGTGGATGGCGCTCGCGGCCGGCCTGCGCCCGGACTACGTCGGCGACGTGCTCGGCGGCCTGCTGCTGACCGGGGCGGGCGTCGGCCTGACGTTGCCGACGATGATGGCGACCGCCGCGGCGTCGCTCCCGCCGACGTCGTTCGCCACCGGCTCGGCGGTGGTCAACATGCTTCGCCAGGTCGGTCTCGCGATCGGCGTGGCCGTGCTGATCGCAGTGCTCGGCTCGCCCGACTCGCCGGCGCAGGTGCTCGCGGCCTACCAGCGCGGCTGGTGGGTGATCGCCGCGATCGCGTTTGCCGGCGGCATCGTCGGGTTCCTGCTGCTCGTGCGGCGCCCCGAGCGGACCACGGACGCGCAGACAACGGCGACCGCCTCCGACCGGGAAGCGATCACGGCCGAGCCCGATGCGATGCCGGCGGTCGAGCTTGTCGCCGTCGGCAGCGAGAATCTGTGACGAGAATCGGAAACGGACACGGGAGCCCGGGCAGATGCCAGACCTAGCAACCGCGAGCGAGTTCATGCGCTTGCTCGAGATCGAGTTCGACGAGCGCGGCCCGACGCGCGTCACCGGCTCGGTCGCCGCCGACGAGCGCCACCACCAGCCGTGGGGACTCGTCCACGGCGGCCTGTACACGAGCGTCGTAGAGACGTTCGCGACCAGCGGGGCGTTCGAGGCCGTCAAGGATCAGGACATGCGGGCCGTCGGCGTCTCGAACCACACCGACTTCGTGCGCCCGCACCGCAGCGGGCGGCTGAACGTGATTGCCACCCCGATCCACCAGGGCCGCACCCAGCAGCTCTGGCAGGTCGAGATCCGCCGCCCGGACGACGACAAGCTGGTCGCCCGCGGGCAGGTCAGGCTTCAGAACGTCCAGGCGGACGCATGAGCAGCGCGGTCAACGGCTGGGGCGCCGCCCGCACGAAGAGCGTGGCCTGGTATGACCCGGCGATCGCGCGGGCAGCGGCAGCCACCCTGAACGGCCGCGATTTTCTGCAGGCGATCGTCGACGGCGACGTGCCGCCGCCACCGTTCGCCCAACTGGTCGGAGCGGACCTCGTGTCGGTCGGCGATGGCCTGGCGGTGTTCCGCTGCACTCCTGATGAGTCGACCTTCAACCCGCTCGGCCTGGTGCACGGCGGAGTGCTATGCACGCTGTTGGACTCGGCCGCCGGCTGCGCCGTCCACACCCAGCTCCCGGCCGGCGTCGGCTTCTCCTCGATCGAGATCAAGGTGAGCTTCCTGCGTCCGGCCAAGGGCGCGACGCTCGAGGTCGAGGGACGCTCACTGCGAGTGGGTCGGCAGGTCGCGTTCGCCGAGGCCCATGCGCGCGACGGCGAGGGCAGGCTCGTCGGCCACGCGACGACGTCGCTCGCGCTGATCCGCCCCTGACGAGCGCGGATAACTTCTCGTTCGACGCCCCGCGCACGCCGAGCGAGGCGTTCTCCGCACCAGAGCCGGGTGAACGGGCATTCACCACCGTGCGCGGCGGCGAGTGAGCCGTTTCCCGGGAACTGGCGTTCGGGATTGGGGCTCCGTGGTCGGGAAGCTATTCGTACGACAGCGCTTCGAGCACGTTGAGCCGCCCGGCGCGCCGCGCCGGCCAGATCGCGGCGATCAGGCCGGCGATCACGGCCGCGATCACGAACACGATCAACGTGCCCACCGGAATCGTGAACGTCCCGAAGCTGAGCGTGGCGCCGATCAGCGCGGCGAGCAGGATTCCGAGCGGGATCCCGAACGCCGCGCCCAGCAGCGCGGTGATCACGCTCTCGTGGCGGATCATCCGCCGGACCTGCCGCCGGCTCATTCCCACCGCGCGGAGCATGCCGAGCTCCCGGGTCCGCTCGAACACGGTCAGGACGAGCGTATTCACGATCCCGAACAGGCTGACCACGATCGACAGCGACAGCAGCACGTAGAGGAGGTTGAGCAGCGTGTCCAGCCCCTGCAACTGGTTGTTGATGAACTGCGTCTTTGTCTGGAGCTTGGCGTCCGGGAACCCGCTCAGCGCCGAGTTCAGTGCGTTCGTGTTAGCGGTCGTGACGCCGCCCTGCATGTTCACGAACGTGTACAGGTTCTGAGGGTTCTGGTAGGCGCTGTCGAACAGCGCCTGGGAGATCGTCACGTCGCCATAAGGGGAGCCGCCCTTCGGCGGGTTGGTGATCCCGGTCAGCTTGAGATGCAGGAACCGGCCGGTCGGAGTCTCGACCGACAGCGGCGAGCCGACCTGTATGTGCTGTGCCTTCGCGTAGGCCTTGTCCACGAACGCGCCGTCGCTTCCGAGCTGCGCCGGGACCTGAGGGCCGCCCTGAGACCAGTCGACGTGAATCGCCGAGCCGACGTTCGGGGGAACGCCGGTGACGTTGATGTGGGAGCCGAACGCCTTCCCGTCGCCGGCGCGAACGCCAACGACGTCCGTCACTCCCGAGACGCTGTGCACGGCCCGCTCGGAGGACAGGCTGATCGGCGAGAAGTTGTTGGAGGCCGTGATCGCGTAGTTGGCGACGAACGCCTTGTCCACGCTGTTTTTGAACCCGGTCCGCAGGCCCGCGGCCAGCACGCCGACGAGCGTGACCAGCGCCAGCCCGATCATCAGCGCCGACGCGGTCGAGGCGGTCCGGGACGGGTTGCGGGCCGAATTGCCCTCGGCGAGTTCGCCCGCCGCACCGCCGATCTTCGTCGCCGGCCAGCCCAGAACCTTGACGAGCGGCGGCACCAGCTTGGGAGCGAACATCGAGAAGCCGATGAACAACGTGACCGCCCCAAGGCCCAGCGACAGCAGCCGGATCCCGGTTGACAACCCGCTGACCAGCAAGCCGATCAGCATCAGCGCGACGGCGCCGATGAGCGTCGCCGCCGCTCCATAGGTGCCGTACTTGGCCCAGCGTGACGGCGGCAGTATCGAGCCCTCGCGGGCCGCGGCGATCGGTTCGACCCGCGTCGCGCGCAGCGCCGGCCGGATCGCCGCGATCATCGTGATGATGATCCCGACGAGCAGGGAGATCACGATCGTCCGCGTCTTGAACACGGTGGCCGCCTGGGGCAGGTTGATCCCGAACGACACCAGCAGCGAGTTGAGCGCCTTGGCCAGCAGCAGACCGAGGAACAGCCCGATGATCGACGCGAGCGTCCCGATCACGAACGCCTCGACCAGAACCGATCGCAGCACCTGACGCCGGCTTGCGCCGAGCGTGCGCAGCGTCGCCAGCTCTCTCGTTCGCTGCGCGATCGTGATCGACAAAGTGTTGGCGATCACGAAGCTCCCGACGAACAGCGCGATGCCTCCGAACGCGAGCAGGAAGTCCTGGAAGATGTCGAGGAACCCGCTGGTGTCGTTGGTGGCCTGCTGGGCCTGCTGCTGACCGGTCTTCACCTGAGCGCTCGGCCCGAGCAGCGGCCTGATCTGGTTGACGACCTGCTGGGACGAGTATCCGTGCTTGGCCGCGACGCTGATCGAGTCGTACTTGCCGACCTTGTTGAACAGCTCCTGCGCCCTGGCCAGCGTGAACACCGAGATCGTGGCGCCCCCGAGCGAGGAGACGCCGCCGATCTTGACGGTCCCCACGATCTGGAACCGCTCCACCGGCCCCCGCGCGACAACGCCGATCTCGTCACCGACCTTGTAGTCATGCTTGCTCGCGGTCGAGGCGTCGATGTCGATCTCGTTCGGACCGGTCGGGAAACGACCGCTGGTGAGCTCGAGCGGGTTGAAGTGCTGTCCCGCGGGCGAGTAGCTGAAGGCCAGGCCGGGCGCGCCGCCACTCGAGATCACCTTCCCGTTGCGGCCGACCAGTTGGGCGCTGTCCGAGATACCTCCGGAGGCGATCGAGACGGACGGGAGCGCCCGCACCTGCGTCAGCAGCGAAGCCGGCAGCGACGGCGTCGTCGGTGCGTTGCCGTTGTTGCTCGACGAGATCGCGCTCTTGCCGGTGATCACCGCGTCGGTGTTCTGGTAGACGGTGGTGAACACCGTCGTGAACGCCGCCTTAATCGTGTCAGTGAGGACAAACGTGCCACTCACCATCGCGACGCCGATCACGATCGCGAACGCCGTCAGCGCTGCGCGGAGCTTGCGTCCGAGGAGGCCGCGGAGCGCGACCTGGGTCACGACTGCAGCGTGCTCATCACTTCGAGCACCTGTCCTGCGTCCGTGTCGACGAGTTCCTTGACGATCAGTCCGTCGGCGATGAACAGCACACGGTCCGCGATCGCCGCGGCGCGCGCCTCGTGGGTCACCATCACAATCGTCTGGTTGTAGTCACGCGCGGAATCGCGCAGCAGGTCGAGAATCTCGCCGCCGGTCTTCGAGTCGAGATTTCCGGTCGGCTCGTCGGCGAACAGGATCGTCGGCTTGGTCACCAGCGCGCGGGCGATCGCCACCCGCTGCTGCTGGCCACCCGAGAGCTCCGACGGGCGGTGCTTGCGGCGATCGCTGAGACCTGTCTTCGTCAACAGCTGCTCGAGCCACTCCCGATCGGGCTTCTCGCCCGCGATCGACAGTGGGAGCACCACGTTCTCCTCCGCGGTCAGCATCGGCAGCAGGTTGAAGAACTGGAAGACGAAGCCGATGTGATCGCGGCGCAGGCGGGTCATGTCCGCGTCGTCCAGACCGGTGATCTCGGTACCCGCGATCGTCACGGTGCCGCTGGTCGGCTTGTCGAGCCCCGCGAGGATGTGCATCAGCGTCGACTTGCCCGAGCCGGACGGCCCCATAACCGCCACCAACTGGCCGCGCTCCACGGTCAGCGACACTCCGCGCAGCGCCTGAACCGCGGTTGCACCCTCGCCGTATTGGCGTTCTAGTTCGCGCGCCTCAACGACGACACCGCCGACGGCGGTGTCCACCGAAGCGCGGACTTCGGTTTCCTCTGCCGGCACGACCTTCTGTATAGCACCTGTAAGTGGTTTCAGTGGTGACCGAGCAGGACCAATATTGGTTTTCTAACCAGGGCCAATTCCTGGTCGTCACACGGCCGTTTTTACAAATTGCTCACGTAACGCGGTCTTCTTGAACTTTCCGGTCGCGGTCCGCGGGATCTCGTCGATGAATTCGACCCGTTCGGGTACCTGCCACTTCGCGAATCCCTTCGACAGGTGCTCGCGCAGATCCTCGGGGGTGGCTTCGGCGCCGTCTTTGAGCACCACCACCGCCATCGGCCGCTCTCCCCACTTATCGTCGGGGATCGCGATCACCGCCGCCTCGGCCACGGCCGCGTGCCCCATCAGCTGGTTCTCCATGTCGACCGACGAGATCCATTCGCCGCCCGACTTGACCAGGTCCTTGGTGCGGTCGGTGATCCGCAGGCAGCCGTGCTCGTTGATGCGGACCACGTCGCCCGTCTGGAACCAGCCGTCGTCGGTGAACTTCTCGGCGCCGCTCCCCTGGAAGTACGCCGCCGCCACCCACGGCCCGCGCACCTCGAGCTCGCCCATCGCCTGATCGTCCCAGGGGATCAGCTCGCCGT
>Ga0335072_10008664_pt1 | contig 14723 bp, 13 predicted proteins | sample Lox_Sample_21_FD_206725 | JGI IMG/M metagenome (GOLD analysis project Ga0335072, IMG submission 206725) | Soil microbial communities from Loxahatchee National Wildlife Refuge, Florida, United States - Lox_Sample_2.1 | ecosystem: Environmental > Terrestrial > Soil > Wetlands | place: USA... | reverse complement strand
AGGAGGCGCCGGTGCCCAAGAAGGTGACCCTGAAGGACCTCGCAGCCGAGGCGGGGGTGAGCCTGATGACGGTCTCCAACGTGATCAACGGCAATCACGCCCGCGTCTCAGAGGCGACTGTGGCCCGCGTGCGCGAGATCGCCGATCAGCGCGGCTATGTGGCCAATGCCTCGGCGCGCAGCCTCGCCGCGTCGTCCTCCCACATGATCGGGCTGCTGGTGCCGTCATCGAAGTCCGAGGATCTTCTGGACCTCAATCCGCACATGGTGCAGCTCTTCGGCTTCCTCGAGCGGGCCCTTCGGCAGCGCGGCTACCACCTGCTCTTCCGCGGCATCTCCGAACTCGGCGACATCGACGTCGCAACCCGGTCGTGGAACCTGGACGGCACAGTGCTCCTCAGCTTCATCGACGAGGACGTCGACCGGCTGGGGCCTCAGCACGAGTCGCCGATCGTCGCGCTGGACAGCTACTCGGCCAACCCGCACACGACGGGCGTCCGATCCGACGACTACGCCGGCGGGCGCCTCGCCGCCGAGCATCTGCTCGCGCTCGGCCACCGCCGCATCGGCTTTGCCAGCCCGGGGTTCACCGAGGTCGGCCTGGTACGCCAGCGCTTCAACGGCTTCAAGGCGGCCCTTGATGCCGCTGGGGTGCGATGGAGCCCCCGAAACCGCTTCGACGCCGACGTGTCATGGGACGCCGGCTACGCCCTCGGCCGGCGCCTGGCCCGGCGCGCCTCCCTCCCGAGTGCCGTATTCGCCACCGCCGACATCCTCGCCGCGGGCATCGTCGCCGGACTTCAAGCGGAGGGCCTGGGCGTGCCCGACGACATGTCCGTGGTCGGCTTCGACGACATCGACCTCGCGCGCTACGTCACGCCTGCGCTGACGACCATCCGCCAGGACGTCGAGGCCAAAGGCACATACGCCGCAGGGCTGCTCCTCGAGGAGATTTCGGGGAAGCGACCACCCGGCCAGGCCGTCGTGATTCCCGTCAACCTCCTCACCCGGAGATCCACGGGGCCCGCGCCCGCCTGAATCGGTCACGGCGGGCGTCGCCGACCGTGGCGAACCCGCGGTTGACACCTCGGAAGATTTAGCGCTATACCTACTAATCGACCCCGCTTGACTTCCGGTCGCCTGCTGGGGCAGTTGAGGGCGATGAGGCGCCGGCCGCGAGGGCGGCGTTGATTACCGGGAGCATGCTGTTTGTGTTCCGGCCTAAGGAGGGAATTGGTGGGAGTATCTCGAGCAGATCGAGAGGGCCTACGAAGCCGCGGAGGCTGCCGATCTGGCGGTGTTGCATGCCCTTCAAGTACGCGCTCGGATGCCAGATGAAGTTTCGGGCCGGGAGTCGGAGCGATGATCTCGCGCGCGCACCGGCAAGGCGCCCGACCCGCCGGGCGGCGCGGCTGACCCGCGCGCAGGTCTCCGCGGCGCTCAAGCGCGCCGGCCGCCGCAACAACAAGGACAAAGGCCGATGCCGTGCTCGCGGCGCTGCGCAGCGAGCAGCTCGGCCAGCCCGAGATCCTCACGACCGCCTACCAGCCGCCGTCCGGTCCCTGATCGCATTGATCGCCGCGCTGAACGCGCAGGTCAAGATCTTGCAGGGCAGGTGGGGGAGCACTTGGGCCGGCACCCGGACGCTGAGATCTACCGGTCGCGCCCGGTATGGGAGCCGTCCTCGGCGCCCGGGTGCTCGCAGAGTCCGGCGACGACCCCCGCCGCTACGCGGCGGCAAGGCCTGCCGCAACTACGCCGCCACCAGCCCCGTCACCCGCGCATCGGGCAAGAAGAAAGTCGTCGCGGTCCGCTTCGCCCGCAACGACCGGCTTCTCAACGCCCTGCGCGCCCAGGCCCTCGCCGCCCTGAACGCCTCGCCCGGCGCCCGCGGGTGAGCTCGGCCTGCAGCCGCCCGGCGTGGTGGGCGACGGCGAGCCGGGCGACCCATTCGGCGGCGGTGGCGAACTGCACGCGGTGCCCGGCCTGGCAGGCGCGGACCGCCAGCGGCACCTTCGGCGTACCGGCGGCACCTTCGGCGGGGTTCCACGTTCCGCATGCACGAGCAGCGATCGGGGTGGGCGCCCCCTCTACCCCGGGGCCAGCGGTGTCCACGCGGCCGACGAAGATCTGCCCGGCCGCCGCTTGCCGGTCCTCCCCGGCCAGGCCCTGCACCCCGGTCCTGCACTCACCTTCCGGGATCCTGGGTAACGAGGCATCAACCAGGGGTTCACGCTTGTTCGCCCGTCCGATCTTCCCCTCGCCCGCCCAGCCCGGATGAGACGCGCCGTGCTTAGGCTTCCTCCCTGAGCTCCGCACCCCGCAGTTACCCGCAGCGCACGTCAGGGCGGGGACTGGCCACGAACACAGGCCAGGAGCTACGCCACCGACAACATCACGTCGGCCTCCAATCCAGCGAACTCACTCGCAACATGCGACCTCGTGTCGCACAATCTCAGCCCAGTCCTCCACGCTCAGCACCTGCTCCCTCCCCAGCTCGGCTAGAGCCAGGATCTCGGGGAAGGTGGTCAAAATTCAGTTTGCCGCGCCCTGGTCAGTATTCACGTTCTGCCGACAGTGACCGCCGCGATCGCTTTGAGGGAGGCACGATCCGCATTTCCGGGGAGGACAGGGCCTGGACCCACGCGCCCAGGCTGCGCTCGCCGATCCCGAGGATGCGCATCGGCGCAAACCGGCAGCGGCGCCGCCAGCGGGTGCCCGTCGGCCCGTGCAGCGGATCCTCCAGGCCGCACCGGCCAGCGCAGCGCGCCAGCGCCTCCAGGGCCCCGGCTAGGGTCATGCCGACGCAGGGGGGCCGCTGCGCGTACCGTGGTCGACCCAGGGAACGGAGATAGGGCGCAAGATCGGAGTCGACAAGCGGCTCCCAGTCCTGGACAACTGGCTCAACGCGCATGCTGCGCCTCCACCGGCTTCTGGTCCGGGTAGAGGCCATCAGCGGGTCCGCGTCCGCAGTCTACGGCGAGCCTCATCGCCGTAACCATTGGATCACCGGCCAGCGCAGCCCGGCAAGGCCGCGCCGGGCTCAGCTCTGTGATCCGCGTCATGACGGGCGGCCTGGCGGGCGGGCGCGGCAAACCGTCGGATGCCTTCCTCGCCGGCGCACCCGCGGGCAGAGGTTGCCGACACCGGCCCTTGGTGTGGCCGGGACGGTGAGATCAGCGTGCCTGAGGGCAGGCGTGCCCCGCGCAGCAGCGAGGCGACGGTACCGCGCTGTCGGCCGGGTTACCGGGCAGGGCGACGACGGGCCCGCCTGGCCCACCGGCGGCCCGCTTCGGGTCAGCTGTTGCCTGCCTGGGCGAAGCGCCGAGCCCATCGCGGCGAGTCCCGTGGTGGGAGACCCTCAGCCGAGTTGGTTAGGTCCCGGGTCGCTCTAGGTGATGTCGAGGCCTGTGCCCACGGCCGCCACGGCCACGCCCATTACCATCATCGCAATGATCCAGCGGCGCCGCCGCCCGCCGACCGCGGGCGCGAGCGCGCCGCCGAGGGCGCCCAGGGCTCCTACCGATACGACGAGCGCCGACCAGCTGTAGGCGGCGGCAGCGGCGCCGACGGCCAGCGGGATGGCCGCGCCTATGAAGCTGGCGCCGCTAGCGACGGCGGAGGCCACGGCTGCCTCCCGGGCCACCTGGCGGCAAAGGTGCCCTGCGGCGAGCCGCCCGGAGCGGGTGAAGCTAAGCTCACGCTCGGCCCTGGCCAGTTCCGCCCTTAGCTGGCCGTACTCGGCTACGAACATGGTGAAGGCCGACGAGACGAACGCGACCGCGGCTACCCGCAGCGCAAGGCGGTTACCTCGGTACCGACGGTCTCTATGTCGATATCGGTGACGGTGATGTTCAGCGCCTCGACGCCAGGGACGCCATCGATGGCTTCGGCCAACTCCAGCAGGTCCGGCCGATGTACCGCCTTGTCGACGTCGAGCTGCAGACGACGTATGTTCACCGGATCACCAGCCTTCCCGATGCCAGGCAGATGAGGGTGTCATCGTAGCGGTTGCAGTAGGTTCTCCGTCCGCGGCGTCCGGCCACCGCTGGCCGCGAACCGTCGGTTCCCGGCCGAGCCCGGGACGCAGCCCCATCTCAGGCGATGGCGCCCGGCGTGACCCTGCCCGAACCGGGGTCCGCAGATGGCACCTGCAGGTGGAGGAGTCGGTGGTGCGGGGACATCCGGCGTCATTGTCCGTGTCGACGGATGCGACGCGCCAGACAGCGTCGTGATATGCCATCGAGGCAGTTTGGCGAAGGCCCTTGCCGCTTGAAAGGAACCGAGGGCGGCGACCGCCGATGAAGAGGTCCGGTGAGGTCCGCGGAAGCAGCCCCTCACTCTTGTGTTGCCAGCGCCCGTACCGAAAGCGCGCAGGGCTCTGTGGCGTTGCTGTCGCGGGTGTCTGAGCTGGCCGCGGGCGCCATATCCGCTGTAACAGTCGACATCGCCGGTGGCGGCTACGCCGTCCGGCAGTGGATCCGGCCGCGCCCGCATGCCGTCGCCGGAATGCGGGCATCTCCTCCGGACCGTGTGACGGGCCTGGGCACCTACGTGGCCGTGGCTGTTAAACGCGTGGTGAGTGGTTATAGTTGACCCAGGTGATGAGGCCCACCTGAACTGCCGCCCCGGCTGATGGCTTCTACTGGCTCGGGAAGTGGTGGAGGTCGGGGTGGATTTGCCGTGGGGTTTGCCAGCATTCTCTTCGGGAGTCTGACGGAGACCGGGCAGCCGGCGGAGCCTCCTTTCTTTTCCGACCTGAATCTTGATCAGGTATTCGCCGCCGTAGCGACCGGGCGGGACGAGTACCGCCTGATGCCGTTCTTCAGGCTGCCGCTGCGTGACCCCGCTGCCGTCGCGTACCGGCACGAGGTTTTCCGGGACCTGGAGAAGGAGCCGGTCGTCGGCGCCGTCTTGGGGTTCGCGGCGCGGATGCGGGCTGTCAGGCAGTACCTGGCCCAAGCGGGTAGGCTCCGCTATCGCTTCCAGAAGGAACGCTGGTTTCTAGATGCCGCCGTCGGTTACTGCGACGCGGTCAGGACCTTGACCTCAGCCCTGGCTGCGGCCGGCGCGGCCTCGCGGGGGCTTAGCGCGCTCCGCGGCGAGCTTGCCGCCTACGCCGGGTCGGCGAACTTCACCGGGCTGGCGGCGGAGGCGGCCCAGGCCTCCCGGGCGCTGCAAGACATCCGGTACTGCGTCATCCTCAGGGGCAACCGGGTGACCGTGACCGGGTACGACGGCGAACCTGACTACAGCGCCGAGGTCGCGGCAACCTTCGCGAAGTTCGCGCAGGGTGCGGTCGGGGACTACCGCGGTACGTTCGAGGGGCCGCCAGGCGCGGACAGCGTTGAGGAGCGCATCCTGGAGGAAGTCGCCCGGCTGTTCCCGGAGGCGTTCGGCTCGCTGGAGGAGTTCTGCGGCCGGCACGCCGGGTTCATGGACGAGACGGTTATGACGTTCGACCGCGAGATCCAGTTCTACCTGTCGTACCTGGACTACATCGCCCCGGTCAAGGCCGCGGGCCTGGCGTTCAGCTACCCGCAGGTGTCCGTCGGCGACAAGGTGGCCCGTGCTGATGCCGCGTTCGACCTCGCCCTCGCCGCCAAGCTGGTACCGGAGTCAGCGGCCGTTGTGCCCAGCGACTTCCGCCTCTCAGGCCCGGAGCGGATCATCGTGGTCACCGGGCCGAACCACGGGGGCAAGACGACCTTCGCCCGCATGTTCGGCCAGATTCACTACCTCGCCAGCCTTGGCTGCCCGATCCCGGCCCGCGACGCTGCCCTGTCCCTCCCGGACCAGATCTTCACCCACTTCCAGCGGGAGGCTGACCTGGCCGCGCGCCGCGGCGAACTCGAGGACGAGCTGTACCGGATAGGCGACGTCCTGGACCGGGCGACCGGCAGCAGCCTGCTCGTCATGAACGAGAGCTTCGCCTCCACCACGCTGCGGGACGCCCGTCTTATCGGGGAGCAGGTGCTAGACCGGATGACCGGGCTGGGGCTGCTCGGCGTGTACGTGACATTTGTCGACGAGCTCGCCTCCTACAGCGCTGCCATCGTCAGCATGGCGGCCAGCATGGTGCCCGGCAAGCCGGCCGAGCGCACGTTCCAGATTGTGCGCCAGCCGGCCGACGGGCTCGCATACGCCGCCGCCGTTGCCGAGAAGTACGGGCTGACCTATCGGCAGCTGAAGGCTCAGCTGCCGGCCCTCTCAGGAGGAGCCGCGTGAAGGTCTTGCTCATGTACCCGGACCGGGACTTCGACGCCGACGCCGCGCTGCCGGACAACGAGCCCGAGCTGACCGCCGACCTAGGACTGGGCGCGCTCCTGGAGGCGATGTCCGCAGGCGACCCATTCCTGCTGAGCGTGGCGGCGCACGGCCTGCACGCCGGCCTCGCCGAACCGGCTGACATCACCTACCGCCAGCACGTCCTTACCGACAGCGCGGCGCAGCCTGCCGTCGTCCGCGACCTGTACGACCTCGCGGCGGAGACGGTCGACGCGGAGCGGAAAATATCCGGGTTCCTGTTCGGCGACTCACCCGAGACAGTCCTGGACCGTTCCAGGCAGCTGATGGAAGTGCAGCTCGCCTCGCTGCGCCGCCTGGTCGGCACCGCCCGCCGCGAGGCGGCGAACTTCCGCTCTGAGGGGTTCACCCGGCTGTTTGCCATGCTCGCCGCCGAACTGGACGAGGCCTACCTCGCCGAGGTTCAGGGCCGCCTCGGCGAGCTGGAGTTCCGGCACGGCATGCTGATCAGCGCCAGGCTCGGAACGGGCAACAAGGGCACCGGCTACGTGCTGGGCCGCCAGCCCGCCAGCGGATGGCGGGATCTGCTGCCGGGCCACGGCCGCGCCGGGTACTCCTTCACCGTCGCCGCCCAGGACGAGGCGGGCTCGCGCGCCCTGGCGGAGCTGGCCAGCCGGGGCGTCAGCGATACCGCGAACGCGGTCGCGCAGGCCACCGAGCACGTCCGCGGTTTCTTCGCCCAGCTCCGCGCCGAGCTCGGGTTCTGCGTCAGCTGCCTGAACCTGCGCGACCGTCTGCTGGCGACGGGCATGCCCGTCTGCTACCCCGTTCCGTCCGACACGGGCGGGAACAGGCTTGCCGCCCGCGGCCTGTACGACGCCGGGTTGGCGCTGGCGGCGAGCGGCCACGTCACGGGCAACGACCTGGCTGCGGACGGGAAGCGGCTGGTCATGATCACTGGCGCGAACCAGGGCGGGAAGTCCACCTTCCTGCGCGCCATCGGTCAGGCGCAGCTGATGATGCAGGCCGGCATGTTCGCGGCGGCGGAATCGCTCGCCGCGAGTTCCTGCTCGGGGGTCTTCACGCACTTCAAGCGCGAGGAAGACGCCGCGATGGAGCAGGGCAAGCTGGATGAGGAACTTCATCGGATGAGCGTGATCACCGCCCGGATCATGGCCGGCGGACTGCTGCTGTGCAACGAGTCGTTCGCCTCAACCAACGAGCGCGAAGGCTCGGAGATCGCGCGGCAGCTCATCCTGGCCCTGACCGAGGCCGGCATCAGGATCATCTTCGTCACCCACCTGTACGACCTGGCCGAGAGCTGCTACCGCATCAACGCCGGCCAGGCGCTGTTCCTGCGCGCCCAGCGCGAACCCGACGGCAGCAGGACGTTCCGGCTCGCTGAGGGCGAGCCGCTGCCGACCAGCTACGGCGAGGACCTGTTCCGGAAGGTCCTCGGCCCGGCGAACGAGGAAGCCCCGTCTGAGGAGGACACGTGGACATCGACGTGATCGTTGAGATCCCGCAGGGATCGCGGAACAAGTACGAAATGGATCATGAGACCGGCCGGATCCGCCTGGACCGGATGCTCTTCACCGCGACGAGGTATCCGCTGGACTATGGGTTCATCCCCGGCACCCTGTCCGAGGATGGCGACCCCCTGGACGCCCTCGTCATGCTCGACGAGCCCACGTTTCCCGGCTGCCATGTGCTGGGCCGCCCCGTGGCGGTCTTCTGGATGCACGACGAGCACGGGCCGGACGCGAAAATCCTCACGGTACCCGCCCATGACCCCCGGGCCGCCGGCATCAGGGACCTGGCGGACGTGCCAGCGCACCTGACCGCTGAGATCGGGCACTTCTTTGACATTTACAAGCAGATCGAGCCTGGGAAAAGCAGTGACGTGCGCGGGTGGCAGGATCGCGCCGCCGCCGAGCAGGTCATAGCGCAGGCCGTACGCCGCGCCGAACCCGCACAGCGCCAGTGAGCCGCCCAGCCCCCCTCCGGTCTCGCCGACGACGGGCCGCGATGAGATGCCTGCCTCTTCTGACGGGGATCCCGCCGAGTGGCTGCTGCTTACGTACCGGCTGCCGGACAAGCCCGAGTCGCTGCGCGCGGCGGTCCGGAGGAAACTGACCGCGGCAGGAGCCGTCTGCCTCGCCCCGGCGTGCGCAGCCGCGCCGCTGTCTCGCCCGGCTGAGCGCGCGATGCGCCAGATACGCGCCGCGATCGCTGGCACCGGAGGGACCGCGGTGCTGCTGACGGGGCCGGCGCTGGCCGGCGAGCACGAGCTCGCCGGGGCGTTCAACGCGGTACGCGACCTCGAGTACGACGACATCATCGCCGTTTGCCGAAACGCGGCAGCTGGACTCGGAGCGCTGACCGCGGCCTGCGAGTTCCGCTACCAGCTCCTGTGGGACAGTGACATTGGCCTACGGCGGCTGTCTGCCAGATACCGGGCCGTGCGCGACCGGGACCTGTTCGGTGCCGGGCAGGCGCAGCACGCCGCGACCGCAATCGCCCGGTACCGCTCGGCCCTCAGCGACTACGCCGCGAGCGTCCGCGAGCACGGCTCGCGCGGCCGCGTAGCGGGCAGCCGCCCCGGGGCCGGACACGCACCGTGACCCTCGCGGGCCCAGTACCCGGTGTGCGGAATATAAGAGGCGATGAAGCTCGCCCAAAAACGCCGCAATGGCTGACGGCTTCTACCCCGCCTCTACGGATGGAAAAGCTGATGACGACTCCTGAGCTGCCTGGCCCTGGCTCCCCACCCTCAGCGCACGGCGCGTCTTCCTGCGCGAGGCCGCTTGCGGCTGCGGCTGCGGCGTCGTTTGAGAGCATCCTCTTCGAGCCGTGCGATGGGCCCTCCGACATCGGCGAGGTGGAGGAACCGGACTACTTCGCTGACTTGAACCTCGATCAGCTGCTCGAGTCGATGACCGCAGGGCGTGAGCAGTACGAGCTGAAACCGCTCTTCTACATGCCGCTGCAGGATGCCGGCGCTGTCCAGTACCGCCACGAGGTTCTGCGCGACCTCCAGAAGCGCGAGGTGCTGGAGGCGGTCAACAGGTTCGCGGAGTCGATGCGCCGGATGCGCGAGCACCTCGAGCAGGCGCTGAAGCTCCACTACGAGCTGCAGAAGCAGGCCTGGTTCCTAGACGCGGCCGAGATCTACTGCACGGCGGTATGCGCGCTGGCCGAGGAACTCGCGGCGGCCGACGTGACCTCGCGCGGCTTCCAGGGGTTCGGCCGCTACCTCGCCGAGTACGCCGGCTCGGAGCGCTTCACCGCGCTGGCCCGGGAGAAGCAGGCGCTGAAAGACGCGCTTGCGCGGGTCCGGTACGCCGTCCGGAGCCACGGGCCGCGGGTCACGGTGAGCCGCTACGAGAGTGAGCCGGACTACGGCGCCGAGGTGGCGGAGATATTCGCGAGGTTCAAGCAGGGCGCGGTGCGCAGATACCTGGTGAACTTCCCCGAGTACGCAGAGATGGACCACGTCGAGGCCCAGATCGTCGGCCTTGTGGCTAAGCTGCACCCCGACGTGTTCGGGACGCTGGCCGACTACTGCAGCCGCCATCGTGATTACCTCGACCCGGTGATCGGGCGGTTCGACCGCGAAGTGCAGTTCTACCTCGCCTACCTGGAGCTGACCGGCCGGTTCAGAGCGGCCGGCTTGCCGTTCTGCTACCCGCGCGTCTCGACCCGCTCGAAGGAGACCGCCGTCGAGGCCACCTTCGATATCGCGCTGGCGAACAAGCTGGTGCCCGAGGGCGGCACGGTCGTGACCAACGACTTCTCTCTGGCGGGGCCTGAGCGCATCTTCGTGGTCAGCGGCCCGAACAACGGCGGCAAAACGACCTTGGCGCGTGCCTTCGGCCAGCTGCACTACCTGGCCAGCCTCGGGCTGACGGTTCCCGGCCGCAGCGCGCGGCTCTTCCTGCCCGACCGTATCTACACCCACTTCGAGAAGGAGGAAGACATCGGAACGCTCCGCAGCAAGTTCGAGGACGAGCTCGTCCGGGTGCACGAGATCCTCGCCCAGGCGACCGGCAACAGCGTGGTCGTTATGAATGAGAGCTTCAACTCCACCACGCTGGAGGACGCGCTGTTCGTCGGCACCGCAGTGATGCGCCAGATCCTCGACCTCGGCTGCCTGGGCGTGTACGTCACATTCGTCGACGAGATCGCGTCGCTGAGCGCGGCAACGGTCAGCTTGGTCAGCCAGATCGTGACTGGCAACCCGGCCGAGCGGACCTTCAAGGTGCTGCGCCGGCCGGCCGATGGACTCGCCTACGCGTGGGCCATCGCCGATAAGTACGGCCTCACCTACGAGCGCCTGCTGGAACGGATCGGCTGATGAAGGTCTTCCTGCTGCACCGGGATCAGGACTTCGACGTCAAGACGGGATTGCGAGACCCGATCTTTGACGCGATGATGAGCGGCGACTTGTTCGCGATCACCCGCGTCACCCGGAGCCGTCAGCGGGAGCCGAAGCGCGGCTCGCAGCTTGCGCCTACGGGGAACGACGCGGTGCTGACGCAGGACCTCGAGCTCGAGACGCTCTGGAATGCGATGGCGGACGGCGACGAGTTCCTGTTCGAGATGGCCAAACGAGCCGTCCTGTCACCCCTGACCGACCCGGACGCGATCGTCTACCGGCAGCACGTGCTGACGGACTGCCTCGAGCACCCCGAGATCATCCGTCAGCTTTACCAGCTGGCGGTCGAAGCGCTCGAAAACGAGCGGACGGTCGGCGGCCTGTGGTCCGGCGCGGGGCCCGACCGGATACTCAGCCGCTCGGTGCACGTGCTGGAACTCCACGCCGGCGTGCTCAAACGGCTGCGGCAGCTCGCCGACCAAGAGGAAGCGGCGAGTTTCCGCTCGGAAGGCTTCACGCGCTTCTTCGCCATGCTCGCAGACGAGCTCGCAGACGACTATCTGCAGGCAGTCGAGCAGCACCTGCGCGAGCTGGAGTTCAAGCGCGGCGTATTCGAGAGCGCCGAGCTCGCCAAGGGCCTCAAGGGCCGCAGCTACGTCGTCCGGACGCCTCGGGAGCAGCGCTGGACCGAACGGCTCCCCTTCGCAAACCGCTCAGACAGTTACAGCTTCACGATCCCTCCCCGAGACGAGAGCGGCTTCCAGGCGCTGGCGCAGATCCGGGGAAGAGGCATCAACGGGGTCGCGGACTCCGTCGCCCAATCGGCGGACCATGTCAAGAGCTTCTTCAGCATGCTGCGGCTCGAGCTGGCCTTCTACCTCGGCTGCCTCAACCTGCACGACAGACTCGCCGAGAAAGGGGAGCCGGCCAGCTTCCCCGAACCGCTGCCCGTCGGCCAGTTCGCCCTCGCCGCGCGAGGGATCTACGACGTCTGCCTGTCGCTGCACATCGAGAACCGGGTTGTCGGCAACGAGCTAAATGCCGACGGCAAGGCGCTGGTCATGATCACCGGCGCCAACCAGGGCGGCAAGTCGACCCTGCTGCGCAGCCTCGGCCTCGCCCACCTGATGATGCAGGCGGGCATGTTCGCCGGGGCCCGCTCGTTCCGGGCCGGGATCTGCGACGGCGTCTTCACCCACTTCAAGCGGGAAGAGGACGCCACGATGGAGAGCGGCAAACTCGACGAGGAACTCAGCAGGATGAGCGCGATCGCCGGCCAGATCACGCGCCATTCAATCCTGCTGTGCAACGAGTCGTTCGCCTCGACCAACGAGCGCGAAGGCTCGGAGATCGCCCGCCAGGTGATCAGGGCGATGCTCACCAAGCGGGTCAGGGTCTTCTTCGTCACCCACATGTACGACCTCGCCCACAGCTTCCACGCCCAGCACCTGGACGACGCTGTCTTCCTGCGGGCCGAGCGGCAGCCCGACGGACGCCGGACCTTCAAGCTGACCGAGGGCGAACCGCTGCCGACCAGCTACGGCCAAGACTCCTACCGGCGCATCTTCGAAGCCGCCGAACCAACAGATGCGGCCGCCGCCGGGACGACGCCATGACACCCACGAGAGAGCCGCGTCTGGTGGCGGGAACGGACGTGACACCCAATGCGCTCGCACCAGCATCGTCGATCTGCGTCACCCGTCAGTCTCGCTGCGCGGGAGCGGGCCGTGCCCGGTGACGGCGAGCGGATAATCCGGGCCGTCGGCGAGGTGCTGTGGAGATTGTCGCCGGGAGGGGTCGTTGAGGTGGCGCTCGTACACCGGCCGCGGTGCGACGACTGGTCGTTGCCGAAAGGAAGATTCGCCGGGGCGAGCAGTCGCTGGTCACCGCCTGCCGTGAAGTGGCCGAGGAAACCAGGATCCGAGGCATAGCCGGAAAGCGGCTGGACATCGCGCACTATGACACGGCGCTCGGTGCCAAGGCGGTGGAGTTCTGGGCACTGCGCGGCCCGGACAGCCCATTCACCCCTACCGCGGAGGTGGACCGCCTGGCATGGCTGCCGCTGCCAGACGCCCGATGGCGGCTGCGCTATAGGCGCGACGCGTACATGATCGAAATGCTGCAGACGCTGGCATACGCACCTCTGACCGCCTCGACGGTCCTGCTGGTGCGCAACGCCCGCGCCGTCCCCCCCGGGCGCGGAGAAGAGGCCGGGGGCCCGTTGGACGCCGACGGGCGCGATCAGGCCGAGGCCCTGCGGCGGGCACTGCCCGCCTTCGGGCCGTGCCGGCTGCTCTCCTCCCACGGGAGGCGTTTCGCGGAGACCATAGGGCCGCTCGGCGCCGGGCTCGGACTGCCGGTCGAAACCGAGCCGGTCTTCGGTGAACAGGAGTACGCCCTATTCCCAGCCGTGGCGTGGCCCGGATTCTGCAACTCGCCGATGCCGGAGGTACCTCGGCCGTGTGCGCGCCGGGCGCAGTGATCCGGCACCTGCTGGTGACCTCCGCCGAGGACGCCGGCCTGGACGTGAGGGAATACCCAGCAGTCAGTGTGTGGGCGTTGTTTTTCGCCGGGGGCGCCTCGCCGCGGCGGACTACTATCCGCACTTCACAAGCCTGGGCTCCTGAGACGCGCCCGCGCGTAACCGGATTAGCGGAGAGTCTCTGCCTTCCAGCGGGCGTCGACTACCTGCCCGGTCCTATCAGCATCCGAACGCGGCCCCATTCCGGCGAGCCCGCCGGGTTGCAGGTTGCGATCGCGGACGGCGGCGGCCGCGCCACGCTGATGGAGTACGTTCTCGTCGGCTGGTCAACAGACGTTCTGCCGACGGAGGACTCCACCGTCCGGATGGACCCCGTGCCTTGGCCACAAGCCAACCTCGTCGCGCCGCATGGCGGTAATGCAAGGCCAGCAAGCCGGGCCGTGGCCGCCTGCTCCGAAGCCAGGTCAGATCAGACCGGCCAGTCTTTCCGACACGGTCGCAGACGGGATCCACAAGCCCGGACGGCCCACGCAGGGAATGTGAGGGTCCACGGGAGCGGGAAATTCGAACGCCCAGTGGTACCACCCGGCAATTGCCCACGGGCTAGGCGAGTCGGTCAGGATGTCCGCCAGGTGAACGACCCCGATGATCGCTTCCCGCGCCCGCCACGCCACTCGCGGCTGCCTGAACGCCTCGGGATCAGGCATCGTCCAAAGCAGCCGGGTCAAGGCTTCCGGGTCGGGGTCGACGTTCTTGCCGGCGTGAATCAGCAACGGGCCCCGGTACGACGTCCTCCATCTACGGTTCTCGACGTCCTTGCCGCCGTAGATGGCCGCCCAGGCCCACGGCTGCCGGATAGTCAGCGCTCTCGCGACCGTAAGCCGGCCGCTGGGCTGGTCGTCATCCGATGGTCCGCGGGCAATCCCTCGAACTCTGCTCATCGACCCTCCTGGCATATTCCCCCGGACTGTTTCCGCACCGCCGGATCACGAGGGCGCGGCTCCGACCCATGATCACCGCTATGTGCTGTCGGCTCGCCGGGTCCGCCTCCCGTACCAGGCGGGCATCAGGGCAGTAAGGACAACTTCTTCCCGGCACGTCTGCCCCAGGACCGGTAGTCTTCCAGTTGCCGTGAGTGATCCCGCAGCTGGGTCAGCAGAAGGGCGCGCGATGACCGAGTACCTGGGCACTCCGGCGTCCGCCAACGCATCTCCAGAACAGACTGCCCGGCGTTATCCAGGCCGCTTCCATATCCGTCAGACGGCAGCAACCACAGCCGTCACAGACCCGCGGCCTGCCCGGGCAGGCCGCAGTAGAGGTGCCGTTAAGGGGTCCCACCTCCCCACCTGCCGAAAGTAGGACCCATCGGCCATCCGGCAATTCCACGCGGCTGCAACGCTTCGCGCGGACACGGCGGGGCCCACCGCCGGGCGGTCAGGTGCCGCAATCCATTTTACGGCACCGCTCCGGCGACACGGCTCGACAACCTGCCGGGAAAAGGATCGCTTCCTCGGCCGGCCAGGGTCCCATGCAGGTCTGGCGAGCCTGCTCTCGATCGTTCAGGGCCCGCTGCTCCCGAGTGCTCAGGTCCCTCGCTGGTCGCTACGCCGCCTGACTG
>Ga0335072_10008663_pt1 | contig 14726 bp, 7 predicted proteins | sample Lox_Sample_21_FD_206725 | JGI IMG/M metagenome (GOLD analysis project Ga0335072, IMG submission 206725) | Soil microbial communities from Loxahatchee National Wildlife Refuge, Florida, United States - Lox_Sample_2.1 | ecosystem: Environmental > Terrestrial > Soil > Wetlands | place: USA: Florida... | reverse complement strand
CGAGATCGCAGTGTGGACCGCGCCCTTAACGGCGCGGAAGGGATGGAGCTCCGCTGGCCGGGGAAGACCGGTGACGCGGTCCCAGACATCGCTGCCAATGCCGACGGTGCACGCGAACGAGGCACTGAGATCGCGAATGGAGACGTTCTTGGCGAGGTCGTCGATGCTCGCGAGGATCGAGCGTACGGTCCGGATCGCGCCGGGAGCGTCAGTGACGGACAGGACGAGGAAGGTCGCGGACTGTGTTAGCGGCGCATCGACGCGTTGCGGCTCGATGGGGACGCGGCGGCTCATCCTTGCCCTCGTTGCCAGGTCAGCGGTATGTAGTTGACTAGCTATAGGTTGACGTCGAGGTCGGCGGTCTTGAGGATTCGGCTGACCTGATAAGGGTCGTTGCAGTCGTAGCTCTCTAGCTAATGTTACTCGCGCAGCTGGTCGCCCTAGATCTAGGATCCTAGATCTAGAATATAACCGACTTCGGAGCCCGTCATAGAAGCCGTTATAGATGATATTACCGATCTTGTTGGTATTCATGCCATGCCATGCTTTTTAGAACCACTTGATCGTCACCTAGGCGTAAGCTTCTAAGCTCTGCGCTAGTCTCCGGCCATGTCCGCGCGTCTGGCCTCAATAATCAAAGCGCCTGGAACCAATCCGCATTTACCATTATTACACCATTTAGGACTAGCAAAATGTCATCCCCAGGCCTCGAATGGTCACTTTATATGCCTTGCCTGCCAGCCTTGCGAACGTCATTCGTCGCCACCACGAACAGAACAGCTAGCAACCTTCAGATCTGGACTGCGCCACACTTGGCTGTGGACAGTAGCTGAATTGAAAAGTCCGCGATGGGAACATTTCGTGAAACATTATTATTGAGTGGCGCTCGGATGTCTTTTTCGCACGTTGATTTGAGTGTGGTTAGGACCGCGCAAGGCTTTGCTTCGGTGAGAATCTGTCGGCTGATTTGCTGCTTTGCGTGAAAGCGTGAGTCGTGGCTTGCATCGTGGAGGCTGTTGCCTCCCATGCCACGCAATCGTCATCTCTTGGCATGTCTCTGATTTAAAAGGCTGAGTTCCGATATGTACATAATGCGTAGGGACGAAGCCGTCCCATCTTTGTCATCTAAATAATCTGTTTACCTACTTGCAATTCAAGTCAATCTTTTGAACATATACTGCGAGAATTATCTGTGGAGCATTGCTTTGGTTCAAGGAGGCTCCTCTGTAGTATTGCGTCAGAAGCTCAATTCACGGCTCTTTCATGGTGAGCCTTATCCGGTGAATCAATTCCGATATTGAACCAGCTAACCAGGCTTACACAGAATAATGTCTGCTCGATACCGCCACGCAGAGACCGATGATGGTCAATCTAACGAGTATGCTCGAACACGACTAGGAGCTGCTCCTGCTCCACCATATAACGATGCTCCTTTCATCAATATCCCGGTGTCTCTTGATCAAGTCACAGATTCCCTCGAACTTGGGAAGGGACAACAAGAGCTTTGGGAGGAGATATACAAGCTTGGAGTATCAGGTGTTGACAAATATATCGAACTACCACAAATAATCGTGGTTGGAGATCAGTCATCGGGAAAGAGCTCAGTGCTGGAGGCCATTACCGGCGTACCTTTTCCGCGTAGTAGCGGCATGTGCACCAAATTCCCTACCCAGATCAATCTTCGCAAAGCTCCACGGCAATCATTTGCCGTCAGCCTTGTCCCGGCCGTAGAACGATCTCAGGCTGATAGAGCACGGTTTGCCAAATTCCCTGAGATAGTGCGGGGGGAGACAGATCTAGCCGTCATTGTTAAACGTGCCGAGCAAACAATTTGGCCCAACGGCCCATCTGTCAATTCAGCTAGCAAGGATACCTTGACGCTCGACTTCTCCGGTCCAAAGAAAGATTATCTCACACTCGTTGATTTGCCGGGAATCATTCATACTAGTGCTGGCAATGTAACGGGAGAGGAGGAAGTGAAAGCAATTCGAGATCTCGCCATGCATTACATGAGCAATCCCCGGTCGATTATCCTCGCCGTTATCAGTGCCGCAAATGACCTCAATCTACAAATGGTCTCCACCATGGCTAGGCAGATTGACCCAAAAGGAACCAGAACATTGGGTGTCATCACCAAGCCAGACAGAATCGATACGGCTGAAAGTGAAGAAAGCTTCATAAAGCTAGCAAAGAACGAGATCGTGAAATTTGACCTCGGTTGGCATGTCCTCCGCAACAGGTCCAATGAGCCAGAAGAGAAAAACTGTTCTTCTAAGGATCGAGACCTAAACGAGAAGCGATTCTTCCAGGCTTCCAATTGGAATACTCTAGATAAGAGCAACCTGGGAATCGATACTCTAAAGACAAAGATGAGCAAGCTGTTGTTACATCGCTTTGCAGAAGTCATCCCTCACGTCGTTTCCCAGATCGAGCAACGGCTTGACGTCTGCAAGAAAAATCTGGCTGATTTGGGAGAAGGCTATGGTGATGTTTTACAGATGAGAACCAAGATGCAGGAGTGGTGTAAAATGTCGACTGACTACGTTTATAACGCAGCGGAAGGCCACTACAGGGAACATTACAAGACCGCCTTCTTCGACTCCAGTGCAAGCGATGCTCACATTCGTAAGCTCAGGGCCAGGATTAATGCAGAGAATCTTCGTTTCGAGGAAGAGTTGAGGACGATGGGCCATACAGTAGAAATCGCGGACGTCCATCAGTCTTCTGCGAATCGCCGGAGATCCAGAACGGAAGCCTTCAAGGTCCCAACCAGAATGTCGAGGGCCGAGTTTATTGACAAGAAGGTGCAACCAGTGATCAATGAGAGTGCTGGCCAGGAATTACTGGGTGACAGTAACCCACTGATAGTCTACAAATTGTTCCAAAAGCAGTCAGAGAATTGGGATACGCTTGCGTTGCGGCACATGGTTATCATTCATGGCATCTGCGAAGCGTTCCTACGTGAAGTGCTTGACTTCATTTGGCCAGGGACTGTTCAGGAGAGGGTCTGGACAGCTCTTGTTGAAGACCGGCTTGAATTGCGGCAGCAGGGCGCGAATGTGGAGGTGGAGAAGCTGTGTAAAGACCGCTGCCGTTATGCGAAGTCGTATGATGTGGAATACACCAATTTGATGAAGACTTGGGAGCGAAAGTTTGGGCAAGCTGGTTCGAATCCGGAGACTGGAACTACCCATCAACTCACAACGGCAGAGGCGTATTTAGCAAGGCTTCTTGCGTACTACGAGGTTTGTCAACGTCTTTCAACCTGAGAAAATATGCTAACATCATCGTCAGGTGTCGTCGAAGGTTTTTATGAGCAACGTCGTTGTGCAGGTGATTGAGAGGCATCTCGTGGATGATCTAGAATCTCTATTTGACTCTTCGAGGGTCCACGAGATGGAAGACGAGAAAATCCTCAAGATATTTGAGGAGGATGAGCATATTCGCGACAGCAGAGCGAGGCTGCAGGCGGAGCGAACTTCACTTGAAGGAGGCTTGAAGAGCGCCCGAAGACTGGCAGCGAGAAGAGACTTTAAAATAGTAAGTCAATGGAGTGTTTAGTGTGGAATTAATGCTAACTGATTATGAAAGTATGACAAAACGGACCGTGATCAACCCGAGTCTGATACGCCACAAGACTCCCCAACAGCTTTAGCTCCTCACCCTCCCCTCCCCTCGCGCTCAACTCACCAACCTGAAACCTCACGCGAGAGACGAGCCGCGGTTCTCCAACCAGACGTAGATGCCGTTTCGCCCGCACGAGCAACACAAGAACCATCAACGGCATACCCCTCTGCCCCGCGCTCCGGTTCTACCCGCTCTACCAATCCTTACCAGCAGCAGCCACAACAACTCGCTGCTCCTCCTGACCAGCAAGAGGGCATAACTTTCTACTCTTCGAGCCCAGGGCCGTCTACTGCTCAACGACCGCCACCAGTGCCGGGGTACATGCCGTTAGACCAGCGGACGGCGTATGATGATAGAAGTAGCCAGGAGAGGAGATTTGTGCTTGGGGGGAGGGAACGGCGCTAATTTCTAGAAGTGAATGGTTTCCTTCTGAGGCAGAGAAGAGGGTTATGACATAATAGGACTTCAATTTTGGCTGGAAGCGCATGGATTTTTTTGCGGCTGGGGAGTTGGCTTTCGAGATGGAGTGGAATGATTGGTTGTTGAGCTTTTGCGCTGTTTTAGTCACCTTACTTGAATATAGGAATTCTTCTCCTGACCCCGCCTCGCAGGGTCTTATTGTGGACGACTGCAATCACTGCAACTGTTATGTAGGTTAGAGACATCAGCTCTGGGCTACGAAGCACAAGTCCTTGGATTTTTGTCCAGTCAATCGTGGTGCTTGGCGCTCATTATCGAACTTTATATGTAATGCTATACTTGTTGAAGGCTTTTTAGTTACTAGGTTGGCGGTGGTAGCTGTTACGCATCGATTCAATAACATCAGAAAGTCATTATGCTTGAGAGCGGGATAAATTGTAGAAGAGGTAGAGTCGAGGAATTTGATTGGTATAGAGGGAGGAATATTTAAGAGAAGGAAGGAGGGTCGCCCTGAGAGATTAACTTGCGGTCAATGTTTCATGTCTGAACCTAAGGATCAGAACTATACTAACCTGTAGAAGAAGCCACATCACGTATTTATCACGTAACATTTGAAAAAGAACCTTCAATATAAGAGGACAGGAGGGTATTAAATCCAAGATCTATATTTAATCTATATTACATGATAAATCAATCAGGAGGCATTTGTTTGCGTAGATACTCAACTATATACCGGTTGTGCTTTGCGACACCTGGGCCTAACATACAGTAACATCGTACTCCGTGTTCACCGCCATCAAATGCGCCAACGCCAGCGGGGTCTCGATTGCGCGTACGAGCTCCTCGCCTGTCCTTCCTGGCACCTTAAGGGGAAAAAGGCGGTGTGAGCACCTTAACAGACCACGAATTTATTATCAGCTTCAACGAGACCAGGCGTGGAAGCTAAGATAAGTTTCATTGAGCTGTCAGGGGAGAAATTGAAACGGACAGCTCAAAGGAATGCCAGCGTTGCTTGGACTTGTTTAAATAATGCTATTGAAAAATACATCTCGGAGTTTCAGGGTTGCGCACGGTAGGACCCTTTACGGCATCGTATTACGCGTACTTTCCTATGAAGGTGCCAATCAAGAAAGGTTAAATAGGAGCAATTTTCAGCCCCTTGCAGAGCCGCAGTATCATTCTGTCAATCCTGAGTTACCGCGTTGCATATAAGACTGCTACTTTGAATCATACTTCTGCACGTGAAACATATTCTGTTCTAGTAACCTTACTACTGTTGGAAGTTACAGCACACGACAATGTTCATTTATGTAGTTATATATATATTGCGCGCAGTGAATATTAGTATATTGATTGTCTCTGATTGTCTATGTCTATCTCTGTGTCCTCTAGGACATGCGCGGACCATTTTCAAGTAGATCCATGCCATATTGGTGATGTCTAATTTCGGTGTCTTGATTCTCCGTCCTCCGCGTATCCCCTAACCGACATATCCAACAACTACTCATACATTTGCACTCTACTTCTCAAAGGTTCCACAACAGCGCAACCATGGATTTACCACTGTACAGGTACAAACCACTCAAGGCTATCGATGATGGGCTTAATTCCTTCCAAAAAGATCGCGGCTATTTTAATATCAGGGCCATCGCCCTTGAGCCTGCGGAAGATCCTCAAGTTGACCTACACGGCGAACTCCGATATGTTCAGCTACCCTTCCCAGACCAAGATTTCACAGCCTTATCCTACGTCTGGGGAGATCCCGCACTATCTCACAATTTGATATGTGGATCATCTCGGATACGTATCACAGCCAACTTGGACAAAGCTCTTCGAAGATTGAGACTCAAGGACAAGACAATCCTGATATGGGCTGATGCGGTTTGTATCAATCAGTCAGATCTTGAAGAACGTGGACAGCAGGTTCAGCGAATGAATTGCATATATTCCGAAGAAGGCGCATGTTCCGTAGCGGTCTGGCTTGGAGGTGGGGATGACATGGACAAATGCATAGATTTCCTATGGGGTCTCAGTAGTGCTCAGTATGAATCACGTGTGACCTCTGACCAGGCTGACGAAGCCATTCAGACGGAGCTTCACCGATGGTTTGGCAGCGGGGATATTCGCCCGATTGAAAAGTTCTTAGGTCTTCCTTGGTTCACCCGTCGCTGGGTCATTCAAGAAGCTGTGCTCTCAGGGTGCCATTTGTATTGTGGTAATTCAGATATCGACTGGCACGCTTTTATCCACGCCTGGCGTCTTCTGAACCTAAGCACACTGCAACTTCAGCGCTCCGTTCTTGAGCACATCCGGGGTATCAACCAGCTCTGCGAGGAAATTTCCTCGCCCTTGCCCGACACACACGGCCAACGAGGAATTTTAGATCTTTTGGTGTATTTCAACAATCCAGTCTGTACAGATAACCGCGACCGCATCTATTCACTTCTCGGCCTTGCGGACGATGTAGGGAACCAATCCTTTGTGGAGAGGATGATGGCTTTGACCTTAGAGTATCCTCTAAACTCTCGCCAAGAAGCCCTCTCTTTTGAAATCGATTATGAATCGTCGATAGAGGACGTGTATACAGCGTTCGCCGAGAAATTGCTTCTTTACAAGGATTACTTAGATGTACTGCAATGCAGTGGCGCATTTCGTCCAGAACTAAGCAAGAATCATTTTGCTGTCCAATCTTGGGTCCCCGACTGGCGGTGTGCTATGCGGCATTGGCCGTTGCTTAATGTCCCGTGGTTTACAGCTGGAGGACGAAGGCCACCTAAGGAGCAATCGAAGCCATTTATCAACTACCCTTGGTGCTCGGTTGGCGGTGTGAGCGTTGACTCAGTTTCGTTGGTTTATCCGTTCACAACTGCGCCATATTCCGGACAGACTCAGTCTGCTTCCGTAATATCCAAAATTGAGCCCCTCCTACAAGTGTTTTCTCCCTTTGATTATTATATCACTGGTGAGAGAACATGGCAAGTGCTTGGCTTGACTTTTGTGGCAGATCATTCGTTGAACAGCACACTACGCCGACGGTATGCAGAGGGGAAAGGGTTTTACTACGATGGAAAAAGAATGAAAAACGATGCCAGAGAAAGGGACACGCAAGTCTTCTTAGATTGGTGGGCTTTTAATCCTAATACAAGCCTAGGACGAGTCAACGATGTAGTCTTAGATGAAAGTTCAGATAAGAACAAAGTCAGCGCTGCTGAAGCTGCATCGCGACACATAAATCACTGCCTCAGCGCGTACTTAAAGCCAATGGCCACAAAAGATGACTGGGGTCAAACGTCTTCGAAAACTAGATCTGGTTGGCATAGTGAAATCAGCTTTGACGACATACCATACTTCCTAGAGGCTATTCACGCGCTAGCTGCTGAAAAGAAGGGCCAGGAGAATGATGATCAAGGAAATGACGGCGAGGATAAAGTAAGACATGCTGCATCAACAGATCAAGAACTGAGTTATGAAGTGGTAGGCGCCAGCAAGAATGAGCAAGCAATTAGTCAATTCTCAAGGGTCGCAGAGTGCTCGAGCGATGGAGAAAGTATCGCTGAAGTGGACCAACAACAACAACAACAAGAAGAAGGAGAAGAAGAAGAAGAATTGGATGAGCAGAAAGAAAAAGGCAACTTGGATGATGACTATTACGATTATAAAGCTCTAGACTGGAGAGGAGACTTAAACGGTTTCAAATGCTTCACTCCCGACGAACGCACCACGGAAATATATTTCGATCTCGCCACCAAGACTCTCAGTGGCCGAGCGTTCTTTTTGACCGAGAAGGGCTATCTTGGAATTGGGCCGAATGATATGCAAGAAAATGATACCGTGGCAGTCTTTCATGGCGGTCGGACCCCATTTATTATCCGTCCCTCCAGTACGAAGAAGGAATTCCATCTTGTCGGAGACTGTTATATCCACGGGCTAATGAGGGGTGAAGGACTCTCAATACCGGGAACAAAAGAGCAGATGTTTGTGATTCAGTAAAAGGATCATGACATGAGGGTGTTAGAACAGAGGGGGTTTGTAGATAGTAGTTAAGGGTTAAGGTAGTCTATGTATATAACAAAGTAAGGGTATACTCTCGTAACTATCACTCTTAGAGCACACCAGATATTTACAGCTTAAGGTACTTGATTACGGATTAACCTGCAAAGGCACTACCTGCTTTGCTTGCTCGTGGTGCCCGGATTTCTGGACAGCGTCAGCAGACGGCTGCCCATGCTTACTCAGATCTGGATCTTCAGCGAAAGAGAGGAGAAAGGGTTGGCTATTGGTGAGATTATGGGTAATTCCTGAGAAGTATAGACGCTGGGAAAGCGGAGACATTGGTTGGTGCGGAGGATGTGGTAGTGTGACTTCGAAAATGGGTGCTGGGAAAAGTGCTATAATATTATGAAATCAGCTCTAATACTGAGTGCTTAGTTGGTGTTGTGTACGTGATCTTTTACGTGAGAGAAGCGGGTGCCAGAAGGAGATATCTCGATAATGGGATTAGCGTCGCTAGAAGGTCTCAGCCTCTTTATAACCCTTCCAGCATTCACTTCACCTTCTTTTCCATCTTCTCTTCTACTATCTCCTTGTTTAACATTGCCTTCGCATAAACACAAAAGTTGTTATGCAGGACCCTACGCGTATAATTGTTACGGCGATTGGAGTATGTCTAGGCTCTCTGGTTATCGTAAAAGGGATTGGCTGGGATCGCCTCCTCGCTCCATATATGGCACGACTGCACTTTTATTCCGCGCGGAGCAGATGGCCCTGGTATAGGAATCTCCTAAAAATCCCGAAGGAGATAGGTTCTACTCAAGGTTGGGGTCGACGTCAAGCTCGGCCATACCAATACGCGCCGTTGATAGCATCACGGCAAATCCGGCTTCTCGAAGTGTCTTATGGAAGGGATCCGAAGAACTTCATTTGCGAGCTCGTACCCGTGTCCTTAGACGACTTGCTGATACAATATCTCGCTGTCTCATACACATGGGGTGACCCAGAGCATTATTCTACAGTTACGTTCAGTAATCACGAAATGCTGAATATCACGAAATCTGTTAGCATTATCCTAGACACCATGTTCGTAAAAAACAAGTGTATCTATGTGTGGATTGATAGTATTTGCATCAATCAGAACGATATCGAGGAAAGATCTATCCAAATCAGATTAATGAATGAGATATACTCAAAGGCTCAGCAAGTTCTGATCTGTTTAGGCGAATCGACGTTGGAGAGCAACCGGGCAATAGATTTCATTATCCCTCTACGCGGCGCTACGGAAGAGGCGTCCAGAGCAGCTGAGGATCCGAGTTTCGTGCCCCACAAACTGATTTTCTCGAAGGGGGGCTTTGATGATTCGTCATCATCTTGGATTGCCCTGTCAAACCTGCTAAATAGGAGTTGGTTCACTCGTATTTGGGTAGTACAAGAGGTGGCAGTGGCCATAAATCCAATTTTCATCTGTGGCAACCGCGCGGTAGCTTGGGACGACCTAGCATCTGTTTCATATCTGATTTACGAGCATTCACTAATCAGGTACCTCCAAAATGACTCTAACAGCCTTCAGTCCACAATCTCAGCTACAAAAGGATTATTGTCTTTGACAATAATGGATTGTGTTAGACATGCACAGCAGCAAGGCCAGCCGAAAACTCTCCAAGAAACTCTTATTCAACTGCATGGCTTCAATGCCACAGATCCCCGCGACAAGATATTTGCGTTGCTTGGACTGGCTGCAGACACAGGAGAAGTCATACTAGATCCTGATTATACTGCACTAGCAGAAGAAGTCTACACCAACACGGCGCGATACCTTCTTTGCCGGGATGCGTGTATCCTCATTCTGCACAAGGCTGGGATCGGATACCCTAGAGAATACGGCGACTTACCGTCTTGGGTCCCTGAATGGGAATACTCTACTACAGAAACCCGTATGGTCTTGGGAGCAATGGAAGCTATGAAATATAACGCTGCGGGTAATACAATTGCCACTGTTCGCTCTGTTGGGAATGATATCATCATCATTGATGGCATCATCGTAGATACCGTCAAGGATCTAAGCAGTATTAGGGGAGGCGCTGGCGCCGCGCTTTGCGTCACTGAAGATCACTTTAGAGAAATTGCCCAGTCTTTCCTAGTTTGGTTTGAAGAAATTGAAAACCTAATTAAGTCCGTTCGCTCCCCGTCAAAGCATGCCGCAGATCTCTATCTTGGCGGAACACAAACGTGGAAGGAAGCTATTTGGCGGACTTTAGTTGCAAATAACGCCCTTTATAAACCCGCACCTGCCGAATTTGGAGAATACTTTGAGTTGTTTAAAGTACTCTTGCGTTCAGTTCACACCGAGGGACCGAGCTACCTAGACAGAAATCAAGATCTCCAAAAACTTTCCCTATTTTCCAGAGCATTCGGCTTTGCAGCAGCACACCGCCGATTCTTTACCACTAGAAATGGATACATAGGTCTCACTAGCCCAGGCTCTCTTCCAGAAGATAGAGTTTGCATATTTCTTAGTGGCGCTACACCTTTTATCATCCGCGAAAATGCATCCGCCTCTATTGAGAATGGAAATCGAGTTTGGTCTTTGGTCGGCGAAGCATACGTCCATGGCCTCATGGATGGTGAAGCGCTGAATATGGGCAAGATTGAAGGGATCCAATTAATCTAACTTAATTTTGAATTACCGCAAAGTATACCAGGGCAACATTCGCCGCTCAAGGCGGGCTCGGAGGGCTTAGTAGATGCAGGATACACATCCTACTTCTAAAGCTAGGATGGGAGTTCCACTCTTTTATTTAGGTACTTGTGGGAGGAGACAAAATTAGGCTACATTGGAGGCTTCTTATGTTATATATGTCCCCATAGACACTCCAGAGGTAGGTAAGGCAAACTACGAGAAATTTACCTTAAAACACTTTTTGAAGTCATAATGAAGCAGAGATCAAAGATTTCGAGGCTGTGTCACGGGAAAGCAGGCAGGTGCTTTCTCCTGATTAGCAGGCTCTGTAGCGGATCATATTTACTGTAGGCAGTATTTGTGACCACCTACTGTAGATTATCCCGAGTTCCTACTCTAAGGAAGGAACCTTTCTCTTCGTTCTGTAGTTTAGTTGTCTTATCAAATTGACAGTATTGACCCGTTCTGCCTGTTTCGTGACAATCGGAGCCTTAAGTGTTACTCAGTCGTAACCTTTACCTTAGAATCAAAAACAGGTACAACTCTTTATATATATTTTAGCTACACGGACTCGCAGTCACTTTTCGTTTAATATTTGACCCAATTAAGTAAGATCACCTGTTTTCCAGATCAACGATAGATTGGTCAACCTCCCAATTATACCATTGTCTCATCGACCAAAAGAAATTCTTCGAGATCACGCCAAGAAACATCCTGTTTCCCCTTCCTTATAATCTCCTCTCTCTCTCTCTAAGCCAACTTAGCCTTCAGCTCGTCAATACGTCTCCGCGTCTCCTGCGTATCCGGATGATCCCCCAAGACCTCCTCCTGCATCGGCAAGAGGTCCTCCAGCAGCTCCAAAGCCTGCGCCAGCTCGCCCGCACTCTCCTTCGCAACCGCAAGCTGTAACGTTGCCCAGAGCGTGATACGATGCTTGGCACCAAAAGCCTTCTCCCTATCACGCACAACAACCTCATACGTCTCCACTGCCTCCCCGAACTTCTTCTGCTGCATCAACACGGCCGCGAGCGTGTTGAGCTGCGAGATAGAGTCGCGGGGCAGCGGGTTGCCGTTCTCGCGGCGTGCCCGCACCTGGTTCTTGAGCTCGGAGCAGAGAACCTCCGCTTCTGACGCGAGGCCCAGTTTGCCGAGGACTTCGGCGAGGGTCACTTTGGAGCGGAGCGTCATGGGGGATTGCGAGCCGTAATGGGCGGAGGCGATGTCGAGGGCTCGTCGAAGGTGCTGGGCGGAGGCGTCTAGCTCGCCGAGACGCATGCATACCCAGCCCAGGCTATCGAGTGCGAACATTATTGTCGGGTCGTTGGGTTGCAATTCTTTATCGCCAATTTCTAAGAGGTTTTGGAGTGCTGTCTTAGCATCTTGGTATCGCCCATTCCGTTTGTAGCCGTCTGCGAGGGCTTGGTAACATGTCATGGTTAAGACTTTGGAGGCCTCGTCGTCGCGGCTGGATACCGTTTTTAATGCTTCTTCAAGCAGGGCTTGTGCCTTGTCGCCTTTGTCTGGCAACCAACTGTAAACTTCGGCAAGGTCAACAGTGCTTTCAAGTGCGCGAATACTATCGAGTCCGAATGAGGTACGCGCTTGTTCGAGATTGTGCTCGTGTGAGCTGGCTATGAAGTTCGAGAATGTCTGTTCGAAATCTAGCTTTTGGGATGGAGCGAAGTAGTTGGCTAGTTTTGGCTTGAGGACCAGGAATAGGTAGGCGAAGCGGATACTGTAGGCTGGTCTTGGAGGAATGGGAAGCACAGAGCGGGATAAAACTATTGGAAGTAATGATTGGAACCAGACTGCCGCGTTGTTCGAGTTGAAGAACTTTAAAATGAGAGCCTGAAGCTCAAGACTAGCTTCCTCTGCGGCAAACACGTGGTGAACCCAATACAGCGTCGAGTACTCGAGGAACGGATACGCAACCAATAACGCCTCCTCGTCCCCTTTCTCGCCCACTGGGGATGAGAAGACATCATGCAAAAGATATGTAAGGCAGGTTCTGGCAATAGTGTGGTTTGCTTCCTCCTCCGGCCTCCAGTAAGGCACAGAGTCAGTGCCCATCCAATCGCTGCGGAGGAAGCCTTTGAGAGAAAAATGCAGAGGCTTTAGAATCCCATTCTCTGCCTTTACAAGAGAGCTACAAGCGGCGATGGCCTTATCTTCAATGTCGGGTATGAACATGTTGTCCTCGACAGCCACGGCATTGGCGAGTTCGATTAGTCGGATTGGCCGTATCGCTGCCGTCACCCATCTCAGGATATGCTTCCGAAGCCGGACTTGAATTTCGATTTTGGTGGTTTGCTCAAGTATCTGGGCATATATGTCGTCTAAAGAGGTGGATATGTCTTGTAACTTCGCCAATACAGCTTCTCCCGTAGATTCAAGACCAAGTGTTTTGACCGAGAGACCAGCCCAGATAAAGATGCCGTCACTCTGCTCGACTAGAGCTGGTACGATTTCCTTGCTGTGCGGTTTTAAATGCTCGTATCGATCTATTTCAGTTCTGACGTATCGTTCCATATCATCTTGGACCTTCTGTGCGGTTAATAGAATATCTGGGAAGCCATGCAATGTGGAGCGAAGATCTTGCTCCGTCCTACTGGTGACGAGGAACCGGATATTCTGTGTCGAAGAAGTCACCATTTCGATCAAAGAAGTCAAAAGTTTGAAGTCCGGGCCTATTAATGACTTGCTGGGTACCTCATCTAGGCCATCGATAATCAATGAGAACGCCGGTGCCATTTGTAAGATTGCAGACAGTTTATCCCATAGTTTATACGTCATGCCCACCGCTCCAGGCGTGATCTCCAAGAGCCCTTCAAGCTCTTCTTTGATCTTCAACAGTACTGCCGGTTCAAACTTTGGGTTATCCACTAGCTGGGCCAGCACAGAGCGCATAATTGAGTCTGGCGACGAGTACTCGTCGCAGAAGTAGCTTATAGTAGCGTGACTTCCAGCTGTTTGCCCAATCTCATCAACAATGTATTGTGCAAGAAACGTCTTCCCGCATCCTGGAGGGCCATGTATCCAGAGAATGGGGGACTGCCCTTCCGGTGACGTCCAGTTTTGGAAAGCCGCTTCCCTGGCTATCCATTCGCAAGTCTTTGGAAGACGTAACTTCTTCTCTCTAACTTCCTCTGGCCTGAGCCAGTCAATTACATCCGCTGATCGTTTCCTTGAGCTTGCTGCTGCCATTGGGACAAAGTGTAGCTTTCTGTTGGCAAAAACCGAGTAGATGCTCGTCCAACGTGTGGAGGAATGTATGACACGGAAGAAACGCACAGAGAAAGTATGGAACATTCACGAGATGAAGTCGCTAGGCAACAGCTTCGAGTTTGCTCTTGTTAGGGTATTCAGCCTCGTCGCGTACACATAGGCTGGATGTGATTTAAGCGAAGGGAGCGCGGTTCTATAGCGTGTGTAGTACGCAGCCTTCCTTAAACCATAGTGGCCTGGCAGTGAGGGGGAGGAGAGTTATGGCAGCTTAGAGTCCGCTGCAGAGCAAGGCTGTAACGTCTCAGCATGCCTTATCTTGTGAGGTAGTGTCTTCCCAAATATCCGAAGCAGTTATTCTACCTCAAGGCTGCAGAAGGGTCTCTCTATATTGCCGGGATGAAATATTGTGGCTTTTCCGCCATGTAATGGCTAACCGCATTTAATTTGCCAAGCCTGATGAGGACAGGCTTTGCCCTTTCTAGCTTGAATTAGCGAAACTCTGAGGACACCGAGGTCCATCCTCGGAGCCACCAAGCAAAGTTTGACTAGCAGCAAAAGTATTCACAACATGCCCAATGGTAGACTAGCTTTTGACATCAGCTCGTCAACAATGAGCATCGCGTCTTCAAGGTAGTCCTCATCGAGCTCCTGGCCTACCAAAACTGCAGGCCCGTCTTTCAGAACATATTTGAATGCCCACGCGTTCGCTTCACTGGCCCATTCCAAGGCCCATAGCTCAGATTGAGCAACATTGATGAAATCTGTATCCATTCTTGGCAAA
>Ga0335072_10008662_pt1 | contig 14727 bp, 13 predicted proteins | sample Lox_Sample_21_FD_206725 | JGI IMG/M metagenome (GOLD analysis project Ga0335072, IMG submission 206725) | Soil microbial communities from Loxahatchee National Wildlife Refuge, Florida, United States - Lox_Sample_2.1 | ecosystem: Environmental > Terrestrial > Soil > Wetlands | place: USA... | reverse complement strand
GTTGCTCAGGATCAGCATCATGCGGCTCGCGCTGACGCGGGCGGCGGGGCGAGCCTCGGCCGCCTCGGTCAGTTGATGTCGAACTCGTTGCCTTCCGGGTCCTTCATCCCGACCGCGTAGTGGTCCAGCCCTTCCTCGGACAATGCGCCGGTGATGGTGGCGCCCAGGCCGGCCAGCCGGCTGGCCTCCGCGTCGACGCGCTTGCGGCGAGTCTCGATCGGGTCCGTCCGCTCGCCGCTGGCGTGGATGTCGAGGTGCAGCCGGTTCTTGACCACCTTGGCATCCGGCTCGACACGGAACCAGATGACCGGGCCTTGGCCGTCCGGGTCGCTGATCCGGTCCGCTCCGTCGATCAGATACTCGTCGGGCAGCCCCAGGTCGCGGTAGAAGTCATTCCAGGTAGCGGATCCAGCCGGAGGCGGCGCGAGCTCGTAGCCCAGCGCGGCGGCCCAGAACCGGGCCAGCCGGTCCGGGCCGGCACAATCGATGACCAGCTGAAAGCGGACAGGCACCGGGTTCTCCCTAGGCCACTCGGGTAGCTGCCGACATCCTGCCAGGTGCATCGGACAGTGCTTATCTGCTTATCGCCGGGATCAGTGCGCTCGGCGGCCGGTTTCGCGGCGCCTGCCCGCCCGCGCGGACGGCCGGGCCAGGGTGGTGGCCAGCTGGCGGGCCCGAGCGCGATTGGACGGTGGCAGCGGCGGGACCGTTAGCCGCAGCGGCTGATCCAGCCCTTCCACAATGACCTGGAACTTAAGGAAGAGGCCTAGCGCTGAACTTTCAGGCTCACTGCTCGCGATGAGATGGCGTGGGAATGACGCCAGGTGCTTCCCTGGCCCGCCGGTCGCCCGCACTGCATCGAAGAACAGCACCTGGCGATCGGTTAGCACGATATACAGTCCAATGGCCCCGCTGAACGGAGACGTGCGTGAGGATTCTGCTGATTGGCGCCACCGGCACGCTCGGCCGCGCCGTGGCCACAGCGCTGGCCGTCAATGCCGAGCTGATCACCGCCTCCCGGACCGGCCAGCACCCGGTCGACTTGACCGACCCGCTCAGCATCGCTGCCTTGTACGACAGCCTCGGTGTGGTCGATGCCGTCGCCTGCGCGGCCGGCGTCACGCCGTTCAAGCCGCTCGGTGATCTCGCCCGCGAGGATTACCTCGCCGGGCTCACCGACAAGCTGCTCGGCCAGATCGAACTCGTCCGCCAGGGGACCGGTCATGTCTCCGACGGCGGGAGCTTCACGCTCGTCAGCGGTGTCCTGGCCTACGACCCGGTCGTCACCGGTACCGTCGCCAGCGTGGTCAACGGGGGGCTCGACGCATTCGTCCGCGCGGCCGCCATTGAACTGCCCCGAGGGCAGCGGATCAATGCCGTCAGCGCCACCGTGTTCGAGGAAGCCTGGGACGCGTACGGCGAGTACTTCCCGGGGCACAAGCCGGTCGCCACCGCGGAGGCAGCGCGCGCCTACGTGAAGTCGGTGCACGGCCGCCAGACCGGGCAGGTGTACCGGGTCGGCTACTGACGGCCAGGCCACCGCCACCCACGACGCCGGTGCCCAGCCGGCGCAATGACCGGACTATGCCTGCGTTGGCGGTAAGCCCATTTTGCAGCGACGTATTACCGCCGTTTCGGGTCACGTTTATAAAATCCGTTTCGCAGGCCTGCACACCAGTTGCGCCGGAAGGATTAAAAGTCCGCAGCGGGGTAAACAGCTGCCTGTATGTCCTGCCCACAAAATAGGTATGATGAATTCCATCAACAAACGGGGATGATGGGTTCGGTTAATAAAACGGGGATGATGGCCGGTCAAGGCTTGGCTGCTTGGCGGAGTGGGTTGGCGTTCCGGCGGAAACAGGGGGAACCATGCCTGTGCTGTCGATCCAGCCGGAACCGGCTGACGCCGCGCCGGCTGACGGCGCGCTGGCTGACGGCGCGCTGGCTGGGGTGCCGAGGGTAGCGGCGTTCGAAGCGGCCTATCCGGGCTACCTGGCTACAACGGGACTAGATGAGCTGCGCGCGGCCGAGTACGCATACCTGGACGCGGGCGGGCACGCGTACCTGGACTACACCGGCGCGGGACTGCCCGCCGAGGCGCAGGTGCGCGCGCACGTGCAGCGGCTGGGCGAGCGCTGCTTCGGCAACCCGCACTCGGAGAACCCGGCGTCGGCCGCCTCGACCGAGCTGATCGAGCGCACCCGCCACGCGGTGCTCCAGTACTTCGGCGCGCCGCCCGAGGAGTACGCGGTGATCTTCACTGCGAACGCCAGCGCCGCCTGCCGGCTGGTCGGCGAGGCGTACCCGTTCGGCCGTGGCAACCATCTCGTGCTGACCAGCGACAACCACAACTCGGTGCACGGCATCCGCGAGTTCGCCCGCGCCCGCGGCGCGGCGGTCGCCTACGTTCCGTTCGGCTCGCCGCAGCTTCGGGTGGATGATGACGCGGTCCGGGCGGCGCTGCGGCGCTACGGGCCGTCGCGGGGCCTCCAAGGTGGGCTGTTCGCGTACCCGGCACAGAGCAACTTCACCGGGGTCCAGCACCCGCTGGGCTGGATCGACGTCGCCCACGACTACGGCTACGACGTGCTGCTAGACGCCGCCGCCTACGTCCCGGCCAACCGGCTCGACCTGTCGGTACACCGGCCGGACTTCGTGCCGGTGAGCTGGTACAAGATGTTCGGGTATCCGACCGGCGTCGGCTGCTTGATCGCGCGGAGGGAGGCGCTGGCGCGGCTGGCGCGGCCGTGGTTCGCCGGCGGGACGATCTCCGCGGTAAGCGTGATGACCGACTGGCACGCCCTGTCCGCCGGAGAGGCCGGGTTCGAGGATGGGACACCCAGCTTCCTGCACATCCCCGACGTGGAGTTCGGCCTGTCCTGGGCCAGTGACATCGGGATCGGCCTGATCCACGAGCGGGTGCGGTGCCTGACCGGGTGGCTGCTAGGCCGGCTGGAGGCTATGCGGCACGGCAACGGCATGCCAATGGCGCGGCTCTACGGGCCGGCCAACACCGTCCAGCGCGGCGGGACCGTCGCGTTCAGCCTCCTCGACCCGCGCGGCGACGCCATCGACGTGCAGACCGTGGAACGAGACATGGCCACGGCGGGCATTTCCGTCCGCACGGGCTGCTTCTGCAATCCCGGGGCGGCCGAGGCCGCGTTCGCGCTCACGGTGGCGGACATTGCCCGGGCTCGCGGGAGCAACGCGCGCACACCTGACGACTACGCCGCCTCGGCGGGCATCCCCGGCGGCGGCGCCATCCGCGCCTCGGTCGGCCTGGCCTCGAACTTCGCCGATGTGGAGCGGTTGCTCGCCGCGATCGAGAAGACCTACCGCGATCAGGAACAGGCCAAGTCCGACGGCATAAGCAGCGCTAACTAACAGAGAGGGCCGTCCCCAAGGCGGCCCTCTCGTTCCTTCTTTTGTTCTGCCCCATATGAGGACGCCCGACTCAGGCCGGCCGTTGACCGTATCTGGCAAATTTCACTATTCGGATGCTAGCCTCGCCGCTCGTGGCGCCGGACGGCGGTACCGCCTGGTGCTCGGGCGGGGCTGTCGGCCCCGGCTCGGCACATACCGTCCGGTAGCGTCCAGACCGTGCACAGTGTCTTCTACGAGCCCGCCGGAACCGGCGCCTTCGTGGCAACGCCCGCCACTGCCGGGCCGTGGAGCGCGCAGGCCCAGCATGGCGGCCCGCCGTCCGCGCTGGCCGCGCGAGCGCTGGAGCTCCACGAGCCGGACGAGGGCCAGCGCCTGGCCAGGGTAGCCGTCGACATCCTGCGGCCGGTTCCGCTCGGGAAGATCACGGTCAGGACGCGGACGGTCCGGCCCGGGCGACGGGTAGCCCTGCTCGAGGCCGTGCTCGAGGCCGACGGTCAGGAGGTCCTCCACGCCCGCGGCTGGCGGATCGCCATTCCCGATGGCCAGGTCCCGGCCGTCGGGACCGGATCGGCGCCGCCGCCGATCCCGGACGCGCAGCCGCCGTCCGGCTTCCGTGGCGCCTACCAGGCCGGCTACCTGACCGCCATCGACTTCCGTTTCGCCCAGGGCGGCTTCACCACGCTCGGCCCGGCCGTCGTCTGGGCCCGCCCGAAGATCCCGCTCATCCCGGACGAGGAACCGTCCCCGATGTGCCGCGCCCTGCTGCTCGCGGACTCAGGCAGCGGCGTCAGCGCCACGCTCGACCCGCTGGGCTTCCTGTTCATCAACGTGGACCTCACCGTCATCCTGCCGCGCGACCCGGCCGGTGACTGGCTGCTGCTCGACGCGGTCACCACCATCGGGGACAAGGGCACGGGCCTGGCCGAGACCACCCTTTCCGACGCGGGAGGCCCGTGCGGCACAGCGTTGCAGACCCTGCTGGTCGCGCCGCGCTGACCCGCCGGGATTCTCAGCCGGAACGGGTGGGCTGGCCGCGCTAGCCGCCGAGCGGGTGACGGCTAGCGCGGCGAGACAGTGACCGTATTGCTCACGGAGATGCCGTGAGCTGCGGTAGGCAGCAGCACCACCCGGTACACCGACTTCCTGGCCTTCGGGCGCACCTGGAAGCCGGCCTGCCCGGCCCGGTTCAGGTTGCCTTTCTGCACGTTCAGCCAGTGTGCCCCGAACTGGATCTGCAGCACCACGGTGTCGCCGGGAACCGCGAGCGGGCTATCGGCGGTCACCATGACACCGTGCGCACTTGAACTGCTGACCCGGGCCGACACCGTTGGCTGCACGATGACCAGCACCGGCCCGCTCACCGCGCCGTCCCGGCCCTTGAGCCGGAACACGGCGTTCGTGGTCAGGTCCGAGACGCTCACGACGGCGCTGCCGCTGCTGCTCGTGGTCGCGGTCCCGGCCAGAGACCAGGTCCCCTGGCCTGCCGCGCGCTCCAGCAGGCTGAGGCTCGCGCCCGCAACGGCGCCGGACGGCCCGGTGAGCTGACCGGTGAACGTGTCGTTCCCGCCGGCCACGATCCGCCCGCTCACGGCGGTGATTGACAGGCCGGCCTGCCCGCTCACCGGCGCCGGGCCTGAAGCGCCTGGCTTCGGGGAGGCCGGCGAGCCTGGCTGCGGCGAGTGACCCGGCTGGTGGGAGGAGCCGTGCCCTCGGCCGGACCCTGGCGAACCAGAGGCGGCCGCGCTCGGCACGGAGTGGCCAGCGGCCGGCACGCCGACAAACCCGAGCGCGTGGTAGGCCGCCTGCTGCAGCGGTGCGGGCAGCGATTCGGTGTATGCCGCCACCACGAACCCGGCGGCCGCCGCGAGCGTGACGGCGGCCGCCATCAGGCCAGCCCGGCGGCCACGCCGGCTGGAGGGGCGGGGCCCGGGAATGCGTGGCGCCGGAATTGTCGGCGCTCCCGGGGCCGGCGGCTCGGGGACAGGTGCCCCGGGCATGCGCGGCCCGGGGATGGGCGGGCCACCGGGGCCAGGCACCGCCGGGACACCCGGCCCGGACGTGACCGGGTGGCGGTTCGCCCTGAACATCGCGAGCGCTGTGGGCTCCCCGGCCAGCTCATCGGGTGTCGGGCCGGCGGTCAGCATCCCGAGCAGCGCATCAAGCCCGGGCTCGCTGGCCGTAATGTCGCCGAGCAGGTCACCGGGAATGGCGCCAGGGGTGCCAGGAAGGTCGTCGGGGTAGTGGCCGGGGAAGTCAGTACTCACTCAGTCCACCTCCCCCCGCGCCCGATCCGGCGCCGATGTCCGCGGCCAGCGCCTGGACCCGCGGATCGGCGGCGAGTGCCCGCAGCCCGCGGTGCAAGGCCACCCGGACCGCCCCGGCGGACTTGCCGAGGATGCTGGCCACCGCGGGCGTGTCCAGTCCCGCGATGACCCGCAACGCGACGGCCTCCGCCTGGTCTGGCGATAGGCCGGCGAGCATGGCGACCGCTTGCCTAACCGACATGCCGTCAAGAACCTGATCCTCAACCATCTGACCGTCGGCCACGCCGTCCAGGCCATCGGCGACCGGGCTGACGCGGCGTCGCGTCCTGGCCCGCGCGGCGTCGATGGCGCGGTGCCGCCCAACCGCGAACAGCCAGCGCCGGAAGTCCTCGTCATCGCCGGTGAACCGATGCAGATCGCGGACCACCTGGAACCACGTTTCACTGGCGACGTCGTCGGGGTCGTCGCAGCCAAGGACGTGGAGGTAGCGCAAAAGGCGTGGCTGCAAGGCCCGCCAAAGCTGAAGAAACCCGGCGTCGTCACCCGACCGGGCGCGCGCCAGTGCTCCGCCCGGGTCACCAGCCTTTGTTGCCATTGCGCCAGAAAGAGTCCCACATCGACGGGCTGAGCGGGCCGACACACGATATTTCTCAGCATCTGGTAATGCATTTCCCAGCCTCTGGTCAGTCAGCCCGCCGATGCGAGTCGCCTCGCACTACGCCCTGACGAGCACGATCCGGCTGTGGCTCGAATGAAGGTGCCTGGTCCCCTCGAAGACCAGCACGAACCGTGCGGTCGCCTTGGGGTCGACCACGAATGCCGCGACGCCGGCGTGGTTGGTGCGCTCATGGCCAATCCTGACCACTGATTTCCCGACGATACGGTCCAGGACGATAAGCCTGCCCTGGAGCGGGAACCTGGACGTGGCCAGGCGCCCGGCGATCACGAACGCGTGCTTGTGGTGCGCGACCGCCCGGGTCTTCAAGGCGACAAGGTGCGTCGGCAGCCTCCGCGCATGATGGGTGGAGGCACTCGCGGCGCCAGCGGTGGCCATCGCGCCGGTGGTGGCGATCACAGCGGCGGCGGCAACGGATCCGGCTCGCGTCATCAGGGATGCACGCATGGCTCTCCTTCGGGATTTCGGGCCCCGGCAGCCGCCGGGGCGGTGATAACAGCCCTAGAGCGATACGGCCATGCCGTGCGTTACTCAGGTGGCGAGCCCTGCCGGTCCAGGCAAGCGACCCGGTACTCGCGGTATATGTAGGGCATGCAAGCCGACCTACCTATCTGCAGAACCTGCGGCGTTCAGTACTCGGCCCCTCGCGAGGACTGCCCGGTCTGCCTGGACCAGCGCCAGTACGTGGGCTGGGATGGCCAGCAGTGGACGTCTCTGGCCGAGCTGCGCAGCGCGGGCCACCGGGGCCAGGCAAAGCCGGAGGGCCCGGGCGTGGTCGGCATCGGCGCGGAGCCGCCGACCGCGATTGGCCAGCGCGCGCTCCTGGTTCGCGCTCCGTCGGGCAACGTCCTCTGGGACATGATCACCTACATCGACGACGACCTCATCGCCGCGATAACCGAGCTCGGCGGGGTCAGCGCCATAGCGATCAGCCACCCGCACTTCTACGGATCCATGATCGAGTTTGCGCACGCCTTCGACGCCCCGGTCTACATCCACAGCAACGACCGCCAGTGGGTAGCCCGCCCGGACGACTCGGTGATCTTCTGGGAGGGCGAGACCAGGGAAATCGGCGACGGCCTGACGCTGATCAACGCCGGGGTGCACTTCGACGGCGGCCAGGTGCTGCACTGGGCGGCCGACCCGGACGGCCGGGGCGCGCTGTTCTCCGGCGACATCTTCACCGTGGTCCCCGACCGCCGCTGGGTCAGCTTCATGTACAGCTACCCCAACCTGATACCGGAGCGGCCGCGCACCATCCGCCGGGCCCTGTCCCTGATCGAGCCGTTCCGGTTCGACCGCATCTACGGTGCCTGGTGGCGCCGCGTTGTCGGGGCCGACGGCGCGGCCGCTGTCCTGCGTTCCGCGGACCGGTACTTCAGCTTTGCCCTGGACGACGAGCCTGAACGGGACGCTCGCCGCTGACTCGGGTGGATTACGCGGCGTTGCGACTGCGCGCGCCCGGTCCGCTATTAAGAACTAGTAGGGCAATTTATCGGAAGAAGCATAACCTATAAACCCTATTTGGGTTATGCCGACTTCGCACTGGACTTTCGTGAGTCTGTTTTCAGTGTCCGGTGAGCAACTGCTAAGGAGCGGCCGACATCGTTGCTTACCGGAATGCAGGCATAGCGGAAACTGTTAACCAGTCGAGGTAAGCCATGAGCGAACCCCCGGAGTTCGGCACCACAGCTGGAGTGCGTTTGCGACAGCCCGCCAGAGTTGCTACCGGCCGGCGAAGGTCGCGGCCGACTCTGGCCGTGCGGCGGTGGCAGCGCTTCGGCCTGCCGGGGACCAGATCTGGCGGCATTTCGCTCGGTCAGTCCGGGCCCGCCCAGCCGCCAACGGGCCGGGCCAATCATCTGTTCGCGCTGCTGCTCGCCGTTGCGATGACCGCCGCGGCGGCGTTCGCAATTTCCAGCGCAAGCAGGCCGATCGTCTGGGCCACCTGGCTGGCCATCGGCCCGGTGCTGGCGTCGCTGGTGCTGTCGCCGCTGACCACGGCCATGCTGGCTGGCTGGGTGGTGCTGCTCGGTGTCGGCGTGGTCGTAGATAAGCCGAGTTATCCGGACGATCTCCTCTCGCGGCTGGGCGTGCTCGTCCTGCTCGCCGGGTTTGCCGTCCTCAACGCTGTGCTCCGCACCGCCGCCCAGCGGCGGCTTGGCCAGGTGCGCGCCGTCGCGAGGGTAGCCCAGAGCGCGCTGCTGCGGGAGATCCCGGCCACGGTCACAGCCGGGCGGCTGGCCTCCCGGTACATCTCGGCCGCGGCAGAGGCACGGGTGGGCGGTGACCTGCTTGAGGTGGTCTCTGGCGACGGAGAGAGCCACCCGCGCTGGCTCATCGGGGACACCCGGGGCAAGGGCTTGCCCGCCGTCCGCCTGGCGAGCATCGCCATGACCAGCTTTCGTGACGCCTGCGCCCAGCCGGGCCTGCCGCTGCCCGAGATAGCCAGGACGGTGGACCGTTCGGTGACGCGGGCGGCCGGGGACGAGGGTTTCGTGACCGCCGTATTCGCCGAGCTTGACCCGCGCGGCTGGCTTCAGCTTGTCATCTGCGGTCACCCGCCGCCCATGCGGCTGACGCCGGACGGCAGCCTGCAGGCGCTGACCCCCGCGGCGTACGCCACGCCACTCGGGCTGCACCCAGACGCCCAGCCGACAACGTTCTCCGTGAGCGCCGGCGACCGGCTGATCTTCTGCACCGACGGCCTGCTGGAAGCCCGCGACCGGGCCGGCCGGTACTTCCAGCTGGAAGACTGCATCGACACGCTGCGCCAGCCCGACCTTGAGGCCGCAGCCGACGAGTTGCTGGCGAGGCTGGTAGCGCATACCGGCCGCAGGCTCGAGGACGACGTCGCGCTGTTGCTGTTCGAGGCCACGCCGCGGGAGGCGTGCTCGCTCCCGGCTGCGGCACGCTTACGGAGCCTGCCAGCCAGCGCCCAACGCGCCACTGGGCATGATGGCGAATTTATTCGTATCAACTAGACTTCTTGTAGATAAGTGCCGACACTTCGAATCGTGCTGGACGTAGGTAAGCGGGACTGAAACCGGGCTGATTCGGTCAGCCCGGCAGCGATGCAGGTGGCAGGTCCTGGTGAGCGGAGAAGGCGGGTGACGCCGGCGCCCACGATGGGCACCGTGCTGAGCCGGATCGGGCAGACGCAGGCTCCGCTGCCGGCGCCGGAGGTCTTGGTGATCGGCCTGGCGGCTCTCGCCGCGGTCGGCGTGCAGGAAATCTGGCTGCTCGCACGGCATGTCAGCACGATCGCGCATGAGGGGGCGCACGCGATCGCCGGGTCAGCCGTCGGCCAGCGGATCCGCGGCGTGAAGCTGCAGCCGAACGCGACCGGAACGACCGCGATGAGCGGGGGCGCGGCGGCCGGAAGAGTCACCGTCGGCTTCGTCGGCTACCTTGGCCCGAGCGCGTTCGGGCTCGGTGCGGCGAAGCTGATCGAGCTCGGGCACAGCGCTGCGGTGCTGTGGCTGACCCTGGTCCTGCTCGTCCTCTTGCTGGTCATGCTGCGCGGCGTGTTCAGCTTCGTGCCGGTGCTGGTCGTCGGCGGCCTGCTCTACATCATCGCGCGCTACGGTTCGGCCGGCGCCGGCAGCGTCACGGCCTGCGCCGTGGCCTGGTTCCTGCTGCTGTCCGGGGTGCGCGTGGTACTCGATCACGGCGTCGGCGCGGCCGATGCCGGGAACCTGGCCAAGCTCACCCACACCAGGCCCGGGTGCCGGGTCTGGCTGTGGCTGATCGGGTCGGTCCTCGCGCTCGCGGTCGGCGGCAGCCTGCTGGTCTGAGCGTTCCGGTACCGTCCGGCCCGGGCCGGACCCAGCCGTGCGTGGCTAGCTGGCAGGCCAGGCGGCGAACCGCTGCCGCAGCTCGCCAATGCCCTCGACGTAGCTGACCAGCTCATCTCCGGGGGCCAGCCAGCGCTGTGGGTTCCGTCCCTGGCCGACACCGGCCGGGGTTCCGGTGAAGATGATGTCGCCCGGCAGCAGCCGTGCGATCGCCGACAGCTTGGCAACGAGTTGCGGCACCGAGATGATCAGGTTGCTGGTTCGGGACTTCTGCATCTGCACGCCGTTGATCGCGCTGCCCAGCTCCAGGTCGTCGGGGTCGGCGAACTCGTCGATGGTGACCAGCCACGGTCCGGTCGGCCCGAATCCGGGAAATGACTTGCCCATGCTGAACTGCGGCGGACTGCTGGCCATCTGGGTGATCCGCTCAGACAGATCCTGCCCGACGCACAGGCCGGCCACGTGACTCCAGCCGTCGGCCTCGGCGACGTGCCAGGCCTCGGTCCCGATCACCGCGACGAGCTCGACCTCCCAGTCGGTATGACCGCCGGGCGGCAGGGCCACGTCCGTGTAGGGGCCGGTAATGCAGCTCGGAAACTTGGTGAACACGCTGGGCTGATCGGGGACGCCGAAGCCTGACTCGTCCGCGTGCTCCCGGTAATTGAGACCAATCCCGAACGATTGTCTCGGCGCTGGTGCCGGAGCGCCGAGGTGCTCGGAGTCGTAGGGCTCCGGGCTGCCCTGGGCGGCTGCCGCCCACGCGGTGAACTCGGCCCAGCGCTGATACACCTGCTGCGGATCGGCGCCGAACTGGCCGCCGCTCGCCCGTTCCACGTCGATGGCGCCGACGTCAGTCAGGATGACCAGCCGGCCATCGAGGTTGCCTATCCGCACGGAGACCTCCTTGTTGCTCGCTGCACCCCGCCACCAGTCTCCGATGGCCCAGCCCTGCCCGGCAAGGTACCCTGATCCCGCCACGGTCCCGGCATCGTGGAGGGTTTCGGCGGCCCGGTCTCGGCCGCCATGACCGCCCTCAGCTCGCGCGTTTTATGCCATTGCTGGAAAAGTGAGCGCCTGGCCCAGCATTTCGCCTGGCCTGTCCACATCCGGTTAGTCAGCTCAAGGTCACGCAACATCTGGGATTGCGCGAAGTCCGCGTCAACTGGCCACCGGCGTCGCACGTGACCGGTTGTGACGACGTAATGTGGAAGGCGTGGTGACAACGCACAGCCGCCACGGCCAGTGAGGGTCGTCCGGCGCCAAGCACAACGCCGATGGCTCGCCGTGGCATGCGGTGTCGCGTTGGTGTGCGCGCTGCCGGCCATTATCGGCGCCTGGCCGGTGCCAGCCTCCTCGCTGTCCGCGGCTGCGCTGCGCGCGCGTATCCTGCGCTCGGCCGACGTGCCATACCAGGGTTACACAGAGAGTAACGTCGACCTCGACCTACCCAGCCTGCCCGATCTGGGTGACGTGAGCTCGCTGCTCGATGGCATCACCGACCAGTACGCGTGGTATCGCTCGTCCAGTCATTGGCGCGCCGACGTCATCACCGAGACCGGCGAGACCGACACCTACCAGACCAGCCAGGGGACCTTCCAGTGGAGCTACTCGGCTAACCTGCTGACCCACATAGTCGGGGCGCAGCCCGTCCGGCTGCCGCAGGCCGCCGACCTCCTGCCACCCGCCCTGGCCTTGCGCCTGCTCGGCTTTGCCTCGTCTGCCACCCGCATCTCGCGGCTGCCGTCGCAGCGGGTGGCCGGGGTCGACGCGGCCGGCCTGCGGCTGTCCCCAGACGATCGGGAGACCACGATCGGCGCGGTTGACATCTGGGCCGACCCCGCCAGCGGCCTGCCGCTCGAGGTGGAAATCATCGGGCAGGGATCGAGCCAGCCGATCCTGGTCGCCCGGTTCCTCGAACTGAGCGAGAGCCGCCCGTCGCTCGCCGTCGTCACGCCAAATCCGGCCCCAGGCGTCGGCGTCACGACCACCCGGCTTCCCGACATCAGCGGACTCCTGAACCGGTTCGGCCCGGCTCTGCCCGGGCAGATCGCGGGGATGAACCGGGTTCCCGCGCCCAGCGGCCTGGATGACATCGCCGCCTACGGATCTGGATTCTCCCGGTTTGCCGTGCTGCCGCTGCCTAACCGGGTGGGGCAGAGCGCGCTGAACGCCGCCGAGGACGCCGGCGCGGGCGGGATCAACCTGTCCGGCGGTACCGGCGCCCTGATCGAGACGCCGCTGCTCACCGTGCTGCTGGCGCAGTCACAATCCGGAGGGCCTGTGTACCTGCTCACCGGGGCGGTAACCCCCACCCTGCTGATCCGCGCGGGCTCGGACCTGCTGAACGAGCAGGACGGATCATGATCACCACACGGGCGCTGACCAAGCGCTACGGCCGGGTGCTGGCCGTCAACCGGGTCGACCTCGACGTGCGCGAGGGGGACCGGTACGGCTTCCTCGGCCCGAACGGCTCGGGCAAGACCACGGTTGTGCGGATGCTGCTCGGGCTGGTCTACGCGACCAGCGGCGAGATCGAGGTCATGGGCCGGCCAGTGCCGTCACGGGTCGCCGAGGTGCTGCCCCGGATCGGCGCGCTGGTGGAGGGGCCATCCTGCTACGGGCACCTGTCGGGCCGCGCCAACCTCGCGCTGATCGACGCCTCGGGCCGGGGCCGCGGGCTTCGCCACCGCCGGCAGCGGATCTCCGAAGCGCTCGAACGGGTCGGCCTGGCCGGGGTCGACAACCGCGCGGTCAAGAAGTACTCGCTCGGCATGCGCCAGCGGCTCGGGCTGGCCGCCGCCCTGCTGCGCGAGCCGCGCCTGCTCGTGCTGGACGAGCCGACCAACGGTCTCGACCCGAAGGGTATCCGCGAGATACGTGACCTGCTCACCGAGCTCAACCAGGCTGGAACCACGGTCTTCCTGTCCAGCCATCAGCTTTCCGAGGTCGAGCAACTCTGCACGCGCGTCGGCATCGTTGACCGCGGCCGGCTCGTCCTGCAGGACGATCTCGACACGCTGCGGGCACCGACAGGACGGGTCATGGTCCGGTCCCCGGACGCGGACCGCGCGGCCGCGCTGCTTGACGGGCACCTGGAGCAGCGTGACGGCGACCGGCTGCTGGTCGCCGGCGCGGACCCGGCGGAGCTCAATGCCCGTCTGGTCGCCGCCGGGATGCGCGTCAGCGAGATCGGCCCGGAGCGCCGTTCTCTCGAGGCGCTGATGCTGGCGGTGACCGGCTCAGGCTCGGACCGGATCGATCGGGTGCGCACGGCCACGGACCGGCCGGCCGTGGCGATCGCGGACGTCGCTGGGCCGGGTGGGACGGTTGACCGCGGCGCGGCCGGGGCCCAGGCGACCGAGCGCGGGTCGGGCGGGGCCCAGGCGACCGAGCGCGGGTCGGGCGGCTCCCAGGCGGTCGACCGTGAGGCGCGCGGGACGCGGGCGGTTGAACGCGAGTCTGGCGGGGCGTGGTCGGTCGAGCGCGAGGCGCGCGGGGCTCACGCGGCTGAGCGCGGGTCTGGCAGGGCCCAGACGGTCGAGCGGGGGTCGGGCGGGGCCCAGGCGACCGAGCGCGGGTCGGGCGGGGCCCAGATGGCCGAGCGCGGGGCGGGCCAGGACTGGGAAGGCCGCAACAGCGGCGACAGCGGGCAGCGCGGGGACAGCGGGACGGACGGGGAGAGCGGGGAGAACGCGGAGAGCGGGAAGGACGCGGAGAGCCGGGAGCGCCGGAAGGGCTGGGAGACCGGGGAGAGCCGGAAGGGCTGGGAAGGCGGCATGGCCGGGAAAGCCTTGGGCTTCGGGCCGGGCGGGAAGGGCGACAGCGGGAGCGAGGGCCGGGGGAGCGAGGGCGTGGGGAGCGAGGAAAACCAGTGATCAGGGTGGAGCTGATCAAGCTGGTGCGCCGGCCGAGGAGCTGGGTCAGCATCGGGCTGCTATGCGGGCTGCCCGTGATCGTCGCGGTGTTCGTCGCGGTCACGCACCTGGTGCCCCCGCCGGGCCAGGGGCCGACGTTGCTGTCGGCCGTGCTGTCCAACGGGTCGCTATACCCGGCGGCTGCCCTCGCGATCGTGCTGCCGATCTTCCTGCCGGTGGCGGTCGCGGTCGTAGCCGGCGACGCCATCGCCGGCGAGGCTGGCTCGGGGATGCTGCGGTACCTGCTGGCCAGGCCGGTCGGCCGGACCCGGCTGCTGGTGGCCAAGCTCATCGCGCTCATTATCTACACGCTGACCGCGGTCGTAGCGGTGGCGGTCACCGCCTACATAACCGGGAAGCTGCTGTTCGGATCGCAGCCCGTCGCGGTGAGCCCCGGGGGCGGGGCCACACCCACCATCATTGCCGCTCACGCCGCCGCGGCCTCGCTGTCCGGCACCGCGCTGACCCCGGCCGACATCTTCGTCCGGACCATCGGGGCAATCGCGTTCATCGGCGTGTCGATGCTCGGGGTGGGTGCGATCGCGCTGTTCCTCTCCACCCTCACCGATTCCTCCCTCGGCGCCGCGCTGGGCGCGCTCGCGGCGCTGGTGACCAGTGAGGTGCTCGTCACCCTGAACGCCGCGGGCGTGGTCAACCCCTACCTGCCCACCCGGTACTGGCTGGCCTGGGTC
>Ga0335072_10008661_pt1 | contig 14729 bp, 9 predicted proteins | sample Lox_Sample_21_FD_206725 | JGI IMG/M metagenome (GOLD analysis project Ga0335072, IMG submission 206725) | Soil microbial communities from Loxahatchee National Wildlife Refuge, Florida, United States - Lox_Sample_2.1 | ecosystem: Environmental > Terrestrial > Soil > Wetlands | place: USA: Florida... | reverse complement strand
GACTCGACAAGGCCTTCATGGCGAGTGGCGATCCGCTGAACGTGCTGGTGATGCGCAAAGGCTCGACCGCAGAACTCTCAGGAGGGTTCGACGCCGATCTTTTCCCTACGCTGCGAACTTTACCCGGCATTGCTACCGATACCCAGGGGCAACCGCTGGCTTCCGGGGAATGGGTTGTGGTCGCGGTGTTGCCTCGCAAAGATGGAACCGGTGATGTCAACGTTTCGGTGCGCGGCTTGATGCCCGCCGGCCTTGCCATCCGTTTGGATGAAAAAGACAAAAAGAATCAACCCAAGCTTAAGCTGGTGGAAGGCCGGTGGTTTGAAACGGGACAACGCGAAGTGGTGGTCGGCAAATCCGTTCACGATCGTTTTAATGGCGCCAAAGTTGGCGACAGCATGGATTTTGCCAAGGGCCAATGGAAGGTCGTCGGCGTTTTTGACTCGGGCGGGACTGCCTACGATTCTGAAATTTGGGGAGATGTGAACCAGATCGCCGTAGACTTCGATCGGCAGGGTGGCTACGCATCGGTCTATTTGCGCGCCACCGATCCGATTGCTGCCGACGCACTAAAAAACCGGGTCAGCGACGATCAGCGCTTGAAACTCGAAGGCACGCTCGAGACCGAGTACTACGAAAAACAGACCAGTTCCGGAGGCGCGATCAGGTTCATCGGAATGGTCGTAGCCATCATCATGGCCATCGGCTCGAGCTTTGCCGCCATGAACACCATGTATGCCGCCGTCTCGTATCGCTCGCGTGAGATTGCCACGCTGCGCATCATTGGGTTTTCTCGGCCGAGTATTCTCACCTCATTCGTCATCGAGGCAATTCTGCTTTCGTTGCTCGGGGCTCTCATCGGCATCGTTCTCGTTCTTCCTTTTAATGGCATGACAACCGGCATCGGCAACCAGCTCACGTTCAGCGAAACCGTTTTCAGCCTGCACCTCACAACCCGAGTCGTTATTGTTGCCGTTGCTTTCGCAGTCATCATGGGACTGGCCGGCGGCTTTGCACCTGCGTGGCACGCGGCGCGGCAGGACATTTTGACCTCGCTCCGCGCCTGAGGAATTTCGAGCGCATTACTTCGTGCCCAACGAATTGCAGGCACGGTATTGTGCGTGCAGACGAACTCTGAGTGCCCGGGCTTTGAAGGGGACGGCCTTTGCGCCGTCCGTGCACGTGCCAATAAATTCGCGGGGTGTTGGCCCCTGGGGGACTGCCCATCGGGATTCACAATTCGCTAACGCGAATGGCCTAAAATTGAGACCGGGTGCATTGCACTCTGGCGGGGTTCGAATGCCGCTCGACACCAAACACGATGATTTACAGAGCCTGCGCATCGACCATTCCTTGCGTGAAGGCAGCGGAGACCCGCCCGCCTGGTCGCGCCGCATCATTATCGGCGGTATTTCGCTTGTCGTGCTGCTCGGGATGGTCGCCCTCGTCTATCGCGTTTTCGCTTCCAATACGGCGGAAGTTGAGATTGTGCGCGCTACACCCGAAGGCAACGACCCAGCGGGCGCCATCGTGCTCTCGGCCAGCGGCTACGTCGTTGCCCACCATAAGATCAGCGTGAACTCGAAGGTGACCGGCCGGGTGGCCTGGATTGGCGTGGAAAAAGGAGACAAAGTCAAAGAAGGTCAGGTGCTCGTCCGGCTCGAAGATGAAGAATTCCGCGCCATGTATGAGCAGGCTCGCGGCGCGTGGGAAAGCGCCAAGGCACGGCTTGCTGAGGCCGAGCACGGCTCGCGACCCGAAGAAATCCAGCAAGCGGACCACAATCTGGCAGAAGCGCGCGCCACCGCGGCAAACGACAAGATCACGCTTGACCGCACCCGCGATTTGTTTGCCCAGGGAGTGGTCTCGAAGCAAAGCCTTGACGACGCGCAGGCAAAGTATGATGCCGACCAGCAGCGTGCCAATTCTCTGGAACAGGCCTTCCGCCTGATGAAGCTCGGTCCTCGCATCGAGGAGATTGACCGCGCCCGCGCCGATGTTGACACGGCCAAGGGCCAAATGGATTATGCGAAATCGCAACTCGATGCCACGGTGATTCGCGCTCCCGTTACCGGCACGATCCTCGAACGCACCGCCGAGAAAGGTGAACTCGTCACCGCCCAGTTTGCCAGCGGGGCCGAAGGCGGTCCACGCGGGTCTGTGGTCGCGCTCGCCGATCTCAATGATATTCAGGTCGAACTCGATATCGCCCAGGACGACTTTGCCAAGCTCTCACCCCACCAGGAAGGCATTGTCACGCTCGACGCCTTCAAAGACCGCTCCTACAAGGGCGAGATCGCCGAGATGTCGCCCGAAGCCAATCGTCAGAAGGCAACAGTCCAGGTGAAGGTGCAGATTCTGCAACCCGACTCGTATCTGCGGCCGGAGATGAACGCAACCGTGCAATTCAAGGCTCCGTCTAAGAAACTCGATACCTCGGCCGCCAAACAGTCATACGTTTTTATTCCCACCACGGCGCTGCGCGATAAAGATGGCGCGAAATTTGTCTTTCTTGCCTTCAATGGGAAAGCCGTTCGCCGCGATCTTCACGTGCAAGGCCAGCGCTCGGGAGGATATCTCGTCGATTCGCTGGTAGGCGGAGAGAGCGTCATCACAACCGCGCCCGAAAATCTGGAAAACGGGCAGAAGATTCGAATCAAAGGACAGTCATGAGCTTAGCTGCAACCACTCCGAATCAGACGGCGGTCGCCGGCAAGGTCGTTCAGGCACGCACTGTCAGCAAGATTTTCAAACGCGACGCTTTTCAGGTCACCGCGCTCGATAACGTCTCGATCGATATCGCCGCGGGCGAGTTTCTGGCCCTCATGGGGCCTTCGGGCTCCGGCAAGACGACGCTGCTCAACATGATTGCCGCGATCGATCGTCCAACCGCTGGCGACTTGCTGGTGATGGGCGAGAACGTCTTCAAACTCAACGATGCTGAATCGGCGCGCTGGCGCAATACCCACGTCGGCTACGTCTTTCAAACGTTCAACCTTATTCCGGTGCTGACTGCGTTTGAAAATGTCGAACTGCCGCTGCTCCTGACCAAGATGACACCGGCACAGCGCCGTGACCACGTGATGACTGCGCTCAAACTTGTCGGCCTCGAAGAACGTGTCCATCACCTGCCCAAGCAGCTCTCTGGCGGACAGGAACAACGCGTCGCAATTGCGCGCGCGATTGTGAGCGACCCCACGCTCATTCTCGCTGACGAGCCGACCGGTGACCTCGATAGCAACTCCGCGACCGAAATTTTGGAGATTCTGAAGAAATTAAACGAAGGTTTCCGCAAGACCATCATCATGGTGACACACGACCCGCATGCGGCAAGCTACGCGCATGTAATCCGGCATTTGGAGAAAGGCCGCCTGCTGCCAGCCTGATGATGCTCGGGGGTACCGATGCCATCCTGGGTACAGCGAGAGGATTCGGATGGCGAATCACTGGCGGAGTCGAAGAAGTCCTACTCGCGGAGAACTATTCGTACCGCGACACCAAAAGCTGGATCCGCCCAGCGCAGAAGCTTAAACGACGCGAACTCTTATGCCGACATTCGATCCGCGAGCCCGTTCGCTGTTTGCTCCGATTCGCTGACCCACTGCCACACCCGCCGCCCACGATCATTGCTCAAACTGCGCGCCTCACCATAATCCACCAGGCGATTCAACACGGTTGTGACAGAGGCGAGCGGGTCCTTGTGCCGGGAGAGGATTGCGGGAGCCTGTCGTTCCAGCTCAGCGCACACCTCGCGTGCTCCGATCGGACGTCGAATGTCCATCAACACGCGGCGACAGGCTTTCGTGAATCCAGGCTGACGGCCATTCGGTTTGCGATCGATCAGTTCCAGCAGATCAGGGCCCAGCACTTCATCCCCAAAAAGATTGGCCAGTCCGGCAATTGTCTGCTTCACAGTGCCGATGCGCTTCATAATCTCCGCGCGTTGCTGCAGCAATTGCCGCAGTTCTTCGTGCGCAGCTCGCACAACCTGATTCACAGGAATCTCGCTTCCGAGAGCTGCCAGTTCGTGCAAACCGTTGGTCTTCCCGACAATGTTCTTCCCGACATCCATAAATCCTCCCTGCAGAACGGAACAACTCCCCACTGAATTGGTACGCGCAGCCGCCTGGAAAGTTCCGCGATTTCGCGCCGAAACCTTCCATAAAAATAATCCAAAGTCAGCTCACGTTTTGGACGAGCAAATCTCTTTTGTTGGACGCAGCTAAGCTCGAAAGGGAAGCACAAAAAACAGGGCTGGATAGTGCCGATCAACGCCAGTCCAGTTTCTTGCGGAATGTCGATTTGAGGGCTACAGATTTGTGGATATCAGCCGTTCGCCTTATCCCATGACGGTGGTGTGCTCAGGCTCAATCTTGTACATCACCCGCACTTCGCCAGGCTGGCCATAGGGGTACTTGTCGACCCCCAGGTATTTCTTCGCCATCTTGTCGATATGCTTGTCGGCGCCCTCTTCGGTGATCTCGACCACCTTGCCGCGAATTTCCAAATAACGGTAGGGGTTATCGGGGTCGATGATGGCCAGCGCCACGCGAGGATCCCGCCGGACGTTCTTGTCCTTCTGACGCCCCTTTGCCGAGTTGAAGATCACATGCTCGCCGTCGAAATCACACCATACTGGGGTGACTTGCGGGCTGCCATTGGGCATCAGGGTTCCAAGGCTCGCGAAAGCTTTCTTATGAAATAGGTCGCGGTATTTCTCCGGAATGACACTCGACATTGCTCACGTCTCCTCGACGATGACTTCGCCAACCTGGATTATATTCGTTCAAACACCCATGCATAGACTCACACTACCCTTGGCCTTCGATTAGGCAGGCAATCTTTTGGGTACAATATCTTTTCTCCAATAGAGCAAGCGCGTCCGTGCCGGCGTATCACGTGCTTCTCTGACCCGTGTGATCGTGTGGTCGCGGCGAGGTTGCGCTTTCCCGAATCTCTAGTAAACTACTCGTCTTTATAGGAGGGAAGAACTCCATGCAAATCGCCACCTGTTGCCAAAAGACGCTCTCACCGTTGCAGCCGCAATCATTTCCTTGGAGATGTCTCCTGGTTGGCCTTTTATTGCTGGCGTGTTCCCTATCGGCGCAGCAGGCGACTCAGCCACCCACCGTGGTATTCATGACCGATTTCGGCATGGTCGATGACTCGGTCGCGCTGTGCAAAGGTGTGATGTATGGCATCACTCCCAACCTCCGAATCGTTGACCTAACCCATCAGGTTGAAGCGTTCAACATCGCCGATGGCGCGCGTTTTCTGTTTGGGGCGTCGCCCTACTTTCCTTCGGGCACGGTTTTTGTGGTTGTCATCGATCCCGGAGTTGGCAGCACGCGCAAAGCGATTGTTGTGAAATCGAAGCGCGGGCAGTTTTTCGTGCTTCCTGACAACGGCCTCATCACGATGGTCGCCGATCGCGATGGCGTCGAGGGCATCCGCGACATTACCAATCCTGATTGGATGATCGGCGCCAAAATCTCCTCCACCTTTCACGGACGCGACATTTTTTCGCCGGTCGGCGCTCACCTCGCTCGCGGAGATGGCTGGACCACCGTTGGCCCCGAACTAAAGGATTACATTCGGCTTGATATTCACCCCGCTACCGTGGATGACCATGGGCTTACCGGTGAAGTCATCGCGCTCGATGGTCCGTTCGGAAATCTGGTCACCAACATCAGCGCGGAGGATTTTGAAAAGCTCGGCTATCAGCATGGCGATCACTTAAAGGCCAGGATCGGAACCCGCGAGATCGAGCTGCCCTTTGTCAAAACCTTCAGCGACGTGCCACTGAAGAAGCCACTGCTCTACATCGATTCGCGAGGCCGCGCCAGTTTTGCCCTCAACCAGAGCAACTTCGCCGCCGCCTACAACATACAGTCGCCGCAGCCAATTTTCATTCCACGCAAAAATCATTGAGGACCGTTTCTTATGCGTACTGCCAAACCTATTTACCTGGTTGCTCTCATCGTCTCCATCTGCTTATTCGCCATTAGCGCCTCCGGCCAAAGTTTCCGCGGCTCCATTCGCGGAACCGTCACCGACCCCAGCGGAGGCGTTCTGCCCAACGCCAAAGTATCAGCCAAAAACATCGCCACCGGCCTCGTGCGCGAAACCGTCACCAGTGCCGATGGCGGTTATGTGATTGCCGAATTGCCCGCCGGTGAGTACACCGTGACGGCGCAGGCCAACCAGTTGTCCCCGGCCGCACAAAACGTGCTGGTGAACGTCGGACTCGACACCACTGCTAACTTCGATTTGACCAGCGTCCAGAAACAACAGGAACAAGTCACCGTCACCGAAGAGGCGCCTCTTGTCGAGACCAGCCGTGACGTGCTGGGCGAGGTGGTCCAGCGGCGTCTGGTCAACGATCTGCCGCTCAATGGCCGCGATTTCGGCAAGCTAGTCGCCCTCGTTCCCGGCGCGACGGTCGAGCCGTCTGGCGTTGCCGCCGTCCAAAGCGGATTCGGTCAGTTCTCTATCAACGGCAATCGCGACCGCTCGAACAATTACATGCTCGACGGCACCGATAACAACGATCCCTTCTTCAACAACTCAGCTTTCAATCAGACGGGTATTGGCGGCGCGCCGGCTTCACTCATCCCGATCGACGCCATTCAGGAGTTCAATCTTCAATCGCAATTCGCTGCCGAATACGGACGTAATAGCGGCTCGATCGTAAACATCATTACCAAATCAGGAACAAACAAGCTTCACGGGTCCGTGTTCGAATTTCTGCGCAACGATGTCTTTGATGCCCGAAATTACTTCAATCGCTCGACAGACGACTCGGGCAACCGCATCCCGCAAAGCGAATTTCGCAACAACCAGTTCGGAGGTTCGATCGGCGGGCCCATCATCCGCGATAAAACATTTTTCTTCGGTGCTTATGAAGGCCAGCGCGAGCGCGTGACCTCTGATTTCAGCTTTCAGGTCCCCACCGCGCAGCAGATCGCGAATGCGCAGGCGATTGTCGCCGCCGGCTCGACCAACTTCGCCCCCACTCCGCCCAGCAGCGCTCTCACTGCCATCCTCGACCAATTTCCCGCTGCAACCGGTTTCAATGGCGTCGCCGGAACGGCAGTCGGTGGAGTCCACGATACCAACAGCCTCGACACCTTTATCCTCAAAGTCGACCATCAGCTCACCAGCGCGGAATATCTCTCAGGCCGATACGCCTTCGCCAACAATCAGCAACAATTTCCTCTTGGCGGTCTGGGATTCGGCGCCGGATCGCGCTTTCAGCAGTTTTCCCAGACCTCGCCAACCCGCGCGCAACTTGTCTCTGCAAGCCTGCTTTCCAGTTTGAGCCCAAGCAGAATCAATGAAATTCGTTTCGGTTACAGCCGCTATCGCACCTCGTTCGCCTCGCTCGATGCGAATGTCGATTATTCGGCCCCGAACCTGAATTGGGGCACAGGCAAACTCGGCCTTCCTGAAATTGACTTCAGCGGAACCTTCGACAATCTCGGAGCCACCGCCTTCAGCATTCCGCGCGGCCGCACCAGTCAAACCTTCCAGATTCTCGACAACTTCACCTGGCTGAAAGGTCGCCACACCGTGAAGTTTGGCGGCGAGTACCGGCGCATCGCGATCGACAGTTTCAACGACAACCTCGAGCGTGGACTCTTTTCCTTCAGCGCGGAAGACCCAACCACCCTCAACGCCTGCCCCGCAGCTCCCGGCTGCAATGATCAGGGCACCCTGACCCTCGTCGCTTACTACTTCGGCGACACTTTTCCTTCCGCCGATGCCGGCAACACCCAGCGCACTACCTACAACAACGGTCTCGCATTTTTCGCGCAGGATGATTTCCGCGCCACTCGCAAATTGACTCTGAATTTCGGTTTGCGCTGGGAGTATTTCGGCCCGCTCAGCGAGGCGCACAACCTGCTCTCCAACCTCGGCTCTGATGGCAACCTCGCCATCGTGGGCACCGACGGCGTAAACGGCGCTTACAAACGCGACCTCAATAACTTTGGTCCGCGTCTTGGCTTTGCCTGGAACGCCCTTCCGAAGACGGTCATTCGCGGCGCCTACGGAGTCTATTACGATTACATCCCGCAAGACTTGCTCATCGCGAACTTCACCAACTCCGCGGGCCTGGTCACGAATCCGATCGGACCGCAGTCAGTTCTCTCAATTGCCGACAGCTACGATCCGACTGCTTTCAATGGAACGAATGCCGGCGGTCCAGTCCTCACTGTGCCCAACCCGCTGCCCACGACTCCACCAGCCGGCGTCGACATCTTCTTCACGCCTCGCAACCTGGTCACGCCATATTCGCAAAACTGGAATTTCAACCTCGAGCAGCAACTGAACGATGGACTTGCCCTGCAACTCGGCTACGTTGGCAGCAAGGGCACAAAACTCGTGCGCTTGCTCGATGCCAACCAGCCGAACGCCGGAGGCACACGTCCCAACCCCAACTACGGCTTCATGGATGAGTTCGGCACCTTCAGCGCTTCGACTTACCACGCGCTGCAAGCCACGCTGCGCACGCGCAGTTGGCATGGCCTATCGGGATTTTCGGGATATACCTGGTCCAAATCACTCGATGATGCTTCCGACGGAATCGACTACAACTTTGCCACGGTCGCTCTCCCGCAGAATTCATTTGATCTGCATAGCGAGCATGGGCCCTCGAACTTCGACGCCCGACATCGCTTTATCGCCGCGTTCACCTACGAATTGCCGGGTTTCGCCGGTCCGAAAAAGCTGACCCAGGGCTGGCAGCTCAACACCATCGTGACCGCCCAAAGCGGGCGGCCCGTGCCGATCGTGAGCGCCAACGACACCAGCGGGGTCGACTTCGATCAGTTCCCCAGCCCGTCAAATTTTCATCAACGTCCGGATGTGGTTCCCGGAGTGGATCCGATCAATTCCAATTGGCGCTCGGCGCCCGACACGATCGGCTTTCTCAATGGCGCGGCTTTCGCCCAGCCCAACGACGCAACCGATCCGAACTCCCAAGGCAGTTTCGGAAACCTCGGACGCAACGAGATCTATGGTCCGCGCTTCGTAAACATCGATTTCGCCGCGCTCAAGAATACGCGCATTCGCGAACGGGCTGATCTGCAGCTGCGTGCAGAATTCTTCAACATTTTCAATCATCCCAATTTCGCACTGCCCAACTTCTTCGTGAATCCAGGGAGCACCGGGCAAGGCCTCATCACCCAAACGCCCGATGTGGCGCAAACCAACCCCGGTCTCGGTGGCGGCGGACCACGCGTTATCCAACTCGCTCTGAAGCTTCAGTTTTAAATTTCAGCTGCCACCCGCGGCAACACCGTCCTGAGGAGCGCGACAAACTGACCCATCACCCGCCGTCCGACCTCGAGCACTTCTTCATGATCGAGCGGCTTGTCCACAATTCCCGCCGCCATGTTCGTCACGCACGAAATCGCCAGCACTTCGATTCCCATGTGCCGCGCCGCGATCGCCTCCGGAACCGTCGACATGCCAACCAGATCGGCCCCGATGGTTCGCAGGTAGCGGATCTCCGCCGGCGTTTCGTAGCTCGGGCCGGCAAGCGCCGCGTACACCCCTTCATGCGGAGCAATCGAATGCTTCTTCGCCTCGTCGAGCGCGATCTCGCGAAAGCGCTTCGAGTACGTGTACGTCATGTCCGGGAACCGCGGCCCAAAGCGTTCATCATTCGCGCCCATCAACGGATTCTGCCCCTGCAGATTGATGTGATCGCTCAGCATGACGAGCGCCCCTTGTCCGTAAGCTGGATTAATCCCGCCCGCAGCATTCGTCAGCACCAGCGCGCGAATTCCCATCCGGCCAAGCACACGCGTCGGAAACGCGACCTCGGCCGCCGAATAGCCTTCGTAAAGATGCGCGCGTCCCTGCATGACAGCAACCGGCACGTCGCCCGACTTGCCAATGACGAGCTGCCCCGCATGCCCAATCGCGGTCGAGTGCGGGAAGCCCGGAATCTGGGCATAAGGAATGCGAACCGCCTCGCCGAGATCATCGGCAAACGCGCCCAGGCCAGAGCCCAGGACGAGTCCGATCTTGGGACGAAGTTGCGTTCTCGAAAGGATGAACGCAGCTGCGGATTCGGCGCGATTAAAGGAATCAGTCATCTTCAGTGCTTTCGCAAAAAGACATGTCTCGGATCAGCGATTCGTGCAATCTAGCAGTCGCCGCATTGTAAATGGGACGCGCAGAAATCGCGCCGATTGAATCAAATCCCGCAACGTTCAAGCATTCCCAATGTTTTGCACAGCGAATATTCAATTTATGGGCGATCCGCGCTACTCATTTCGCATTCCTGAAGCGCCGAAAAACCGCATAAACATTGACGACCCTCGATATGCACAAGGGCAGCTGCACAATTTCCGCGTCACCCGCCTGTGGATGGCCTGCACTCCACTGATAAAACAGCAGTTACAAAATCGCTAATTTGATTGACGCTAAAACTGGGCGTGGTAAAACCATAATCGTTCTTTGACACGTTCTGAAGTTTACCCGGTTGGTGTGAGGTCCGGGGCTCAAGCGAAGTCACTTAAGCCGCCGCGAGGTTGGTTTAGGAGGGCAAGCAAGGGTCAAATGCCAAGCGCTGGTTGAGGCGAACAGGAACGAACGTCGAAGGCAAGATAGAGTCCCGAGGCGTTGGACTGATTTATCCGGTTGGCGGTGAGCCCGGAGCCCGAGCAAGATCGGCTTACAATGCACCCGCAAGGGAGTTGTAGGAATAAGGTCAGCAAGGGTCTAAACGCGAGCTACTGGCCGAGACGAATAAGACCAACATCACCTCGGGACTCTTAATTTTTGCGAGGTAGGGAATCATCCTTTCGCCCTTCTCTCGCGCCTTCTTTTTCTACCCCGTTTTTCTTTCGATCCCCCGCTTGACCCGAAGCCTGCAGCCTGCTTACAGAGGAATGTTTCCGTGCTTCTTCGGAGGGTTCTTGTCGCGCTTCGTTTCCAGCATTTCCAGCGCCTGAATCAGCTTCTTGCGCGTCTCGCGCGGCTGAATCACCGCATCGAGAAATCCGCGGTCAGCGGCAATATAAGGATTCGCAAACCGATTCCTGAACTCTTCAATCTTCGCCTGTCTCAGCTGATCTCGCTCCGAGCCGTTTCCGCCATTTTTCGCCGCATCCAGCTCGCGCTTGTAAACGATGTCAACCGCGCCTTCTGGCCCCATCACCGCGATCTCTGCGCTCGGCCACGCGTAATTCACATCCGTGCGAATGTGCTTGGAAGCCATCACGCAATAAGCTCCGCCATAAGCCTTGCGCGTAATTACTGTCATTTTCGGCACTGTCGCCTCGGCAAACGCGAAGAGCAGCTTCGCTCCGTGCTTGATGATGCCGCCATATTCCTGATTGGTCCCCGGCAGAAATCCAGGCACATCCTCAAACGTCACCAGCGGAATATTGAAGCAGTCGCAGAAGCGCACAAAGCGCGCGCCTTTGACCGACGCATTGATATCGAGCGTGCCCGCCAGCATTGCCGGTTGGTTGGCAACAATACCAACTGATCGCCCATTCAGCCGCGCAAATCCGACCACAATGTTGGTCGCGTAATGCTCGTGAACCTCAAAGAAATACCCGTCATCGACCACGGTCCGAATGATGTCTTTCATGTCATACGGCATATTCGACTGCTCGGGAATAAGTGTGTCGAGCTTCTCATCCAGCCGATCGACCGGATCGGTGCAAGCCTTGCGCGGAGGATCCTCGAGATTGTTCGAAGGAATGAAACTGAGCAGCTCTCGCACCATTGATAGGCATTCAGCATCATCACGGCAGAGGAAGTGCGCAACTCCGCTGGTTTCGTTGTGCGTGTGCGCTCCGCCAAGCTGGTCTTTCGTGACCTCTTCGTGCGTGACCGTCTTGATCACATCAGGACCGGTAATAAACATGTATGAGGTCTTGTCGACCATCAGGATGAAATCGGTGATCGCAGGCGAGTAGACTGCTCCTCCAGCGCAAGGCCCCATGATGGCTGAGATTTGCGGGACCACTCCGCTATAAAGCGTGTTGCGTAGAAAGATGTCGGCATAACCCGCGAGCGACATCACGCCTTCCTGAATGCGCGCACCGCCTGAGTCGTTGAGCCCGATCACAGGCGCGCCCATCTTGGCCGCGAGGTCCATGATCTTAACGATCTTCGCGGCGTTGGTTTCCGAGAGCGATCCGCCAAACACCGTGAAGTCCTGCGCGAAGACGTAAACAAGCCGGCCTTCGATGCGCCCATATCCGGTGATGAAGCCGTCGCCGTAATATTTCTGCTCCTGCATGCCAAAGTCATGGCAGCGATGCGTGCGCAGCTTGTCGGTCTCCTCAAACGTGCCTTCATCGAGCAGGAATTCGACTCGTTCGCGGGCCGACATCTTGCCTTCTTTATGCTGACGTTCCTGGCGCTTGGCGCCTCCGCCTTCTTCGGCGAGCTGGTCGCGGCGCTTGAGTTCGGCGATCTTTTCTTCCAGTTTCATAGGCAAGCATTATAGGCGGGCACGAACATTGGCGTGTGACGGGTGTCAGGGTTGTGTGTGACGGGCAAACCGTGGGGATTCCTACGGCCGCGCCGTCACGCTATCAAACTGGTTCAGGAATTCGATCTTCTTTTCCGGAGGAAGAAACGACGCTTCGAACGAGTTGCGCGCGAGTTCTCGCAGATGGTCATCGCTGAACCCAAAGTGCTGCTGCACAAGCCGGTATTCGTTCGTCAGTGATGTCCGGAACATAGCGGGGTCGTCCGAATTAAGCGTCAGCATCAGACCTTCATCGAAGTACCTCCGCACAGGATGTTGCTTGACGTCCCCGCAGCATCCCGTTCGCAAGTTGCTGGTGACGCAGATCTCGATCGGGATCTGGCGCTCTGCCAGCTCTTCGATCAACTCAGGATCCTGACCGGCCGTTAGTCCGTGTCCGATGCGTTCAGCTTTCAGGTTCAGCGCTCCCCAGATCGATTCAGGTCCTGCGCTCTCTCCAGCATGGCAGGTGAGATGTAGCCCGTGGTCGGCAGCGCGCCCAAACACCTCCAAAAAGAGTTCAGGCGGACCTTTAACTTCGTCTCCTCCGATGCCAAAAGCCACGACGTTGCGATCGCGAAGCTGAATCGCTAGATCAAGCACAGGCTGCGCCTTCTCGGCCCCGAACTGGCGGATCGCGTCGAAGATCCATAGCAGCGACACGCCAAACTCGCGCTCTCCGCGCTGTCGCCCGCGCTCGAGGCCCTCAAAGATTGCAGGAAAATCCTGTCCGCGCCACAGACATACGCCAACAGAGACTGTCACCTCAGCATGAAGGATGTTCTGCACCTTCAACCGCTCCATCAAGCGGTAGACGATGAATTCGTAGTCGTCGGGTGTGCGCAAATGACCGGTGATCTCTTTGAATGCATTCAGGAACCCCGCGAAGTCAGTGAAGCGATAGAGTTGCTCGACTTCGGCGAGGGTCACAGCCGTTTCTCCGTGCCGCTGGCGAAGCTCAAGAAGCGTAGACGGTTCGATCGAACCTTCGAGATGGAGATGCAGTTCGGCCTTCGGCAGAGTCACGAGCCACGAGTTACAAGCCTCGAACCCGAGCGCTACCGACTCGCGTCTCGGATCTCGTGGCTCAAGGCTTTCGTTCACTTCTGCATTCTAACTTCTCACTTCTGATTTGCCTTGCAGAACTCGCTGTGATGGCGACTGTAGAAGATGTAGACGAGCAGGCCGAGTACAAGCCACACGACAAAGCGGATCCAGGTGATGACCGTGAGGCCGGTCATAAGCCCTCCGCAGAGGACGATCGAGATCAGCGGGAACCATGGAACCATCGGGACGCGGAAGACGCGTTTGCGATCGGGCTGGGTGCGGCGCAGGATGATCACCCCGAGCGAGACCAGCACGAAGGCGAAGAGCGTGCCGATATTCGAGAGATCAGCGGCATCGCTGATGGCGAATATGCCAGACGGAATTCCGACAGCAAGGCCCGCGATCCACGTAGACCAGTGCGGCGTTTTGAACTTCTTGTGCACGGCGGAGAACAGCCGGGGAAAGAGCCCGTCACGCGACATCGCATACCAGATGCGTGCCTGGCCGTACTGGAAGACGAGCAGCGAGGAGATCATCCCCATCAGCGCGCCTACCACAATGATCGAACGCGACCATCGGCTCGCTCCCAACATTTTTAGTGCGTAGGCAACGGGCGCTTCTGCGGCTTCTCCGGAGACGAAGGTCGTGTACCTCATCATGCCGAGCAGCACGATGGAAACGCCGACGTAAAGCAGCGTACAGACGATCAGCGAGGCGATGATACCGAACGGCAGATCGCGCTGTGGATTGCGCGATTCTTCGGCCGCTGTCGAGACCGAATCGAACCCAATGTAGGTGAAGAAGACGATCGCGCCGCCGGTAACGATCCCGCCAAACCCAGAAGGTGCAAACGGCTTCCAATTGGCCGGATGTACTAGCGCTCCGCCGACGACCAGGAAAGTGAGAATGGCGCCGATCTTGATCGCTACCATCACGTTGTTGGCTTCGGCGGATTCTTTGATCCCCCGGACCAGCAGAACCGTCAGAATGAAGATGATGAGAAACGCTGGAATGTTGAAGTACGCGCCGGTCCAATGGCCCGATTCCCAGACGGGAGTCGACCATTTGTCGGGCAGGTCGAGGCCAAAAGAAGCGAGTTGTGCCTTGGTGTAGGCACTAAAGCCGATCGCGACCACAACGTTTGAGACGACATATTCCAGAATTAAATCCCAGCCAATGA
>Ga0335072_10008660_pt1 | contig 14730 bp, 10 predicted proteins | sample Lox_Sample_21_FD_206725 | JGI IMG/M metagenome (GOLD analysis project Ga0335072, IMG submission 206725) | Soil microbial communities from Loxahatchee National Wildlife Refuge, Florida, United States - Lox_Sample_2.1 | ecosystem: Environmental > Terrestrial > Soil > Wetlands | place: USA... | reverse complement strand
AAACCCGGAGGATTACTTCAAGGTGAATGTCGAAGGGACATTCCGCATGCTGGAAATCGCGCGCGCGCTCGAGGCGAAACGGTTCATTTACACGGCGAGTTCGACCTGTTACGGCATCGCCGAAGTGGTGCCGACACCGGAGACTTTTCCATGCGTGCCGCGTCATCCTTACGCTTTGACGAAATATTTGGGGGAACAGCTTGTGATGCATTGGGCGCTGGTCTATCACCTGCCCGCGTTGTCGCTGCGGCTGTTCAACGTTTACGGGCCGCGCAGCCGGACGACGGGCGCTTACGGCGCGGTCTTTGGCGTTTTCCTGAAGCAAAAGCTGGCGGGCAAGCCGTTCACCGTGGTGGGGGACGGCGAACAGACGCGCGATTTTACTTTCGTGACCGATATCGCCACGGCATTCCTGGCGGCGGCGCAATCGAACGTGACCGGCGAAATCATGAATGTTGGCTCCGGCGGGACGTACAGCATCAACCGGCTCGTGAAATTGCTGGGGGGCGACGTGAGTTATATTCCGAAGCGTCCCGGCGAGCCCGATTCGACTTTCGCCGATACGGCGCGCATCCGGCAATTGCTGGGCTGGAAACCAGCCATCGATTTTGAAACCGGCGTGAAAAAGATGCTGGAGGTGATCGACGATTGGCGCGATGCGCCGCTTTGGGACGAGCAATCGATTGCGGAAGCGACGAGGGACTGGTTTAAATATCTTGGCAACAAGCCGGGTTCCGCGGATTAAGGATTAAGTTTATTATGGACCGTCCCATCAAAACAGTATTGGTCACCGGCGGCGCCGGTTATGTCGGCGCGGTTCTCACGCCGTTGCTGCTGGAGGCGGGCTATAAGGCGCGCGTGCTCGATCTTTTCCTTTACGGCGAGGACGTTTTCGACGAGGTGAAGGCGAACGCGAATCTCGAACTCATCAAGGGCGACCTGCGCGACCAGGCGTTGCTCCGGCGTTCATTGGCGGGTGTGGATGCGGTGATTCATCTCGCCTGTATTTCCAACGATCCGAGCTTCGAGCTCGATCCGGCGCTGGGCCGCTCGATCAACTACGAGGCGTTCATGCCGCTCGTCGATATCGCGAAGGAAAGTGGCGTCACCCGTTTTATCTACGCTTCCTCTTCCAGTGTTTACGGCATCAAGGAGGAGCCGAATGTGACCGAGGAGCTGGAGCTCAAGCCGCTGACCGATTATTCGAAATTCAAGGCGATGTGCGAGGAGGAATTGGAGAAACGCCGCGCTCCGGGCTTCACCACGATAACGCTTCGTCCGGCGACGGTTTGCGGTTACTCGCCGCGCCTGCGGCTCGATCTTTCGGTCAATATTCTGACCAATCACGCCATCAACAGGGGGAAGATCACGGTTTTTGGCGGCGCGCAGCTTCGCCCGAATTTTCATGTGCGGGATTGCGCGGAACTTTACGTGCAGCTTTTGGGTTATCCCTCGCGGCTGATCGACGGCAAGGTCTTCAATGCCGGTTACCAGAATCTTTCCATTCAGCAGATCGCGGAACTGGTGCGCGGCGTAATCGGCAAGAATGTCGAGATCGTCCAGACGCCGACGGACGACAACCGGTCTTATCACGTCTCGTCGGAAAAAATCAAACGCGAGCTGGGCTACGCCCCCCGCCATTCGATTGAGGATGCGGTGCGGGATCTCAAGGCCGCTTTCGACGCGGGCAAGGTGAAGGAGCCGCTGACCAATCCGCTCTATTACAACATCAAGCGCATGCAGGAAGTCCGGCTCAAGTGAAAAACGTGTCGCATGATCCCGAAGAACTGGCGCGGCTGGAAGGATTGGCGCGGGCGATCCGCTTCGAATTGATTTCGATTTCGCATCGCGCGCAGAGCGCCCATCTGGCCGGCTCGCTAAGCTGCGTCGATTTGCTGGTGGCGCTTTACTGGAACAGGTTGCGGATCAATCCGGGGCAGCCGGGCGATCCGGCGCGCGACCGGCTGATTTTCAGCAAGGGGCACGCCATCAGCGCGCTCTATGCCACGCTGGCGAAGAGGGGCTTTTTCCCCGGAGAGGAGTTGCTTCAATTTAACGTGGAGGGAGGCCGCTTGCCGGAACAGCCGTCGCCGGGTTGCGTTCCCGGCGTGGAATGGGCCACCGGTTCGCTCGGTCATGGGCTCGGAGTCGGGCTCGGCATGGCGCTTGCTTCGCGGATCCGGAGGATTTCCTACGGTGTCTATGTGGTGATGAGTGATGGGGAATGCCAGGAAGGCTCCGTTTGGGAAGCGGCGATGCTGGCGCCGCGGCTGGGTCTGGGCCAGCTCACGGTCCTGGTCGATTTCAACAAATGGCAGGCGACGGCGCGCAGCAACGACGTGATGGCCATGGAGCCGCTGAGAGCGAAGTGGGAAGCGTTTGGCTGGGAGACTCGCGAAATCGACGGGCACAACATGGGCGAAATCACCGGCGCGCTTGAAGCGCCGCGGCGATCCGGCGTTCCGCTGGCGATCGTGGCGCATACCATCAAGGGTCGCGGAGTTTCTTTCATCGAAGATGACAACAATTGGCATTACCGTTCGCCCAATGCCGGGGAAGTCGAACAAGCCCGCCGGGAATTGCAGATCGCATGAGAAACGCGTTTGCCGATGAAATTTTCAAGCTGGCCGGCGCCGACGAGCGGGTGGTGATGCTCAGCGCCGACATCGGCAACCGGCTTTTCGATAAATACAAAGCGAGCTATCCCGGGCGCTTTTACAATTGCGGCGTGGCCGAAGCCAACACGGTCAGCCTGGCCGCCGGGTTGGCGAGTTGCGGGCTGCGGCCCGTCTGCTACACGATCACGCCGTTCATTACCGCGCGTTGTTTCGAGCAGATCAAAGTCGATATTTGCTATCACGAAATGCCCGTGCTGATCGTCGGCACCGGATCGGGGCTTTCTTACGCCTCGCTTGGCGCGACGCATCATTCGCTCGATGACTTGGCCCTGATGAGGAGTTTGCCCGGCATGCGGGTGCTCGCTCCTGCCGACGCGATGGAACTCCGTTCCTGCCTCCGCGCGGCGCTCGCCTCGGATAAGCCGGTTTATATGCGCATCGGCAAAAAGGGCGAGCCGGTGGTCTTTGCCGAGCCGCCGCCGTTCGCCTTCGGGAAATGGACCGCGTTGAGCAAGGGAGATGCGGTGCACTTGCTTTCCACCGGTAATATGTTGCCGGTCGCGCTGGAAGTGGCCGGAAGTCTCGCGGAAAAAAATAGGAGCGCCGGTGTCTTTAGTTGCGCGAGTGTCAAACCGCTCGATGAAGAAGTGTTGCGGCGGGTTTTCGGCGGGGATGCGCTGGTTGCAACCATCGAGGAGCATGGTCGTGTGGGCGGTTTTGGCGCAGCCGTGGCCGAGTGGCTGGCCGACCAGCCGGAACGGCCGCGGGCGCGGCTGCTCCGTTTCGGCACGGACGATTATTATCTGCACGACGCGGGCGAGCAGGAACATGCCCGCGAGACTTACGGCATCAGCGCGGGGCGAATCACCGAAAGCGTTTTGCGGGCGCTGGAAACGAAACGCTGAGAGGAACCGGCGGATGCGCATCGGCATCGATCTCGACAATACGATCATCTGCTACGACGCCTTGTTTCACCGGGTCGCCACGGAGATGAGGCTGCTCGGAGTGCCGGTGGGCGCGACCAAAGTCGAGGTGAAGGCGTGGGTGTTGGACCGGCATGGCAATGATATTTGGACCGAATTGCAGGGCGAGGTTTATGGACCGCGCCTTGAATCGGCCCCTCCGTATCCTGGCGCTTTGGAATTTGCGCGCCAATGCCGGGCGGCAGGTCACGGCATTTGCATCGTGAGCCATAAGACGCAATTTCCCGCGCGCGGCCGGCGGATCGATCTGCGCGCCGCCGCTCTCGATTGGCTGGCGGCGCACGGATGGTTTGAGGATGGAATCATCGAACGCACCGATGCAGAATTTCACGATTCGCGCGCCGGAAAAGTCGCCGCGATTGCGCGCCGCGGCTGTGAGATTTTTATCGACGATCTGCCGGAAGTCTTTCAGGAGCCCGGTTTTCCCGGGGGCGTCACCCGGATTCTTTTCGATCCCGAAAAGGTATTTGAGAATTCCGGCCGCTATCTGAAGATGGGGAGTTGGAATGAAATTATTCGGGCGGTTCTTTTTTCCGGGATGAAAATGACCGGCGACGATGAGGCGTCGCGGCGCGCCGGCGACCTGGCTGCCGAATTGCTCGGATTGGCCGGGTTTCCCGCCGCCCGTGTGATTGCGCCTTTGCCGGGTGGGCGCAACAACAAGGTTTTTCGCGTTTCCACAACTGAGGGCGATGTTCTTCTAAAGTCGTACTTTCATAGTCCGCAGGATTCGCGGGACCGTCTGGCGCGCGAGTTTGACTTTCTGAATCATCTCGTGCGCACGGGGTCGCAATTCACCGCGCGTCCCCTCGCCTCGCTGCCGCAGGAATACGCCGGGCTGATGGAATTTATCAACGGCGTCCGGCCCGGCTTGGCCGAGGTGGATATGGCGCATATCGATCAGGCCATCGCTTTTTTTTTCGAGGCTAACCGGGAGACTGACCATCCTCTGGCGCTGGCGATGGAACCGGCTTCCGAAGCCTGTTTTACCATCGCGCAGCACCTGGCCTGCGCGGAGAGCCGCATTGCCCGTCTTGATCACATGGTCCGGGAAGACGAAGTCGATGCCGAGGCGGCTGATTTTGTCCGGAACGAATTGCTGCCGGCCTGGCGCGAGGTACGGGCCGCCGTCGGGAAGACATGGCCGGCGGAGGAAAGCCGGCAGGCGCCATTACCGCAGGCGGAGCGGTGCCTCTCCCCCTCCGACTTTGGTTTTCATAATTCGCTCCGGCAGGAAAACGGCAAGCTGCGGTTTCTCGATTTCGAATACGCCGGCTGGGATGATCCGGCCAAATTGATCGCCGATTTCGCCAACCAGCCCGACATGCTGCTGGAGCGCGCGCTGAGCGACCGCTTTCGCGCCGCCGTCATCGCCGCTCATCCGAATCCGGAGGCGCTTACGCGGCGGGTCGCCGCCTTGGAACCGCTTTATCAAATCAAATGGGCCTGCATTTGCCTCAATGATTTCCTTGAGTTTGGCCGCGCGCGTCTTCAGTTTATCGAGGGTTCCGGAGCGGATAAAAAGACGCGCCGGAAGTTTCAACTCGCGCGCGCCCGCCAGATGCTGAATCGGGCGAGCGCGGCTTTCCCTGCTTGATTCATCGGAAAAAATCGCCAACCTGCTTTCGCCATGGGCCAACTGAGAAATATTGTTACGCCGTTGCACCGGGCGACGTCCCGGAATTATCTCGAGCGCATGGTCAACGACAAAGTGGCCTGCATGCATAAGGCCAAGGAGTACGAGGCCGATTATTGGGACGGGGACCGAAAATATGGTTACGGAGGCTACAAATATCTGCCGGGGCGCTGGAAGCCGGTGGCGCAGGCGCTCATTGATATTTACGGTTTGAAAGCCGGATCCCGCGTGCTCGATGTGGGTTGCGGCAAGGGATTTCTCCTTTACGAGATGCAGCTCATTGAGCCGGGACTTGAATTGACGGGGTTTGATGTTTCCAAGCATGGCCTCGCGTCGGCATTGCCGGAGCTTAAGGCCAACCTGTTCCGCTATCGCGCCCAGGACGCTTATCCTTTCGGCGACGATTCGTTCGACCTGGTGATCTCTCTCGGCTGCCTGCATAACCTGCGCGTTTTCGAATTGAAAACGGCTCTGGGAGAAATCGAGCGAGTCGGCAAACAGGGTTATGTCATGCTCGAAAGCTACCGCAATGAACTTGAGCTTTTTAATCTTCAGTGCTGGGCGCTAACCTGCGAATCGTTCTTCGATATGGCGGAATGGATTTGGCTTTATCGCCACTTCGGTTACACCGGGGACTACGAATTTATCTACTTTGAATGAAGGCCGCTATTCTGGTTGAGACCAAGCAGCCGCTGGTTGTGGCGGAATTGCGCATGCCCGAGCTTACTTTCGGCCAAGTCCATGTTCGCATCCACTACAGCGGCATCTGCGGCGCCCAGATTAATGAAATCGACGGCGCAAAAGGGCCGGATAAATTTCTGCCGCATCTGCTCGGGCACGAGGCTTCCGGCACGGTGTTGCGCACCGGCCCCGGCGTCCGGACCGTCCGGGAGGGCGACCGGGTGGTGCTGCATTGGCGGCCCAGTTCCGGCATCCAAGCCGAGACGCCGAAATACGACTGGAATGGCCGCTCCGTCAACGCCGGTTGGGTCACGACGTTTAACGACGAGGCGATCATTTCCGAGAACCGGCTGACGGTTCTTCCAACCGATTTCGATCTCCGTCTTGCGCCGCTTTTCGGGTGCGCGGTCACAACCGCGGTGGGAGTGGTGAACAACGACGCCGAGTTAAAGATCGGCCAATCGATCGTCATTTTCGGCATTGGCGGAGTTGGCTTGAATATCGCCCAGGCCGCGCAGATGGTCTCGGCGTATCCGATCATCGGCGTCGATATCGTCGATGCAAAAATCGAGACGGCCCAAAAATGGGGTGTCACTCATGCTTTCAATTCGGCCCGGACGTCCGATTTGGCGGAACGCATTCGTTCCATCATCGGAACGCAGGGCGCGGATGTGGTCGTCGATACGACGGGTCTGGCCCGCGTGATCGAGATGGCATATGAACTGACGCATCCCGACGGGCGCACGATTCTCGTCGGGGTTCCGCGCAAGGGCGATAACGTCAACATCTACACTTTGCCGCTTCACTTCAAAAAAATTCTCAAAGGTTCGCATGGCGGGAATGCCGTGCCGGATGTGGAGATTCCCCGTCTTGTCCGGCTCGTCAAGCAGGGCAAAATGAAACTCGACGGGCTTTATACCCACGAATATCCGCTGGAAAAAATCAATGATGCCATTGCCTGTTTCCGTTCCGGCGAAGCGGGACGCGTGTTGATTAATATGAACAATGTTTAGAGGCACGGTGCGCATTGGAGACCGGTTTTAATGCCGATATGGATGATGATATTCTAATCGTCGGCGTGGATAGTCTTATCGGGTCCGCTTTGGTGGAAAGGGCGACGGAGCGAGGAATCAAATGGACAGGAACGAGCCGGCGGCGGGAGCATGAGAGGGAGAACATCGTCTTTCTCGACCTTGCCCGCGAGGAGAGTGTGGACGGCTTTTTTGTGCCGGCGCGCGTGGCTTATTTTTGCGCCGCCGCCACGAATTTGCGCCAGTGCGAAGAGGATTTTCCGGGGACGTACCAGATCAACGTCGAACAGACGTTCCGGTTGGCCAAGAATTTGGCTGCGAGGGGAACCGCGCTGGTTTTTCTCTCCACGAACCTTGTTTTTGACGGGAGTGGTCCCCGCATGGGCGTTGACGCGCCAGTCGCACCGCAAACAGCTTATGGCAGGCAAAAAGCCGGGATGGAAAAGCTGTTGCGGAATGAATTTGAGAAAGTGGCGATCATGCGTTTGACGAAAGTGGTTCATCCCCGGATGCCGCTTTTTCAAAAGTGGCTGGCCGATTTGCGGGCGGGGATGACCATAAGCCCGGTGAGTGATCTTGTTTTTAGTCCCGTCGACCTGTCTCTTGTGACGGGGGAACTGCTGGCGATGGCCACGGTTTTCCGTTCCGGTATCTATCAACTTTCGGGTGATCAAGATTTGAGTTATTGGGAGGCAGCGCGATTATTGGCCAATACCCTGGGCCTTGATTCGAAAAAAATAGCGCCAAAAACTTGCGCTGAAGCCGGTTTATCTGTCAGGAATAGTCCGTATACGACTTTGGAATACCGAAGTCCCGGCTTGAGCGGTGTGGCACCTGCGTCCACGTCCACTCTGGAAGCCATTTTCCGGGAAATGAGTTCCGTCCCAAATCAGTGATTTTTCGACTCGGCGGTTTTTACCGTGGGTGTTCCCCGGAATAGATTGCGAAAGCGGCGGAATAAGATTCTTCCGAATACCTTGGAAACGCAGTAAAAATTCCTGCCCGTTAGGGCGCTGGACGATCCCCCCAAACGTTCATGAGTCGTCACGGCGATTTCTTTCAGTGACAAGCCCGCATCCAGCAACTGAGTTACTATATCGGCTTGAAAGGCGAATCCGAGCCCTTTTTCGCTATATAGAACCGCGTATTCGCGCCTGATCAATGCCATGCCATTATAGTAATGAACCCAATAACCGCTCAAAATATTAATGAGGAATGTATAGACTATTGAAATCGCCTGACGGGAAATGGCTTTTCCATAACTATGAACGTAATAGGGAAGCAGAATCTCGGCGCTGCCGATTTCCCGGAAGATGGTTATAAAAGTTTCTTTAGTCTCGACATTGTCGCCGCAAATCAGGCGAAACCACTCTCCGGTGGCCAGGGATGCGGCTTTGACGTAACCATCGGAGAGGCCGCAATTGACGGGGTTCCGGACCAGGCGTAGCGGGACATCCGGATTTTGCTTAATCCATGATTGAACTACTTCGGAAGTGCGGTCTTTTGAGCCGTCATCAACGACGACAATCTCGTAAGTAATTCCGATTTCCACACAGGCATCCCGGACATTGGTTAGCGCTCCAAATACGTTTTCTTCCTCGTTGTAGCAAGCTACAAAAAGAGAGAGTTTTGGGGCTGAACTTTGCTTTTCCGCCGGGGTTTGAGATGTAGCGGGACGGTCATTCATATAGAAGGCATATTGCTATTCAAAAACCGCCGGTCGGAGAGCTGAGTCGATATTAATTAGGGAGATAGATTCTACCTTCCATCTCAGTTTGAGGATAGGAGGACCTGTCAATTCGGTAAAGCATTATTCGCCATTTTGGCGGCAGGGGCGGCAAACCTAATTGGAGTTGGTCATGGTTTTCAGAAAGGCTTCAAGCGGGTTGAAAAATTGCGCAACCGCGGCATAGGTGTCCGGCGAACCGGTCTGCAAATAATTATAATATCCAGTGAAGCTGAGAAAGAGACCGGTAACGCAGCCCGACATGAGAAGCAGGAAAAGTCCTATCCCGGCAAGCCAGCGGATGGGCGCAGTTTGCTTACGGACTGTCTTATAAAAGTAACAGGCCATAAGACAGCCCAAAACAATCAGACCAGGGCAAAAATCGACAAAATAGCGCATCGTGGGACAGGGAACAGGGAGGATCGAAAGGAAGATGACAAAGGAGGCCAGCAGGAGGGACGCGGTGATCAATAGAAGCGGCCGGTTTTCCGGGCCGGTGTATTTGAACCATAAAAGAGGCAGGGCCAGAACGAGCAAACTAACCGGCGCGCTGATAAATAGCCCTGTCACGGACTCCAGCGCATACGAATGATCCGGTCTTTCGATTCGGCCGACGGGCAGCGCGCGAATAAAAGGAAAATCACAGCTAAAATGGGGCGGAGAGAGGAAATAATACCATAGGCTGTAAGGCAAGTCGGCCAGATGGGTGGGAGCGGCCTCGCTCATTTTAACGCCGGCTAACTGGTACCGCTGGCCAAATTCGAACGGATTGTCAAAGCGAGCATAATTGTACCAGGCCAACATCAGGCCAATGACCGCGACGGGCGCGAGAGCCCAAAAAATTGTCCAGGGACGCGGTTCCCGGGCGGCTCTTTTTTGCCACCAGAGCCAGACCAGATAACCGACGAACATGAAAACGATTAAACTGTAATTGGCGCGCGCGCCCACGACTGCGCCAAGAGAGGTGGAGGCCAACAATAACCAGAGCGTCATCCGGTGTCGCCGGCGTATTACGCAATAGAAGGAGAGAAAAGCCAATTGTAACAGGCAATACGCGCAACCGATTGCCGTCTCGTAGACGTCGGGCCTGCGGATGAAGAAAGGGCAGGTATTGGCCAGGCCGAGAGAAAGAACACAGGCCAGCTTTAGCCAAATCGGCGTCTCGGGGAAGTAATCCCGGAGAATCATCAGAAAAAGCTGCGTGGCGAGGACGAATCCGAGCGAACAAAAGAGGGCTACGGCGATTTTTTGCGGAAAATAATGATGGGTGAGCGCAAAATAGGGCGCAAAGACGAGGACCGCCGGAGCCGGCCCGAAATAAAGGTAGTATTTATCGCGGTAGAGAGAAGCATCATGCAACCGCAGTCCTTGATTCATAGCTGGGTCATAGGGATCGGGCAGTGCCAATAATTCAGGAAGCGGCGGCACGTCCAGATAAAGATGGCCTTCGGTGAAGGATCTTCCCAGGAGCGGATAATAGTAATTCGAGCTGGTCCTGGGCTCGTTTCCATCCGAAATGGCCGTCCAAAAATAAAACACAACTATCGGGGCAACGATGGAAAGAGAAATCAGGAGATCGAGCCGGGCCGGTGACCAGAAAGGACTAGGTTTATTGGGAGGGCTTGGTTTTCGTTTCAAGCAGATGAGAGAATGGGATGGGTGGAGCCATAACCTCTAGGTTAAAATTCATGCCCCTACAATCTTTCAATTCCCGGTTCGGCGGCAAGGGCAACGGATGGAGGAAAGCAAAAACTTTTCCGTGAAAAGAGGGTTCGTCTTAAAAAGTCAGGTTCCTTCCGGCAGCTCGGATTCGCTAACCGGGAAGAGGAGCTTGAACCGCGTCCCCTGACCCAACCTGGATTCGATCTCGACCTTGCTTTGGTGGTTTTCCATGATTTTTTTGACGATGGCCAGCCCAATGCCAGTGCCCGATTGTTTGTAGGTCAGGAACGGGGCGAAAAGATGGTTAATTTGGTCCTGGGACATGCCCTGGCCGGTGTCGCGAATGGAGAGTGCGAGGTGAGGTTTTTCTTCTAAGTTTTCCAGCGCCGCGCTCAAACGCAGGGTGCCTCCTTTGGGCATCGCTTCCGAAGCGTTGAGAATCAGGTTCAACAGCACCTGCTCGATTTGGGCTCGGTCGGCGCGGAACGGAGGCAGGCCTTCCGGCACGCTGCTGCGGACTTCAATGCCTTGAGCCAGCAATTTGTGGCGTGTCAACAGGAAGACATCGTCGATCAATTGGTCGGCGTGCACCGATTCCTTGATTGGTTCCGAGGACCGCGCGAACGAGAGCACCTGATCGAGAATTCGGTTCATTTGCCGCATTTTTTCGCTGATCAACTGCGCGTCTTTTTGCGAGGTGGCATCGAGTTGCAGGCTTTCCGCCAGGGCGTGGAAAAGCATTTGCATCACCGTCAGGGGATTGCGGATTTCGTGCGCGATTTCCGCCGCCAGCAGGCCCAGGGCCGAGAGCCGCTCGCTCGCCCGCAGTTTTTCTTCCATGTCCACCACGCGGGCCAGCAACCGGCCTTTTTCGATGGCCACAGCGGAGAGATCGCCGAGCGTGGTGAGCAGTTTGATTTCGTCATTGGAAAAACGATGTCGCTGTTGCGTATAAACGACCAATGCGCCCAGCGTCTTTTCCGTAAAAATGAGCGGCACGGCCAGCATCGAAACGAGTCGTTCCCGCCGCGCGATGTCAGTCTGTACATAACCTTTTTCCTCGACGACGTCGACGACGGCCAGCGGTTTGCGCCGCTTGACCACCGTGCCCAGCAGCGAATCTTCCATGCTCAAATTCGGCTTCTGCCGGTAGAGCTTCGTGCCGCCCTGGCAGGCGCGCAGGACCAGTTCCGAGCCGCCGTCATTGAGCAAAAAAACCGCGCAGAGGCGCGCTTTCATCAGCCGCGAAGTCTGCACCGTAATCTGCTCGAGGATTTCGCCGAGGTTGGTTTCGGAGAGAATCATCTGGGCGATATTGACGAGGCTGGTCAGTTGCCGTCCTTTCATCCGCAACTGGTCGATTTCCCAGGCCAGTTCCAGCCACTGCGCCGCCTCGGATGCCATGTCGACCAGGCGCGCCTCGTCGGTGGCGCTGAAAGCGTCGATCTTCACCGAATCGACATTAAGCAGTCCAACGACCTGGCCGCGCATTTCCACCGGCACGGCCATTTCCGAGCGCACCTTCGGGTTGATGGAGACGTAACGCCGTTCCGCATGCACATCGCCCGTGCGAAGCGGCTGGCCGGTGGTCGCGACCCAACCTGTGATCCCCTCGCCCGGGCGCAGTTTCACCTTCTTCGCTTTTTCACTCAATCCGAGGCTTGCCTCGATGTCGAGCAGGCCGGTATTGGGATTAATCAGGATAAAGGAGCCCGCATCGGCCCGCGTGGAGCGTACCGCCGCCGCCAGAATGCGGTGCAGCGCTTTTTGCGGATGGAGCAGGGTCCGCAGGTCGCGCCGCCGCAGACCGGAGAGAAGAGAAGTCCGGTTCGCCTGTTTCATATGGCGATGCGCCGGCGAACTTCCTGTGTCAAGGCGGTCAGCACATCTTCGGATTCGATTTTCCGGCCTCCCTTGTCGCAGAGATAAAAGGTGTCCAGCGCCGCGCCTTTTTCCGTGGTGATCCGCGCCGAGACGAGGTCGAGTCCCGTGTCGGCGATGGCGCACGCGATCCGATAGAGCAGGCCCGGATAATCGGGCGTTTGCACGTCGAGCAACGTATGAGCCCGGGATGCTTTCTGGTCCACCGAGACGCGGGTGGGAAACTCGGTGGCGTCGTAAATCTGCGGCCGTGGTTTCATTTTGCGGGCGAAGGCCTGGCTGAAATCGTAAGGACTCATGCCCATATCCTGGTTGAGGATTTTCTCGAACTCGGCCCGGTCCCGCGGATCGGTCACCGCTTCGAGTTTTTCCGTCGCGACGCAATAAGTTTGCACCGCGATGTCGTCCGCCCGGGTAAAGATGTCCGCCTTGAGAATCGTCAGGCCGCAGGCCGTGAATGAGCCGGTGACGCGGGCAAAATGATGATCGCGGTCCCACGAGACGATTGTGATCTGCGAATAACCCTGTTCCGGGAAGTTTTCCCAATGGATGACCGGCTGCAGGGACGCGTCGTCGTGCGTGAGCTGGTATTTTAGGAATCGATGCACAACGGCGATGTGTTCCCGAATCAATTCTTCCGGCATGGTTTCGAAATAGCTGGGAGGCAGATTCTCGAAATGGGCCGCGATTTCGGCCGGATCGAACTGCCGGTCGAGATTTTTGAGGATTCGCTGCTGGGTCTCGCGCCGCGCCTGTTCCGCCACGGCCACGAATTCGGTGATGCCGCTCAGCGCTCGTGTGGTTTGCTGGTAAAGCTGCCAAAGCAGCAGGTCTTTCCAGTCCGAGTAACTGCGTCCGGAACCGGTTCCCTGCGTATCCGCAATGGTCAGCAGCATCAGCAGGTCCAGCCGTTCCTGGGTTTGCACGATGCGGGCAAATTCGATGATGGTTTCCTTATCGTCGAGATTTTGGCGCCGCGCGGTTTCCGACATCGTCATATGGTGGTTCACCAGGAAAACGAGCGTGGAAAGATCTGTCCCCTTCAGCCGCATGCGCCGCGCCACCTTGACGGCGTTGATCGCGCTGGATTCGGCATGGTGACTGGTGTTTTCCGATTTTCCCGTGTCATGCAGCAGCATGGCCAGGTAAAGAATGTGGGGGCGTCCCGTTTGTTGCAGCAGCGGGCTGTATTTGGACAGAGGCGGTTCCGTGGCATCGATGATTTTGTCGAGAATTTCGATACAGACCAGCGTGTGTTCATCGGCGGTATAGCGGTGAAAGATTTCGTGCTGACCCAGGCACGTCAGTGGGCGGAATTCTGGAAAAAACCGGCCCAGAAAACCGAGTTCGTGCATCGTCCGCAAGGCTCTTCCCACCTGTCCCTTGCGCGAAAGAATCGCCAGCAAGGTGTCCCGCACCGCCGTTTGATAAATGAACTGGCGGTCCACCTGGTAGAGCCGCCGCCGCAGGCGTAATTTGAGTTCGGGCCCCAATTCCGCGTTGTGTTGCTGGGCGAGGAGGAAAATCCGCACCAGCCGCAAAGGTTCATCCGAGAAGGTTGCATTTGACGCCGCCTCAAGCTCTCCGTTTTCCAGCGTGAACCCGTCAATTTCCTGACGGTGCGTCGATTGGAAAGGCAGAAACGACCAATGCGACCGCCCCACGCGATTGGTTCCACAGAGGCGGTTGCACAGCGTGTTTCCCAGATTGTAGAGAAGCGACGTTTGCTCGTAATAGTGGCGCATGAACGCCTCGATCCGCCGCAGGATGGTCCGGTGCTGGTAATGGAAACTGTCGGCGATTTGTCCCTGCAGCCGTAGCGTGAGGATGTCGCCGGAGCGTTTTTGCTGGTAATGCAATTCCGTCCGGACGCGCAGCAGGAAATCATAGGCGCGGTCCAGTTGCTTGCGTTCCGAAGGGGTGACCAGTTGCGCATCGACAAAATCCTGCGTTGTCGTCAGTCCCCGTTTCACTTTTCCAATCCAGATCAGGTTTTGGTAATCACGCAATCCTCCGCATCCGGTTTTCACGTTCGGTTCCTGGAGAAAAACCGTATGGCCTGCCTTTTCATGGCGCTCACGCTGGTCCGCCACCCTCCAATCGAGAAACTCCCGCTCGTGTCCGTGCAGGCAACGCCGTTCGAAGGTTTTTCCGAACTCGCCGAACAGGGTTTCATCGCCGCAAAGATACCGCGCTTCCAGAAGGGAGGTTTTGGTCCGCAGATCCCCATTGGCCTGAGCCGCCAGTTCCGCCATTGTCCGGGTGGCATGTCCCACCTGAAAGCCGATGTCCCACAACACATAGAGAATATGCTGCACGATGTCGTTGACTTGCGCCGAATCTTTTGTCCCGTTGCCCGGATAAAGAAAGAGAATGTCGATGTCACTGTAGGGACACAGCTCGCCGCGCCCAAAGCCACCCACCGCCAGCAGGGCGATCCGCGGCGGTTTTTTCAGATGGGTCCGCTGATGCGTCTCCCACGTCCGGTTCCAAATATGGCGCAGCATCACCG
>Ga0335072_10008659_pt1 | contig 14731 bp, 10 predicted proteins | sample Lox_Sample_21_FD_206725 | JGI IMG/M metagenome (GOLD analysis project Ga0335072, IMG submission 206725) | Soil microbial communities from Loxahatchee National Wildlife Refuge, Florida, United States - Lox_Sample_2.1 | ecosystem: Environmental > Terrestrial > Soil > Wetlands | place: USA... | reverse complement strand
CCCGACACCGGTTTCTGCTCTGATTCACGCGGCGACCATGGTGACGGCGGGCGTCTACATGATCGCGCGGACGCATGTGATCTTCGACCGCTCGCCGCTGGCGCTCAGCGTGGTGGCGATCATCGGCTGCGCGACGGCGTTCTTCGCGGCGACGGTCGGCATCACCCAGACCGACATCAAACGCGTGCTGGCCTACTCGACCGTGTCGCAGCTGGGGTACATGTTCCTGGGCTGTGGCGTGGCGGCCTACACGGCGGGCATTTTCCATCTGGTGACGCACGCGTTTTTCAAAGCTCTGCTGTTCCTGGCCGCTGGGTCGGTGATCCATGCATTGAGCGGCGAACAGGACATGCGCGTGATGGGCGGCCTGCGGAAGAAGATTCCCGTGACGTTCTGGACGATGACGGCTGCAGTCTTCGCGATCTCTGGATTTCCGCCGCTGTCGGGATTCGTGAGCAAGGACGAGATCCTCTACCAGACGTTCATCTCGCCAAGCCCGGCGGGCAAAATTCTGTGGGCGGTCGGCCTGTTCACCGCCGGCCTGACCTCGTTTTACATGTTCCGCCTGTGGTACCTGACGTTCTTCGGCAAGAGCCGCCTGGAGCAGGCGCACCTCGACGACCATGGCGCGGCGGTGCACGCGCACAAGGATACGAAGCTGACTCTCGAGGCCGAGCCGGCGCACGGCCATGCGCACGGCGTGCATGAGAGTCCGTGGGTGATGCTCGGTCCGCTGGTGATTCTGGCAATTCTCTCTGTCATCGGCGGATGGATAGGCTGGCCCGATGGTCTCTGGGGCAGCAACTGGTTCGGGCACTGGCTGGGCGCAGGGCTGGGAACGAGCGAGGGTGCGGGAGGATCGCGCAGCCTGGAGTTCATGCTGGCCTGTGTTTCGACGGCGGTCGCGCTGGCCGGATGGCTCGTTGCGCACGTGATGTATTACGCGAAGCCGGAGCTGCCGGAACGGATGGCCCATTCGCTGCGCGCGGTTTACGGCCTGGTGAAGAACAAGTACTGGGTGGATGAGATTTACGGCGCGCTGGTCATTACGCCGGTGCTCTTTATTGCGCGCTACCTGCTGAACGTCCTGATCGATCGCGGAGTGATCGACGTAGGTGGGATGGCCGCGGGCTATACGGCGCAGGGCGTCGGCGCCCTGGTGGCGCGGATTCAGTCGGGCAATATTCGGTCGTATGCGGGGTGGCTGGCGCTGTTCGCGGCCCTCCTGCTGGCGGCTTCGTACTTTGGATGGACGGCGCACTTCTGGGTGCGCTGAGCGAGGAAGACGGGACTGTGCTGAACGATTTCATTTTGACGCTGATCCTCTTTGTGCCGACGGCCGGCGCGATCGTGACGGCGTTCCTGCCGCGGCGGGGAAAGGTGATTCCGGCGTTCGCGCTGCTGGTGACGCTGGCGACGTTTGTGCTGTCGCTGCACCTGCCCGCGCACTTCGATTACGCGCAGCACGGCTTCCAGTTCGTTGAGAACCGCCCGTGGATCGCGAGCCCGAAGATCGGCTACCACCTGGGCGTCGACGGGATTTCGCTCTGGCTGGTGCTGCTGACCACCTTTCTCGCGCCCATCGGCGCCCTGGTGAGCTGGCGCGCGATCCAGCACCGAACGAAAGAGTTCTACTTCCTCTTCCTGCTGCAGCAGACGGCGATGATCGGCGTCTTCATCTCGCTCGATACCTTCCTGTATTACGGATTCTGGGAGCTGTCGCTGGTGCCGATGGCGATCCTGATTGCGATGTTCGGGCGCGACCGCGGGCCGCGTGCCGCGCTGAAATTCTTCCTTTACACGTTCCTGCCGTCGGCACTGTTTCTCGTGGCGATTCTGTGGCTCTATGTGAAGGCGGGGACGTTCGATTACGTGAAGCTGCAGGATTTCCTGACAAAGCATCCGCTGCCGGGCGCCGCGCTGGGATGGGTGTCGCTGGCGTTTCTGGTGGCCTTTGCGGTCAAGGTTCCCGTGTTCCCGCTGCATGGCTGGCTGGGTGACGTCATTGAAGAAGCCCCGACAGCGATGGCCATGGTGGTCGCGGGCAAGCTGGGACTGTATTCGATTTTCCGGTTCAACCTGGGGCTGTTTCCTGAGCAGTCGCGAGCCATTGCGCCCCTGATGATCGCGCTGGCCGTGATCGGCGTGCTCTACGGCGCGCTGGTGGCGCTGGCGCAGAACGACATGCGTCGGCTGGTGGCTTACTCGATTGTGAGCCATCTGAGCTTTTGCATTCTGGGCATCTTCTGCTTCGCGCTGGCCGGGCTCAACGGCGCGCTCTTCCAGACGCTGAATGAAGGGCTGACCGGCGGCGCTCTGCTGGTGCTCATCGCGTTCCTCTATGAACGGTACGGGACTTTCGACATGCGCGAGTACGGCGGCCTCGCAGCCAGGATGCCCATGCTGGCCACGCTCTGGGTGATTACGGCGCTGGCGCTGGTGGGGCTGCCGCTGATGAACGGATTTGTCGGCGAATTTCTGGTGCTGAGCGGAAGTTATCCTGTGCATCCCGGGTGGGTGGTGGCGGCGACGATCGGCGTGATCCTCAGCGCGGCCTACATGCTGACGATGATCCAACGGATTTTCTACGGGCAGCAATCGCGCCTCGTTACGGACAAGCCGTTCTTCGATCTAGGATTCCGCGAACACATCACGCTGTGGCCGATGGCCCTGCTGATGCTGGTGATGGGCGTCGCGTCTCCCTACTGGATCAAGGGGATTGAGAGCGGCGTAAGCGGGCTGGCGGGGTCGCCGTCGGTCACGCTGACGCAGCGCACGAACATGCAGGGAACGAAAACGAAGCGCGTGACGATGATCTTTCGCATCAGCAGCGCGGCAACAACGCCGCAGAGCGGAGAAGGGCAATGATGACGGACGCCCTGAACCCCGCTTTCCGCATTCTTCCTGAGATCGTGCTGACGCTGGGCGGCATTCTGGTGATGCTGGCCGATGCCTTGCTGGCGAAGACGGCCAGCCGCAAACCGCTGGGCTGGCTGGCGGCTCTGGTTGCGCTCGGCGCCCTGGGCGCGAGCCTCTGGCAATATCGTCTGCCTGCGGGAACGGCGTACTCCGGCGTCGTCCAGACGGATGCGTTCAGTGCGTTCTTCCACGTGATGATCGCCGGCATCGTGCTGGCGACGCTGTTGATTGCACTCGATGCCGTAAGTCCGGAGACCGAGGCCCTGGGCGAGCTGTTTGCGCTGATCCTCTTCGGCGCCGTGGGCATGATGCTGATGTCGAGCGCGGTGGAACTGCTGCTGGTATTCGTGGCTTTGGAGATCTCGTCGATCTCGACCTACATCATGGCGGGGTTCCGGCGGAAGTCGGCGAAGAGCCCGGAGTCGGCGCTGAAATACTTTCTTCTTGGATCCTTCGCGACGGCGTTCTTCCTGTACGGCATCGCGCTGGTCTTCGGCGCGACGGGGACGACGCGAATCGGGGACATCGCCGGGGCGGTGGCCACGGCGGTCGGAGGCGGAACTTCGAGCCCGCTGCTCTTCGCGGGTCTGGCGATGATCATCATCGGACTGGGCTTCAAGGTCTCCGCCGCTCCCTTCCATGTGTGGACGCCGGACGTGTATGAAGGCGCGCCTTCGCCAGTAGTCGCGCTGATGTCGACCGGGCCGAAAGTCGCGGCCTTTGCCGTGCTGCTGCGCATCGCTTTCGGAGCCTTTCCGCTGCTGCGCGGGCACTGGGTTCCGGTGCTGTGGTGGATCGCTGCGGCGTCCATGACGGTCGGGAACCTGGGCGCACTGCGCCAGCGCAGCGTGAAGCGGCTGCTGGCGTACTCGTCGATTGCGCATGCGGGCTATCTCCTGGTGGCGTTCACGGCGTTCTCGGCGGAGGGCATTGCCGCGGCCAGCTTTTACGCGTTTGCCTACGCCACGATGAACGTGGGCATCTTCGCGGTGGTGAGTCATGCGGGAGGCTATGACGACCGCCTGACTCTGATCGACGACTACAAAGGCCTGGCGTGGCGCTCGCCGCTGCTGGGTGGGGCGATGGGATTCTTCCTGATTTCGCTCATCGGCATTCCGTTCACCGGCGGATTCTTCGGCAAGTTCTACGTGTTTGCCTCGGCGCTGCATGCGGGCATGGTATGGCTGGCGATCATCGGTCTGGTGAACAGCGGCATTGCGTCGTTCTACTACCTGCGCGTGGCGACGGCGGTGTTTTCCCGTCCCAGCGAGTCGTCACCGGTCCATGCGGTGCCACGGCCGAGCTTCGCTCTGTTATTCGCGCTGTTCCTCACAGTGGCTGCGACGCTGGTGATGGGCATCGCGCCGACCGGGATTCTCTCCGGGGCGCAGGCTGCGGCCGCAACCTATACTCCGGCGCAAAGCGGTGGCCCCCAGGCGGGGAAGTAGGGCTTCCCGCGTTTCTCATGCTCCAGACCTTCAATCCCATTCCCTCGGACCGCATCCGGCTAATTGTCTTCGATCTGGATGGCACGCTGATCGATTCGCGCCGCGATCTCACCCAATCCATCAACGCCATGCTCGAAGAGTTTGGCCGCCAGCCGTTGCCAGAGGAGATCATCGCGACCTACATCGGTGACGGCGCGGCCATGCTGGTGCGGAGAGCGCTGGGCGACCCTGACGACGAGCCCCTGGTAGAGCGGGCACTGGAGCACTTTCTGGCGCATTACAAAGTGCACAAGCTCGACTTCACGACCGTGTATCCGGGCGTGTTCGCTTCCCTCGATGCCATCCGGACCCATCCCGACGGAACGCCGCGCAAGCTGGGGATCCTGACGAACAAGCCCGTGCGCGCCTCCGTGGAGATATGCGAGGGACTCGGCCTGGCGCCCTACATGTTTCGCATCTACGGCGGCAACAGCTTTGCGACCAAGAAGCCCGAGCCGGAGGGGCTGAATGCGCTGATTCGCGAGGCAGGCGTCTCGCCTGGCGAGACCCTGATGATCGGGGACTCCAGTGTCGACATTTTGACGGCCCGGCGCGCCGGAACATGGGTCATTGGGTGCCGATTCGGGTTATCCTCGCATACAGTGGAATCCATTCCATCCGATTGTCTCGTCGACCACGCGGCGGAATGGGCGTGTGCGCTCGCGCAGGATAGCCACTAAAAATCACCGGAACCGGTGAGCGCACAGAGCAGGTAAATCTCTAACGAGGCCACAAGCGAAATGGTTCCAGCGCCCTGCCATAAAGACAGGTGCGCAAGATTTCATGTCTGTACGGAGTTCTGTCTTGAGGATGCCTGCCACTGTTCGTGTACACGCTTACTTTCTGCTTCTTTTCCTTGCCGGTCCTGCTTGCGTGACAGCTTTGGCCTGCCACACTACGACGACGCCCGTAGCTGCGCCGAGCCCGCTGCCGGCCTTTACCGGATCGGTGACGGACTCTTCGGGTGCGATTGTGCCGGGCGCCGAGGTGGAGTTGCTGGGCGCCGATGGATCGGTGGCGGCAAAGGCAACGGCCGATGCGACGGGCATGTTTCGTCTGCAGCCGCCGCATGCGGGCGCGTTCACCCTGAGCGTAAGCATGGCGGGCTTCCAGCCGGTGACAAAGACGGTGCAGGCGAGCACGGCGGTGACGCCGCCGCTGAGCATGATGCTGAGCGTGGCCAGTTCCGTGCAGCAGGTGACGGTGACGGCAGCCTCGAGCGTCGATCTCACCAGCGGCGAAGCCAACGGCGATACGGCGGTGATGACCGCCGACGACCTGAAGGATTTGCCGGTCTTCGACAACGATTATGTAACCGCGATGGGAGCTTTTCTCGATTCGGGGGATACGGCGACTGCGGGCGCCGGGCTGATGGTCGACGGGGTGGAGGCGAATCGCGCCATGGTCTCGCCCTCGGCGGTGCAGGAAGTCCACATCAATCAAGATCCGTACTCGGCGCAGTATTACCGGCCGGGGCGCGGGCAGATCGAGATCATCACGCGGCAGGCGCAGCAGGAATATCACGGCCAGTTCAACTTTCTCTTCCGCGATTCGTCGATGAACGCGCAGCAGGAGTTCTCGCCGAACAAGCCTTTCGAGCAGCGTCGCATTTACGAGGGCAACGTGACGGGGCCGATCCGGTTCATCCCGAAAAGCGCGTTCCTGTTTTCGTTCAATCGCGCGGAAGAAGATCTGGACGCAGTGGTAAATGCGACGGTGGCGCCGACGCCGGATGATCCGCTGGGTATCTTCAATGAAAACGTGCCGGCGCCAACCCGGGACACGGAATTCTCGATTCGGGTAGGGCATCAGTTCAGCGACACGAACAATGCGTATGTGATGTACGCATTCCAGGATTCAACAAACCAGAACGAGGGGGTCGGCAATCAGACACTGCCGGAAGCCGGCTACGACGCGCAGTATCGCGAAGACGATCTGACGCTGCACGACGATTACGCGGCCTCGGCGACGACTCTGAATCAGGCCTCGCTGGTTCTGGAGCGGACGGATAATCCGCTGACCGACGTGCAGGAAGGCCCGCAGGTGATCGTCAACGGCGATTACACGGGTGGCAGCGCGCAGAACGATCAGGAGAGCAGCGAATACAATCTGCGCGCCAACGACATGGTGACGTGGACGCACGGCATCAACCTGGTGAAGTGGGGCGTGAATCTGCCGCACTTCAGCCGCCGCGTCTTTGACGACAACACCGACGAGGACGGCGCCTACAGCTATAGCCCGACTTACGCGGCCGACGGTACCGAGACGGAGACGGCGATCGAGGCCGAACAGGCGGGCGATCCGGCTGGTTACACCGTGAAGGAAGGACAGACGCGCTTTGTGTACCACCAGCAGGAAGCGGGCGCGTTCATTCAGGATCAGGTGAAGGTGGGATCGCGCCTTTCCATCACACCGGGCGTGCGCTACGACTGGCAGAACTTCCTGCCCGGCGACGTAAGGAACTTCTCGCCCCGCGCCTCCTTCGGGCTTGTGCTGAACAAAGAGCACGAGATGGTACTGCGCGGCGGGGGCGGCATCTACTACGACCGCATCGGATCCAGCCCTCTGCTCGATCTGGCGCGCTACCAGGAAGCGAAGCGGCGCAAGCTGCAGATATCCGCCAATCAGGAGCCGCTGTGCTACCCCATCACGGATTGCGTCGATGTGCCGGCTCTGCCGCCTTCGATCGTGCTGCGCGGACCCGGACTTCGCACTCCTTATCAGATCCAGGCGGGCCTTCTGATCGAGCGTAAGGTCGGCGAAAAAGGCAATTTGTCTGTCGGCGTCCGTATGAATCGCGGTATTGACGTATTTCGCTCCGTGGATCTGAACGCGCCGCTGGCGCCTTTGTATGCGGAGCGGCCGAACCCGAGCTATTCTCAGGTGCGCGAGATGCAGTCGGCGGGGACGCAGAAAGGCACCGCGCTCGATATCAACTATCGTGGCCGCTTCAACAGAAGATTCACCGGGTTCGCCTGGTACACGTGGAGTCACTACGGCAACAACACCAGCGGCATCTGGTGGTTTCCTGAGAATCAGCAGGATCCGAACGCTGAGTGGGGCCCGGCGGACTGGGATCAGCGGCAGCACTTCGGCTTGTACGCGGCGATCAACCCGCAGCACCTGCTCAACCTGGGCGTGGGTGTGTTCACGAACACCGGGCATCCCTGGACCGTGCTGACGGGTACCGATGCGTATGGCGACAACCTCTTCAACGCAAGGCCCGCAGGCGTGGCGCGCAACTCCGAGATTGGGCCGGGATACGCGGATATGGATCTGCGGTGGGGCTACGACTTTAAGCTCCATCCGAAGGAGATGGACCGCAGCCCGACCGTGGGTGTATCGGTCGCGTCGTTCGACGTTCTGAATCATCCCAACGGCTCCTACGTCGACACTGTCGAAGGCAGTCCGGATTTCGGCGAGGTGACGAGCGCCGATCCGCCGCGCAGAACGCAGTTAGGGATGAGGTTTAACTTCTAAGGTCAATGGGAAGCTCGAAGCAAGAAACCGCGGGCACAAAGCTTCAGGCGGAAGACCGGAGGCGAAAACTCTGCCGCCGATGTAACTTGGGCTTCCAGTAGCCGGCTTACAGTCTGACGCTTATTGTTGCCCCCTTGCGGAGGGCCGCTATCCGTGCAGGGTTGCCTCGCGGATCCGATCTTTCGTGGCGATCCTCAACACCTCCCCGTGCGCAGGGTTCGCATCCCAAGAAGCAAGGGTTGTGAATCCACACACGTGCGAGGAGACAACGATGAACAGAACAAAACCCACGATATGGCTGCTGGGGCTGGCACTCGCGGCTGCTCCGGGATTGACGGCCGTGGCCATGGCGCAGCAGGGGCCTCCCCCGCCCGGAGCATGGGCTCCGCAGGAACCGGAAGGCAACTGGTCGCAGGCCTGGCACAGCGGATTCCACGAGGGTGTGGAAGCGGCGCGGCATGATCGCGAAGCCGGGCGGCCGCCCGATCCGGACCATCATGAGCGGTTCCGTCATCCGGATGTGGCGCCAGATCAGCGGCACGATTTCCGCGAGGGATTCCGGCGTGGGTACCACGCCTTCATGGAGCACCACGGCGCGTAAGGCTGACGACCTCGCGAGCGATTGAACCGAAATCCGATGCAGCCAGAGGAAAGGCCGGCGAAGAGCCGGCCCTTTTCATCCTGCAAAGAAAACCGCGAAATCCTGGCATCTCGACGCGAGGGTGACGAGTCTACTTTTCTTGAGGAACACATGATCGCGAAACTTGCCGCAGGAGTTATGCTCGTGACGCTGGCAGGAGGGCTGGTATTCGCCCAGCAAGCCGCGCCGCAAACGAAGCCTCCCAATCCGTGGCAGCCGGAAGAGCCGCAGGGGCACTGGTCGCAGACCTGGCACGATGGATTTCGCGCCGGGGCGTCGGCCGCGAACCGCGACGCGCAGGATGAGGTTCCGCTCGATCTTGCACGGCATGAACTATATCGTCGGCCGGATTTGGCTCCGATGGCGAGCGAAGACTTTCGGGAAGGCTACGAAGCTGCCTTCAATCAGGTGCGGGAACACCTGGCGCAGATTCATAATCGATAGCAGGCTGAGCGCGGCACAGAGCACGCGGACTGGCGAAGCCAGCAGGATGCCGGGATGGCTCGGGTCAGATCCTTCTTCCCTGCGAGGTGAGCTGTTCGACAAACGCCTGCTGCACGCGGCTGAACGAACGGCCGCGAAGCCGGGCGAGGGCGACGGTGCGCGACGCCTGCGGATCGGAAACGGGCACGTAGCGGCAGCCGGCGGCGCGATCGACGGCCATTTCCGGAACCAGCGTGACGCCGACACCGGCGGCGACCATGCCCAACAGACTGGAAAACTGACCGCTCTCAAAGGCAATCCGCGGATCGAGGCGGGCTCGAACGCACGCGTCGAGTGTGATGCCGCGAAAGCAGTGGCTGTCGCGTAACAGGACGAAGCGGTCGTCGCGTAACTCGCGCAGAGCCAACGAAGCTGCCGCAGCGCGAGGGTGCCCCGGCGGCAACGCGGCGCAGAGGCGCTCGGTAAGCAGGGGGGTGATCTCGAAGTCGCGATGGCGCAGCGGCAACGAGAGCACGGCGCAATCAATCGCGAGAGCGCGCAGACTTTCCACGAGAACCGGGGTGGTTTCTTCCACGATGCGCAGCATCGCTTCGGGGTAGCGGCGCGTGAAGGCTGCAATTCGCTTCGGCATAAAGTATGGCGCGATAGTGGGGATCACGCCAACGGTCACCGTGCCGCGGGCATCGCGTCGGCGAATGTCGACTTCGCTCCGCGCCAGTTCTGTCTGGTGGAGCACCGCGCGCGCGTGGGGCAGAAAGGCGCGGCCGGCATCTGTGAGTCGAACGCTGCGGCCGAGGCGGTCAAAGAGGCGTGTACCCAGCTCGTCCTCGAGCCGCGAGATCTGCTGCGAGAGCGATGGCTGCGCGACATGGCAGTGCTCGGCGGCGCGGGTGAAGCTTCCGGTATCGGCAATAGCGCAGAGGTAACGGAGTTGGTTGAGTTCCATAGACTCCTCCTATGTTAAAGATCGGATTCAACTATTGGAACTATGGGCCAGGACGGTGATACCCTCATGTGTTCCAGACGAATTTGAGCTGTGTCGCGAGTCGTCGAGACTCTGCGACTGCAAATATCCAACCTGAAATGAGGGAGACATATGGCAGGCGAAGCAAAGTGCCCATTTCATCACACCGCGGGAGAAGGCACCTCTAACCGGGACTGGTGGCCGAACCAACTGAATCTGAGAATCCTGCACCAGCACACGCCCGTGTCCGATCCGATGGACAAGGAGTTTGATTACGCAGAGGCGTTCAGCAGCCTCGATCTGGCCGCGGTAAAAAAGGACCTGCTGGCGGTGATGACGGCCTCGCAGGCCTGGTGGCCGGCGGACTATGGCCACTACGGGCCGCTGTTCATCCGCATGGCGTGGCACAGCGCCGGCACCTACCGCACCGGTGACGGGCGCGGCGGCGCGGGCAGCGGCCAGCAGCGCTTCGCTCCGCTCAACAGCTGGCCCGACAACGTGAGCCTCGACAAGGCGCGCCGGCTGATCTGGCCGGTGAAGCAGAAGTATGGGAAGAACATCTCGTGGGCTGATTTGATCATCCTGGCCGGCAACGTGGCGCTGGAATCGATGGGTTTCAAGACGTTCGGATTTGGCGGCGGGCGCCTCGATGTATGGGAGCCGGACGAGGACGTTTATTGGGGCACGGAAAAGAAGTGGCTGGGCGGCGACTACCGCTACGCGAAGAGCCATCCGGGCGAGGGTACCCTGGTGGCCGATGCTGAAGAGCACGGCAAGGAGCACGACCGCACGAACGGAACGGGGCGCAACCTCGAGAATCCGCTGGCCGCGGTGCAGATGGGATTGATCTACGTGAATCCCGAAGGGCCGGAAGGCGTTCCCGATCCCATCGCCGCGGCCCACGATATTCGCACTACGTTTGCGCGCATGGCGATGAACGACGAGGAGACGGTTGCACTGATCGCAGGCGGACATACCTTCGGCAAAACGCATGGCGCGGCGGCTGCGAGCCATGTGGGCCCGGAACCGGAAGCGGCCGGCCTTGAAGAGCAGGGCCTGGGCTGGCGGAACAGCTTTGGCACCGGCGCGGGCCCCGATGCAATCACCAGCGGGCTGGAAGTGATCTGGACAACGACTCCGACGAAGTGGAGCAACAATTTCTTCCTGAACCTGTTCGGCTACGACTGGGAGCTGACGAAGAGCCCGGCGGGCGCGAACCAGTGGAAGCCGAAGGGCGATGCGGGCGCGGGTACGGTCCCTGATCCGTTCGACGAACGGAAGCAGCGGACGCCGATGATGCTGACGACGGATCTCTCGCTGCGGTTCGATCCGATCTACGAGAAGATTTCAAGGCGATTCCTCGAGCATCCTGACGAATTCGCTGATGCCTTTGCGCGAGCATGGTTCAAGCTGACTCACCGCGACATGGGCCCGAAGGCGCGTTATCTGGGGCCGGAGGTTCCGTCCGAGGAACTGATCTGGCAGGATCCGATTCCCGCTGTCGATCACCCGCTCGTTGACGAGAAGGACATCGCGGCGCTCAAGAGCAAAGTGCTGGGTTCAGGTCTGTCGGTGTCGCAACTGGTATCTACGGCATGGGCCGCGGCTTCGACATTCCGCGGATCCGACAAGCGCGGCGGCGCGAATGGCGCGCGTATCCGTCTGGCTCCGCAAAAGGACTGGGCGGTGAATGAGCCCGAGAAACTGGCGAAGGTGCTGAAGACGCTCGAAGGCATTCAGGGCGAGTTCAACGCAAATCAACGGGGCGGCAAGAAGATTTCGCTGGCCGATCTGATTGTGCTCGCCGGGTGCGCGGGCGTCGAACAGGCTGCAAAAAACGCCGGTGTCAACGTCACCGTTCCGTTCACGCCGGGGCGTACAGACGCGTTGGCGGAGCAGACCGACGCCGAGTCGTTCGAGGTGCTGGAGCCGATCGCCGATGGCTTCCGCAACTACCTCAAGGGCCGGTACACGGTCTCAGCCGAAACGCTGTTGGTAGATAAGGCACAACTGCTGACTCTATCCGCTCCGGAGATGACCGTTCTGGTGGGAGGCCTCCGGGTGCTGGGCGCGAACGTGGGCGGCGCGAAATACGGCGTCCTTACCTCGCGTCCCCAGGCGCTGACCAACGACTTCTTCGTGAATCTGCTCGACATGGGAATCGAGTGGAAGGCGGGGTCGAACGGTCAGCAGGTGTTCGAAGGTCACGATCGCAAAACGGGCAAAGGGAAGTGGAGCGCGACCCGCGTCGATCTGGTGTTCGGCTCCAACTCGCAGCTTCGTGCAATCAGTGAAGTCTACGGAAGTGCCGATGCCGGGGAGAAGTTCGTCCGCGACTTTGTCGCAGCATGGGACAAAGTAATGAATCTCGATCGCTTCGATCTTCACACACCTCAGAAGAAAGGCGTTGGGGCCGAAGAAGTGGTTGCGGCAAAATAGCCGGACAGCCGGCAAATCGAGATAGAGCCTGAACCCAAAATGCCCGCGCTCCGCAAGGGGTGCGGGCGTACCTGTAGCCCATAGCGGAAATACAGAGCTCTATCGTGGCCCGCAATTCATGACGGCTTGACGCTGGCTGCAGAGAAATTCGCTTTACAATCGCAATTAATTGATCACGCAGTCCCTTCACGCTCGGCCTGCTGTGGCGAAAGGATCGAGAGCTGGATTGGCGTTTCGAAGTAACTCGAATTACGTTAAACAGGTTGTGGAGCTGGAGAGCCGCGTCCCCAAAGGAGCTTTGCTTCCGCAGCGCATTACGGATGCGAAAGTCCGATTTTACCGTGCGGTGTATCGTGCTCAGCGCGGCCACGATCTTTCCGCTGATGCTGCGGTTCTTGACTTCGGATGCTCCTTTGGCTCAGTAGTCAACGCGTTTTGCTCGGCCGGGTACGACGCGAAAGGAATCGATATCCTCGAATACTGGGGCAAAGATCGACATCTCTGCGGCAGGACCCCTGTGACCTATTCACCGGAGGTGACGAGCCGGCTCTTCCTTGTCGATCCCGAAAACCTGAGGTTTCCCTTCGAAGATCGATCCATCGACATTATCGTCTCCGATCAGGTACTGGAGCATGTCTTCGATTTCGAGCCGATCTTTCGCGAACATGCCCGCGTTCTCAAGCCGAATGGATTGGCAGTTCACAGGTTCCCGCGGCGTTATGCATTGTGGGAAGTGCATACCGGCCTTCCGTTCGCTCCCATGAGCCGCTATCGGTGGTACCTCACGCTTTGGGCGCTGGCTGGACTCCGGAGTGAGCGACAGAAGGGATTCTCCTGGCAGAATGCCGTTCAGACCAATGAGACGATCTTCGGAACAACCAACTACGTCTCGAAACGTTACCTCCTTGATCTGGCACAGAAGACAGGCCTCGGCGGCCGATTCATCAACCATCTGCCGATCAGCGAATCCAGAATGGGCCGCCTTTACCGAAGCGCGAACCGGTTGGGCCTTTCGAGAATTGCTGGGCCGCTGCTGATGGCGGTGAACATGAACCATACATTGATCCTGGAATCCGCTGAGTACGCGGCGAATCGCTGATCGCTACTTCAGCCAGCATTCCGTATTTCGGTTCGCCTGCGAAGCCCGATGGGCTCACGCGGCGTCTCGAAAACTCTTTCGGAGCCGCAGGGTTCACCTTGCCGTATTGGCTTCGCCACACGGCATTCTGATAGGAAATGCCGCAAACTATGGCATTCTCCTCTATAAAACCGCGTCTGCGCGCTATTCTGCCGGCTTCCGCGAAAAGCTCCCACGCTGAAACGTAAGAAGGCTTGCCATGGAAGTCCTGCGTTCCGTTGCGGCTGTCGTCGTGAGCTATGGGGTGGTTTTCGTCCTGGTGCTGCTGAGCGACCCGCTGTTAACGGATCTCTATCCCGGCCTCCAGGTGCGGGGACAGGTGCGTCCGGCTTTTATGCTGCGGATGAGCACCTGGGCCTTCGTGGTCGCGGCGATTCTCGGTGGGGCGATTTGCGTGCGGACGGCTCCGTCGCGTCCGAGTCGTCACCTGTTCTGGCTGTTCATCCTCGGCGAGATGATGGGGCTGGTGACCACCATCATGAACTGGAACAAAGGCTGGCCGCACTGGCATTCGCTGGTTTGGCTGGCGGTTTGGCCCGTCAGCCTGTTTCCGGGCGGCTTGGCCAAAAAGAGGCAGGACGCGAAGAAAGCGGCGGCCACTGCTGCAGCCTGATCCTCCGGAGTTGGATCTTGACCACCTGAACACCGCCATGAAGGCGTGGCCAGCGAAACTGCGGGCCGAACGCCGGCCCCCAGCTCATGCCGCGCTGCGACCCCTCGCCGCATCTCCTAAAATCAAGATGTGGACTTTCAGCTGGTCAGCGACTACAAGCCGCGCGGGGATCAGGGACGCGCTATCGAAGAACTCATGACCGGGATCGAGGGCGGCGAGAAGCATCAGGTGCTCCTCGGCGTCACCGGATCGGGCAAGACGTTCACGATGGCGAAGATCATCGAGCAACTGAACCGGCCGGCCCTGGTGCTGGCGCACAACAAAACTCTGGCCGCTCAGCTCTTTCACGAGTTCAAGCAATTTTTCCCCAACAATGCGGTCGAGTATTTCGTTTCCTACTACGACTACTACCAGCCGGAAGCCTATATTCCCGCGGGCGACCTCTACATCGAGAAAGAAGCCACGATCAACGAGGAGCTCGACAAGCTGCGGCTCTCGGCGACGCGGTCGTTATTCGAGCGGCGCGACGCGATCATCGTCGCCTCGGTGAGCTGCATTTACGGACTTGGATCGCCGGAAGCCTATTACGGCATGCTGCTGCTCCTGG
>Ga0335072_10008658_pt1 | contig 14734 bp, 7 predicted proteins | sample Lox_Sample_21_FD_206725 | JGI IMG/M metagenome (GOLD analysis project Ga0335072, IMG submission 206725) | Soil microbial communities from Loxahatchee National Wildlife Refuge, Florida, United States - Lox_Sample_2.1 | ecosystem: Environmental > Terrestrial > Soil > Wetlands | place: USA: Florida... | reverse complement strand
AAGAAGCCACGGTAATCTCGACTGTCTCCGTAACACTTTAGAAGGGATGATTATCCGTCACAGGTCCACTGATGTTGAAATGGACGTTGAGTTGCCACCGCTACACCAAAAGATCGTCTACCTTGAAAGCAGTCTTCAGGACAAGCTCTCGCTCAACATCTTCTCGCTTGTTATTACGTCTAACGCAGTGACTTCTGAGCGGAAAGATGCAGATTATCTGTTTCATCCTCGGCAAAGAAAGGAATTGGGCCTGCTTGTTGCCAATCTTCGCCAAGCGTCATTCTTTTGGTGCAACTTCACAAAGACTGAAGTTGGAAATACCATTCAACTCGCTAAGAGCTTCTTGGCGAAAGGCGAAATATATGCTTCTGAAGAAGACAAGTATCTACTTCAGAAAGTGATTGAGGTAAGCGCTAGGCTTCTTGGTCTATAATCTATATAAGTTGGGCGAGACGCTAACAGTTGCCTCTCAGTGTGGTGAAGCAGCTTTGTCAAATCCTATTTGGTTGGCAGCATCTGAACACCATGAAATGCCATTTTATATTCAGAATGACTGGCCTTCTGCAGTTCGAGATGCATGGGCCCTTGATGCTAAAGACGAAGACCCGACTCTGCTCGGTTCGACTCAGCTGCTTGCACTCCAGAAATTCGTCCATACGAGATTGGCTAAGCATCAGAAAATGGATGGCCTAGAAGATGCGGGTAAGGCAGCTCGAGCTGCAGCCATCGTATCTTCTGCCTCTGGTCCAGTATCTCGATCGAAGGTATCGAAAATTCAGAAAAAGCTGGACGAATCTGCCCCGCCTCTTGCTGGAGGCTTGAGGATAGTTGAAGATCTAAGCCCAAAGAAGAAACGGAAGTCTTCCAGTTCAGCCTCTGAAAGGAGTTCTGGTAGTGCCTCAGCGTCGCAAGTCACCTCAGTCAAGTCCACTGTCGCGCCAGCCAATCCTATGAAGGCACAGATGTCTGGTGAAGACGATATCGGGCAAGTTATGTTGCCTGAAAAGGAGAAAGTTCCAGAACTGTCCTCTAAAACACCCACTTCAAACCTCTCTGAGTTATCATCAACATCAGCGAAGATCCTTTCTACGGCATCTTCAAAGTTATCCTACCTCATCACCCAAGTCGTCATGTACCAAAAATCCGAAAAGATTATTATATTCTACGAAGCCGACAATGTTGCGTATTACATCGCTCAAGCACTTGAAGCCATCAACGTTGAGCATCTTATTTACGCCAAATCACTCTCTTCTGATCGTCGCTCTAGTTACATTGTGACATTCAACCAGTCACCGCGCTTTCGAGTCCTTCTCATGGACATTAGTCAAGCAGCTTTTGGGCTTGATGTCTCGTCAGCCAGCCGGGTCTACTTTGTCAATCCGGTTTTCAACAAGCAAGTTGAGGCCCAGGCTGTAAAACGTGCACACAGAATTGGTCAATTCAGATCCGTATATGTCGAAACACTAGTATTACGCGGCAGCATCGAAGAAGTGATCATCGAGCGTAGAAAAGTAATGAGCAGCGAGGAGCAAAAGAAATGTAAAACAGTACTCGATGACGAAACCATGTACGATTGGATCAAAAATGTCAGATTTGTACCCCTCCCCCAAGAAGAAATGCCAGGTCCTGACCAAATGGCAACCCTCAAAATTCCGCAACCCGTATTCAACCACAACAAGCCCGCCGATGGCGCCATGAATGACCCCGACGCCGGCCTCGTCTTAGAATTCTTGTCTTCTCCATTCTCCAAGCGTAAAGGCAAGCGCAAGGCCTCCGCTATTGAAAACCCCCCCGCCGCCAATAATGCTGCCGAGCCAGACGATGACACTATTATCGTCTTCCGAACACCCGCCAAGAAACGTCAGAAGACAGTATCCTTCGCATTTGATGACGCCGAGAGTTCGGAAGCCAATATCTCAGTCAGCACCCCGAAGAACATACAAACTCTTCGACAGTTGAACGCTACACCATGCCCCTGCGGCCCCCTGTTGCCGTCGCCATCGAGAGAGGAATTCTTAAGTGCTTCGCCTAGCAGAGAGGAATCACCTTCTAAAGCTGAAAGGTCGCGTCTGGATATCCTAGGTGCGAGGTCATTGCTTGCAAGGTTTCGAAGTGGGAAGAGTCCGAGTCCAGGCCCTGACATCGGCTCATCTGCCTCATCTAGATCCTGGCCAAGCACAGGTATGGGGCCTGGATCGGGATCGGGATCGGGATCGGCGGCTACTTGATGCAAATTGATTGTAACATTATTTCGTGGTTTTTGCTTCTGTTACGGTGCTGGTTTAGATGAATGTTTCCTCGCTCGTAATGAGCAGGTGGTGTTTTAGAAGACGAGATGAGTAGAAAAAGCTACCTTACATATGCAGGCTAAAAGTGTAATTATCACACTCTCTCTCGAAGATGAAGGAAATGCTTCCTATGTCCGTTGCAAAACAGATTTGGGCATAGACCGATTCAAGGCTAGAAGGAGTTCTTGGCTTGAAGGGAAATGGTTCTTGAACGTGCTGGGGAATGAATGGAGAAATGGACTGTGTACTATAAGATATGCTCCGCGCACTTTATGTGCGAGACTACATGTAGTCACCACCAATAGAGCAATACAGAAGTTTGTAGATCATCTATATCCATATCAGGGGTATCGTGCATCTCATTACTTGTTCTATACCGTACTGTATCTCATTACAGGAATGGTCAATTCCTCCCGCTTATCGCCGATAAGCTCAACACCTAGCATTTGATTTCCTCCTCTTCTTCTGGCAAATTTTTACATGTATTCATCCATACTGTCCATGTGTATATACCACAGCCAGCTATCCATTTATCCTCTTCCTTGCCAGCGCGAGAGCGATGCATATTCTTCAATAAAGCAGACCTTTCTTACATTCCTCACAACCCACAACATCCACTCTATAAAACAATCCTTCAGAGTTTCTTAGTCTCCTCTTCACAGCATGTCCGAGCTCGGCGTCGCCTCGATCAGATAGTCTCCCAGCCCCCGTTATTAATATCCATCTCCAGCTTCCTGGATATAACGCTCGGGATACCATGCTGCAACCAGACTGTCCTCAACAGCGCATCATAGCGTTTCTGATGTAAATACAATTGTCTGCCATGGCGTAGGCCGGGGTCCACTTCGCCGTATTTGTCAATGTATGGCGCGACCATCCAGGAGCCCGAGACATGGTGCAGGTAGTAGATGGTACATTTGCGGATATTGAGGAAGAGGCCTAAGGGGGGGTTGCATCTATGAGTGGGTGTTAGCCATCAAAATGAAAGGACAGAATAAAGAATGCGTTGGAAAGACTTACTTGCGCATGTGCTGTTGGGCGCCGCCGATTTGGATTGCTGGCTTGTTTCGCGTGCCACCTTCTTCTTTCAGACAGCAGATACTCTGGCCGCAGAAGATATCCCCGCAAAAGAGACAGAGCATTGGATCAGTAACGTCTTTTCCGGTTGTCGGGCACCGCCTGCGCATTGTCTCTTCCATCAGTGTATCGTAGTTCTTTGGGAGGCCGATTAGCTCGAATATAGCTGGGTGCGCTACCTCAATGTCTGGTGCCCGGTAAGGATGCTCTCCACCGGGATACAATATCTCTGTGGATGACGATCGAAGACATCGTGACATTGCTTGGTGTTGCATCCAACCTTTGACTAAACAACTTGTCATTGTAGTATTGGAATCCCCACGTCCTTGAGGATCTCCATTGCAAAGAGAGGCGCAGATGCTGTCAAAAGATGGAAGGCGCAATGATTCGGTTAGGCGATCCAACTCCGAATCACCAGGATTGTGGGAGAAGTGACTGTTGAAATCGGTGCCATAGCGGGCGTAAAGAAGGAGTACGCATTTTCTAAGGAATACGAGAGCATACTTTTGCACGAATGCGCGGCAAGCAGCAATGTCCTTCATCCAAGGTTGGTCGAAGGCTTTGCTTGGTTCATTATTGGGTTGGTCGTCGCCTTTGAGGTTGTGATCCATCATATCATATTCAGTAATAGTAGCGCAAGCAAGGCGGAATTCAGTGTACTGTCCATCATTCGGCGCACCGGGCAAAAGGCCGATCCATGATAGCCAGGTTGCTGCAGGCATATTGTGGCCCATTGCCAGAATCACCTTGACAATCTCCGCCGTATAGCAAAGACGGACAATATGCATTATGTCAACATCCAGCACATTAGCCAGACATACAGAACATTCCGCAAGAAAGACGAAAGGATCACTATTCAGCAAAGCCTCGTTGCCTATTGGCTCAAAGCTCGATATGCGGAACATTTGCGGGTGGCCGACGAAAAGCTCAGCTACCTGGCGATCAAAAGTACGGGAGAAGTCCTTTGCTGCTTTGTTGTCTCCGCCATTCTTTAAACCACCGATTGCAACGTAAGAAACAGTAGTTTCTGCCAGTATGCGAAGATGAGTCAAGTATTGCTGAGGTACTTTGTCAAGAAAAGTGGATCCAAGTTGTGATTCCACTCCACGCTGGAGAATCTCTACGGCAGAGATCGAAAATCCTAATGCCTTTGCTAACGTGGAAGTTCCGCAAATCTCTTTCTGTTCCATCTGTTCCCGAGGGTAGCGGATTGGGAGACTGTTTTTCTTCATGGTCTCAGACAATCTGAGATAGACTCTCACAAGCTCCTGCATTGCAACATCTGTTGTGTCCCACAGGTGGCTAGCGGCTCCGGTTGGTTCTGCAGAGATCCCTGTCAGTAATCCCGGGGCGTTTGCAGGTTGTGTCCGGGCCGAATGGACCACCGCTGGTGTTGTTGCAGACACAGACCAAGCGTCGGTGTGAAGCTGAGAAATCTTACTAGCCAGAGGCGGCATGACATTCTCGCGGATATATTTCACGAACAGCTCCTGGTAGTGAGAATCTGCGAAACTTCCGTAACTTCCAGGATCAGCGCTCTTCTGGAGTCTTTTCACACTTGGTGCAATCACATTGTCTAACCAATGGTCGTATGGAATGTTGGGATGCAGCACGCCAGGGTATACCTCTTCCTTGCCTCGCCAAATAATAGGAAGAAAGGCATTGCCCAAAGCCTTACATAGAGGACACACGAATTCATTCAATTCGAGTGTTTCCGGATGGTGTCTAGCTATCTGATGAGAATGTCGTCTCTGTGAGGCCTCGTAATATAATTCGAAGCACTTATAATGCATGATGTGACCGCAACCGACTGATACTGGACCCGGTCGTGCAAGATGTGAGGGGAAACCTTTCCCAATCACTTGCCGCTCCGTAACTATCTGGTTTCCGTCATATGTGGTTTTCACTACTTGCTCTCTATTTTCGCTGGCCACGCCAAACGGCCTGATTGCTTCTGCTGAATGATCCAAGTTTATTGGGGTATTTGCCACTTCCCGCACGAAGTCAGGGTCAGTGAGATCAGTCTGACGCAGTATTCGACTTTGAGTGAGCATTGCAAAAGTCCCATATGGCTTGGTATCACTCGTCTCCTCTTGGCAGAGAATGCACGTGCCTGATGGATATTTCCAGTAGTTTTTATGCTCTTCCGCCTCTGATGCCATATCCTCGTCACTTGTCTCATCCTCGCCCCAGTCAATTTCACCTTGATTGTCTAGAAAAGACTTTTGTTGCTGTTGGAATTGAGCCATAACCTTAGCCTGGCGAGCAAGGGCCATTTGCTTTTTCTTTTCCTTATCTTCATCTGCATTGCTGTTCGCTGGAGAAGCAGTTGAAACTCTGTCAACAGAAACGCCAAGGCGTGTAAAGGCTATCTCAAAATTTCGCGGGCGCTTCTGTTTCATCCGCTTTAAGACAAGTGCAATTTTAGAATGACAAGCTTTGAAAGCCTCCCGTGAGGACATCATCTCCAAAAGGGCAACAATTGTCTTGGCTTGTGGAAAATCGTTCATGAAGTTGCTGCGTGCATTTCTTGTCAACGCGATATAGACAAAGGACTGTAAGGAATCTTCTGACATCTCGTCTTCGTCGGTCTTATCTTCAGATATTGCGATGAGTACGAGGTGGAGGACGACTTGCAGGAACGTCTCTACCCTCGTGGCAGGCACGTTTGGTGTCAAGTCGCTAGCTTTAAGAGGATACAGTAAGGCATAGTATATGATCTGAGCGAAAATCCCCGTTCTGGTGAAAGCAGCTAGGTCAACAAAGGCCCCTGACTCGATCGGCCGCAGCTTTGACTCGAACACAATATCAGATTCCGGCCTGCCCGTCTTTTTAGCCATACGAGTTTTATATGCATTTTCGGCTTCTTCCCTCTGATTCTTGTTGTAGTGTGCAATGTAAGGGTCAATATCTTCGAAGAACTGAGGCTTCAATTCGAATGTTCCCACATCTTGTAAACCTTCGGGTGGTTTAAATGTAGTCATCTCATCCAGAATATCTTGGCACTCCTCCTGCTCCTGGAACTTATCTGGTAATTTGCTGCAGATCTCGGAGAAAGAGAGGGGCTTGAAACAAAGTACATGCGTTATGTCTCGCCTCATAGCCCACATATGTGGATTAGGCTCGTCTTCGACCGCTATCAATGACGTACGATCACTAAGAAGCACTATAAAAAGATGGATCAAGTCCTCGACGACATCAAGCTGCTGTCCATCGTCGAGCTCATCGGCCTTCTGCTCGTAAATGCCTTTCATCCACATCTCCAACCCGTAGCGATCGATGATTGAGGCTAGAACACGACTTGGTGGACAAACAACCATTGCTGTCTGAAGGAGAAAGATGTCACGATGATGACATACATCTCGCTGAGTGACTCCTCGGTATGTCCCAGCTTGATGCCTCAAACTCATACCATTACGTACCCACATACTTGCCTTCATCTGCGCGAGCCAGGCGCAAACTCGAAGGGGATAGTCAAATGCAGCCACGAGATGATCCTCCGGGCTATACTGACGACTTGGCATCATTCGCTGCCCCATAGCTTTCGGCTTTTGCATCAAGTCCTCAGTCGTGAATGTGAGCAATTGAGCAAGCTCATCACGCGACATACTTTTGCCGCATTCTATGAGCCAAGAAAGAGTATAGTGCAATGCATGATGGAAACTAATAGGTTGAATATCAACCGAGAACTTGACTACAGAGTGTTCTGTCGAGTCCGTAGTATCAAATTCGTAGTCCTTAACCTTTTTGAACTTGATCTCTTCTTTGATCTCGGCTTGATTAAATCTTTTCCGCTCTGTTCCCAGAGAGTTTAGAATGACTGCTTTGGCGGCCATACGGATGGCGAATGAAATACTGCTCATATCTTCCCCCTTTTTCCACTTGAACGACTCGGAAAATTGACGGCATAATCGATTGATTTCCCGGGTAATCAACGATGCACTGATCCAAGCATCTGTCTCATATTCCACGTGCTCACCTACTGCTCTTATATTTGGGCAGACTCCCTGGAGAAGCTTGGCAAGGTCCAAGAATTGCAACATATATCGATAATCTGTCCGGAGCTTCTCTTGAACGTGCTCGGAGTTAAATAGATAGCGTAGGTCCATGAAGAAATGATACATTCGCCGGTTAGTTACAGAGCCCGCTTGAAAATCCAGAGTACCGTTTGGTCGGATGTCATGAGGCGGCGCAACTTGACGCGTAGTCAAGAAAGTATAGAGAATTGCCATGAGATTTGTCAGGAAGTTCCCTCGCTCCACGATCTCTGATGTAATAGAAGGCGTCGTCAGCATCTGCAATGAGATGTTGATAATGGAATGATCAGGTTCGCGGTCGGCGATTAAATAGAGCTGAGCCAGCAGAGTGTATAACCCAGCGAAGCGCAGCCCGAGAACACGCTTAAACTGCGGTATAGTAACAACAGTAGAAATGTACAAATCACGGAGGTCAACTCGCACTTTTTTCCACATTCTCAAGTCGAAAAGTATCATCCAATCAAGCCTGACTCGTCTGAAAAGATCTTCATGTAAGGGAACTACTTCTCTGTTTTTGAATGAGTCTGGTGTCTCCAGCCAGTATCGGGCCGGTTTCGCCTTGCTTGTGGTTACCACGACACCCGGTGTTTTTGGAATCTCTATATTGACTTTGGCATAGACGGTGCGTCGTATCAATGGTTCGCCATTGTCAGAATCGGATGGAGTCAAGTCTCGATCCCGCATCACTCTTTGGGGGGCCGGAGGTGGTGGCGGTGGAGGTGGTGGAGCTGGAGGAAACCCTGTTGTTGGGTTTTCTCGTAATTGGAGAGGTGCTCGAGGGGGCGGTGGAGGTGGAGGTGGAGGTGGGGGATCTAGGATAGCTTCTCGTACTTGAAGGGCCGGATCTTCGGTCATATCCACGTCTCCGTCTGTATCTGTTTCTAGGTGCGTATCACCCATTATGACATCCATGACTGCTCCCAATTCCGCATCGTCTGCCATCCGATCAGGATCATCTTGTCCATCTTCTCCATTATCATCATCAGCGTCCGAATCATAACTCTCGTCATCTGAGCCTCGCTCTGCCGCAAATGCCGCCGCTCGTAACAGTTGTGCCTGTCTTATGAACATGTTCTCTTGCCCGTGAAGTCGGTCATCTAATTCCTGATCGTCAAGACCATTCTTTCCAATTTCAGCGTTGCTAGCTTCGCTGCCCATACGCCATTCTTTGAGCATCTCCTCGCAGACAACCTGGCGTAAGATATTATGGTCATGGCCAACGCTGCAACCAGCAATATCTCCCAACCATTCAATGATAGTGCCGCACATCTGTTCCCGGAAAGTGTCCCTAGCTGAACGGATCGTCACGGTGACCTTGATTTGTTCGATAATCCTTGAGACATCAAGCAAGCTCTCGAGATCAGTGTCATATTTAACAATACTCCTGCCAATGTCGTCGGTTTCATGAGCCCGTGCAAGAGCCTCTGGCATTCTCAGTTTACAAGCCCGCGCGACTTGATCTCGTACCTCATTGACTGTATGCTTCTCGTCATTCCATAAGAGTAGAGCGTATTCCGTAGGCTCCTCTATGATGTCACCCTTGTAGTAAGAAGAGGTAAGTCGTGACATGCGTTCATCAGCTGTGATGTTCTCGACCGTTTTTGGTACACGCAGTTGCTCAGGGGAGCAGGATATCACATCGCAGATGTAATCGAACGCTCTTCCAATCGTCATTCTGATACTTTCGACAAGCTCATCTGGCAAAGCAGCAGCCTCTCTTGTCTTTCCCTCTTTCTTAAACTCGTGGCCGTGTTCGGTGTGGATCGAGCAATGTATGGGGAGTCGCCAAGCCTCTGGATCGCCGCAGTCACAGCACCCACTGTTGCCAGGAGAGATCTGGATGTACACCATATGCCCCGTATGATCAGACGAGTCGTAGCATCTGCTGCAGAGAACACATGTATCATCTGCACTGCATGTCTTGCATCGATATGTAGCTTCGCCGCTCTTGAAGATATGACCACATGCCTTGCCCCTTGCAGCCTCTGTGTATTCAGCCCCATCCACGGCACCTTGAGCCTCCCGTAACTTCCATGTCCCTGTAGTAGGTCGTTTGCCCTCTGGAAAGAACAGTCTCATGTGCTCCTCCCTTCCGCCAGCCAAGGACCAGAAGAGGCTGTAAAGCAGGTCCTTACTCGCCGACTCGGTGTATCGATGCTTGAAACGTCGAGGTAGGTCGCGAAGAAATTCACATAGCTGAGCCTCCTGCGTCGTCATCTGTTCGGCGGCCATGACAGAGCTGGCATGTGAAGTTGTCTTTTTTATCCAGGGTTATGTAGTGACAGAACGTTGTTTTATGTGATGGTGGCCACCGATAACGATAACGGCGCTTGTTGAACCTGCCGGCGGTTCTGGAGCCTTGTTCGCGGCCACCAGCGGCCTTAAACTGAATCACTCAAGTAACAGAAATATGAATAAAGTCCCTTTACTCCAATGCGCCGTAAAATGGAGTATTAATAACGTTGACCGCAGTTGCTTGTGGCAAGCAATGATTTGATATCAGAGATGTCGGGTCGGGTCAACCTAAAGCCGCATTTTCAAGAAGCTATCATATGGACTATTCCATGACCAAACATGCGAAAATACTCTCTGCTGACTAGCTCATGGGTTCTCATCGTTGTAGAAATTTCGCCACTCCTACAAGTAGCCAGAATGGTCATACAAGCATAAAAATTGCCACTGCTGAGGATCGATTTGTTGTACACTGCCTATATACATCTGGCCATTCCCCACCTCCGCAATGCCTACTTTCCTATCTCATAACGTGTTCAATGCCTTATTGGTGCCTACTCTTCATCATCGCCGTCTCCAGTCTGAATGTATTTCGCCCGAATGTCCTTCCATTGCCGCTGTAACGCAATATTAGTTCATCATCTACATTAAAACAATACTAGGATTTGGATATCCTTACCCCTTTGTTGATTATGTCCCAGATTTTGTCTGTCACATTGTCGTAGACTCTGTAGCTACTGTCAATAAAGCGTCTGTTATCTTAGGTATCGTGCATGCTCACATCTCGAAGGCGAAGGCAGAACTGAACACGACACCAAGGAAGACATAGTTCTTGCGGAAGAGGAAACTAAGGCATTGTTAGGATGCAATTGGCTGGCCGCCGGTCAACACGCTTTGGGAAACAAACTTGTAGAGAGATCGCCCTGTCTATATATGGTTCAATTAGTAGTCGTTCCTTGGAACGGCCAACTTGGAAGTATTACTTACGCTCGCCATTTTCGCAATATGAGCAGCACGCACGGAGAACTGTATGTGGGGAGCGATTGAAGTGCTTTGGTTGAATGATGTTCAAGTTTGGCGGTTCTCGAGTTGTTCTTGCAGCCGGGCATTTCCGAAGCTTCTGATTGGTCGGTAATTTTCCAGAGCAATCCAATTCCGAGTTCAACCAATTTCTCAGCCTCACATTACCTTTCCACCACTTGCGGACGTTTTCACGGGCTGTCAATTAATGACTGAAGAGTTCGGATAACTCAGTCACAATGCCATCAGTCGCGACTCCGTCAAGAGCCGGCATCATCGAGGACCAGACTGGGGAGCGTCATATTCCTTCCTCGGTCCGCCCTGATGGCTCAAAGCGAAAAGAGATCAAGATCAGACCCGGATACAAGCCCCCGGAAGATGTAGAGGTCTACAAGAACCGCACCGCTGAAGGTTTCCGTACAAGAGGCAGTGGAGGCGTTCCCGGTGCTGAGGGCCTGAAAGACGATGAGGCCGGATTAAGTGGGGCATCAAGTAAGAATGCCAAGAGGCGGGAGGCCAGGAAGAAAGCCAAGGCCGCTGAGGATCCAGAGGGTGGAAGTGCTGTAGTAGACGGAGAAGCGGTCAAAGGTGCTGTACGGAAAGACGAACCTAAAAAGGAGGAACCAGTCGATCCAGAGGTGGAAAGAGAGAAGAAGGTCCGGAATTTAAAGAAGAAACTCAAGCAAGCGAAAGAACTCAAGGAGAAGAAGGAGGGAGGCGCTGCACTATTGCCGGAGCAATTCGCCAAGGTGATCAAGATCAATGAACTCATTAGAGAACTTGACGCTCTTGGGTTTGATTCAGAAGGCGAACCAAAGGATAAAGACCAGGACAAGGCTACGACATAGACTCAGTACCACTTAAGATTGCATATTAGTACGGTCCACATATGGGATTATTGGGGCTATCTATGAGGCGTTAGATGGTAACCGGCGGAGTTGATTTCGAGGCTGGGTTAGATATCTATAGGGCGTTGTGATGGATGAGGGGATTTACAATGCTAGGCTTTAAATGGTGGTGTTTTTGGGTCATTATAGAATTTTATGTACAGAGGTCGGATGTCGTATCACAATGGATCTGAATCAAGCTCAATAGACTTCAGACTTTTGTCATTCGTCTACCTCCTGCTTTAGATTTGGCGACGGTGTGCGCTCCTTAAGATTATCAAGAGTCGTTTCCTCGTCTGCTGCAGCTTCCTCCTTCACCTCATCCTCATTTACCCAAATCTTGACCTTTGTGTCTAGCCCACCACTAACAATCATGTCAAGATATGGGTGTGTTTCAACCCACAGCGCTACACCGTCGTGTCCATCTAACCTTTGCAAGATATTCTTGCTCTTAACATCCCATAATACAATGCTTCCATCTTCACTCCCAGACACCACAAACGCTTCTTTCCCATAGACACCAAAGGCCCCACCAATGCTATATTTCTTATTCTCGTGTCCTTGGTAGGTTTTCTTGCAAAGTCCTTCTACATAATCCCAAAGTCTGATAGATCCGTCAAGGGTCCATGCCAGCACATATTTTCCATTTGGAGAGAATCGAACGCTGACCACGGGGGCGTTATCTTCGTGAACAAGAGTTTGTAGGCATTGTCCGGTTGCGGTATCCCATATTCGACTTATCTCGTTAGCAACGTCTCAGACTAGAGGAGCACAGCTGTACTCACATGAGACCATCTGTGGCACAACTGACAACCAAAGTGCCGTCTCTGACAAAGTCAACACCACCTACAGGGTCTGAATGCGCTGGTAAAGATCTCATCTGTCGGCCAGCTCGTACATCCCACAAGAATACCGCTTCGTCATAGGAGCCGCTCACCAGCATATTCCCCTTAGGCGAAAATGCAAGAGAATACACATAATTATGGTGACCAAGTAAAGGCACTGGGTATGGCTTTCCGGTCGCTCTATCCCAGAGTCTTATGGCTTTGTCGTCCGACCCGGAAGCCAGAGTTTTCGAGTCGGGACTCCATGCTATCGTAGAAATACCAGCTAAATGCCCTTCCAGAGTCTGCATAAGTTTACCGGTATTGGCGTCCCATATCTTGATTGTGGCATCTGCAGAGCAACTTGCGATCCAGCGCCCATCTGGTGAGAACTTCACTTGAGAAACCCCCTTCTTGTGACCGTCTAGGACGTGCTTCAATCTATAACGTACCGGTTTCGGCGGTGCTGGTGTTGGGGATCGTGGTATTGCAGCAGTTTCACCCTCTACAGAGCTTCGTATCGAACGAGGAGTGCTAGAGCGTGGCAGACTGCGGTCACTTTGATCACTTCGAATATCCTCATTCTTATAAAAGGTATGGTCAAGCTCATCAGGACTTGGACTCCGTCCCTCTGAGGTGTTGCGCCGATGTAAATTTGAGTCTCGACGTAGGGTATGGCTTGAACGCCGCTGTGAGTGCTTGTGGTCGCCGTTTACACCTAGTTCATCAGGAGAACTATACCCTGGTGTGGAGACTTCACTGTCGTAGACTCGTCTTCGTTTCAGAGGACGCTGCGGAATCTCCAATGGCGTTCTCGCGGGTGAGTCCGTGTCCGACATCTTGGAGGTTGTGGAGGAGATAATGAGACATCAGCGACTCTACCAGAGCTTGTCGCGATTCTTGATACTGAGGCTCAGAATAAGCTCCCACAAAACCCCGGATCGTCCGCTAGTGCCCGCAAAATTAGATTTGAGGAGACGTCATCATGCCGGATGCAACAAAAGGGAGGACATCTTTGCTATCTTCGCGATTGTTACGGTGCTTCTTGTACATATCTTTTATTATACATGACTAAAAGATATGTTTTCTGATTAAAGAGCTGACGTATGTCCTCACATAGCTTTCGAACGGTGGGCGATGCTCACAATATGGAGTCACTGCCAGCGGAGATCAACATTATTAGCCTCAACTGCTGGGGTCTTAAATTCATTTCAACGGTCCATAAAGAACGCCTGACAGAGATCGGAAAGCAGATAGCTAGCGCCAAGCCAGTGCCTAATATAGTAGGACTGCAAGAATGCTGGACTCAAGAGGATTACCGAAGCATCCGGCATGAAACAAAACACATCTTGCCATACGGCAAGTTTTATTTCAGTGGCATCTTTGGAGGTGGGCTTGCTATCCTTTCAAAATGGCCCATAGAAGAGAGTTCTATGTTTCGATATCCTCTCAACGGTCGTCCAACGGCGTTCTATAGAGGAGACTGGTATGTCGGAAAAGGGGTTGCTTGTGCAAAGATTCGTATTGGCCCTGGAAAGAAGGATATTGTAGAAGTTTTCACGACACATGTAAGTGCCTTTAATCGGTGATAAGTTCCAACTAATTATCCGAAGCTCCATGCGCCTTACGAGCCCGAACCGAGAGACTCTTATATGTGCCATCGTACAGCGCAAGCATGGGAGATCGCGAAGCTTATGAAAGGCGCTGTGGATCGTGGCCACCTTGTGTTAGGTCTCGGCGACTTCAATGCGATACCACTTTCTTTAGCTCACCGCATTATCTGCAAACATGGATCAGTTCAAGATGTCTGGCGAGTGTTACACCCCGACTCGTCAGTGGGAATGGCTCTGGACTTAGTGGAGCAGGCAAGACGGCGGCCCATACCTACCGCGCAATATAATCTCACAGAGAACGGTGCAACATGTGATAGTGTCCTTAATACGTGGCGATGGGAGAAACGTCAACAAAAGCTCCTGGGTCCCGGTAAACCACCTATAGAAATTCCCGGCGATACCATGGATCCCAGGGCTAAGAGGCTTGATTATATCTTTGCAAGCAGTGGCTCTCGCGATGGCGAACCTGGCGGATGGACTATCAAAGACGCAAAAGTCGGCATGACCGGACGACATCCAAGCCTACAATGCTCTCTCAGTGATCATTTTGCTGTTGAAGCAACAATCGAATGGCACCCCGCCCCATACAATCCGGACCCACACAAGGATGAAGATATAGCTGTTGGGAGTGGCGCCTTCCTACAAAGTCCGACCAGCTCAGAGCACCCTTCTCCAGTTCGAGATGCCTTCTACAACACTCAGCTCAAACCAGTCAAAGACGATGCCTACCTCCCGATCCAGACTTACGACGAGATC
>Ga0335072_10008657_pt1 | contig 14734 bp, 7 predicted proteins | sample Lox_Sample_21_FD_206725 | JGI IMG/M metagenome (GOLD analysis project Ga0335072, IMG submission 206725) | Soil microbial communities from Loxahatchee National Wildlife Refuge, Florida, United States - Lox_Sample_2.1 | ecosystem: Environmental > Terrestrial > Soil > Wetlands | place: USA: Florida... | reverse complement strand
CCTGCGGCGAGCCTGCGCCGGAAGCAGGAGAGCAGCCTGAGTTCAAGCAAGTGACCGTGCTGTTCGCTGACGTGGTGAATTCCTTGACGATTGCCTCGGCACTCGGAGAGGAGCGATTGCGCGAGATAATGGGCGACGTCTTCGGCTGCGCGGCAGCGATTACTCGACACTACGGCGGCACGGTCGATAAGTTCACCGGCGACGGCATCATGGCGTTCTTCGGGGCGCCAGTCGCGATGGAGGATCACGCTTTTCGGGCTTGCCTGGCGGCCTTGGACATCCAAGAGCAGATCGTGCAACTGGCCGAGGAAGTGCAGCGTCGCGATGGGGTCGAGCTGCGGCTGCGGGTCGGGCTGAACTCCGGACGGGTGATCGCCGGGGAAATCAGTTCTGACGCAAGGTCATATACCGCGATCGGGGAGCAGGTGGGTTTAGCGCAGCGGATGGAATCCGTCGCCCCGCCCGGCGGGGTGATGCTCAGTGAGTCCACCGCGCGGCTTGTCGAACACGCCACCGTGCTGGGGCCGCCCGAATCGGTACACGTCAAGGGCAGCGGAGCGCCGTTACCCGCGCGTCGACTGCTCGGGGCTGCGGCGGAGCGCATCGGGATCGGCCGACGCGAGCCGACGCTCGTCGGCCGCACCTGGGAGATGAACACCATCGCCGGCGTCCTCGAGCAAGCGATCAACGGCGCCGGATGTGTGGCCGGGGTGGTCGGACCGCCCGGTATCGGCAAGAGTCGCACCATGCGTGAGGCCGTCACGCTTGCTACCGGTCGCGGGGTCGAGGTGTTCACCGTTGCCTGCGAATCCCATACCCGCGAGGTGCCGTTTCTTCTGGTGGCGCGCCTGCTGCGTAGGGTCTTCGGGGTCAGCGGCCTCGACGAGGAGAAAGGCCGGGCCCGGGTGCGGGCACGCATCCCCGACGCCAACCCTGATGACCTGCTGCTGCTGGACGACCTGCTCGGAATCGGCGACCCCGACGCTGTACTGCCCGACATCACCGCCGATGCTCGTCGGCGCCGATTGGCAGCTCTGTTGAATGCTGCCCTCTTGGCGCGCACCACGCCGGCGCTGTATGTGATCGAGGACTTGCACTGGATCGACGAGGTCAGCGAGGCCATGCTCGCTGGGTTCGTCACCGTTGTGCCGCAAAGCCATTCGCTGGTGCTGATCACATACCGCCCGGAATACCGGGGCGCGCTGTCGCGGACACCGGGCGCGCAGACGATTTCCCTGGCACCGCTGAACGCGGCGCAAAGCGCGTCGTTGACCACTGAGCTGCTGGGGACTGACCCGTCGGTGCGCGCGCTGGCCGTGCGGGTCGCCGAGCGCGCCGCCGGGAACCCGTTCTTTGCCGAGGAGATGGTGCGCGACCTGGCGCAACGCGGTGTGCTCGACGGCGATCCCGGTGCCTACGTTTGCTGTGACGCCGCCGCCGACATCACTGTGCCGGGCACGCTGCAGGCCACCATCGCCGCGCGTGTCGACCGACTCGGTAGGCCGGCCAAACACTTCCTATACGCCGCTGCGGTAGTCGGTGCGCGATTCAGGGCCGAGTTGGTGGCGCCCTTGCTCGATGACATCGAACCGGGGGAGGCGATCGCCGAGTTGCTCCAGATGGAGTTGATCGATCAGGTGATGTTCACCCCACGTGCCGTGTATGCGTTTCGGCACCCGATGATCCGAACGGTGGCCTACGAGTCGCAGTTGAAGGCCGGGCGCGCCGAGCTGCACCGGCGGCTGGCCGTCGCGATCGAACAGCAGGATCCCGGGGCGGCCGACGAGAACGCTGCACTAATTGCCGAAAACCTCGAGGCCGCAGGAGATTTGCGGGCTGCGTTCGACTGGCACATGCGCGCGGGCGCCTGGTCCTCTTTCCGCGACATTCGGGCGGCTCGCTCCAATTGGCAGCGGGCTCGCCAGGTCGCCGACCGGCTGCCGGCGGACGTCCCGTATCGGACGTCGTTGCAGATCGCGCCGCGAAACCTGCTGTGCGGCACGCTGTGGCGAACCGGCGGCAGCATCGCCGACACGGGCTTCGACGAACTCCGAAAGCTGTGCACGGCGGCCGACGACAAAGTGTCGCTGGCGATCGGCATGACCGGGTTCATCATGGCGTTGACTTTCCACAACCGCTTCCGCGAGGCGGCCCAAGCGGCCTCCGAGCAAAGCGACCTACTGGAATCGATCGGAGACCCGACGCTGACCGTGGCTCTACTGTTCGCGGCGATCTACGCGAAATGCCAGGCGGGCGAGATGATCGAGGCGCTGCGGTTGGCGAATCGGCTCATCGACTTGGCTGACGGCGACCCCACCAAGGGCAACCTGATCTTCGGTTCACCGCTGAGCACGGCGATCGCGATGCGCGGGCACGTCAAGATGTGTCTGGGGATGCCAGGCTGGCTCGACGATGCCGCCACGTCGATCGCGATGGCCGCTCCACTCGATCCGACGAGTTACGTCTTCGCCCTGTTGTGGAAGTACGTCGCCTCCATTCCATTCGGGGCGCTACCCGCCGACGAGACCGCCATGCGCGAGACGGCGGAGGCGCTGCGCATCGCCGAGGGTTCCAGCGACGACTTCGTCCTTTTCATGGGCCTGCTCAGCCGAGGCCTGGTTCTGGTCACTCGCGACCGAGCGCTACGCGACGAGGGCCTTGACCTGTTCACTAAGACGCGTGATGCCGCTCTGGCGGAGCGGTTCTCGCTGAGTTCGCTGATCATCGTCGATCCAGAATTCGCGTTAGAAAAGGCCCGCATCGGGGATCTCGATGGTGCCCTCGACATGGTGCGGGCAGTCGTGGGCGGGGCGTACGAGAGCGGCGACATGATCTGGCGCGGAAGGGCCACCGAAGTTCTGGTGCAACTGCTGGCCAAACGCGGATCGGTCGATGACCAAAGCGAAGCGCAGGCCGCGATCGACCAACTGGCCGCCGTACCCACCGATCCCGGCTTCGTGCTCCACGAACTGCCCCTGTTGCGCTCACGGGCGCTGCTCGCGCATGTGCGTGGTGACGAAAGCAGCTACCGAAACTTCTTGGAACAACACCGCGCCAAGGCGGCAGCCGCCGGCTTCGATGCCCTGATTGCCAATGGCGACGCGACTTTGACTGCAGCTCAACATAGTTCGGCGGCTCAGTAGTGTCAGCGCTGGGCGAGCGCGCCGTCGTTCTCGGGGCGAGCATGGGCGGGCTGCTGGCCGCGAGGGTGCTGGCCGATTTCTTTGACACCGTCACTGTTGTGGAACGGGATGGGTTGCCCGACTACCCTGCTGTCCGGCGAGGGGTACCCCAGGGTCGCCATGTTCATGTTCTGCTGGCCCGCGGAGCCCAGATCTTGGATGAGCTCTTCCCTGGATTTCTCAACGAACTGGTCGCCGACGGTGCGCCCGTGTGGAACGACGGAGAGCTGTCCAAGCTGCACTTGTCCTTCGGCGGTCACGACATACTCCGCTCCGGCAGGGTAGCGGAAGAGCCCACGGCGCTGGCGATCCACATGCCGAGCAGACCGTTTCTGGAATGCCATGTTCGGCGGCGCCTCCAAGCGATGCGCAACGTGATGATTCTCAGCGGCCACGAGGCATCCGAGGTGACAACGACTGCGAATCGGCGGCGCGTCACGGGAGTGCGGATGGTCGACAGCGACGGTGCCGAACGGGAGTTGACTGCCGATCTCGTCGTGGACGCGATGGGACGCGGCGCGCACACGCCGGCTTTGTTGCAGCGGCTCGGATATGGCCGCCCGGTCGAGGACCACATCGTCATGCACACGAACTACGTCAGCCAACTGCTGCGAATCCCGCATGGCACGCTTGCCGAGATGCTGGTCGACATCGGCCCCGCGCCCGACCGGCCGGCCGGAATGTTCCTGAGCGCCTATGAGCACGACACCTGGATGTTCACGGTTTTCGGGATGGCTGGGCACCAGCCGCCCGGCGACCTGGCGGGCATGCTGTCATTTGCCCAGGAGTACTGCCCTGACCACCTGATCGCGGCGATTCGGGCCGCCGAACCAGTCGGCGAAGTAGCACATCACCACATGCCTTCCAGCCAGTGGCGACGCTACGACAAGATGCGCGAACTACCCGATGGTCTGCTGGTATGTGGCGATGCCGTCTGCAGTGTCAACCCCATCTACGGGCAAGGAATGACGCTGGCCGCGCTGGAGGCTGCCGCGCTGCGGGAATGCCTGCGTGACGGTCCCGCTGGCCTGCCCCGGCGATACTTCCAAGCCTCGGCGAGACCGATTGGCGTGGCCTGGCAGATGGTCGCGAGCTCCGATCTGGCCTTTCCGGAAGTGACAGGGCGACGGTCACGATGGATGCGTATTGCCACCCGGCTTGTCGACTGGGCGATGGCAGCCTGCGAGTCCGATCTCGGTGTTGCCGTGCGCTTCTTTAGGGTCAACAGCCTGATCGACTCCCCGATTCGCCTGCTGCACCCGGCATTTCTCTACCGGGTGGCCGCAGTGAACCTGCGCCGCCGGCGCGACGCCAGGCGTGTCGGTCGCATCGCCGCCGCACCGTTAGGGTGATCGCCGTGGCCGAGACCGCGCCCCTGCGCGTGCAATTGATTGCCAAGACCGAGTTCCTGGCGCCGCCGGACGTGCCGTGGAGCACCGACGCCGACGGCGGCGAAGCGCTGGTCGAATTCGCCGGGCGGGCATGCTATCAAAGCTGGTCCAAGCCCAACCCCAAGACCGCGACGAACGCCGGCTATTTGCAGCACATCATCGACGTCGGGCATTTCTCAGTGCTCGAGCACGCAAGTGTCTCGTTCTACATCACCGGCATCTCTCGGTCGTGCACTCACGAGCTGATCCGGCACCGGCACTTCTCCTACTCACAGCTGTCGCAGCGCTACGTGCCGGAAAAAGAGTCGCAGGTTGTCGTGCCGCCGGGCATGGAAGACGATGCCGAATTGCAGCAGATCCTCACCGAAGCCGCCGACGCCAGCCGCGCCACCTACACCGAGCTGCTGAGCAGGCTGGAAGCCAAATTCGCCGATCAACCCAATGCGATTTTGCGCCGCAAACAGGCACGTCAGGCCGCCCGCGCGGTACTGCCTAACGCCACCGAGACCCGCATCGTCGTCACCGGCAACTATCGCGCCTGGCGGCACTTCATCGCCATGCGGGCCAGCGAGCACGCCGACGTGGAAATCCGGCGGCTGGCGATCGCGTGCCTGCGTCAGCTCGTCGACGTCGCGCCCGCGGTGTTCAGCGATTTCCAGATCGCCACGCTGGCCGACGGCACCGAGGTGGCGACAAGTCCGCTCGCCACCGAGGTCTGAGCCCGGCATCGCTAACTAAAAGGACTGGCGTCGCGCGGTAACCTGGGACCGTGAGCACCAGCGGATTCGACGCCTATACACGCCTGGGCACGCTGTTGACCGCCATGGTTACGCCGTTCGGACCGGACGGCTCCCTGGATCTCGCCGCCACCGTCCGCTTGGCGAATCATCTCGTCGACGCCGGCTGCGACGGGTTGGTGATATCCGGCACCACGGGCGAGTCGCCGACCACGACCGATGCCGAGAAGCTCGCCCTGCTGCGAACTGTGCTGGAAGCGGTGGGAGACCGGGCCCGGGTCATCGCCGGCGCGGGCACTTATGACACCGCGCACAGCGTCCAGCTGGCCAAGGCGTGCGCGGCCGAGGGGGCGCACGGACTGCTGGTCGTGACGCCGTACTACTCCAGGCCGCCGCAGGCCGGACTGATCGCCCATTTCACCGCGGTCGCCGACGCAACCCCGTTGCCGGTGCTGCTCTACGACATCCCGCCCCGCTCGGTGGTACCGATCGAGTTCGAGACGCTGCGCACGCTGGCGGCGCACCCGAACATCGTCGGGGTAAAAGACGCCAAGGGTGACCTGCACGCCGGCGCACAGTTGATAGCCGAAACCGGCCTGGTTTACTACTCCGGCGACGACGCGCTGAATCTGCCCTGGCTGGCAATGGGCGCCACCGGGTTCATCAGCGTGACCGCCCACCTGGCGGCCGGTCAGCTCCGGGACCTGCTGTCCGCCTTCGCCTCCGGTGATGTCACTACGGCCCGCAAGATCAACGTGGCAATCAGCCCGCTGTGCAATGCGATGAGCCGGCTCGGCGGTGTGACGATGTCCAAGGAGGGGTTGCGGCTCCAGGGCATCGAGGTGGGCGACCCGCGGCTGCCACAGGTGGCCGCGACCCCTGAGCAGATCGACGCACTGGTCACCGACATGCGCGCGGCCTCGGTGCTGCGGTGAGCCGGACGATGGCTCGCACGTGGATGTAGACCTCAAGCCACCGGGTCCGCTCGCCACTGGCGGTTTGCGGATCACCGCGTTGGGTGGGATCAGCGAAATCGGCCGCAATATGACGGTTTTCGAGCACCTTGGCCGGTTGCTGATCATCGATTGCGGGGTGATGTTTCCCACCCACGACGAGCCGGGCGTCGACCTGATCCTGCCCGATCTGCGTCATATCGAGGACCGGCTCGACGACGTCGAAGCGCTGGTGCTCACCCACGCGCACGAGGACCACATCGGGGCGATCCCGTTCCTGCTCAAGCTGCGTCCCGACATCCCCATCGTCGGCTCGAAATTCACCCTGGCCCTGGTCGCTGCGAAATGTCGTGAACACCGGCTCAAACCGGTGTTTGTGGAGGTGGCGGAGGGTCAGCTCAGCACCCACGGCGTGTTCGAGTGCGAGTACTTCGCCGTCAACCATTCCATTCCCGACGCGCTGGCCATCGCGCTGCGCACCGCCGCCGGAACCGTTTTGCACACCGGCGACATCAAGCTCGACCAGCTGCCGCTGGACGGACGCCCCACCGACTTGCCGGGCATGTCCCGGCTCGGCTCAATCGATGGAGCCGGTGTGGACCTGTTCTTGTGCGACTCGACCAACGCCGAGATTCCCGGCGTCGGGCCGTCGGAAAGTGAAGTCGGCCCGACACTGCACCGGCTGATCCGGGGCGCCCATGGCCGCGTCATCGTGGCGTGTTTCGCCTCCAATGTCGATCGCGTGCAACAGATCATCGATGCCGCGGTGGCGTTGGGCCGCCGGGTGTCATTCGTCGGGCGGTCAATGGTGCGCAACATGGGCATCGCCCGGGAGTTGGGTTTTCTGCGGGTCGACGATTCCGACCTGATCGACATCGGCGCCGCGGAGATGATGTCGCCCGAACAGATAGTGCTGATCACTACCGGAACTCAGGGTGAGCCGATGTCGGCGCTGTCGCGGATGTCCCGCGGCGAGCATCGCAGCATCACCCTGACCGCCGAGGACCTCATCATCCTGTCGTCGTCGCTGATACCGGGCAACGAGGAAGCCGTGTACGGCGTCATCGACTCGTTGGCCAAGATCGGAGCCCGGGTCGTCACGAATCAGCAAGTTCGCGTGCATGTTTCGGGCCACGCCTATGCGGGTGAACTGTTGTTCCTGTACAACGGGATCCGGCCGCGCAACGTCATGCCGGTGCACGGCACGTGGCGGATGCTGCGCGCGAACGCTAAGCTCGCCGCCAGCACGGGCGTGGCCGAATCGTCGATTGTCTTGGCCGAGAACGGAGTCAGCGTCGACCTGATTGCCGGAAAGGTCGGCATCTCCGGCGCGGTGCCGGTCGGCAAGATGTTCGTCGACGGGCTCATCACCGGTGATGTCGGCGATATCACGTTGGGCGAGCGGCTCATTCTGTCGTCGGGTTTCGTTGCGGTGACCGTGGTATTGCAGCGGGGGACCGGGCGTCCGGCCGGCGCACCGCGTCTGCACTCGCGTGGCTTTTCCGAAGATCCCAAAGCGTTGGAGCCGGCCGTCCGCAAGGTCGAAGCAGAGCTGGAATCGTTGGCGGCCGAGAACGTCACCGACCCGGTCCGGATCGCGCAAGCGGTCCGCCGCGCGGTCGGCAAGTGGGTGGGGGAGACCTATCGCCGCCAGCCGATGATCGTGCCAACCGTCATCGAAATCTAGGCTATGCGGTTGAGATTGCTTCCAGGGCCGTGATTTTCGCCCGATCACGACCCTGGATGCAATCTCAACGTTTCCGCGACCCAGTGGTGCGATCAATAGGTGAAGAACAGATCCATCGGGCTCAAGAACGAGTGAAAGTCGACCATGAGGGGAATGTCCCCGAAGGGCGTCGCTAAAGTATCCGCCAGCGTGTCCGGGCCGCCGAGCGTCGTCGGCGCGATGTCGGAGTAGAAGTTCTCAAAGCCGCCACCGATGTTGATCACGTCGTACACCGATCCGACCGGCGGTGCGCTGGTGCCTTCTCCGGAGCTGGTGACCAGGAGTTCGTAGTTCGCAATCCCCGTCGCATTCGTTACGAGGTTGCTATCCGCCTGGAACGATCCGGTGGCGGTGTCGAAGAATTCGTTCAGGTGAACGCTGCTAAAAGTAGGCGGTTCCCCGGATACCCCTGTGACCGTTGAAGGTTGCGACGCATCGTGGGTGAACCCGAAGAAAGCGAACGGTTGGGTGGGATCAAGGCCCGTCGTGTCGTCGGCGACGTCGACCGTCGATGGATCCGTGGCTTGGAACGGGAAGTACGAATACGTGGAGTTCAAGTACGCGTGCAGGTCGGTCATGAGGGGAACGTTTCCCAACGGCGTCGCCAAGGTGTCTGAGAGCGTGTCCGCGCCGCCCGGCGTCGTCGGCGCGATATCGGAGTAGAGATTCTCAAAGCCGTTGCCCATGTTGTTGATCTCATACACCGATCCCACCGGCGGGGCGCTCGTGCCTTGTTCGGAGTTGGTGACGACGAGTTCGGAGAAGCTGGGGCCGCTCGCATTCGCGAGAACGTTGGTGCCGGCTTCGAACCATCCGGCGGGAAGCGTGGCGGTGGGGTTGGTGTCGAAGAACATCGTCTGGTGAACGCTCTGATAAATCGGAGGAATCGCGGCGATGTCACTGACCGTTATCGGTTGCGACTCATCCTGCTCGAACCCATAGAAATCCCCGAAGTATTGGTTGAAAAAGGCGGACGCATCGGTGATGTCGTCGACCGAGCCGACTGCCGATGGATCTGTTGTCTGGGTCAAGGGATCCGTGGCGTCGTAGAGGAAGTACAAATCAGTGGGATCCAAGAACGCGTGCAAGTTTGTCGCGAGCGGAATGTCACCGAACGGCGTCACCAAGGTGTCTGACAGGGTGTCCGCGCCGCCGGGCGTCGTCGGCGCGATATCGGAGTAGAGATTCTCAAAGCCGCCACCGATGTTGATCACGTCGTACACCGACCCGACCGGCGGGGCGCTGGTGCCTCCCTCGGAGCTGGTGACGAGCAACTCGGCGCTGGCCGGTCCGAACGGATCCGTTATCACCTCGTTGTCCACCTGGAACGACCCGGACGGAAGCGTGGCAGTGGAGTCGGTGCCGAAGAATTCGGTCTGATGAATGCTCTGATAAAAAGGCGGTTCCCCGGATACCGAATAGACCGTTGTTGGTTGCGACACGTCGCGCTGGAACCCGAAAAACTCCTGCAAAAGTGGGTCGAAAATGGAGGAGTCGGAAGCGTCGTCGGCGAAGGCGAACCCGGGAGATGCCATCGTAAGGAACGCGGCGGCCAATAGACCAGCGGCAATTACGCCGGACGTCAGCGTGATACGGCGAGAACCCATGACAGCGCTCCTAGCTCACTAAAGGGTAGTGCCGTCAGTTCGGGTAAATTTGCGCTTCGTCGGAATCCGCGGTGACACCGGAGAGAATGTCGCCGCCTGCCGAAGCGATCGACGGCACGTTACGACCGAGCACGCTCAGCGGGTGACGGTGGTCAACCAGGCCGTAGATGTCGATATGGGCGTCGTACCCCAGCAGGCGAAGAAATTCATCGGAAAGGGTCGCGGCGACGTCTTTCGGGATTGCGAGATACTGGTTTTCCTGCTGGCGAAGCCAACCGCAGTTGTAATTCACGTTCAATCCGAGGCGCGGTTGTTGCGCGCAGTTGGCGCCCCCGCCATGGAAGAGCCCTCCGTTCCAGACCAGGACTGACCCCGGCTGCATCTCCGCGGTCGCGATCGAAGGATTCTCGTCCAACTCGGTCGCGTCCTGACTGCGCGGCACCAGGCGGGTCGCGCCATTCTCGGCGGTGAACTCGCTGAGGGCCCACATGGTGTTCACGATCAGCGGCGGGTGGGGTCGAGTGATCGGAAACACCACATCGTCCTGGTGAAGAAACTGAGCCGTCTCCCCAGGGTGGATCTCGATCGCGTTCACGATCGAGACTTGAGGCTGAATAAGCGTGCCCCGCAGGAGCTCCAGGACCGCTGGGTGGGCGACAAGAGGGTCGACGGCGCGAGTCTTGGCAAGAATGTTGTGGACGCGCCTTGTCCGATTGCCGAAGAACTCGCCCTTGCCCCAGGATTGGCAATCCAGGAGCGGCGCAAGTGCGTTGCGCGTTTGCTCGAGAACCGGATCCGGAAGCACATCGCGAAGGATTACGTAGCCGTCGGTGCGGAGTGCTTCCAGCGCTTGACCATTCGACATGGGTCCCTCTTCGCCGCAGCTAACCCGTTTACCCAACTGGAGCGTAACCGGCGGCGGCTGCAGGATTAGCCGGGCTGGCCGTTTTCGCCCGGCTGGCCGGGTCCTCCCTTGATTCCAGGCGTGCCGTCGGGCTGGCCGACCCCGGCGGTGCCGCCGTTACCGCCCGCACCGGCTGCCCCGCCTTTGCCGTAGGCCCCGGGGGTAGGGGCGCTGCCACCGTTGCCGCCGTTGCCGCCATCACCGCCATTGGCGCCGTTGCCGCCGTTACCGGCGTGCCCCAGCGCGGAGTCACCGCCGGCCCCGCCGGCCCCGCCCGCACCGCCGTGCCCGCCGGCCGCGCCAGCGCCGCCGGCCTGTACTCCACTTCCGCCGTTACCGCCGACCCCTCCGTCGGCGGCCGCCCCGCCGGCCCCTCCGTAACCGCCGTAACTGTGTACACCGGTGCTGACCGCACCGCCGTCGCCGCCGTCACCACTGGCCCCAGCGTCACCGCCGGTCCCGCCGTTGCCGCCGACACCGCCCGCGCCGGTGGCCTGGCCGCCCTGACCGCCGGCCCCGCCGTCGGCGGCCGCCCCGCCGGCCCCGCCGAGGCCGCCAATCGCGTTGTCACCGGTTGCACCGGTGGTGGCCGTGCCTCCGGCACCTCCGCCGCCGCCGGCCCCGCTGGCCCCGCCGGCCCCGCCGTTACCGCCGGTGCCGCTGGTGCCGGTGGCCTGGCCGCCATCGCCCCCGGCCCCGCCGACCGCGGCATTGCCGCCGGTGCCACCAGCACCGCCGACACTGAGCGAACCCTGGACTGCCGCGCCGGCACCTCCAGTGCCGCCGGCCCCGCTGGCCCCGCCGGCCCCGCCGTTACCGCCGGTGACGCTGAAGCCGGTGGCCTGGCCGCCGTCGCCCCCGGCCCCACCGGCGCCGGCATCGCCGCCGGTGCCACCAGCACCGCCCGTGTTGAAGAACCCGTTGGCCGCCCCGCCGACACCTCCGGCGCCGCCGTCGCCGCCGGCACCGCCAACGCCACCGGCTCCGGCGGCTGTTACACCGTTCCCGCCGTCGCCGCCCGCCCCGCCGTTGCCGGCGGTTCCGCCGGCACCGCCCTGACCGCCGGCTGCGCTGTGACCGGTGGCTGTCCCGCCGGCCCCGCCGGGGCCGCCGTCACCGCCCTGGCCGCCGGCGGCGCCGGCCACCCCTGCAGCGGTGGCGCTACCGCCAACCCCGCCGTCAGCGCCGTCACCGCCCCCTCCGCCGTTGCCGCCGGCCCCGGGAACGATGCCGTTACCGGCCTGTGCTCCGGCGTTGCCGCCTGTGCCGCCCGCCCCGCCGTTGCCGCCGGCCGTGCCGCCAGTCGGGGTGCCCGCCGAGGCGCCGTTAGCGCCGGGGGCTCCGTTGCCGCCGTTGCCGCCGTTGCCGCCGTCGCCGACCAGCCCGCCGTTGCCGCCGGTCCCGCCGGTGCCCCCGGTGGCGCCCGGGGTGGTGGCGTTGGCGCCGTCCCCGCCGTTACCGCCGTCGCCGCCGTCGGCGGGCGTGAGGCCGGATGAGCCGTTCCCGCCGACGAAGCCGCCGGTGCCGGTGTCTCCGCCGGGCGCGCCGCCGGTGCCGCCGGCCCCGCCATTGCCGGGGTTACCGCCGGCCCCGCCGGTGCCGCCGACACCGGTGCCGTGATCACTAAACGTGCCGGGCGCCCCGTTGCCGCCGTCACCGGGTGCGCCGCCTTCGCCGCCGGTGCCGCCGGCCCCACCGTTGCCATTGATGCCCACGCCGCCGAAGAATGACCCCAAAGTCGATCCGGTGCCGGCGTTCCCGCCAGCCCCACCGTTGCCGCCGGTGGCACCCTCCCCGCCGTCCCCGCCGGCCCCGCCGGTGGCGCCGTCCGTGCCGCCAGGCCCGCCCTCGTCGAAGCCGTCGCCGCCGGCCCCGCCGGCGCCGCCGGTGCCGCCGACGCCGCCGGCCCCGCCGTTACCGCCATCACCGATGATCGGCGAGCCAGTACCACCGGCGCCACCGTTGCCACCGTTACCGGCGGCGGTCCCGTCGCCGCCGTCGGTGCCGTTGATGCTGGTGGCCGTGCCGTCGGTGCCATTGGTGCCGTCGGTGCCGGCCGCGCCGACCCCGCCGACCCCACCGTTACCGCCGTTGCCGAGCGCGAGGAAGCCCAGAACGTCACTGGCCTGGCCAGTGTCGCCACCGTTGCCGCCGGTGCCGGCGGCTATGCCAGCGCCGCCGCCACCGCCGGCCCCACCGTCACCGCCGGTGCCGCCGTTGCCGAACTCCTCGCCGCCGTTGCCGCCGACGCCACCAGCGGCGCCCAGCCCGCCGGCACCGCCGTCGCCGCCGTTGCCCCACCCCCCGGCATCCCCGCCGGCACCGCCGACCATCCCGGGATCACCCGCCGCATCGAAGCCGTTGCCGCCGTCGCCGAACCACAAGCCGCCGTTCTCGCCCGTGGGGTCTGCCATCGTCCCGTCGGCGCCGTTGCAAATCAGGCCGCAAAAGTTATCCACCGCGAAAAACGGATTGATCGCGTTGTCAATCGACATCCCGAGCGGGCTGGTGATCCAGGCTTGCAGCGCCGAATGCAACGGCAGCCAGAAGCCCTGCTGGAACAGATCAGCCAGAGTGGGATCGGCCGCTGAAGCTGACACCGCCAGCGGATCGCCGACAACCGTCGAATCAAAGCCCGTCGCCAACCCACTCAAATCCGTAGCTAGCGTGGGGTCAAAACTCGCCAGGGAATTGATGATGGGGTCGAGAATCACGTCGAGCTGGTCGGCTTGGGCCGCTGGCGCAGGGGCCAGCGGCGTCAAGCCGAACGTCAAAAACGCACCGGCACTTGTACTTAGACCGACCACGCGACGACGGCAGCGAACCTTGCCATTGCGTGACCCACGATTCCGTTTCGTATACAGATCGGCCATCGTCCTGCCTTCCACCCGAGGTCAACAGCGGGGGCGGACGATCCCAGTGGCGTTAGGTTAGTCCTCACGAGCCGGTTATTAACCCAGATCCGCAAATTCCAGAATTAGCGCGCAGATCCCATGGCGGCGGTGGCTGGTGTGGGGTAACGCCGGCCGGTGATTCCGCGTGCGGTGCGCAGCGCCACCGCCATGATCGTGTTGGTCGGGTTAGAGCCGCCGGAAGTAGCGAATACGCTGCCGTCGGAGCAGAACACGTTGTCCATCGTGTGCATTAGTCCATTCCCATCGACGACGCTGGTCGCCGGGTTCACGCCCATCTGCATCCCGCCCATAGTGTGCAGGCCGCTCGGTGGTGCAATGCCGCCCAGTGAATTTGCTGTGCTCTGGGGTATGGCCGCGTACAGCTGTGCGCCGGATGCCCCGCACATCGCGGAGACGAGCGGCACGAAGAAGTCCTGAGAGGCCTGCTCGAACTTTCCGATCTGGTAGGTGACCCGTGGCGCGGGCTGGCCGTTGAGGTCTTTGATCGTCGGGTCGAGCGTGACGTTGTTGGTGAGGTACGGCATATCGGTGCCGAAACAGTCAACGCCTGCGAGCCGGTCGCGCAGCAGCGAGGCCCGCATCAGTTGCTTGAACGTGCTGCCAAAAAACTGCACACCTGGCAGGAACCCCAGGATCTCTTGGTAGAACTTGCCTTCCGCGATCGGGTTCTGGCTCCCCCCGAGCTCGCACAGACCGGCACGGATGTAGGGCAGGCCGCACAGCCGGGCAAAGGCTCGAGCTCCGGGGAAGTTGGGATCGTTGAAGTCGAACACGACCTGCGTGTTCGAACGACCGCGGTAGGCGTGCACTCGCTGGTTGAGGAAGATGGCGAAGCCGTCGTAGAAGTTTTGAAACATTATCCGTTTGCCGATGCGGCTGTAGGGATCCGGCAGGTTGGAAAGCAACGCCAGCCGGGGCGTCAAGATTGCCGAGCAAGCCAGCACGACTATGTCGGCAGTTTCCCCACCGGGATTGCCCTGCGCGTCGAGATAGGTGACGCCGGTGGCCTTGCGGCCGGTGTAGTTGACCTGGGTGACGGTTGTCTGCGGTCGCAACTGCGTCCGGCCGGTCTGCAGAGCCAGCCGCAGCGGTATCAGGTTGGCCGGCTTGGCGGAGATCGGGCACCCGTACCCGGAGCAGAACCCGCAATTGTTGCACGCCGGGGAGCCGTTGTAGGGGACTGAATTGGCCGCCATCGGGAACGGAAAGGGATGCAGCCCGAGGCGCGTCGCCCCCGCGGCAAGCAGCGTAGACGACCGCATCTGCGCCCCCGGCGGCATCGGGAAGGGCTTGGTTTGCGGCTGATGCTGCAGTACGAA
>Ga0335072_10008656_pt1 | contig 14735 bp, 13 predicted proteins | sample Lox_Sample_21_FD_206725 | JGI IMG/M metagenome (GOLD analysis project Ga0335072, IMG submission 206725) | Soil microbial communities from Loxahatchee National Wildlife Refuge, Florida, United States - Lox_Sample_2.1 | ecosystem: Environmental > Terrestrial > Soil > Wetlands | place: USA... | reverse complement strand
ACGGTCAGATCGCCGAGTTTGGTGGTACGCATGATGTCTACCTGCTCCTAGGTTTCCGGGCTAGCTTGCTTGGCCGGTTGCTTCCTCGGCCAGGCGGCGCTCGTAGCTGCCGATCTTCGCCTCGAGCAGCTTCAAGGTCTCCCGCTGGCTGGCCAGGGCCCGCTGCACCTGCTCGCGGTGCCTGTTCAGCAGGTCCAGGCGTTCGGCGTGGCCGGCGCCCGACCGGACCAGTTCGGCGTAGCGCTGCATGTCCCGCACCGGCATCCCGGTCGCGCGCAGCTTGGTCAGCAGCGACAGCCAGTCCAGGTCGCGGTCGCTGAACCGCCGCCGGCCGTCGCTGCCCCGCTCGATGTCGCCGAGCAGGCCGATGCGCTCATACCAGCGCAGCGTGTGCCGGGACAGGCCGCACTTTTCCGCGGCCTCACCGATGGTCCAGGTGGTCACGGTACCGAGCCTAGGAGTTAGAGCGCGCTCTAACGCAAATGGGTTCGCCTCGGCTTTCAAGCAGGGCCGAAGGTGACGGTGATGTGCTGGAAGCCCAGGGAGGTGAGCATGCCGTCGAGCATGCCCTCGGTGTTCTTCTGCGCCTCGGTCAGCAGCGGGCTCTGCCGGGCGGCGGCCTGGATCTTCTGCTGGGCCAGGATGTAGACCTGCTGCTGGCTGTTCGGGTTGCCGGAGAAGAAGTTGCCGATCCGGTCGGCTGAGCTCGGTGATGGACTTCAAGATGACGGGCTCGCTGCGGACGGTGGTGGTTTCCGCGAACAGGTTCCTCAGCTGCGGCAGCAGGTGCACCGCCGACAGCACCACGATCAGGATTCCCGCGGTCGCGGCGGCGATCCCGGCCAGCGACCCTACTCTCGGCAAGCGCGCCATGGCGTTTCCTCATGTCGTGCGGAGGGTGCGCCTCAGCTACCCAGCCGGGTGCGGACAATTCTGGCCGGCCGGCATATTGCGCGGGTGGCGGGAAGAGACAGGGCATGGACAGGGACCGGTTCAGCCGGCGCCCGGGTTACGGGCCCGCGGGTGGACGCCGACGGCGCGGGTTCCAGAGAGGCACTCAGGTCAAGGGGCTCGGCTCGCCCGTGCTGGCCTCTAGCTGGCTCAGGGACTAGGAGGGTACCGCGCCGCGGCCCGCCGGGCCCGGTCCGGCAGGGGTCCCGGCGGGCATCGCGGCCGGGTGCCCCCGTCTCGGGTTCACACGGTTCCCGGGAGCCCCGCTGGCCCCACCGGATGACGCGCACGCGGCGGGGCGGAACCCGATGGATGTCCCGAGGCCACGTTCGCGGCCTGACCCGCCGCCGCGGGCCGGCCCGGCGCGGTCATACGCCGTCATACGCCGTCATACGCCGTCATACGGGGCTTGTGGCACACATGCCCCGATAGACGGGGGTTGTGGCACACATGCCCCGATCCGGGACATCCCGGTCACCCGCCCCCGGCTCACACCGTTCCCGCCAGCCCCGCCAGACCGGCCCGCCCCTGGCCGGCTGCGAACCCAGGTAGCAACCTCACGGCTAGAGCCATCTTGTATGGATCCCCCAACCGTCCGGCCAATCCGCTCGGCTGGCTCTTCCTGGTCATCGGCGTCTGTCTCTTCCTGGGCACAGACGGCGGGGACTATGCCCTGCTCATCTACCACCTGGGGCACCGGCTTCCGGTCGGCCCGGTGGGACTGGTCCTCGCGGAGATCTGGGGCCTGAGCCTGATGCTGTTCGGGGTCCCGATCCTGCTCTTCCCTGACGGCAGGCTGCCTTCACGGTTCTGGCGCGGCACGTTGCGGGTGTACGGGGTCCTGTTCGGGGCGTTGCTCATCGCGACCGGCGTGGCGGTCGCCGGTGCCCTCGCGCAGCATCCGGTCCGCGTCGATTCCACCGGCGGCCTAGCCGCCGTCGACCATCCGGCTGGCTAGTTCGGTCCAGGCTGACCTGGCCGGGGTCGTGCACCAGTCCCTGGAGCCCGCCCACCTGTCGGTGTGGATCAGCCAGTCCGGCTGACGGCGGCGGTCTCGATTCCGCCACCGGGTCCGTTACAGGGCCAAGGTGTGTCCACGCTGCACCGAGTTTCGCCGAGCCCTCCTAGCAGATCAGGCGGCTCAGCGCGGCATGGTTACTGGTAGGAGATCATGGAAAGCTTCGGGGTCCTGGCGATCGTCTGGCGCGGGCTCAGCATCGGATGGTCCTTGACGTAGAAGTTCTTCCACCCGAAGAACACCCGGGGCGGGGCAGCCCGGGTGATGGCATCCCAGGTCTGCTGCTTATCGGCCGGGGTCCCCTGTCCGTCCATGTGGATGAGGATGGCCAGATCGTCGTTACGGGTGTCGAGGTCACGCTCGTCGCGGATCATCGACAGCTGGAACTGGTGCAGCACGAGAAGCTTCTGGGGCAGCCGGTACCGCGCGGTCAGGGCGGCCAGCCACCTGACGACACTGTTGACCTCACCGATGCCCACGCTGCCGATCTGCCGCAGCGGCAGCTGTCCCGGCGCCAGCTTCCACTCCGGGTCGATGGCCAGCCCGACATCGGGCAGCTCGAGGAGCGACTGATACTTCCTGGCCTGGGTGAGCAGGCTGGCCCGGCCGGGCTGCAGGTCCAGGATGACGTAGAACCCGGCCGCTCTCGCCCGCCGGACCCAGGGACGCAGAGAGGCTACCGACGACTCGTAGGAGTAGTCGCCGTTCGGGCCCGGGGAGGCCTGTGCGACGGTGGCAATGATCTCGAAGGCAGGTATGACCCGGGCGCTGCTCAAGGGCCGGTACGCCGCGGCAACCCTCCTGGCTCGCGCGATGCTGGCCTGCAGTCCCTGCTGGCCCAGGACTCCGAGCCCGGGAGTACCCGGGTGTCCGTAGAGGGCGACCAGAAGGTGCCCGGGGAACAGGACCTGGCCGCCGCCGGGCAGCTGCACCCCGGTCTGCGCCACCGCGATCCGTGACGCCAGCCGGTCAGCCGGCCCGAAACCGGATCCGATGGCGAGCACCCGCTGGGGCCGCATGGCCGACAGGGCGACGATGGCGGCCGGGTCGGCGCGCGGGTCGTCGCCGCTGACGGCGATCACCTGAGCCCCCGCGACCCGCGCCGTGGTGACCGCGGCCAGCGTCGCGGCACCGGTGTCACCGGCGTGCACGAGCAGGGCCAGGTGGCCCAGGAGCGCAGGGGGCTCGGTGGCAGGCAGCATGGCCGGGTTGGTGACCACGCGGATCCCGGGCAGCTGGGCCGTGAGCACGTTCGCGGCGACCCCGACCGCCAGCACGACGTGCGGGTCCAGGGCCTCGATCCGCGCCCGCAGCGCGGCGCTGACCACGGCCGTCCCGGCCGGGGAAGAACCGGAGGCCGGCCTGACGGTGATGCGCAGGGCCATCGTCGCCACGCCGCCCGGCGCGGACCTGCCGGCCCGGGCCGCGGTCAGCAGCAGCGGCGCGTGGGCGCGCAGCGCCTGCCGGGCGGCGGCCACCTCGGCCTGCGGGCTCGGGCTGGCGACCACGATGACCGGCGCGGAGGCGAACAAGCTCTGGGCCACGTCCGCCGCGACCACGTCCGCCGGGCCGGTCAGGACCGACGTCGAGGAGGCGGGCAGGCGGGTACGTGGCGCCACGCGGACGGGAGCAGGCACAACGTGCGGGGCAGCGCTGGCGCTAGTGCAGGAGGTCAGGCCGACGGTAACGACCGCCAGCAGCGCCGGTACCGCCCTGGCCGTGAGCAGCACCCTGGCGCGCCCCCGGTCGGTCCGGAAATCCGGCACGCGGCACCTGGGCAGCACGAGCGCACTCCATTCGTCACGAGCCCTCTCGCTGCCGGCGAGGGAGCTGTCCGTTTTCAGAAACGCGCGGCTCAGCCCGAGCATATTGACATGCCGGCGCGGATTCCGGTATTTCCGATCGGCGCGGCGGCTCCGGGCGTGCTGCGATGTTCCTGGCCGCACCCGGTGTGCCATAGTCCTGAGCATGACGGTCTTCGATGATCTGGCCGCAGAGCAGGAGCGGCTGGAGGACATCTTGGTCGGGCTGGACGAGACGCAGTGGGGGTGGCCGTCGGGCGCCGCGGGCTGGACGGCGGCCGACGTCGTGCTGCACCTGGCCCAGTCCGAGGAATCGGTGGTGCTGACCGCGTCGGGCGGCGACCTGCGGACCGGGCTTGGTGCCGTGGCCGGCGGCACGATGGACGAGCGGGTCGACGCGCTGGTCCGCGCGGAGCGCGCGGCGCCGGACGTGGTGTTCGCCCGCTGGCGCCGGGCGCGGCGGGCGGCGCTGGACGCACTGCGGGCGGCCGACCCGGACCAGCCGCTGCGCTGGGTGGCCGCGCCGGTCAAGCCGGCCACGCTGGCCACCACCCGGCTGGCCGAGCACTGGGCGCACGGCCTGGACATCACCGGGCCGCTCGGCCTGGCCTTTCCCGACACCGGGCGGCTGCGGCACGTGGCCTGGCTGGCGCACCGCACGCTGCCGTACGCGATGACGGTGGCCGGAGAGCCGCCGGCGCCGGTCCGGTGCGAGCTGACCGCCCCGGACGGCGCCTCGGTGTGGGAGTTCGGCCCGCCGGACGCCGAGTCGGCCATCGCCGGCTCGGCCGGGCAGTTCTGCCGGGTCGCCGCGCGCCGGCTCGCCCCCGCTGATTCCGGGCTGACGGCCAGCGGGCCGCACGGCGCCGCGGCGCTGCGGCTGATGCGCACCTACGCCGCGTAGGCACGCTCGGGGCCACGGCGGTGTACAACACGGCGAGCCGCGGCCAGATCTCGCCGGCGGGCAGCTCGGGGGTGATCAGTTCCGCGGGCTCGGGCGTGAAGTCGAGGTCGGGCAGCTACTCGTCCAGGTGGTACGGAACGCCGGTGACCGGCACGCGCCAACGCTAGCGCACCGTGCTGGTCAGGTGCCGGTGCCGCGGGCGGCTTCCTGGGCGGCGCGTTCTACGCGGTCACGGTAGGCCTGCCACCAGAGCTCGTCGCCGGCGGGCAGGTTGGACCGGGTGGGGGTCCAGCCAGCGGCGCCGTCGATGAGCTCGCGGACGATGTCGGCGTGGCCGGCGTGGCGGGCGGTCTCGGTGGCCACGCGGACCAGGATGTGGTGCAGCGTGACCTCGTTACGCTCCGGGGGCCACCAGGGGACGTGGCCGACGGCGTCGAGCGGCAGGGCCTCGATGGTGGCGTCGGAGCGGGACCAGGTCCGGCGGTACAGGCCGGTGATGAGCTCGCGGGATTCGGACGGGGCCGCGAACATGTCCGACATCGGGTCGGACTCGTCCCAGGGCAGCTGCTCGGCACCGGGACGGCCGAAGGTGTCGCCGAAGTAGCCCAGTTCGACCCCGGTGACGTGCTTGACCAGGCCGAGCAGGTTGGTGGCGGTCGGCACCAGCGGGCGGCGGACGTCGTACTCGGACAGGCCGTCGAGCTTCCACAGCATCGAATCGCGGGCGTCCTGCAGGTAGCGGCGCAGGTCGGCTTTGAAATCGGGTCCGGTCATGCGGACATCGTGCCAGCCGGGACCGTCAAAGCCGAGGGTCGACGGGCTCGGACTCCAGGGCCAGGACGGCGAAGACGCATTCGTGCACCCGCCACAGCGGCTCGCCGCGGGCCACCCGGTCCAGGGCCTCCAGGCCGAGGGCGTACTCGCGCAGGGCGAGCGAGCGCTTGTGGCCGAGCGCACGCTGGCGCAGCCGGTCCAGGTGGGCCGGCTCGGTGTAGTCAGGGCCGTAGATGATGCGCAGGTACTCCCGGCCGCGGACCTTCAGGCCCGGCTGGACCAGCCCGCTGTTTCCACGTTTCAGGTTGGCGGCGGGCTTGACCACCATGCCCTCTCCCCCGGCGGCGGTCAGGTCCTCCCACCAGCGGGTGGCCTCGGCGACCGAGGCGGGATCACCGGTATCGACGGCGAGCCGCCGGGTGGTGGTGATCAGGTCCGGGGCGGCGGCGGCCAGCCGGCCGGCCAGGTCCAGGTGCCACTGGTGCGGGCGCTCGTGGTAGACGGCGCCTTCGGTGGCGAGCAGCTGGAACGGGGCGACGCGCACGCCGGCCAGGCCGTCGGTGGGCCAGCAGTAGCGGAGGTAGGCGGCGGTGAAGGCATCGGCGTTCGTCATCCGGGCCCGGGTCCGGTTCAGCAGGGCGTCGACCGCCGGGCCGTCGGCGGGCAGGTCCCGGGCCCGGGCCTGCTCGAGCGCGGCCACGGCGGCAGGCAGCGAAGCGCGGGCCGCGGCGCCGACCGCGGCGTACTGGTCGCGGAGCAACTGGCCGGCCTTGACGTTCCAGGGCAGGAGTTCGGCGTCGAGCAGCAGCCAGAGGGTGTCCAGCTCGCTGAACAGCCCGGCGTGCTCGGCCGCTGCGCGGACCCGGTCGGCCAGCTCGGCGGTCAGCGGGGCCGGAAAGAACGGGCGCCCGGTCCGGGTCCAGACGGCGCCCGGCGCGGGTGGCACCCCGAACCGGCCCTGGGCGGCTTGCGGGGTGCGGCAGATCAGGAGCACCGCGCGCGAGCCCATGTGCTTTTCCTCGCACAGCACGTCGGTCACGCCGTCGTGGTGGTAGGCGGTGAAGGCCTGTTCGGGGTGCTCGAGCAGGCCCTCACGGGTGGAGGTCGCGACCGGGCTCATGGTCGGCGGCAGGTACAGCAGCCAGCGGGGATCCAGGGCGAACCGGCTCATGACCTCCAGGGCGGCCGCGGCGTGGGCCTCGCGGAGCCCGACCCGCGGCAGGTAGCCGGTCTCGATCACCCGCGAGCCGGACACATCCGTCATGTCGAGCACGTCCGGCTCGCGGCGGGCGGGACTGCTGGCGGACGGCGAGGTCACCGGGAAGGGCTTGGCCGGGGGATGGTAGACGCGGGCGGCGGGGACTGAGACCAGGCTCCGTTCTGGATAATTAAAAGCGGTCAGACGGCCGCCGAAGACACAGCCGGTATCCAGGCACAACGTGTTGTTGACCCACTCCGTCTCCGGCACCGGGGTGTGGCCGTACAGGACCAGGGCCTTTCCGCGGTACTCCTGCGCCCACGGGTACCGGACGGGCAGGCCGTACTCGTCGGTCTCGCCGGTGGTCTGGCCGTACAGGCAGAACTCGCGGACTCGGCCGGAGGCGCGGCCGTGGTAGCGCTCGATGAGGCCGGCGTGAGCCACCACCAGGCGCCCGCCGTCGAGCACGTAGTGGCTGATCAGGCCGTCGATGAAGGTTGTTACTCCGGCCCGGAACTCTTCGGTCTCGGCCTCCAGCTGCTCCATCGAGGCATCCAGGCCGTGGCTGCGCTTGACGTTCTTGCCGCGCAGGGCCCGCAGCAGCTTGGCCTCGTGGTTGCCCGGCACGCAGAACGCGGTCCCGGCCGCCACCATGCCCATGACCAGGCGCAGCACGCCCGGGGTGTCGGGGCCGCGGTCCACCAGGTCGCCGAGGAACACCGCGCGCCTGGCGGGGTGGCGGGCGTTGACCGGGCGGCCGGCGCCGTCGCGGTCGATCGCGTAGCCGAGCTGGTCCAGCAGCAGCTCCAGCTCGGCCCGGCAGCCGTGCACGTCGCCGATGACGTCGAACGGGCCTGTTTCGTCGCGCAGGTCGTTGAACAGCTTGGTCCGGGTGATGGTGGCCGCTTGTATTTCGTCGGGGGTGCGCAGGACGTGGACGGTGCGGAAGCCCTCGCGCGGCAGATGGTTCAGGCCGCGGCGCAGTTGCTGGCGCTGGCGGCGGAGCACATGCGGGCCGAAGTCGCGGTCCGGGCGCTCGGCGTTCCGCTCGGCGCACAGCCGCTCCGGCAGGTCCAGCACGATCGCCACCGGGAGCACGTCGTACTCGCGGGCCAGCAGGACCAGGTCGCGGCGGGCCTCGGGCTGGACGTTGGTCGCGTCGACCACGGTCAGGCGCCCGGCCTTGAGGCGCTGGCCGACGATGAACCGCAGCACCTCGAACGCGGCCGGGGTGGCGGACTGGTCGTTCTCGTCGTCGGCGACCAGGCCGCGGCAGAAGTCCGAGGAGATCACCTCGGTCGGCTTGAAGTGCTCGCGGGCAAAGGTGGACTTGCCCGAGCCGGTCGCGCCGACCAGGACGACCAGGCTCAGCTCGGGGATGCTCAGCTCGGTCATGGTTCGGCCCTGGTGAACAGGGCGAGCTGGGTGGGCGGGCCGGCGTCGGGGTGTTCGGGGCCGACGGGGCGGAAGCTGACCTGGTAGCCGTGGGTGCCGGCCGTCCGCTGGGCCCAGCTCTGGAACTGCGCGCGGGTCCATTCGAAGCGGTGGTCGGGGTGCCTGCTTGCGCCCTTGGCGAGCGTGGCGAAGTGGGGGTTGTACTCCACGTTGGGGGTGGTGACCACCACGGCGGCGGGCGCGGCGAAGCCGAAGGTGGCGCGCTCCAGGGCGGGCAGGCGCTCGGGATCGACGTGCTCGATCACCTCCATCAGCACCGCCGCGTCCAGCCCGGCCAGCCGGTCGTCGCGGTAGGTCAGGGCGGACTGGAAGATCTCCAGGCGTTCGCGCTGGCGGTCCGGCAGCTTGTCGAGGTTCAGGTTGCGGGCCGCGAGCTGGAGGGCCCGGGCGGACACGTCGACGGCGACGATCTTCTCGATGCGCTGGTCGGCGAGCAGCGCCCTGGTCAGCACGCCGGACCCGCAGCCGAAGTCGCCGACCTTCTTGGCGCCGAGCTCCCGCACGATCGCGAGGATGGCCTCGCGGCGCTGGATGGCCAGCGGCTTGCGCGGCTCGTCTTCGTCGTTTTCGCTGACCGCGTTGTCGAGTTCTTCCGGCTCGGTGTCGTCGGCCTCGGCCAGCCGGGCCAGCGCGGACCGGGTGAGCACGCGCCGGTGCGACAGGTACCTGCGGGCGATGAGTTCCCGGGCCGGGTGGCCGGCCAGCCAGTCGCCGCCCGCCCGGATCAGCTTGTCCACTTCCTCGGGGGACACCCAGTAGTGCTTGGCGTCGTCGAGCACGGGCAGCAGCACGTACAGGTGGTTCAGCGCGTCGGCCAGCCGGACCTCGCCGGTCAGCCGCAGGTCCAGGTAGTTCGATGGGCCCCACTCGGGCGGTTCCAGGGGCTGGCTTCGCGCGGCCACGGCCCAGCCGAGCGGTTCGAAGATGCTGTGGACCAGGTCCGGGCCGCCTTTGCAGCGCAACGCGGGCACGTTGACGCTCAGCGGGATGCGGCTTCGGGCGAGCTCGGGCTTGACGTCGCAGCGGCCGGTCAGCGCGGTGCGGAAGGCTTCCTTCAGGGCGACCGCGAGCATGCTGGAAGCGGCGTAGGGGCGGTCGTTGACGTACTGGGCGAGTTCGCCGTCGCTCGGCTTGTTCCTGTCCTTGCTGTTCCTGTCCTTGCTGTTCCTGTCCTTGCCGTGCCTGTCCTTGCCGCGGACCAGGGCGATCGGGTCGACCTCGAGCAGCAGCGCGGCGGTGCAGCGCTCGGCGGTCGCCTCGGGGTAGAAGACGTGTGCCGCGCCCGCCGCGGTGGCGAACGTCTGCAGGCGGCCGGGGTGCTTGTGCAGCAGGTAGCCCAGGTCCGTGGCGGGGACCCGGGTGGTGGTGACGGTGAGCAGCACCAGGTCATTGTTCCGGACGGCGGGGCCTGACGGCCAGTTCGGGTAAAAGTAAGACGTGGGGCGGTGGGTGCTGCACGTGGACCTCGACCAGTTCATCGCGGCGGTCGAGGTGCTGCGCCATCCCGAGCTGCGGGGGCGGCCGGTGGTGGTGGGGGGCGACGGCGACCCGACCAAGCGGGGCGTGGTCAGCACGGCGTCGTACGAGGCCCGCGAGTACGGCGTGCACTCGGGCCTGCCGCTGCGCACCGCGGCGCAGCGGCTGCGCTCGTCTTCGGCCGACGCGGTGTTCCTCCCGGTGGACCGGGAGGCCTACGAGGAGGTCTCGGCCTCGGTCATGGACGTGCTGCGGTCCTCCGGCGCGGTGGTGGAGGTGCTCGGCTGGGACGAGGCGTTCCTGGGCGTCGATGTTGAGGACCCGGAGGCGTTCGCGCGGTCGCTGGCGGCGCGGGTGCGCGAGGCGACGCAGCTTGACTGCACGGTGGGGATCGGCGAGAACAAGCTGCAGGCCAAGATCGCCACCGGGTTCGGCAAGCCGGCCGGGGTGTTCCGGCTGACGTCGGAGACCTGGTTCTCGGTCCTGGGCGACCGGCCGACCGACGCGCTGTGGGGCATCGGGGCCAAGACGGCCCGCAAGCTGGCCGGGCTGGGCATCGGCACGGTCAGCGACCTGGCCGCGGCCGACCCGGACGCATTGGCCGCCGTGTTCGGCCCGATGACGGGGCCGTGGCTGGTCCTGCTGGGCCGGGGCCGCGGCGACGCCGACGTGGACGATTCGCCGTACGTGGCCCGCGGGCACGGCAAGGAGGAGACATTCCAGCAGGACATCGCCGACTGGTCCCGGGTCCAGGCCGAGGTGACGCGGATCGCCGGGCTGCTCGCGGCGGACCTGGTGGCGGAGGGACGGCCCGCGGTGCGGGTGGTGGTGAAGGTGCGCTACGCGCCGTTCGTCACCGAGACGCACGGGGTCACGCTGGCCTCGCCCAGCCTGGACGCCGCGGTGATCGCGGCGGCGGCGGCCGAGGCGCTCGGACGGTTCACCGGGCGGCGGCCGGTGCGGCTGCTCGGGGTGCGGGCGGAGTTCGGGTCATAGCGGCCGGGCCATGGCGACCTCGCCGATGCCGGGGTCTGACGGCAGGGGCTGGCGTTCGCCGGTCGGGGTGAAGCCGCAGCGCTCGTAGAGGGCCCGGGCGTGGGAGTTGGTCTCGGTCACCCACAGGTGCACGGAGCTTGCGCTCCTTTGGCCGGCCCAGTTGACCACCGTGGCCACCAGCGCCTCGCCGACGCCGCGGCCGCGGGCCCGGGGGCGGACGTACATGGACACCAGTTCCACCGTGACCGGGTCCTCCTGGTAGCCGCCGATCAGCCCGGCGGGCTCGCTGACCTCGGGAATGTAGGCCAGGAAGGTGCCGCCGCGGGCGATCCGGCCGCGCCAGTGCGCCGCATCGCGGAGAGCTTCCCGCTCGTAGGTGGACCCGAAGGCGGTCGGGGCGTCCCGCAGGGCCTCCAGCCGGATGTCGCGCAGCGCCTGCCAGTCGTCCATGACCGTCTCGCGTACCAAGACCATGGCCCATGCTCCCGTCGCCGTCGGCGACAATACAACCGGTTTACAGGCTGCGGCCGCGGCTCGTCCTGGCGGAGGCTCAGTCGAAGCGACGGGCGCTCGGGTAGCGCTGGCCGCCGTCCACCACGATGTTCGCGCCGGTGATCCACGAGGCCCGCGCCGAGAGCAGGAAGGCGACCACGTCGGCGACCTCCTCCGGGCGGCCCAGGCGGCCATGGGGGAACTGGGTGCCGAGGAAGGCGGCGAAATCCTCCGGGTTCTCCCGCCGGAAGGTGTCCCACGAGCCGCCCGGGAACATGATCGACCCGGGGCTGACCGCGTTCACCCGGATCCCGGCGGGCGCCAGTTCCTGGGCGGCGGTCGCCGCAAGCTGGATCTCGGCGGCCTTGGCCGCGGCGTAGGCGGTGCGCGGCGCCGGGCGCAGGCCGGTGATCGAGGAGATGATCACCACGGCCCCGCCGCCCGCGGTGCGCAGGCGGGGCAGGCCGGCCCGGATCAGCTCCGCGGCGTGACCGGCGTTGAGGGCGAGGGTGGCCGTGAACTCGTCGTCGCGGGCGCTGGTCAGGTTGCCGCCGCCGACCGTCCCGCCCGCGTTGGCCACCAGGTGGTCGAGGCCGCCGAGCGTGGTCGCGATCTCGTCCACGGCGCGGCGCAGCGCGGGCGTGTCGGTGACGTCGGCCGCCGCGGTGGCCACGAACGCGCCCTGGCCGGCCAGGTCCCGGGCCGCCTCGGCCAGCCCGGCGGGGTCACGGGCGATCAAGCCGACCGCCACACCCTCCGCGATCAGCGCCCGGGCCACCGACAAGCCGATGCCCCGGCTGCCCCCGGTGATCAGCGCCCGCTTGCCGTCTAGGTCGAGATCCACGGGTCAACCCGGAGCCGGGAGCTCGCCACGCTCGGCGGACTTGGCCAGGCGCCGGGCTTCCTTCAGGCCCACGCCGCGGGCCTGCGGCGGGAGCCGGTAGATCGTCGCGCCGCCCATCAGGTTGTACGCGCGGATCCGGATGACCGGCGCGCCCCGGCGCGGCGGGCGCTCGCTGCCGATCTCCTCGTGGCCGCCCATGAACGAGAAGCCGCCGACCTCGTGGTCGACCGAGTCGGGGATGTAGATGTTCGCGCCGCCCATGAACGCGAACAGGTTGAGGGTGAGCTCGCCGCCCTCTATCTCGGCCTCGCGCAGGTCGATCTCGTCGCCGCCCATGATCGCGACGGCGTTGATGCTGCCCACGGTGCGGAACCGGCCGCGGCGGTGCGAGCCGCCCATGATGGCGACCATCCACCGCACCGGCTTCTTGCGCGCGGGCACCGGGCTAGAGGCCTGGCCTGCTTCCTGCGGCAGGTCGCTGGTCAGGGTGGCCAGCTCGCCGCGGGTCTTGGCGGTCAGCGCCCGGCCGGACCGGTCCTCGAGCTCATCCAGGGTCAGCCGGCCTACGGCCGCGTGATCGCCGAGCGCACGCAGCACGGCGTCGCGCTCGGCGTCGGAAACCCGGAGGGAATCGTCGGGCTCGCTCACCGTGCTGATGCTACGCGGAAACGGCGCAGGCGCAGGCTGTCGGCCGTCACCAGGACCGGTCCCAGGAGGGCGGAGCGTCCTCACCGGCCGACGTGATCGGTGAGCCAGGAGCAAAGGGGCTGGGCCGTTCGGAAAAATGAAATGACGCGGTCCTTGGCCGCCGCCGTTTCCAGCCAGGGTTCTACGGGCCATTGCTTCCAGGCGGTCAGGCCCTTGTAGCGCAGCAGGGCGATGCGCGCGTGGTCGGCGGGATAGCCGCGGGGAGCCGACTTGAGCACCCCGTGGCCGTGCACGGTGACGTCGGCCTGTTCGATCGCGGCGACGATCTTCTCCAGCTCAGCGCCGGAGTCGTCGAGGTCGACGGCCTCGCGGTAGCGGGCCAGGCGGTCCGGCGCCATCTCCCACATGCCGGCCCCGGCTCCCAGGCCCTCGGCGGAGAGCTGGATGTAGCCGGTGCCGCCGACCACGGCGCCGATATGGGTCTTGTACGGCGACTTGTCGCTGCTGAACCTGACGTCCCGGTAGGGCCGGAAGATCTTCGGCTCGCCGAACTCGGCGGCCAGTTCCTCGGTCAGCTCCGTCATCGGGAGCAGGATCTTCTCGTCGTAGACGGCCCTGTGCTCGGTCCAGTAGGACTTGGAGTTGTCGGCCGCGAGCCCGTCGTAGAAATCCAGCGCATCTTCGGGCCAGCCGCTGAACGCCATGGTCGGTCCCCTCCGGGTGTTCGTCTTAGCTGATCTCACCGTAGCGGCCTTCTCGGGGCCGGTGTGGTGCCGGGCGGCGGAAGCGGGTATATCGGGAGCCATGACCACGCCGGAACGGGACGGGGTCGCGCTGACCCACCTCGACGAGCCGTTGTTCGACGGGGCGGGCGCGACCAAGGGTGACCTGGTGGACTACCTGGACGCGGTGGCCGACCTGATCGTGCCAGGCCTGGCCGGCCGGCCGCTGTCGGTGATCAGGGTTCGCGGCGGGCAGGCGCCGTTCATGCAGAAGAACGTGCCGGACTACGCGCCGCCGTGGATACGGACGGTGACGATGTGGGCCGAGTCGTCCAAGCGCGAGGTGCGCTACGCGCTCTGCAACGACCGGCGCACGCTGCTGTGGCTGGCCAACCAGCGCGCGGTGGAGTACCACCCCACCTTGTTCCTGGCCGAGCACATGGACCGGCCGACGTACCTGGTGCTGGACATCGATCCGCCGTCCGGGGGCGAGTTCGGGCACGTGGTGGCAGCCCTGAAGCTGGTCCGCCAAGCGCTGACCGACGTCGGCCTGGCCGGCGCGGTCAAGACCAGCGGGGCCAAGGGGGCGCACGTGTACGTGCCGATCGAGGCGAGCGCCGACGACGCGGCCGCGGCCACCAGGGCCATCGCGGTGCGGGCCGAACGGCTCGACCCGGCCCTGGCCACCACGGCGTTCATCAAGGAGGACCGGGAGGGGAAGGTGTTCCTGGACTCGACCCGGGCGCACGGTGCCACCGTGGCGGCGGTGTACAGCCCGCGGGCCCGGCCGGGGGTGCCGGTCTCGTTCCCGGTGTCATGGGACGACCTGGACGCCGTGACCCCGGCCGATTTCACCGTGCATACCGTTCCGGCGCTGGTGGCCCGGGCCGGCGGCGGCTCCGGCGGCTCCGGTGGCTCCGGCGGCTCCGGCGGCTCCGGCGGCTCCGGCGGCTCCGGCGGCTCCGGCGGCTCCGGCGGCCGTTTGCCGTGGGCGGGGTTGATGCCGTCGCCGCAGCGGTTGAGCGCGGATCTGGTGGCGGAGGGGCATGAGATCCCGATCGCGCGGGTGCAAGCCATGCACGAGGGCAAGCGGCGGGCCCGGGCCAAACGTTCGGAGGAGTGAACGCCGCTGCTGTGGCGGGTTCCGGCGGGGCTTTGGCGGGTCGATGACTCAGCGGGCGCGGTTTAGCCGTGAGGTTGCTGCTCCCGTGCTGTCGGGTTCACCACCGGTGAGGGGCGGGCCGGGCTGGTGGGGCTGGTGTGGGCGGTGTGAGCTTAGGATGGGTGGCGGGGGGTCGTGGGTTTGGGGCATGTGTGCCACAACCCCCGCCTATCGGGGCATGTGTGCCACAAGCCCCGTATGACCGCGCCGGGGCTGGGCCTACGGCGGTGCTGGCGGGGCTGGCGGGGCTGGCGGGGCTTGCTGGCCGGGCTGCTGGGGCTGCTGGCCGGGCT
>Ga0335072_10008655_pt1 | contig 14736 bp, 13 predicted proteins | sample Lox_Sample_21_FD_206725 | JGI IMG/M metagenome (GOLD analysis project Ga0335072, IMG submission 206725) | Soil microbial communities from Loxahatchee National Wildlife Refuge, Florida, United States - Lox_Sample_2.1 | ecosystem: Environmental > Terrestrial > Soil > Wetlands | place: USA... | reverse complement strand
CGCCGGCAACGCTGAAGATCAGCGAAAACGCGAGGAAATACCACTTCTTGCCTAAGAAATCGATATTAACGTCGTGAAAGAACTCCAAGCCAAGCTCCCAAGTTTCAAGGTGTCAAAGTGACAAGTGCCTTGTCGCGTTGCCACCTGCTTTATTAAATGCTCAATGCTTCGCCGCGCTGCTTGTGGCTCAACACCCAATCAAAGATCACGCGCGAAACGAAAACTGCGGTGAACAAGTTTGCCAGCAAACCGAAAGTCAGGGTTGTGGCGAAGCCTTTCACCGGCCCCGTGCCGAAAATGAACAGAATCGCCGCCGAGACGATCGTCGTAACGTGCGTGTCCACAATCGTAATCCAGGCATGGCTGAATCCCTGATCAACGGCCGAAGGCGGCGTCTTTCCGTTGCGCAATTCCTCGCGGATGCGCTCAAAAATCAGCACGTTCGAATCGACGCCCATGCCGACAGTTAGAATCACTCCGGCAATTCCCGGCAACGTCAGCACTGCGTCGAAGTAGCCCATGAACCCGAGCAAAATAATCAGGTTCAAAATCAGCGCGACATCCGCATTGATTCCGGCGCCGCGGTAGTAAATCAACATGAAAATGAGCACGGCGAGCATGCCAACCACTGCGGCGCGTACTCCGGCGCGAATCGAGTCGGCTCCCAGCGAAGGCCCGACCGTCCGCTCTTCCAGGTAATCGATCCCTGCCGGCAGTGCCCCCGAACGCAGGATCATGGAAAGATCTTTCGCCTGCTGCTCCGTCATGCGCCCGCCGCTGATTTCGCCGGTGTCGCGGATTGGCTCTTTAATGTTCGCGACCTCCTGCACCTTATTATCGAGCACTACGGCCAGGCTGTCGCCCACGTGGGCCGAGGTGAAATTGAAAAAGCGCTGCCCGCCTTCATTGGTCAGGGTGAAACTTACGCTGGGCTGGCCATTCTGGTCGGTGGAAGCCCGCGCATCGCGGAGATCCTTGCCGCTTACTGCTGATATGCGTGACACCAGATAAAAAGCCTGACCTTCATCCCCTGCGCCCGGCCCGCTATGCCCTGGAAGCAAGATCGCATCTGGTGGCAGCACGCCGTTATTGGCCTGCATCGCTTGCTGCTCGCTGGAGTATGGCCCGCCGAGCGACTGTTTGATTTCCAGCATAGCGGTGTTCTGCATGATGTCTTTCACCCGCTGCGGATCATCCACCCCCGGCAATTGCACCAGAATCTGGTACTGGCCCAGTCCATGCTCCTGAATCGTCGGCTCGCTTACACCGAGCGCGTCAATGCGGTTGCGAATCGTCTCGATCGCCTGCGTGACCGCCTTATTCTTCAAGTCGGTCAGCAATGATGGCTTCATCTGCATTGTGAATGTGTTATCGGCGCCGCTGCTCACTTCATATTCCGGCAGTCTGTCATTCACAATCCCCAAAAGATCCCCACGCGCGCTCGCCTGCACGCCTTTGATCGTGATGTGGTCAGGATTATTCTTTGGGTCTGGCTGGGTTATGTCGGAATAGTCGATCTTGTGGGTCCTGAACTGCTCCTTGAGCACTTCAATGGCGTTTTGCGCATCTACGTTGACCGCATCGTTGACCCGCACCTGCAAGATCAGGTGCGTCCCGCCCTTCAGGTCGAGACCCAGATGAATGTGGTCGGTGATCGCCGAAAGCAGTCCCTGCCCCGACAAGCTGTGCGGGACACCGAAGATTCCAAACAGAAAAACCAGCAAGATCCCTACAATGAGGACGACTCTCCAGAGAAAGTTCTTATTCATGAATGAACACCATGCTCATAATCTTGTCACCCATGACGCACGCAACGCGTCAGGTCTTGTAATGGCTTACTTTGCCTTCGGCTCTTCTTCGGTTGTTGAGACCTGCGTGACTGACGCCTTGGTCACTTCCATCCGTAAATTATCCGGCGGAACGCGCAGATGAATCGCGTCATCCTTCAGCGCGACGATGGTTCCGCGCAGACCGCCGCTGGTAGTCACCTTGTCCCCCGCTTTCAGCTGATCCAGCATGGCCTGCCATTTCTTCTGCCGCCGCTGCTGGGGTAACACGAGCAGGAAGTAGATCATTGCGATCATGGGCACAAACATGATCAGCAACGACATTCCGCCGCCGCCCGTACTCTGTGCTTGCACGATCGCTAACGCCACCATGTTTTCGAACATTCGAGCAGATGTACCCTCGAACCTTGACCCGCGCCTCTAGTACCGCAGGACTTCGTCGCTCACCACGGGGTTTGGATCGACTTCGGCCGGGTTCCTTCTAGTTCAGGTTTGAATCCGGGGAGATCGTTCTTGGAGGTCTTTTGCCCTCAGGTTACCCTGCGTCGTTCGACGCCTGGGGTTTCGGTCGAGACCAGACACCCGAAAGAAAACGGGTCTCTTCCCCAAGTGAAATAGCATGCCGCACCCGCCGCATAGTGTCAAGGTAGAAACTCAGGTTATGGACGGTGTTAAGCACCTGCGCCAACATCTCATTAGATGCATAAAGATGGCGCAAATAAGCCCGCGAATAGCGCTGGCACACCCGGCAGCCACAATTCGGATCCAGCGGCGCCGGATCCTGGGCGTAGCGAGCCTGCTTAATCGAAATTCTTCCTTGAGAGGTAAACAGCAACCCGTGCCGTGCCGCCCGCGTTGGCAGCACGCAATCCATCATGTCGATGCCGAGGCTGGCGTATTCGACAATTTCCTCCGGCGTTCCCACTCCCATCAGATATCGGGGCTTGTCTTTTGGAAGATGCTCCAGAGTCGATTCCACAATTTCGCGCGTCAGTTCTCGCGGCTCGCCCACGCTCAACCCGCCAATCGCATATCCGGGGAAGCCAATCTCAATCGTCCTCTCTGCCGACTCGCGCCTTAGGCCCCGATCCATTCCTCCCTGCACGATACCGAAAAGAGCCTGGCAGTACCCAGTACGCAGCTGCCTACACTCAGTGCGCTCGCCGTCGTCGTCTGGGAGGGCACTGGCAGCTGGCAACGGGTTCCACGGCACTTCGTGCTTATGTTCTTCAAAATACTGCTTGCTTCGCTCGGCCCAGCGCAGGGTCATCTCCATCGATGCCCGCACTCGTTCCCGATCCGCGGGATATTCTGTGCACTCATCAAAGGCCATGATGATGTCGGCCCCAAGGCCAATCTGCGCAGCCATGGCGCTCTCTGGGCTGAAAAAGTGCGCGGATCCATCCAGATGCGAGCGGAATGTAACACCCTCTTCAGTAACCTTCCGCAGCTCATTCAGACTAAAAACCTGGAACCCTCCCGAGTCGGTCAAGATGGCTCGCGGCCAAGACATGAACCGATGCAGCCCACCCATTTTCCGCACCGTCTTGACGCCCGGCCGCAGGTAGAGGTGATAGGTATTTCCCAGAATGATCTGCGCTCCGAGATCTTCCAGAATGTCCTGGGAGACGCCCTTCACCGAAGCAACCGTGCCCACCGGCATGAAGACGGGCGTCTCGATGTCGCCATGCGGTGTCCTGAGCCGCCCAAGCCGCGCCGCGCCGCTGGTTTTCTCAATGTGAAACGAAACGGACATTCGTCAAGGATTGTAAACGGAGCGGCGGATCTTACCCCAACCGTCCGCCATACGCAGGACTTATGATTCTCGACGTTCTCTGTAGAGATTAATAGTGGGTCGGAATGTTTCATTCAGCGATCGTCACGATCTCTCCGGTCACCTTCCCGCCCTCGATCCTCAGCTTCCCCACACTCACCGGCAGCTTGAATCTCCGCGGCCCCGCGCTTCCCGGATTGAAATAGAGCACTGCTCCGCGGACTTCTTGCTTCGGCAGATGACTATGCCCGTAGATCACCGCATTGAATCCTGCCGCCTCCGGCTTCAAATCAAGCTGCGCCAGATCATGCAGCACGTAGATCGAAGTTCCGCCCAGTTCAACCACTTCGGTCTCCAGCAACTTGCGCGCCCAGGCGCCTTTATCCACGTTGCCGCGGATCGCTGTGACCGGCGCAATGGAGGCTAACTTGTCAAGAATTTCGGGGTCGCCAACATCACCTGCATGAATGATGTGCTGCGATCCTTCGAGCGCAGCGACCGCCTCAGGACGAAGCAAGCCGTGTGTGTCGGAGATAACGCCAATAAGAATAGAAGTGCTCAATTCCAAGATTCTTGATTCTAGGATTTCCGGTTCTGGCGCAGGATCGAGTTCATCTCGGCATGGGACGGCGCTCCTTCCATCGCCTTATACGTGCCCTCGGAATTCACTTCTGCAGCCAGACGGCGTACGAGCCCAAGCGTCACGCGCATCGGGCCGGAACCCAGGCTGATGCGTTTCACTCCCAGAGCCGCCAACTCAGAAATGGATGGCGAACCCGGGCCGCCGAGAATATTCACCGGGCAAGCCAAATCCACAACCAATCGGCTGATCGTGGCCGCATCCCGCAGGCCGGGGACAAATACGCAATCGGCGCCGGCGTCGCGAAAAGCCCGCAGCCGCCGTATCGTTTCGTCGTAACGCGCAGACGGCTCTCCGACTTGCGCGAGATAGACATCGGTCCTGGCATTCAGCACGAGCGGCACGCGCAGTTGATTGCAGGTTTCCCGGATTGCACGAATGCGTTCCAGTTGCAGCGCCAATTCAAAGAGAGGGTGTTCGTCGTTCCCGGTAGCATCCTCGAAGTTCATTCCAACCGCGCCTGCCTCGATCACTTGACGCGCAGTTCGCGCCGCGTCTTCAGGCCTGCTTCCGTAACCAGCCTCAACGTCAGCCGTGACCGGCACTCTGACCGCCTGAGCGATTTGCGCCACCACATCGAACATGCGCGCCGGCTTAATTTTCTGCCCGTCCGGAAAGCCCTGCGCGAAGGCGATTCCCGCACTGGAGGTTGCAATGGCTGGAAAACCCGCTTCTTCGACAATGCGGGCACTGGCTATGTCCCACACGTTGACTAACACGAGCGGCTGTGCCGCCGAGTGCAGTTGCTTCAGCGCTTCTGCTTTCTGAACCGGGTCATTCGCCGACATGCGCCATTGGATGCGCTCAACTATTTGGGGACTTCATCTTTTTGAGGAACTTCCCGACGCTTACTGCCGCTCGTCCCACGGTTCCGCGGCCAATTTCCTGAAGATCGTCCCGTGCCCTCACCCGCAAGGTATAAAAGCGGCCATCGAACGCTTCCAGTACCGCCTCGGCTTTGATTCGCGCTCCGATTCCGCTGGCGGCCCGATGCTCCACATGAATCGACGTCCCCACCGTGATCTCATCTGCTTCACAGTGCGCCTGCAAGGCGCGGAACGCCGCCGTCTCCATTAACCGGATCATGTCAGGGGTGGAATACACCGGCGGCAGTTCGTGGTGATGCGCGGTCAGCGTGTGTTCGAACTTAACTGTTTCTTCTGCCTCGCCACGCGCTCCAAGTGGAATCTCTCTCGCCATTTGTCCTCCGAAAATGTATGAGCCAACGACTAGAAATCGTTGGCTCAAAATGCTCTTGCCATGAAATTTCGAGTGACCCAAGCCCTGGCTACATGCAGCGGGCCGGTTCTCAATAGAGCGGGGAAGTTATGCCGCGGCTCCTGCGATCCGCCGCGCCTCGATCCCGTCCAGCGCCTTCCACAGCATGCGCGCTGCGTTCTCGGCCGCATCCAACGCGGCGTCGGCAGTCGAAGGATTCATTGCGATGCGTTCTTCCAGCTGCTTCCGCCAGACATTCGAGTGATACGCATCCGCTTCCGAATGCAGCGTGAAATATCCGCAGGTCTTGGGATCGGCGCCGTAGTTCTCGCGCAGCCCCCGCTCTTTTTCCTTGGCGATGCGCGGCACCTGCGATTCGTACGCGTAAAACGCTGCCAGTGCCTCTTCGGGAGTGCCCTCGCCTGCGACCCGGTGGAAATGCCGGATCAGTTGCCGCATCTCCGGCAGCGGTGTATGCCATTCCAGATTGCGGCTCGAGCCCATGCCCTCAACAAAGTCGAGCCATAGTTCCGAGTGGGGAACCGACTCGCGGCCGCTTCGCTCCTCGACGCCCTTTTCGTCGCACATGTTGGCCAGCACGGCACGGCGTAGTTCGCCATTTTCCAGGCGCAACGCCAATTCCGCCAGATAAGAAGGAAATGCGTCGACGTGATGATAGTAGTGCTGCGCGTAGTCGCGCAGCTCTTCCCGGGTCAATTCACCTGCCGACCATGCCCGGTAAAACGGGTGGCAGAGCAGATCGTATTTCGCGATGCGAGATTCCAGTTGTTGGAGGAATTCAGCAGTGTTCATACGACCCCCTGGTGGCAAGCGGAATTGAAATGACAGGCTAATATACGTTCCCGCCAGTCGGGCGGCAAGTGAGGCCCGTCACCAATCCGACTTAAGTTGCTAGAATGAAAGCAGAAAAAGAGCATGCTGGGGATCCCGCTCTTGCCCTCGCGTAGATTATTTACAGAAAAACACTCATGCAGTTTACGGAACAATTCGAAGTTGTTGTTGTCGGCGCCGGCCATGCGGGATGCGAGGCCGCCATGGCATCGGCGCGCATGGGCCTGAAGACCGCCCTCTACACGCTCAACGTCGATCTCATCGCGCAGATGTCGTGCAATCCAGCGGTGGGCGGCATCGCCAAAGGCCACCTCGTCCGTGAAGTCGACGCGCTGGGCGGCATCATGGGCGAAGTTACCGACGCGGTTGGAATTCAATTTCGTCTGCTGAATACCTCTCGCGGCCCCGCCGTCTGGTCGCCGCGCGCACAATGCGATAAGCAGGCCTACCGCCTGAAGATGCGAGAAGTGCTCGAGTCCCAGCCGAATCTGAAAATCAAACAGGCCGAGGTGGCGGATCTCATAGTTACGAGGTGTGAGTCCCGAGTCCCGGGAGAAAACAATTCGCACCAGGAAGAGCGACACCGCGTTCTCGGCATCCGGCTTCGTGATGGTCGCACCGTCGGTGCGCAAGCCGTAATCATCACCACCGGAACGTTCCTCAATGGCCTGATCCATTGCGGCGAACAGCAATATCCCGCGGGCCGTTCCGGTGAACCTCCTGCTGTTCTGCTCGGTGAAGCTCTGAAGAAACTTGGCCTCCGCGGATGCCGCCTCAAGACCGGCACTCCGCCGCGCCTTGATGGACGGACGATCGATTGGTCGAAATTTCCCGTGCAGCCGGGCGATGACGATCCCACTCCGTTTAGCTTCCGCACGAAGCGCGTCGCTCATCATGACTCGCAGGTTCCCTGTTACATCGCCTGGACCACTGCCGAAACTCATCGCATCATCCGTGAAAACGTACACCGCTCGCCCATGTACAGCGGCCAGATCCAATCGATCGGCCCCCGCTACTGCCCATCGATCGAAGACAAGATCGTCAAGTTCCCCGACAAGGAAACGCACCAGCTTTTTCTCGAGCCGGAAGGCCTGAATACGCACGAAATCTACGTAAACGGCATGAGCACCTCGCTGCCCGTCGAAGTGCAGCTCGCAATCTTGAAATCGATTCCCGGGCTCGACACCGCGGATATGATGCGTCCCGGCTACGCGATTGAATACGATTCCATCGATCCAACGGAACTGGAGCGCACGCTCGAAACTCGCAAGATCGGCAGATTGTTCCTTGCCGGACAAATTAATGGGACATCGGGTTACGAAGAAGCCGCGTGCCAGGGATTGATGGCCGGTATCAACGCTGCGTTGCAAGTTAAAGGCGAACAGCCGCTGATTCTCGATCGAACGGAGGCCTACACCGCGATTCTGATCGACGATTTGATTTCGAAGGGAACGAACGAACCGTATCGGATGTTCACTTCGCGGGCCGAGTTTCGTTTGCATCTGCGCATCGACAATGCTGACCGCCGCTTGACGACTCACGGCCGCCGCGTGGGATTGATCTCCGACGAAGCGTGGAAGGACTTTCAGTCGAAGCAACAGCGATTGGCAGCAATGAAGAAGCTGCTCGAGGCTACTCGTCTCACGGCTGAAATGTTGGCAGTGCTCGCGTCTGAAAAGGAGATTGAAAAAGAAAATTGTCATTCCAAGCGGAGTGAGGCGCAGCTGAACGCAGTCGAGGTACCTTGTGTTTGGTCTCGCGCCGCGATCGAATCGTCGGTCCTAGGCCAAACTCTGGCGCAACTTCTCAAGCGTCCCGAGATCACCGTGGAGCGGCTCGTGCCGATCCTGCGCGACTTAGACCCAGCTTTTTTTGAAAGCAGTGAAATCCATGAAAATCCGCGTGAATCCGTGGCGAGGATTTCTTCCCAGGCGCGCAACGAACTGAAGTCCGTTGAAACCGAAATCAAGTACGAGGGTTACCTCTTGCAGCAGGCTCGTGCCATGGATCGCCTGAAGAAGGCCGAGCAGCACGCCATTCCCGAATGGTTCGACTACCGCTCGGTGAGCGGCCTCTCGCGCGAAATGCAAGAAAAACTCACCAAAGTTCGCCCACGGACCATTGGCCAAGCCTCGCGGATTCCCGGCGTCACACCTGCGGCTGTTTCATTGGTGAATGTCTATATCGAGATTCAAGCACGCCGGCGTGAACAAACCGCAGCGCTTTAAGAGCTGCAGGACAGTCGTGTCGTCCGTGCTCGCGGCGGGTCCCCGTCGCCATCTACTGCGCGTCCGCCTTCGTCCTTAACTGCTCTGCCACCTTCAACTCGCTTTCCGCTTCCTCTTTCTTTCCCATGTCGCGATACGCCAAACCGAGCAACTGATGCGTGGTCGGATTATTCGGGTCCATGGTGGCGGCTCTCTGCAAAGCCCGCACCGCCAATTCGTACTCACCTTTCTTCTCCAACACCTTGCCCAGCAGAATGTATGGCCCCGTCGACGTCGCGTCGAGCCAGATCGAGCGCTGCAGCAAGCGCTCTGCATCGTCATACTTCTGCACCCGCGAATAGGCGTCTGCCAGCTTGTAATACGTCGGCGCGTGTGCCGGATTGATTGCCAATTCCTTCTGCAACTCTGCAATCGCTTCCGGTATGCGTGACTTATAGAGATACAGTTCTCCTAACAGAAAATGCGCCAGTGGCAGTTTGGGATCAAGCACGGCCGCTTTCTGTGCATACTCTTCAGCAATCGGATCGTACTCTTGCCGGAACAGCATGCGAGCCGTGAACAAATAAGCCGCGGCCGAATCTCCCGGCACATCGAACATTTTGCCGAACGCCCTCCGTGCCTGGTCGTAATTACGAATTTGTATGTAGCAGATTCCCAGAATGTAGGCTGCGTCGACGTTGGCTCGTGGGAACCACCCCTGTACTTTTTCAAGCAGCGGAATGGCATCCGCGGGGTGCCCGCCGAGATAGTAAGAAAGCCCCAGCAACTGCGTCGCTTCGCCGTTCCCAGAATCTTCGGTGGTTGCCCTCTTCAGATATTCGATCGCCTTGGGAAAATCGCTCTTCTTGTAAAAAGCTGTGCCGAGTTCGAGTGCGAGCCCTTTCGTCGCGGGATCGCGCGACTCTATCGTCTGCAATTCAGCAATCGCCTCGTCGGTCTTGCCTTGGGCTATCAGGTTCCGCGCATGGGCAAACTCTGAAGAAACACCCGCTGACGGCGAGGTCGGCGCCGTTGGTACTCCACCTTGCTGTGCGGACAGCAACACTGCACACGAATAAAGAGTCACCCCACAGCAAATCCGGACAAATCTTGACGGAAATTTCATCGCAGTTGCCCGGCTAACGCTCTTTTTCGGAAGCTGAGCATGCACAGAGACCCATTCATTGCGCATTCATCTGCTTCCGCAGTTCTTCCAGATTATCCCGCGCCAGAGACTGATTTGGATCGATCTGCAATGCTCGTTCAAAATGCTGCTTGGCCTCTGCGAATCGTCCCAATTCCGCCAACGCAGCCCCCAGATTTGCTTCCGCATTCGCGTCTTTCGGCTGCAATTGCACCGCACTCTGGAATTGTTCCGCCGCCCCGGCAAAATCGTTCTGCTGCTCCATCGCAAAGCCGAGGTTGTAGTGCGCGTCGAAGTAGTCCGGCCGTGCCTTCAGTGCCTCCTGCAAATATCCCTCACCCTCGTCCGGATGCCCCTCCGCCACCAACGCCGCTCCCAGCGCGTTATTTGCCGCCGCATCCTCGGGATGCAACCGCACGGCCGCCTGGTATTCTTCGACTGCGCCCTCCAGTTGATTTTTCGCCTGCAGCATCGCCGCAAGATTGTAATGCGCCTCAAAATCTGCGGGATTTTTTTCGATATTGTGTCGAGCCAACGCTTCTTGCAGCACCATTCGCGGATCGCCCTCCGCGCGATTGAAATTCACCGGCAGCACCTGCAGCCACAAGTGGCACATCTCATCGCTGGACCGGTTTCCGCTCGTCACCCGAATGGGAGGATGATTCGGATTCATGGGATTATCGGGGGAATTGTCGTACGTATATCGCAAGCTCACGGTCGTTCCCGCGGGCAGCAGCATCGGATCGGCGTATCGATACACAGCCTGCCAATTCAGATTCCACTGCGGAATATGAATCAGCGTCTTCTTCGTGCCGTCAGGCAGCGTGGCAAACGCGAGAATGTCCTTGCCGAGATAGTGTGCATGCGGATAGAGCGCCATCAGTTCCACATCCACGGGCAGCGTGAAATCGTCGCTGACGAGAAAGTCTTTGTCCCCAGCGGGAATGTCGAGTTTGACATCGTTTTCCAGTTGTAACAGCATCGGCTGCTTCGTCGCGGAATGTGAAGTGAAATATAAGCCGATGCTCGGCTGAATCACTTCAGGCTTCCCCGAAGGTTGCATGTGCGTGTTCAGAATCAGATCCGTGCCTTTGTCCAGGCGCAGCGCCATATCGTCCGGCTCCACGTACGGGACGGTTCCCGGCTTCCAGAAAAGCAGATGACTATCGGGATCGAAGACCTGCGACTCGATACGAATCTCCATGCCGCCAAATCCCGCGCCCGGCTCCGTCTCTCGCTTGCGGGCCTCGCCCGTGCGATCGACCAGAATGTTGGCGTGATGCACGTAGCGCTTGTCACCCGGGCGAATCTCGATTGCTTTCACCCAGCGCGTCTCGCCAATGGGAACGTGGAAGATGAAGTTCCAGTACGTATCCGTGCCCTCTGGCGGAAGGATCAGGGGCTTCGGCGCTTTTAAAATCATGTCCGGCTGACCCAGTTGCCATCCCTCTACAAATTTCGGCGGGCGCGGCAGATCGGCAGGGTTGCCTTCCACTTCGCCCTGCGCCACCCATTTCTGAATCGTCTCGATCTGCTGATCCGTCAGCCGCAGCTCATCGGCGAACTTTGCCTCCTGCGGCGCGGGCAGCCACGGCGGCATCACGCGTGACTGTGTAATCTCAACAATCTGCCGCCCATGTTTTTTCACGTCGGAATATGTCAGCAGAGAAAACGGCGCAGCTTCGCCCGGCCGATGGCACATCGAGCAATATCGATAAACAATCGGGGCGATGTCGCGGTCATACGTGAGCTGTGAATCCGCTGGGCGGTTCGCCGACGCAGCTTGGGACTTGCTTGGGGAACCGGCTTGCAATGTAGCTGACAGCACTTGCACTAGAGGATTCGCGGCCAGCCTCGCCGCCAATGCGCCTGCGAGAATGCAGGCCACACAACCCATCATCAGCCGGAAAATGTGGGCGCTCAATCCAGATCGGAAATGTAGCATCCCACACCCCTGACTTCGTTTTTCTCGACAGGTTTGCCGTCGATCCCGGCGCGGATCGCATCTTCCAGTTCGTGCGTTGTTGCCGCCGGCCGTGCGCGCGTGAAGCTCACGTACCAATCGTCGATGCGGCCATCGTAGATCAGATGCCGATCTTGTCCGAACACCGCGACTTCGGGAGTGATCTGGACGCGCCCCAGCTTCACCAGCGTGTGAGCAGGATCGCGGAGCGCCGGCATCTGATACCCGAAGTCGGCAACGTTCTTGCGGATCGCCTCCACCGAATCTGTTTTATCCGGATAAACCAGCCAGAACTTCGCGTGATCCGCGTACTCCCGGCTGAGGCGTTGGATCACGGGAGCGTAACGCCCGGAAACCGGGCAGTCGCGCCGCAAGAATACGAGCACGACGACTTTGCCGGAAGACATTGCCAGGGGATCGAGGGCGTGACCATTCAAATCGATGGCGCTCTGCTGCGTCCAACTCCAGGCATGCAGAGTTAAGACAGTCGACAGCACACAGAGGATCCTTGAGAACCGGCACGGCATAAGGTTGGTACTGCTATCGGGAGATTCTATGTGCGGCGCCCTGAAGTGTCCATCCCGTTGTAAGTTTCCGTTCAGAAATACGGAAATAGAAACCGTTCCCTCGGCTCGGGACTCGCTACAATGTTGACGCATGATTGCTCACCTACGCGGAAAGCTGCTGTCGAAGCATCCCAACCAAGCCATCGTCGAAACGGCCGGAGTCGGCTACGACGTGACCATCAGCGTACCCACGTTCTCCGATCTACCCGGCGTTGGCTCAGAAGTGGCGCTGCACATTCACACTCACGTCCGCGAAGACGCGCTCGCGCTTTACGGATTCCTGCGTTCCTCGGAAAAACTGTTGTTCGAGAAATTGATCACCGTGAGCGGCATCGGTCCCAAATTGGCCATCACCATCCTCAGTGGCATGGCCGCCGACGAAATGGTCGGAGCGATCCGCGGCAACGACGTGGCTCGCCTTACCCGCATTCCGGGCATCGGCAAGAAGACTGCCGAACGCATGGTGCTCGAACTGCGTGACAAGTTACCCGAAGCCGGACCTGCGGCGGCACCGGCCCTCTCAACCGTGAGCGCGGTCGAAGAAGATGTGCTTTCGGCGCTGGTCAATCTTGGCTACCAACGCGCCGCAGCGGAGAAGGCATTGGCGGTCTCGACCAGGAATGGCAAGAGTGGATCATTCGATGCGTTGTTCCGGGAGGCGCTTGCCCGCCTCTCAAAATAAAAGAGCCCGCCGCTTTTCCGATGGACACGAGGGGGAACTTGCGTTCTAATGCTCGGCCATGCAAACGCTCGGCCTGTCCGATTCAACAACGAGGAGCGAAAGTCGACTTAAGAGTCTCTTTTGGCCCTCTATCCAGAGCGGCGCAGACGTGGATTATATCGCTGTGCAGGGATTCTGGGTGTGTACGATCGTGGGCGCGATGTCGCTCGTTTTTCTGACGCTCACGGGTCAACCAATCACAGGATTCGTTATCTTCCTGCTGTTTCATTTGGGCGGCGTGGGCGTGCGCGAGCACAATCCTTTCGCCGCGGCGATCATGCTCGTCTATTACGTGGTGGACTTTGTGGCTTCGATTGTTTTCGTGTTCGCGAATTCGCCTGGAATTGGAGTCATCAAGATCATCATCATAGCGTTGTTGCTATCCAATCTTCGCGCTACCTGGATCGCTTCCGGGTGGAGGGCAGACTCCGAAGAAGCCTCGTTACCACCACGCATGGGCGAGACACTCGCGGATAAGTTCTCTGACAAATGGCCTGCCTTCATCTGGCCGAAGATAAAGTGGCTCTACTACGTTTTCTCGTTCGGATGCCTGGTGCTGATTGTCACCGGGCTCGTCGTTAGGGCTCTTCGTGGTCCTCATGTGTAACCACGGTTTACATCCGCGTTATTTCCCAATGCAGAATGTGCTGAAGATCAGATTCAGAATGTCGTCGGTCGTGGTCGCGCCGGTAATCGCGTCCAGAGGACGCAGCGTGTTGTAAAGATCGATCATCAGCATCTCGTGTGGAATTTTTTGTTCAACCGCCCTGCCAGCGGCACCCAGCGCGCCCAGCGACTCCCCGATCAAGCCTTCCTGCCGAACATTGGTCAGAAATCCGGACTCGATCTGAGCTCGCCCTTCCCCACCCACGTGACGCAAGATTTCTGCACGCAACTCCGCAACGCCCTCGCCCGTCAACGCAGAGGTAGAAACGGAGGAGCGTTTGGCAATTTCAGGGATGCCCCACGTCTCGGCGCTTTTGCCAGACGTGGGAACCACTGCTACCAGGTCACATTTATTTTTCACCACAATCAACGCCCGGTTCTCAGCACTACGAATCAGCGCCGCATCTCCCTCGTTCGCGGGTTGCGATGCATCCACCACTACCAGCACCAGATCGGCATCTGCTAATGCTTCTCTTGTCTTCCCAATTCCGATCGACTCGGCTTCTTCCATCGCCTCACGAATCCCGGCCGTATCGACAAGCTTTACTGGGATCCCACCAATCGCCACCGTCTCGCTGACCAGATCGCGCGTGGTTCCTGGAGTCGCTGTTACAATCGCCCGTTCGCGCTCCACTAGCCGATTGAACAAGCTCGACTTGCCCACATTCGGACGCCCCACAATCGCCAGCGTCAGTCCTTCATGCACAATCTTCCCGTAAGCGAAACTCGCAGCGAGTTCTGCGAGCGGCGCGCGGATTGCCGTGATTCGTTCAAGAATCTGCGTATCTGGCATGATCGAAACATCGTCTTCGGCAAAATCGATTCCCGCCTCCAGCGCCGCAATCAGCTCGATCAGCTTCTGCTTAATTGGCTGCAGCCGCCGCGAAAGCGCACCCTCCAACTGCTGCGCCGCCACCTTCGCTTGGTACAACGTCTGCGATTCGATCAGATCGCGCACTGCCTCGGCTTGCGTCAGATCGATGCGTCCATTCAGGAATGCGCGCATGGTGAACTCGCCCGGCTCGGCCAGACGCGCCCCCGCGGCGACGCACATTTCGACAATATGTCGCAGTACGATTGGCGACCCATGCGCGGAAATTTCGAGCACATCGTCAGTAGTGTAGGAATGCGGCTTGGCAAAGTAAGTGACAACGACTTCGTCGATGCGCTCGCAATGAAGCGAATCGAGAGGGTGCCC
>Ga0335072_10008654_pt1 | contig 14738 bp, 15 predicted proteins | sample Lox_Sample_21_FD_206725 | JGI IMG/M metagenome (GOLD analysis project Ga0335072, IMG submission 206725) | Soil microbial communities from Loxahatchee National Wildlife Refuge, Florida, United States - Lox_Sample_2.1 | ecosystem: Environmental > Terrestrial > Soil > Wetlands | place: USA... | reverse complement strand
CTACCCGAGGGCAACTGGATCACCCGCGCCCCGACCTTGGAGCGCAAGGCCATTCTCATCGCGAAGGTGCAGGACGAGGGTGGCCACGGCGCCTACCTCTACGGGGCGGCGGAGACGCTCGGCGCGGCGCGCGAGGAGCTGATCGAGCAGCTGCTCTCGGGCGCCGCAAAGTACTCGAGCATCTTCAACTATCCGACTCCGACCTGGGCCGACGTGGGCGCGATCGGCTGGCTGGTCGATGGCGCCGCGATCATGAACCAGATCCCGCTCTGCCGCTGCTCGTACGGACCGTACGCCCGGGCGATGGTGCGGATCTGCCGCGAGGAGAGCTTCCACCAGCGGCAGGGGTTCGACATCATGCTCAAGCTCGCGCGCGGCTCCGGGGCGCAGCGTCGCATGGCTCAGGGCGCGCTCGACCGCTGGTGGTGGCCGTCGCTCATGATGTTCGGGCCGAGCGATGCGGACTCGACGCACACCGGCGAATCGGTGCGCTGGAAGATCAAGCGCTTCACGAACGACGAGCTGCGGCAGAAGTTCGTCGACCTCACCGTCCCGCAGTCGGAGTATCTGGGCCTCGAGGTTCCCGACCCCGAGCTCGCCTGGGACGAGGCGAGCGGTCATTACCGCTTCGGATCGATCGACTGGAGGGAGTTCCACGAGGTGCTGCGTGGGAACGGACCCTGCAATCGCGAGCGCTTGGCGGCGCGCCGCGCGGCGCACGATGAGGGCCGCTGGGTGCGCGAAGCGGCGGCGGCCCACGCTGCCAAGGCGCGCGCATGAGCGATGTACGCTGGCCCCTCTGGGAAGTGTTCGTGCGCTCGCGCTCCGGGCTCGAGCACCGGCACGTCGGGAGCCTGCACGCAACCGATGCCCGCATGGCCGTCGAGCACGCGCGCGACCTCTACACGCGCCGCGAGGAGGGTGTGAGCCTGTGGGTCGTGCGCTCGAGCGAGATCACCGCATCCGACCCGGCCGAGGCGGACGCCTTATTCGCTCCGGCACGCGACAAGGTGTACCGGCATCCGAGCTTCTACGACATTCCGCCCGAAGTGAAGACACTGTGAGCGCGCGCGCCGAGTTCTTGCTGCGCCTCGCCGACACGAGCCTCATCCTCGCGCAGCAGCTCGGCGCCTGGGTGGGGCACGCACCGGCGATCGAGGAGGATCTCGGTCTCGCCAACGTCGCACTCGACCTTCTCGGCCAGGCGCGCCTGCTGCTCACCTACGCGGGCGAGCTCGAGGGACGTGGGCGCACCGAGGACGCGCTCGCGTTTCTGCGCGATCCCGAGGAGTACCGCAATCTCGCACTCGCGGAGCGGCCAAACGGGGATTTCGCGCAGACGATAGTCCGGCAATTCCTGCTCGATGCCTATCAGCACGAGCTGTTCGGTGCGCTCACGTCCTCTTCCGATGCGCGGCTCGCCGCGATCGCGGCGAACGCCGCTCGAGAGACGCGCTATCACGTGCGCTATAGCGGAGGCTGGGTGGTGCGGCTCGGCGACGGCACCGAGGACAGTCACGCCCGCGTCGCACGCGCGCTCAGCGCGTTGTGGCCGTACACCGCGGAGCTCTTCGACCCCGATCCGCTCGATGAGTCGATGGCACGCGAGGGCGTCGCGCCGCCCCTCGCCGACCTCGAGCCCGGATGGCGCGCGGCCGTCGGCACCGTGCTGAGCGAAGCGCAGCTCGAGCTCCCGCCCACGGCGGCGTATCGCTGGTACGGCAAGCGCGGGGAGCACGGCGAGACGCTCGGTCACCTGCTCGCCGAGATGCAGTATTTGCAGCGGGCCTACCCCGGGGCGACGTGGTGAGCGCAACGCTCACTGGTGCGGCCGAGGCGCTCGCGCGGGCGCGGGCAACGCTCGAGACCGTTCTCGACCCGGAAATTCCCGCTCTCAACGTCTACGAGCTCGGCCTCATCCGCTTCGTCGACGCGAGCGACCACCGTGCGCGCGTGGGCGTTACACCGACCTACACGGGATGTCCGGCGAGCGCCTTCATCCGCCGTGCAATCGAGGAGGCGCTGCGCGCGGACGGCTTCCAGGAAGTCGAAGTGATCGAGGTCTTGACCCCACCCTGGAGCAGCGCGGATCTCACGCCGACGGGGCGGCGCAAGCTCGAAGCCTACGGCATCGCACCGCCTGCGGGTCGGCGCGCGAATCGTGATCCCCGCGGCAGCCCGCGCCGCTGCCCGCGCTGCCACGGAGCGGATCTCGAATGCGTGAGCGAGTTCGGCTCGACGCCGTGCAAGGCGCTCTACCGCTGCCGCGCGTGCGGCGAGCCGTTCGACTACTTCAAGTGCCTGTAGCGCGCGGCACCCCCCCAAGCGGCCCGCCTCCATGCCCGAATTCCACCGCCTCACCGTGCTCGACCATGTGCGCGAGGCCGAGGACGCCGTCCGGCTGCGGCTCGCGCTGCCGAGCTCCGCCCGCGCCGCATTCCGCGGCCTGCCGGGTCAGCACGTGACGATCCGCGCCACGGTGGACGGTCGGGCGCTGCGCCGCACGTACTCGCTCGTGAGCGAGCCCGGGAGCGAGCATCTCGAGATCGCATTCCGCGTGCACCCCCAGGGCCGCGTCTCGCGGCTGCTCGCCCGCGAAGCGCAGCCGGGGGCCACGCTCGAGGTGCTACCGCCGAGCGGGCGGTTCTGCATCGCACCTCCGGCTGCGGACGTTCCTGCCGACTACCTGGCACTTGCCGCGGGCTCGGGCGTCACGCCGGTGTTCGCGCTGGTGCGCGATCTGCTCGGGCGCTCCCCCCGGACGCGCTGCACGGTGTGCATCGGCAACCGCTGCCTCGCGCGCGCGATGCTCGTAGAGGACTGGCTCGCGCTCAAGGACCGCTACCTCGAGCGCCTCGCGCTTCAGTTCGTGATGAGCCGCGAGCCGCAGGAGATCACCTGGCTCAATGGACGCCTCGATCGGCCTTGGCTCGAGCGGCTTGCGCCCGAGCTCTGCGATCCAACACAGCTCGAGGCCGCGCTCCTCTGCGGCCCGGGAGGCATGATCGCCGAGCTCACGGGCGCGCTCGAGTCCCTCGGGGTACCGCCCGAGCGCATCCACGGCGAGCACTTTGCGCTCGAGCGCCGCGCGCCGGGCGCTGCGGCCGCCGCGGCGGCTGGGATGTCGCAACCGGCCGCCACGACCGGGATGACCGAAGTGACGGTGGTCGTCGATGGGCGCCGCCGCGGCTTCTCGATGCCGCGCGGCGGCGAGGTGGTGCTCGCTGCGGCCGAGGCGGCCGGGCTCGAGCTGCCGTACTCCTGCCGCAGCGGAATCTGCTCGACCTGTCGTGTAAAGGTGCTCGAAGGCGAGGTCGAAATGGGAGAGCAATACGCCCTGGAGCCCTGGGAGCTCGCCGCGGGCTTCACGCTCGCATGCCAGGCGCGGCCGCGCAGCGAGCGGCTGACGCTCACCTATGACGAGCGCTGATCGCGGCGCTCGCGAGAATTCGGGGCGCCTGAGAACGGGAGCTGACTCATGAGCTATCAGACCATCCGCTTCGAGGTGCACGAGACGATCGCCCGCCTCACGCTCGATCGGCCGGAGCGGCTGAACAGCTTCACCGCGCAGATGCACGCCGAGGTGCGCGCCGCGCTCGCCGAAGTCACGGCACGCGGCGCGCGCGTACTCATCTTGACCGGCGCGGGGCGCGCGTTCTGCTCGGGCCAGGATCTCGCGGAGCGCGCCCCGATCGAAGGAGCACCCCGCATCGATCTCGGAACGACGGTCGAGCAGCTCTACAATCCCTTGGTGCTCGCTCTCAGAGAGCTCCCGCTGCCGGTGATCGCCGCGGTGAATGGGGTTGCGGCCGGGGCGGGTGCGAACATCGCGCTCGCCTGCGACCTCGTGATCGCGGCGCGCTCCGCCGTGTTCGTGCAGGCCTTCTGCCGCATCGGTCTGGTGCCGGACTGCGGCGGGACGTGGATCCTGCCGCGGCTTCTCGGCCCGGCGCGTGCACTCGGACTGGCACTCCTCGGGGAGCGCTTGAGCGCGGAGCAGGCCGCCGAATGGGGCCTCATCTGGCGCTGCGTCGACGATGGCGAGCTCGCATCGACGGTCGATGCGCTCGCGCGCGGGCTCGCCGCCGGGCCGGCGCGGGCGCTCGCGCTCACCAAGCGCCTCCTGTATGAAAGCTCAAGCCGACCGCTCGCGGAGCAGCTCGCGGCCGAGCGCGACGCGCAGCGCGAGCTCGGTACGACGAGCGACTTCATCGAAGGTGTCACGGCGTTCGTCGAGAAACGCGCGCCGCGGTTCAGCGGTCGCTAGCGGGGGAGCGCTCATGAAGCTCGAGAGTTACGTGCTCGGTGGCTGGCACGCCGCGGCAGCCGACGGCGCCGCGCTGCGCGACGCCGCGACGGGCGAGGTCATCGCGTATGCGGGCGCCGCGAGTGTCGAGCCGCGCGCGGTGCTCGAGTTCGCGCGGGGCGTGGGCGGACCCGCGCTCAGGGAGTTGACCTTCCGCGAGCGCGCACAGCTCCTGAAGGATCTGGGCAGGCATCTGCTCGAGCGCAAGGAGGAGCTCTACGAGCTCTCCTATTGCACCGGAGCCACGCGTGCGGACTCGTGGAGCGACATCGAAGGCGGAATCACGACCATGCTGTCGCTCGCGAGCCGCGCGCTCAAGGAGATGCCGGACGGGAAGGTGTTCGTCGAGGGCGAGGTGGAGAGGCTCTCGCGCGCGGGGAGCTTTCTCGGCCAGCACATCTGTGTCCCGCTCGAGGGCGCCGCGGTCCTCATCAATGCGTTCAACTTTCCCGTGTGGGGCATGCTCGAGAAGCTCGCCCCCGCTTTCATCGCGGGCATGCCGGCGATCGTCAAGCCCGCCACCACGACCTGCTACCTCGCCGAGCGGCTCGTGCGGCGCATCGTCGAGTCTGCGCTCCTTCCGCAGGGTGCGCTGCAGCTCATCTGCGGAGACGTGGGGGATCTGCTCGAGCACCTCGGCTGCGAGGACGTGGTGGCCTTCACCGGCTCGGTCGTGACCGCGCAACAGCTCAAGCGGCTTCCCGCGTTCGCGCAGCGGGCCGCGCGCTTCATCGCCGAGACGGACTCCCTCAACGCCTCGATCCTCGGCCCGGACGCGCATCCCGGCACGGCGGAGTTCGATCTCTACATCGAGGAGGTCGGCCGCGAGATGACGGCCAAGGCCGGACAGAAGTGCACGGCAATCCGCCGTGCGATCGTGCCGCAGGCGCTCGCGCAGGAAGCGACGGCCGCGCTCGCCCGTCGGCTCGCCTCCGTGCAGGTGGGCGATCCCAGGGCCGCGGGCGTGACGATGGGGCCGCTCGCGAGTCTCGCGCAGCGCCGCGAGGTGCTCGCCCGGGTCGCGGCGCTCGCGAGCGAAGCTTCGCTCGCTTGCGGCTCGCCCGAGGAGTGCCGCCCGCTCGGAGCCGACCGCGAGCGGGGTGCCTTCGTTCCTCCGCTGCTCTTGCGTTGTCGCGACTCGGACCGCGCGCGTGCCGTGCACGAGATCGAGGCATTCGGCCCGGTCGCGACGCTCATCGGCTACGCGGGGGTGCCTCAGGCGATCGAGCTCGCACGGCGCGGCGGCGGGAGCCTCGCCGCCTCCGTGTTCACAGCCGATGAGGCGGTCGCGACGCAACTCGTGCTCGGGCTCGCTCCGTATCACGGACGCGTGCTCATCGCGAACCGTCAGTGTGCGAAGGAGTCCACCGGACACGGTGCGCCGCTCGCGCCGCTCGTCCACGGCGGGCCGGGCCGCGCGGGCGGCGGCGAGGAGCTCGGTGGGCTGCGCTCGGTGCTGCATTACATGCAGCGCACGGCGCTGCAAGGCTCCCCCGATGCCCTCGCCGCGATCAGCGGGCGGTGGGTCCGCGGCGCCAGGCTGCGCGATCCCGGCGTACACCCCTTCCGTAAGCCATTCCACGCCCTTGCGATCGGGGATACGCTCGTCTCGGGCGAGCGTGCGGTGACGGTCGAGGACATCGAGCAGTTCGCGGCGCTCACGGGGGACCGGTTCTACGCTCACATGGACGAGCGCGAGGCGGCGCGCAATCCGTTCTTCGGCGGCCGGGTCGCGCACGGGTACTTCCTGATCGCCGCGGCTGCGGGCCTGTTCGTGGATCCCGCCTACGGGCCGGTGCTCGGCAACTACGGGCTCGAGCATCTGCGCTTCGTGAAGCCGGTCAAGCCCGGGGACCGCATCCGGGTGCGGGTCACCTGCAAGGCGAAGTCCGCGCGGGCCGGAAAGGGCTGGGGCGAGGTCACCTGGGCCGCGGAAATCACCAACCAGAGCGATGAGACGGTGGCCTCCTACGACGTCCTGACCATGGTGAGCGAGGAGGCGCTGCCGGAGGGCACCGTGCGCAGCGCGCGAGCCGGGTGATCCGGGCCTGAGCCGCCTTTTTCCGGCCGGCGCACCGGGCGGGCCCAGAGCAGTGTGCACCGATTCCGCGACATGGGATCTGCAGTCGCGGTACGCTCGCGCCTCATTGCGACTCGCGGGGGGAGGCTCACTGATGTCGGACCACGGCTCGGGTCAGATTGTCGCGTGCGCGACGGAGGCGCCGCAGGCGCTCGATCTACGCCGAATCGGTGCCCATCCGGATTACTGGTACCCCCTCGCCTGGTCGGAGGAGCTGCGCCCAGGGCGAACGCTCGGCCGCCGCTTCGCGGGCGAGCCGATCGCGCTCTATCGCGCGCGCTCCGGCGCGGCCTACGCGCTCGAGGACCGCTGCGCACACCGGCAGGTGCCGCTGCACTTGGGCGTCGTCTGCGGAGAGGAGCTCAAGTGCCACTACCACGGCTGGACCTACGACGGCCATGGCCGGTGCGTCGATGTGCCGTATCTCGGCAAGGAGCGCTTGCCGAATGGGGTTCGCAGCTACCCGGTGCGCGAGATCGACGGCCTCATCTTCGTTTTTCCCGGGGATCCCGCGCTCGCGGAGGCGCGCTTGCCCGGTCCGCTCGGCTCCTCGCAGCGCCGCGACTACAAGACGCGGCGCCTCAATCGCGAGGTGGCCTGCCACTACACGTTCATGCACGAGAATCTCTTCGACATGAACCACCAGTTCATGCATCGCAAGCAGATGGGCTCCATCCGCGCGCGCTGCCTCGGGCGCGAGCACGGGGAGAGCTGGGCGCAGGTCGAGTACACCTTCAGCCGCACCGACGGGAAATCCTCGGTCGGCGAGCGGGTCATCGTCGATCTGGTGCGCACGCGCGCGCAGCACCGCAAGGAATTCTCCGATCACATGCGCATCCGCACGGACTATCCTTTCCAGAGCCTGAAGGTCTGGGTGGGGCGCGACATCCAGGAATCGCAGGATCCGGTGCTCGACGTGTGGTTGTGCTACACGCCGCTCGATGCCGAGCAGCGCACCAACCGGACCTTCGGATACCTGTCGGTGAAGAAGCCGCCGATTCCCGGCCTCATCCACGCGGTGTGGCCGTTCGTCGTGTGGTTCACCGAGAACATCTTCCGCGAAGACAAGGAGATCGTGGAGTACGAGCAGCGTGCGCACGACCTGCAGGGCGGGGACTGGAATAACGAGGTGTTCCCGGCGCTGCGCGATCTGCGCAGCGTGCTCGCCCGCTGCGGCAGGCTCATCGCCGTCTAGCACCCACTGCGGGCGCGTGGCGCGGTGCGCTCGAGGAGTCCCATCGTGAGCACCGCCGGACCCAGCAAAAGGCGCAGGCGCTCCGCCGCGCGGACGGTCTGCGTGTACTGCGCATCGAGCCGCTCGTCCCATCCCGAGTACCGCGAGGCCGCCTACCGCCTGGGCGCCCTGCTCGCGGGCGCGGGCGTCCACATCATCTACGGCGGTGGGGCGGTGGGCTCGATGGGCGCGCTTGCCGACGGGGCGCTGAGCCGCGGTGGGCAGGTGACCGGAATCCTGCCCCGCTTCATGGCGGAGCTCGAGTGGGGCCACAAGGGCATCGCGCGGCTCGAGCTCGTCGAAGACATGCGCACGCGCAAGCACCTCATGCTCACGCGCAGCCAGGCGGCGATCGCGCTGCCCGGGGGCTCCGGCACACTCGAGGAGCTGCTCGAGGCCGTCACACTCAAGCGGCTCGGGCTCTATCTCAATCCGATCGTGCTGGTGAATACGCGGCGATTCTTCGAGCCGCTCGTCGCGTTGCTGCGGCACGCGGTTGCGGAGCGCTTCATGGATGAGCGGCACCTGGCGATGTGGCAGGTGGTCGCAGGGCCCGAGGAGGTGCTGGGCGCGCTCGATGCAGCGCCGGCGTGGTCGGCGGACGCGCGGCGGTTCGCCGCCGTCTAGCCCCGCGCGCGCGCCGGCCACGCTCGGCGCCCGCGATCAGCCGCCGCTGGTCGCGCGCAGCAGCGGGTGCGGAGCACGGTCGGTGGCTCGCTCCAGAGCAAGCGCGAGCAGCGCGCACACGGCGATCCCGGCGAGCATCGGCACCGGCGAGCTGCTCGCGAGCGCACCGACGAGCAGCATTACCGCCGAGCCGGTCGCAAACTGCACCGTGCCCATGAATGCCGAGGCGGTGCCGGCGATGCTGCCGTGCTCCTCGAGCGCGAGCACGGTCGCGGTCGGCAGCAGCATTCCGAGGCAGCCGAAGCCGGCGAACAGCATTGCGACGAGCACGGTGAGGCGATCGACGCCCAGGGCGAAGAGCGCGAGCAGTGCGAGCATCACGAGCGCGAAGCCGGTCGCGGCGCGGCGCACCAGGCGCTTGAGTCCGATGCGCTGGGCGAGCCAGCCATTGAGCTGGGCCGTGGCGAAGAACGATGCGGCATTGAGCGAGAAGAGCAGGCTGTAGAGCCGCGGCGAGAGGTGATAGTGCTCGATCAGCACGAACGGGGAGTTCGCGAGGTAGACGAAGAAGCTCGATAGACCGAACGCCGCGACGAACGTGAGGCCGAGAAAGGCCCGATCGCGCAGCAGCCGCCGGTATGCGCCGAGCGCGCCCGCGAGGCTGCTCGCCGCGCGCGCCGCGCGGGCGCGCGTCTCCGCGAGCAGCGTCGAGATTCCGAGTCCCACGATCGATGCGGCGAGCACCGTCCAGAACACCCCGCGCCAGCCCGCAAACTCGATCACGAAGCTCCCGGTGAGCGGAGCGAGGATCGGCGAGACGCTGAACACCAGCATCAGGAGCGACATGAGCCGCGTGGCATCGAGACCGGTGTGCAGGTCGCGCACCACCGCGCGCGGAATCACCAGGCCCGGGCATGCCCCCACGCCCTGGAGGAAGCGAAACACGATCAGCGTCGTGACGTTCGGCGCGAGCGCGCACCCGAGCGTTGCGGCGGCGAACACGCACAGTCCGACGTAGAGCGGCGCTTTGCGCCCGAAGCGGTCCGAGAGCGGACCGCAGATCGGCTGCCCGAGGCTGAGCGCAATGAAGAATACGCTCAAGCTCATCTGCACCGCGCCGGCACCCGCACCGAGGCTGCGGCCGATCGACGGTAGCGCGGGCAGGTACATGTCGATCGCGAACGGGCCGATCGCGGAGATGAGCCCGAGGATGAGGGCGTTGCGCAGAATTCTCGTCTTCATACTCGCGAGCCGGGCAGGGAAGGCCGCGACGCCGCGCGATGAGCGCGGAGCCCCGGGGTCCTTGAGGGGAGTTGGCCGCGGGATGGCCAGCGGCGTCCGCGAAATGGTCCTACGCGGGCGCCTGCCGCGCAAGTGAAAACTGCTCGCGCGCGAGGCCCCGCGCGCGAGCCGACCGGCTCAATCTACCGGATCAGTCCCCGGGGGCGCCGGTCGCTGCGCCGCGGGTGGCGTTGTGCGCCCCGGTCCTCATACTTTCACCACCGCGCAGTGCTGATGCTTGTGCCGCAGTTCAACGCAGGCCGCGCGCGCCTCCTTCTCCGTCATGGCGGCGGAGAGCACGCGGTTCAGCTTCCCGGAAGCCTCCGGCGCGACCACGGTCACCTCGTGGAGCAGACTCGCGTAGCGGGCGTCGAGGCGCTTCGCTTCGCGCGCGGCGCTCCTCTTGCTGCGGTAGGCGCCGAGCTCCACGCGATACTCCCCGGCGAGCTTGGCGAGCGCGGCGTGGGCCTCGTCGGCCTCCGGCCCGGCGGGATACTGCTTGAGGAAGTCCTGGTAGCCCGCCTCGGTGTTCGCGGCCGCAGCGCTCGTCCACGCTGCAGCGCGCGCGAGGTCCGTGAGCTTGTCGCGCGCGTCCTGCCCGTGCGCGCCGTTCGGCTCATCGTGCAAGTACTGCTGGTAGCTCGCTTGCGTATTGGTGTTCTGCGCCTGCGTCCAGGCCTGGTCGTCGCGCAGCGATCTGATCTTCGCGCGTGCCTCGTCCGCGTGCGTGCCGTTCGGGTACTGCTTCAGGAAGTCCTGATAGGCCGCAATGGTGTTGCTGGCGCTCGCCGTTTGCCAGTCCGAGTCCGCCGAGCTGCATGCGGCGAGGACGATGCTCAGCAGGAACGCCAACGTTGCGAGTCTTTTCATGTCCGATTCCTCATCGCGGCACCCGTCCGTGGAGCGCACCGACCCGGGCGTCCGCTCCCGGGTGCTCACCGTACCGGCGCCGCCCGAGCTGCAGCCGTCACGGGCGGCGCGACATACGCTACAGTATGTCGCGTAATATGGCAATCGAGATGAGCGGAGGTTCCGAGCATGCGCACAAGGGTGAGGTCATCCGCTCCCCGGGCGAGGAGCGCGCGCGTGGCGCCCCCTGCAGGCCGCGCCGCGGGGCGGCCGCGCGATGAGCGCATCGACAGCGAGGTGGTCGCCGCGGTCATCGAGACGCTCGGCGAGCGCGGTTACGGCGCCGTGACCATCGACGGTATCGCGCGCAGCGTGCGGCGTGCCCGCACCAGCCTCTATCGGCGCTGGCCGAGCAAGCGCCACCTGGTGGCCTACGCGGTGGTGAGCGAGATGGGCGAGAACCCCGCCGCCGACACCGGGGAGCTGCGCGGAGACCTCCAAGGGGCGGTCGTGACGCTGCTCAATGCCTTCGCCGGACCCCTCGGGCACGCGCTCGCGGGGCTGGTCGCGGACTTGGCGCAGGATCGGGAGCTCGCGCGCACCATTCGCAGGGACGTGCTCGCGGCGCGGCGCAAGTCGATGCGCGAAGCCTTCGCCCGCGCGCGTGCGCGCGGCGAGGCCTGCGAGCACCTCGACATCGAGCTCGTGATCGACATGCTGACGGCGCCCTTCTACTACCGCGCGCTGTTCGGCCATGCGCCGCTCACGCGGCGCATGGCCGCAAACGTCGTCGACTACGTGCTGCGCGTCGCGGCGCGCGCAGCGAGCGAAAAGCCGCGCGCGCATCGGCTCTTGAGCAGCTGATCGAGCGACCAGGCCCCGGGGCCTGCGACTGCGAGCCAGAAGAAGAGGGCGAGGTATTCGAACTCATCGAAGCCCAACAGCGTCTCGAGCGAGTCGACGTCGCTCCACTTGGCCGCGCGGATCGCGACGATCATGACGATGCCGAGCGCCCCGGCCGAGATCCGCGTGAGCAACCCGGCGAGCAGGAACAGACCCCCGATGAACTCGACACCCGCGACGAGCGGAGTGAGTAGCTGCGGGAACGGGATGCCCCAGCCGATGAAGTTCTGCGTCACCTGCGGGAGAAACTCGAGCTTGCCGAGGCCGCTCCAGAGGAACACCCAACCGACGGTGATGCGCGCGAGAAGCGGCGCGACCGGGGCGAGATGGCGCGCAACCGACTCGGGCCAGTCGATCAGGTAGCGGATGAGGTCTTTCATGAGCGCTCCAGCGGTTTGCAGGGGAACCGAAACGGACCGAGGCCGCGGTCCGGCCGCTCGATCGTCTCGAGGAAGACCGGGTGCGTGCCGCGTTTATTGCCGCGTGTACAGGCGGGCCGCACCCCGGTAACATGCCGGGCCCGCGCCCGCGGATGGCAGGTGCGGGCGCGAGGCCGAGCGGCGCCGGGTGCGCGTTGCCACGGGAACCATTCGGTTTCGCGAAAAGTCCGTATGTCACGGCGCCCTGAGCGCCCCCAACCGAACCCCCGCGGATGCGCCAGCTCCTAACCTACATCGAGCCCTGGGAATTCTCACCGACGGTGTTTCTCGTGTGCGCGGGCGCACTCGTGCTCTACCTGCGCGGGCTGAAGGCGCAGCGCGCGCACGGTGGGCGCGTGGGCTTCTGGCAGCCGCTTTCGTTCTTTATCGGCCTCACGCTCGACTACGCCGTCCTGCAGACTTATTGTGATTACCTCGCCCAGCACATGTTCTGGGTGCACCGTCTGCAGCATCTGATCCTGCACCACTTCGCACCGGTGCTGATCGTGCTCGCGGCGCCCGGGGCGGTCCTCATCGAGGGCGTTCCGCAGCGCTGGCGCACGCGTTGGGCGCGTTTGCTCGAGGAGCACCCGAGCGTGCGCCGCATGCTCGGCGCCGGGGGACGCGTCTTCCGGATCGTGCAGCACCCGCTCGTCGCCCCGCTCCTGTTCGTCGGGCTCATCTTCTACTGGCTCACGCCCACGGTTCACTTTGCCGCAATGCTCGATATCCGCCGCTACCGCCTGATGAACTGGGGCATGGGCGTCGACGGGTTGCTTTTCTGGTGGCTGATGCTCGCACCGCGGCGCGCGCAGGGGCGCGCGGCGATCGGATATCCGATACGGATCCTGATCGTCTGCCTGATGGCGCTGCCGCAGATTCTGCTCGGGGCGTACATCGCGCTGCACTCGACGGTGCTGTTCGACGTGTACGGGATCTGCGGCCGCGCGTGGGCCATCAGCCCGCTCACCGACCAGGAGCTCGGCGGCCTGCTCACCTGGATTCCGGCGGCGATGATGTCGGGTGTGGCGATGCTGGTCGTGCTGCGCCGCCTGCTCCAGGAGGAGGGCGAGCGCACGCCGCCGCGGTCCGCGTTGACCGCGCCGATCGCCGATCCGAGACTGATATGACGAGCGCTCCGCCGGCTTTGCAGCCCCCACCCACGTGCACGCTGCGGCGCCTGCTCGCGCTCACGGCAATCGCGCTCGCGCTCACCGCGTGCAGCCCGGCGCAAGCCCCCTTCGCGCTCGAGAACGTGACGGGCCTGCTGCCGCAGCTGAAGTTCTCCCTCACCGACCAGGACAACCGTCCGGTGAGCGCGCACGACTACCGCGGCAAGGTGGTGCTGCTCTACTTCGGGTACACGCACTGCCCGGATGCGTGTCCGACGACACTGGCGATGCTCGCGCAGTCGCTGCGCAATCTCGGGCCTGCTGCGACGAAGACGCGCGTGCTGTTCGTGAGCGTCGACCCGGCGCGCGATACGCCCGAGGTGCTCAAGCGCTACGTGGGCTTCTTCGGCCCGCAGTTCGTCGGCCTGCGCGGTGCGGGCGATGCGCTCACCGCCCTCACCAAGCGCTACCGCGTGGCATTCCATCTGGAGCCGCCGGATCGCAACGGCTACTACGCCGTCGACCACAGCAGCGCGGTGTTCGTCTTCGATGTGAACGGACGGGCGCGGCTGCTCGGACAAGAGACCGACGGTGCCGCGAAATTCACGCAGGATCTGCGGCGACTCACGGCAGGCTGACGAGCGACCCCCCCAAGCGCGCTCGGGCGCAGGCTGCGCAGGACAGGGTGATTCGAGCATGAGCGAAACGGATACGGGTGAACGGGAGGCTGGCAGCGCAGGGATCGAGCTTGCGATCTCGGGCATGGCGTGCGCCGGCTGCGCGAGCACGCTCACGCGCGTGCTCGCGAGCGTTCCCGGCGTCGCGCGCGCGCAGGTGGAGCTTGCAAGCGGCCGCGCCCGGATCGAGGGCGGTGCGCGTATCGAGGATCTCCTGCGCGCGGTCGAGGCGGCCGGGTACGAGGCGAAGCTCGCCGGTTCCGACGCGGCCTAGCGGGAGAGCGGGTGGGCGCAGCCGAGAGTGATGCGATCAAACCGCCTGCCCCCGCGGGCGAGCCACCGCAGCGGTTCGCGGCGAGCGCTCCCGAGGAGCGGCGCGAGCTTGCAATCAGCGGCATGACCTGCGCGACCTGCGCCGCGCGCGTCGAGAAGGCGCTCGGGCGCGTGCCCGGCGTCACGCGCGCCGCGGTGAATCTCGCGAGCGAGCGGGCGAGCGTCGCGGGCATCCCGGGGGTGATCAAGCCGGCCGATCTGGTGCTCGCGGTGCGGCGCGCCGGTTACGAAGCGGAGCTGCTCACCGGGGATGCGCAGCGCGATCGGCAGATCCTCGCCGCCGAGGCGCAGCGATTGCGCCGCGAGAGCTGGCGCGTCGCTGCGGCGTGCGCGCTCGGCGCACCGCTCCTGCTCCCGATGATCGGAGTCGCGCTTCCGGGCTCCCTCGCACTCGCGCTCGCGACACCGGTGCAGTTTTTCCTCGGCGCGCGCTTCTACGTGGCCGCGGCGCGGGCGCTGCGCGCGCGGACCGGGAACATGGACCTGCTGGTTGCGCTCGGCACTTCCGCCGCGTACGGCTACAGCCTGTACCTGCTGCTCGCGCGGCCACCGGGCACGCACGTCTATTTCGATGCCTCGGCGGTGGTGATCGCGCTCGTCCTCACTGGCAAGTGGCTCGAATCGCGCGCCAAGCGCTCCACCACGGCGGCGCTGCGTGCGCTCACGGCGCTGCGCCCCGAACGGGCGCGCGTCGAGCGCGACGGCGAGGAGGTCGAAGTGCCGATCGCGGGCGTCGCGCTCGGCGATGTGGTCGCAGTGCGACCCGGCGAACGGCTGCCCGTCGACGGGGTCGTGGTGGGCGGTCACAGCCAAGTCGATGAGAGCCTGCTCACGGGCGAGAGCCTGCCGGTTGCCAAGGGCCCGGGCGATCCGGTGATCGGCGGCGCGATCAACGGCAACGGGTGGCTGCGGATCGA
>Ga0335072_10008653_pt1 | contig 14742 bp, 16 predicted proteins | sample Lox_Sample_21_FD_206725 | JGI IMG/M metagenome (GOLD analysis project Ga0335072, IMG submission 206725) | Soil microbial communities from Loxahatchee National Wildlife Refuge, Florida, United States - Lox_Sample_2.1 | ecosystem: Environmental > Terrestrial > Soil > Wetlands | place: USA... | reverse complement strand
AGAGTTAAATCATGCCACAAACTCATCCATTATCCTCCGACGCTGGCAATACCTTTGAGGATTTATCAGGCATCAACTCTTCAGCGTTCTCTAATCCATACAATGCGTTGATTGAATCTTGTGGAAATGACCCTGTAAGTTCAACATCTCCGCTCTTTGCCAACCTTCTTCCCACAAAATGTCAATAGTTTAAGGAAAAGGGCATGAGTCTGAGCCCTCTATACAAAGCTAGGATCCGTTGATCTCAGCTTACATCTCTAGAAACAAATTCAAAACCGGTACTCTACCCACCGCACCGCACGAAATTCCCAACAGAAAGTAAACCTTCTCGCTGCGGATTTCAAAGGGCTTAATCTTGATTCCATCCTCCAGAGGCTTGAAGACCCAAGTATCGAGCCTGGCTTTGTTGATCCGCGGCACAGTCTGGTATTTTGGGTTAGGCCACCACCCCATATTCGGGAACTCGTATCTCAAATACAGCAGAGGCTCAAGAAGCTTGCACCAAGTACGTATATCTCGTTTTTCTCTCGTTCTAATGCAACGTGCCTCATGGTGCCAGCAACATTTCCTAACACCCAATTGGCTATTCCACTCCCCTATGTCAACAACTTTGGCCCCTTAACTTTTCAGCTCTCAACATATTACTCTTGGCATCAACCCTCCCCTCTACGGTTACTAGCCCTTTTCACATCCAAGTCTCACACCAAAATTCACAAAATCCCCTTCAACGCTAACGCACCCTACCCCAGACCTCTGGCTCATGCCCCTCCAAAACCTGCACATGACCGCCCTGGAAATAACCCACTCCGTCACCGCCCCCGAAATCACCTCCCTCCTCACCCTCCTCGACCCCCTCATCCCCGCCATGACCAACCTCCCCCACACCCACCGCCCGCGTCTCATCAAGCCTCTCGTCTCCTACGACAGCTCCGCGCTGGCACTCTCTTTCTTGCCTGCTGCCGGCGAAGGCCTGCCTGTCACCCCAAATCCCCAATCCGACACACCGCCAGCGAGACAGGCTGCCGATGACACATATACCTACCATCATCTCCGCCGCGATCTCTACGCCATGGCGCAGTCGGCGGGTGTGAGGATCGAGTCCCGGTATGTGGTGCCGAGCGCGCATATCACCATCGGCCGCTTCCTGACACAAAATGATCACGATAGCCAAGAGAAGATGGAGGCGTGGGTCCGGGAGATAGAGGCGGTTAATGAATGGCTTGAGGGGGAGTTGTGGCCACGAGCAATGGAAAGGGGAGAAGAGGGCGGGGCGGGGAAGGAGAGAGGGCATTGTGGGCAAAGAGAGTGGATCCCAGAGGGTGGGGAGTGGGTTATTGGGGAGGGGAAAGGGTTGTGTTTAAGGAAGGGGGTGTTGTGGTATGGTGGCGGTGAGACGGTGAGGTTGGGGAAGGGATTTTGAGAGCTTAAGCTCTATGGTACATAGTTTTGAGAGGTTGGCTTAATAGACAGATGCGTTTTGCGTTTTGTAATGTTCGAAGTTAGAGGATTTTTCCAATCGCTACATGTTTCTGTTGTCCCGTGATGCTGAGGGTGGAATAATGCGCTGTTTCCTTCGAATTTGGTCTCAGTGATCTGGATCAGAGGTGGTTCATGTTTTGTGACTATACGAGACATGCACCAGGGATAAATGCATGAGCATCAGAATATGGGATTAGTAGCGTATCAGCAATCATTGCTATACCTCGAGAAGAGATGTAGGATGATATACAGGTAACTCTCCAGCTGCTCTACCTGCCAGATCCACGTCAAGCCCATCCATTGCCAGCATATGCCCCAATACACAAAGCCCATTGAAGGAAAGGAAGAGTCATTCGCGTATCTAGAACACCAGCGCCGCACCCTTGGTCTTCTTATCACCGCTGCAGAGAAGAAGATTTTAGCAAAAGTCCTATGCAATGACTTCCATGGATGTGGAAGAGAAAGATTCGTACCCCAACTCAAAGTGCTTGCATCGCTTTAACGCCAATTGTGCCTTTGTCTTGCATACTGTGCACTCCAATCTTAACACGACCTTCTTTGTTGTCTTTGCCTTCTTGTGGAACACGGGTTTTGTTTGACCACCGTATCCGGACTGCTTGCGATCGTAACGGCGCTTTCCTTGTGCGAAGAGCGAAGCCTAGCAATGTCAGTCTAGTCTCTTAGCATCCATCCGGTTAATCGTACCTTGCCCGCCTTGTATTGTGTGACTTTGTGCTGAGTGTGCTTTCGGCACTCCTTGCCCTTGCAGTATGTGCGTCTGGTCTTGGGAACGTTGACCTGTTATGCAGACATGTTAGCCAGTGCTTTCGTCTAACTTGATCCACTCAAGTCTGCGAGCGGCTATAGATGGTCTATGGGTGATTTTTGATGAGTAGAGGTCTACCATCACGGACTCAGCGACTTCTTCTTCCGGAATTTGCTTCATTGTGGCTCTAGCCCTCGCAGGAGTCTCTACTGATTGTCCTTCATCGTAACGTTGTGTAATATTCCTTCCTTTCCGAACCCTGGCTCTCGTTCCAGAGCTCATGTTTCGCTCTTGTAGGATGTGAAGCTTAAAGAACTTTGATGATACATACCATCTTGACGAATCTAGAGTCTTCGTGGATGATCGAATGGTCTTACTCTCGTTGATTCAATGTCAACGTTGAATATCGCGAATTTTTGGATTTGTGCGTGCTAACCTGATGTGGAGCGCATGCTGCTCGGTAATATAACCAATCAAAACTTAGTTTGTTACCCCCGTCAACAGCGAAATCGGCTTCCGCTCTTGCGAAGGCGGGTGGCATTGAAATCCGACGACTTTTCAGAACACCAAAACTATAACTTAGAAAATGCACATATAACAACCGCAACGCTAATTAGATTTACACAGAAAATTTTGTTCTAATTAATTAGCTTCTTCGCAAAGCAAACGAGTTACTTGAGGCGATAAGGATAGAGAGAGATAAGGTGGAGTCAAGGCCGATTCTGCTTCTTAGTTATAATACGAGTAGACTTCTAATCAAGCAGGCGTTGTTATTATTATTATTAATCTTACATCGTTTGAGCTTAAGGCTATGCGGGTCTTTTATAAAACGTCTTAAACTAGGGAAAGCCTTACTACTTTCATAGTAGGATGAAAAACCCTAAGCTGCTTCTCCTTATACCCCACCGCCACCTACTTGTCAAGGAGAGCGCTAGCTATTCGCTGTCGAATAGCAAGCGTTTAGCTAAAGCAAACTGCTTCAGCCTTCCTGAATACATCATCCACCGTACGAAGTGCCTTGCCCCTTCGCAAGCAGGCGTTAATTAATGCGTATAATAATCCAAAGCACGTATTAATTAAAGATGCAACTATAAAGCTCGCATTCTTCGCTACACTGCACAATAAAGGGGGTTGGAGGCTAGTGTAGGAGGCGTAGTGGCTAAGATTGCAACAGCTGTAGGATTCTAGAAAGGCGATAATGCCGTAGAGACACTAAAGGATAGAAGCAACTTTTTGGACATTATGCAAGAACGCTGAAGACATTAATTTATTAAGTACGATATTATCTTATTTTAAGGAGCTTCAGACAATGTAAGTTTAATATCTAATAAGAATTTAGTATATTGTGGATGGATAGGACAGGTGTGTCGTCGCAGTGCACGATCGTCAGGGCAATGGGTGGGTCAGTGTGCTCTCAAGAGGTACTCAATAGAAGAAATAGAGCCCAAAACCGTACAATGGATAGCTAACATGCTAGCTAGCAACAGCTAACGTGGGGAAACAACTGCATTCTGTGTCCGTAAGACCTGTAATAGAACCCGTAAAGTCCTTACGGGTGTTCGTAAAGCTCATTCCATGTCTGTAAAGCTGCACACTGTCTGTAAAAGCATCCGTAAAACCTATCCTAACTCGTCCTAGATGTCCATGTGAACGAGGCCTCCAAACTAACTAAATACTTCAAACCTCTCAGTACAGGAACAACTATTGCCCAGAATCATGTGATTTTGTTAGAGACCACAGAGCCCCACCAGAAAAAGTCCCTCTTTGAACTGTTGTAGAGGGGTTATAATATAGCGGAATGTTGATTAGACGACTCTACTGCAAGTAGCTAGTATATGAATGTACGCAATTGATTCTATTGCTATACAATTTGTCTGATTGATTATCGTAAAGATGTGTAGATAGAGAACCCAAAAGTGGGCGATGGTATTCGCAACAGTAGTCCCAGACCAACATGAGACGAATCATGTATCACCATTGAGCACCAAGTTTCAGCCTGATATTCAATCATTGGCCAGCTCGGCATTGCTATTACCCACATCTCTGTGGTATGAACATTCAATTCAGATATTTTCGTGCGGAGCGCGTAGCGTGATGCCTGACATTTGTGAATGAGTGCTACCGATATATTTAAGCAGGTGTGCCACTTTCTCGAAACGTGACCCACTATCACGTGATACCCAAAAAATATATCCCTTCTTGATCTCTATAAAATACCGTTATACCAAATACGATATTTTAGGTAGAGAACGTAAGCGCGACACCAAGCACTTGGAATTCATAAAGCAGAAGACCTGTGATTGTTGGGTTATGGTGACTCTGCTGCTGTAAGGCATCAATCACATTGTCGCTTGAGTGTCCAAGGTAGCCAATGGTTTCGGCATGGTCGTCCTCTATTTTTGAGGACCGTACACAACTTCCTTTTTCATAGTAAAAGCGCTGCATTCAAGGCCATCGTGAACTTTGGATAAAGCCTAAGTGGCTTTATCACCATACCAGCTTCCAAGCAAGATCAGGAACCAGTTTGTTACTAAATTTAAGGCAATCTGCGACTAGCAAGCCCTTGCAGGTAAGACCAAATCTCTAACCTCCGCTACATTATCCGCCAACGCACTCTTTCGCAGCGCCATTGTGGAACGCTGTACAATCTAAATAATGCGTCTGCTTAATACAACTAAGCGCAAGCTTGAAGAATTCGGAAGCAACGAGATTCCGCTATACGCGATCCTCTCACATACGTGGGGTGAGAGTGAAATTACCTTTCAGGATATCGAAGGTGATGAAGCAGAAAAAAAGGTGGAATATGAAAAGATCAGAAACATCTGCGACGTAGCCGCAGCCCACGGATTCGATTATGTTTGGATCGACACTTGCTGCATTGATAAGACAAGCAGCGCCGAGCTCTCTGAAGCGATCAATTCCATGTACCGTTGGTACCAAGATTCCGGAGTATGCTGCGCATATCTTGCTGATGTGCCGCCGAACGCATTCTCAAAGAGCAAATGGTTTACTAGAGGATGGACCCTTCAGGAGCTTATCGCTCCTTCAACAGTAATAAATCTTGACCAGAAATGGCAAGAAATAGGTACTAAGTCAAGCTTACAACAGGTAATATCGAAGATCACCGGCATACCTACTAATATGCTCTTAGAAGGTGACCTCGACGGTGCCAGTGTCGCACAGAGAATGTCATGGGCTTCGGAAAGGAAGACAACGAGAGTTGAGGATCTTGCCTATTGCTTAATGGGCATGTTTGGCATCAACATGCCCCTGCTTTACAGAGAAGGAGAGAGGGCCTTCACTAGGCTCCAAGAAGAAATTATAAAGGTCTCAGATGACCATAGCCTCTTCGCCTGGAAATCATCTGAGAAACATGGTGGCCTTCTAGCAACTTCCCCAGCCGCATTCTTTAATTCCGGCAAGATCATCCCATTCAATCCTCCTAGCACCTCAAGTGGGCCTATAACTGTGAACAATAAAGGAATTCATTTGAAACTCTACTTTAGAACTATTTTTCAAGACGTTGGGCTTGCCATCCTTCCATGTATAAAGAATGGGAAGGAGGTCGCAATCTACTTAAGAGCCATGTCAGAAACAAAGGAGTACTTTGTAAGGACACTGAGTGATAGGTTCGAACTGCTCAATCTAAAAGATTTCAGCCAGTCAGAATATCGCGAGAAAAGTATATGTGTCCGATAGGAGCGACGGATACGTAAGAATCAGTCGTCGCTGCCAAGGACTGCAGCGGACGGACACGAGGCGGTAGTAAAGCTGCTGCTGGAAAAAGGCGCTGAGCTAGAGGCTGAAGATAGAGATTATGGTCGGACGCCGCTGTCATATGCTGCAGAGAAGGGGTATAAAGCAATAGTAAAGCTGCTGCTAGAGAAAGGCGCTGCGCTAGAGGCTAAGGATGAGGACAACTATGGTCGGACGCCGCTGTCATATGCTGCAGCGAGCGGGCACGAGGCAGTGGTGAAGCTGCTACTGGAGAAAGGTGCCGAACTAGGGACTAAGGATGAGGATAATGGTCGGACGCCGTTGTTATGGGCTGAAGAGAATGGTCCTGAGGCGGTGGTGAAGCTGCTACTGGAGAAGGGAGCTCAAAACCAACAATAATTCATAGTTATATATTATATATATTTTATTATAATAACTTTGATAGAGAAGGTCCTAGGGGAGCTGATCTTTATATGCTATTGAATGTTGCTACCTAATGTATCTAGCATATCCCAGAAACTTCTACTAGGAACAATCCAAGTAGGGCTAGGCAGTTGTAGCCTACAAATTTGTAGCCTACGTTGTAACAAGGTTTCCTACATCGCCTACAAGGTAGTTCGTGCAAGACCCTATATATAGAAAATATAGTATAGTACAGTGTAAGAATGCAGGCGACAGCGAGAGTAAGGGAGCGGATGGGGACGAGACAGGAACATAAGCAGAGGTAGAGGAAGCATAGGTTTTTGACATATTCTATTCCTCTCTACCTACTCAAATAAAAATAAAAACCTGATAGTGCCTCTCTCTACAATAAAAGAAAAAAAGGACCACAACCTTTCTCCTCTACCCCTCCTTATTGTATAGTTGCCTAGCAGCGACTACGACAGCTTCTACCGGCGACAGCGGGGTAGAGGCAACGAGGGCGCACTCGCGCATGCTAGGAAGGTTGAGGGCAGAAGGTTCGAGGGCAGCCAGTGCGAGTGCGCACTAGGGCAGGAAGGTTTGCGACGGTAAAGGCGAGGACGCCATCTATCAAAGTCAGTATCAATATTACCAGATTTATGCACTTACCTTTGGATACGGCAATTGATTAGATCATACGTTAACAATAGATTTAATCAATTGTCGTAACTATAAGTATTGTGTTTATGTAGGCTACATTGAAGGGGGTTGCGCGTAGGCGACCCAACCCTAAATCTTTCTATTGTCTACGTGTTATGTAACGTGACCATTTCTAAGATCTATGCTCCCCCTTAGCTATTATTATTTTATTATACTTGTACCTCTGGCATACTTAGAAGCGGATCGCGCAGCGCGACGCTGGAAAACTTGTTTAAGTACAAGATTGTGTCATATCACGTGCTACACAGACACATGAAGTAGTGCCACGTGATGCAAAATCAAAAGGAACGTGGACCCTACGATGCATTTGGGATGACATGTCTTCCAGGTTCACCGATTTCCCCGGACGGATGCAATGTAAGGTAGGGGTCCAAGAGTACTAGGGTTGGCTGACACCGAGCAATTATTGGCGAAGGCGCTAATTTTCTGCATTAGATTTAAGAATTCCGGAAGGAAAGAAGCCGTGATCCATCTACCGATCTGTATGTTCAAATGCTCCAGCAGCACTTCACGACTGGCTACGTGTTTCGGCTTCCAATACGCCGGAATTTGGTGGCGCGCAATGTCTACGTTCCAGAATGTCGCATGTTTTACCCTGGATATGAGGTATAAGTCGCTTTGACCGCCCCCTGGTTGACGTTTTAGATTCTTCGACAACCCGTCCAGATTCCAGAGACGAATACGGAAGAAGCCATTCATTTAGATGAACAGCTCTGTTTCCACCACTCTTCAATGCCTTGTGTCTGCGGCCGTCAACCGTCATTCATATCTCTTGGACTCCAAGACCATTATACAGAGTTGTCAGCCAAAGCGCGAACAGAGTTTGTGCCGAAACAGTTTGGCGTCACGTCTTCTTTCTGGTCAGGACCATCAGGATGGTCTCTGCAGTTGCAATTGTGCTCATTGCGTTACCATTGTACTGGATCTACTCAAACTATACATCTCTAAAAAAGAATATCAGGAGGGCTAAGCTTTCTGGATTGCCGTATGTAGTCACTCGTGAGCATTTCCCATCAAAAATCGCTGCTATCCCCCTATACTGACGTGCGATTATTAGCAATACATATTTACAGCAGAATCTGGCTCATTACACATCGATTGTTCTTACCACTACTACACAAGCTTCCAACGAGTTGGACGGAAGATTGGATCTAGTACGTCGTTATTGTCTAACCGCTTCTCCACTTTGCTAACCTGCGCCAGCTTGGTAGACCCGGATTGGACCTGGCAGCAACTCTACGACCCATTTGCAAAGCATGGGGACACATTTATTACCGCATCCCCTACAGGAATACTTATCTGGACAGTAACGCCTGAAGTAATTCGCCAGATTACGCAGCGTCGCGAAGCCTTTCCGAAACCTCTCGAGTCCTACAGAGTCCTCGAAATATATGGCCGAAATGTTGTATCCACTGAGGGTACGGATTGGAAGTTGCATCGCAAAGTGACATCTCCTGGATTCAACGAAAAGAACAATGTCCTTGTATTCCAGGAATCTATTGCTCAGGCGCAAGGGATGTTGCGAAAATGGCTGGGACCTGGTGGCAAGGGCAATCATACCTTAACAGAGGTCCCAATGGACTCAATGCGCGTTACTTTGCATGTCATAAGTAAGATAGGTTTTGGTGTGGGCCTTCTGTGGCCGGGGGAGGAACTGACTGAGAAGGACAAGGCGAGTTTGAACTACAGCAGTCATGAGCCTACGGAAGGCTTTACTATGAGCTTTGAGCATGCTCTTAGCCACCTTCTGGAAAACCTCATTTGGGTTTTGTTAATCCCCGACTGGCTTTTGAGTGGGTGATGCTTTCTAACTTCTATGATACGATTACTGATGTTAGGTAGAGCATATACCCATCAAAAACGCCAAGGAAGCTCGCGAGTCATACATAAATTGGGGTAAATACATGAAGGCGATATATGACCAAAAGGTTGTGGAAGCACGGGCAGGTGACCACGGCGAAGGAATGGATCTCATGGGATCTCTCGTGAGGAGCACCATGACAGATGAGAGCGGCACGGTGAAGGATTCTCAAGACTTGGGGGAGAAGGGCGAGGTAGGACAGTTCACCTTGTCACAAACTGACATACTTGGCAACGCTTTCGTCTTGATCATTGCTGGTCATGAGACCACTGCCAACTCTGTCCATTTCGCGTTGATGATGTTAGCAACGGCGCCAAGCTCTCAGCGAAGATTACAAAAAGAAGTTGAGTCCATATTTGGGAATATGCCGCCAGAGGATTGGGATTACGATTCATGTATCAACAAGTGCCTTGGAGGTATGATTGGGGCCGTACTCAATGAGGAACTTCGTTTGATGCCGCCTGTCATTAGTATACCGAAGTCAGTAAGAAAAGACCAGGACCAGACCGTCATTATTGAAGGAAAGAAGCATGTATTGCCGAAAGGAGCTTTTATCAATATCAACGCGGTAGGTGTTCATAGAAACCCCAAATATTGGCCGAGTCGTGGACTATCGAAAATTTCTGGACGTCCAAACGACCTTGACGACTTCATTCCCGAAAGGTGGTTAGTGAAGGATGGTACACGGAGTGGCATAGATACTCCGGATCAGAGCGACTCTGGAGGGGAGGAGGACTTTGGAGGTTTTACCGGCGAGAGTTCCGCAGCGGAGCTCTTCCGTCCCGTCAGATGCTCTTTCATCCCCTTTTCTGAGGGTCCCCGGTCTTGCCTGGGTCGACGATTAGCTCAAGTTGAAGTTGTCGCAGTATTATCAGTGATATTCCAGAAATATTCGATTGAGCTTGCCGTGGATAGATGGGCGACAGACGAGGAGGTGGAGAAGATGGGCAAGCAAGAAAGAATTGAGCTCTATAAGAAAGCACAACAGAGGGCAGATGAGACGATCAGATCCGCATCTGCAAGGATTACCTTGAAGCTGCATGAAGGCGAAACATATATTCCGGTCCGGATCGTTCGCAAGGGAGATGAGAGATTTATAAACCTACTTGAATGAGGAAGAGAACCTCGACCAAATGTACTATATAATAATGCACTACTTGGTGCCAAATTGGATTGGACGATGTACACAGATATATTCAATCATGAACGCTTGAATGTTGATTTCTCCTACTGGAACGAATTACACTTGTTACGGAAACACAAGTTTGCCTGACACTTGGGACTCCATTGATGCATTATGCCGTTGTTCGTGTGAGATAGCCAAGTATTTGACTGCAGTCATCCAAAGGTTGTGATATTTTCACCAAAAAGCCGATAAATGTCTCAAAAAGAATGAGTGTCTGGCTATGGTCTCAAGGCCTATTTCCAGTCTTGCACCTTCAAATCCTCCAGTCTGCAGTTGCAGCTATGACCAGGCTGTCCAAAATATAACGACTCTCGACTTGAAAAACTCTGTTGAAGACTAGATCTGCGGTTGGAGTTGGTATTGAGAAACCCTATTAAAATTACCATATAACTCGAACTAATGGATGAATGTAAGGAAGATGTATGGATTGCAGATGCGTTTGCATCTCGATTGTGCGACTGAAAAATTGTGGGAGGCGGGATTTCGTCACACCTTAGCGCCCAGCCTTCGATTGTTGTCATGGGCAATCCCGCCTCAAAACAACCCCAGCCCCCTCCACAACCACGACAACATCAGCTCTGCCATCCACCACATCTTACCATCTTCATAACAATATCTCCCGTATCCAAGCCAAATTATATCCGAATCAATCGCACAGTCTACGCGACTGTAAATTTCGCTATTATCGCAATGTCTAGTACCTCGTCCTGGCTGCAGAAGCAGCGCAAGAGCGAGCTCGTGGAGCTAGCTGATAGTATCGGATTGAAGATGTATGATAACATTCCATGAGCGCCCTGCGCGCTACCCACGCATTCCACGCAAAACGATAAGACTAACACTTGCCACAGTTCCGACGGATTGAAGAAGACAGATATCGAAACCGAGCTCGAGACCTATCTCAAGAATAATCCGTCACTTTCCACCGACACGCGCGTAGCCCCGTTCTATAAGAGCCGTTCGCAATCATCGCCTGTCAAGAAAGAAGTATCCAGCGCTCTGTCAGATGGGGAAAAGGCGGTTAAGTCCGTAAAACGACGAGTCACCAAGGCCGCTGAAGAACTCACCAATGCTGTGACCGGTACTCCGACGTGAGTAACATCAATTGTCCCGATGCGACGCGTCTCTTTCTGCAAAACAGACTAACCCGCTCTCTAGCGACGATTCTGACGCCGAGGGCTTGACATCACGCGCTCGAGCCGTCGCCCGCACTCCACGCACCTCAGCTCTAGCATTCGCGCAGAATGTGCCTCTCCCGCCCTCGCCCAGCGTCGTCGCCGACGCTATCGACCGCCGCACGGCCGTGATCCGCCGCAGAGTCTCGCAGGTATACGAAGAGTCAGGCATCATGGAGACGGCACAAACAGCGCGCGAATCGCTCAGCTCTGTCGTCAGCATCGAAGTTCTCATCATCCTCTTCGAGGCGTACTGTCTCCGGTACGAGCTGCTCGCTGACCGCTACGCCTTCACGGTCCCTATGTCCAAGATCTACGGCGAGACGGACTACCCTGTGCAGATCCCTGATCTGTTCTTGCTCCTGACGAGCTCTTTCTGGGGACCTGCGACTCTGTGGGCCTTTACGAGCTTTATTATCCCGTTGTTTACAGCTTATTTCTTCAATTTGACCAGCAAGCCGAGGACGGGAAGGAGCCACACTACGCACTTCAATTACTCCTTTGATCCTTTGACGTTCAATATCATCAAGGCGCTCCTCACCTATGTGGTCTACCAGCAGGACAACACCTTTGGCGGCCTCGTAGACCTCGAGTACGTTGCGCGGATCAACTCCGCCCTTTACGGTGGGCCATCTAGCGTTCTCGTCGGCTGCTTCATTGGCATCTTGGTCACCTTTTATGAGGCAATCATCAAGAAGTAGCACCACACACAGGCACCATTGATCTTATCACACGGCACGGAGGCCAAAGGAGTAGCGAGACTTTGAAATCGTCATCTCGCATAAAGTTGTCCCTTGCTGGTACATGTTCTGGAAGTACTTTTCATAGGCCCGAAATCTCATGATTGGATGATATTACCCCTATTTACTGTAGTGGCATCACGTGGCGCATTCGTGCCTGTGCGTTGCTTTTGTTTCTCCCCACAGAATGTTTTGCCCCTACCTCTTTCCTCATCCGCTGCTTGCTGCCAGGGCTCGATCGATGGTCTTTCTTCAGGAGGATCGTCATCAAGGCGTTGAGGCGTCCTTTCTGCTCTATATCTTATATCGGATCCGGTCCCGGCCGGGCTGTCCGCTGGTAGATATTTATTATATCTCTATCTCGCAATATATGTATTTAGGCTAGGGGGGGTTCTCGGGTTATTATTTCTTACTGGAGATGTGCTGTGGAAGGGGTAAAATCGAAGCTTTTCTATTCCGCAACTGTGAAACTCGTGACTATGTCGTGTGAATTCATCTTCCTCCTTGGTCACCTGTGAACTTAACCATGTATGCTGTGAAGCTGGCCACGTACATCAGTAAATGGCGCCTCATCATCAACACTGGATGTGCTTGCCTCCTCGCACAGCTCAAACAACATATATTCCGCCTCAAGGATCCCAGATCTCATCCCATTCCATTAGCCATCATTCGACCACCTTCGCGCACGTATATTACACATCACCCCAAGCCTCCACTCTGAAGCTCAATTTTCCTCGTTCCACCTCTCAAGCTCCTATCGATTACACGCATCCTCTGTCTTCCCTCTTAAGAGCTCTTCCACTGCCGACCCTTCACACTCCTGTCAGCATAGCAAAGCACAGCGCAGCACGCTTCTGTCGGCACGGACTTCACAACACAACACAATATATAGCGCCCGTTCTGCTATGGATACTCTCTGCCGAAGTGTCTGAAGGCCTACGTGCTGCCTGCCTGGGTTTGGAGTAAGTGAGTGAGCTGGAACCGTATCGTGGTTTTGCGTCTCAAGGAGGCCTTCGAAGGGCATGAACACACACCTACTCACAAACTCGGTGATTAAGGTGTTGGGAATGTGATGAATGAGTGGTTTTATCAGCTGAGATGGCAGTTACGCAGTCCACGAGTGGTGGTGAGAACTTGATGGTAAACGGTGAAGATAACACCTCGTGTTTGATTCGTTGATCTGGATATCATACCATATATAGCATATGAAAAGGATACTACATCATAGTAGATAAAACACAACAAAAACGCAAAATAAATCAATTTTAGCCACCTACTCTACTTCCTTAGAGTAATCATAAAGGCCCACCAGGCCTCCCAACGCCCCGCACACAATTCCTCCTCTCCCGCCTTGTCGAATACTCGGATATCGTATCGGTCGAAATTAACCTAAAAGATAATGCAACCGCCGCCGCCGTAACCGCCATAGCCGTAGCCGTAGCTGCCATGCTTGCCCATTTGGTGTTGCCAGGGCTATAATCTAACATAATAGTTGAAAACGCCATCGAGATACAAATAAGCATGAGAGCCTTCCAAATGCAGGAACAGGACAAATTTCAAAGGTGCCAACCCAATGCTGCGTATAGATAGGATTAAATATAAAATGAGATGAGGGTGGGAATCAAGATCTGCGAACGGAAATGCTCAATCGCTAAGAGTGCTAGACAGGGCCCGCCGTTGATGCTGAGAAGTAAAAGAGAGATGAGCTATTTTTTGAGTTTCGATCAATCCAGGATATACTTCGAAAGATCTAAGTATTGAGGGATTCGGCCGTGAGCCGGAGAACCGTAAATTGTACAGAGATTTATTGCCCGTATTGAGGCAGAAGTGTTTGTTCCGTCCAAGATGCCGAGGAGAAAGATGATGAGGCATCTGTCAAGAATCCCATCTTCCGGGCCGCAAATTCTAGAATTCTGAAGTCAGTCATTAGGGCTGAAGCTTGATCGGCTACTTCCTTGAGGAAATTCAGAGTTTTTAAGACGAGTGTTCGAAGGTTGTCCTTGTCGATATATTCCCGCAGTAGAGGATCTTGGTACGCGGCTTGAAGGAGAATGACATTGCCCCATTGTCTAGAACGTTATCAGTATAGAGCACGGTCATATGAGTCGAGGACTTACGCATGAGCCGTGCCCCAGACATTGGTGATGATCAGTCGTCCGCCTTCCATACCATGAAACGCTCTTGTACTGTTCTCCATAGCTTTGATACACAGCCTAGTATAATTCATGATCTTCGGGGAGATATTTTCAGGTGGTGTGGAGTTATCAGGCGAGCCTTCCATTATTTCTTTTAGTCGTGAAGGCCGATTCATAACCATCTTTAGAAAAGGTCGATAGGTGATCACCTCGGTGCCGTAGTATTTCGCGCGGAGTCGTGCAGCCAGGATATCACCGGCTGGGGGGTCTGTCTCTGACCACACCATTGACGGCGCAACCTTGTTCATATTGGGTATGGACTCGACCATGGCCTCGATAACGGGAAAATGGCTCTGCGCGTTCGCATTTGGGAGTTTGTAATCTGAAGTATGATGAGGTGCATTAGTTCAAGCGCATTGGATTGAGAGTGAAATTGAATGCATGCACTAACCTTCTTCTAACGATCTACCAATCGGCCCTACGCCATATACTGTCTGGTGTATCTTATTTAGATGATTTCGCAAGTACAGCTGGGCTTGGTAGCTTTCTGCTTGGACTGCGGTT
>Ga0335072_10008652_pt1 | contig 14742 bp, 12 predicted proteins | sample Lox_Sample_21_FD_206725 | JGI IMG/M metagenome (GOLD analysis project Ga0335072, IMG submission 206725) | Soil microbial communities from Loxahatchee National Wildlife Refuge, Florida, United States - Lox_Sample_2.1 | ecosystem: Environmental > Terrestrial > Soil > Wetlands | place: USA... | reverse complement strand
AGCTAATTTGGTCTACGACGTCTAGTGCTAGAAGGATGCCGGAGGAGGACTGGTGTAAGCTTTTAGACTTGATTGGCTTACGAAAACCGAAATTTGAGAGCCTGTTACCACAGGCAACACGAGCTCTGGAGGACTTTTTCTTATACAAGTCCGGTACGCAATCGTTCCTAATTAGCACGTTCCCCCTGAAGCCAACCGCAATCGACGGACAAAACGGCGTGTCTCACAGCCAACCACCAGAAAGCGGTGTGCTTTCTCGGTGTAGTATCGGCCAGGCACCGGGTCAAATCACGCGCGAGTCCATTCCGGCTCCTGCTGTCCCTTCAGCTGATCTGATTCCTCCGAGCTTTACGCGTCCAACAAGCAAGCGTGGCATTCCCTCGCCATTAGCTCTGAAGATGGCCCTAATTCCAATACGGACTACGCCATCTTCCATTGAAGTGGGCGATGGCGATTCATCTGGCCTACGGACCACTACAGTTACTACTATTCTAGCGCCAACTATCGCACAAATGAGCTCGACCAGCTGCAGCATCCCAAGCGCAGCTTCTAATGACGAATCACTGAACTCAGCCTTACTTCGAGGAGACGCAGACCGAACTCTATTAGACACACCGGATTGGGATAAATGGTTTGGAAATTAGGTGCTAAGTCTGACTCTCCATTAGAGCTCATTTCGGTCCAGAGTTGCTTCCACCTGAGGTTCGTCTGTATAGTGCAATGGAGATCTCCCCGAAGCAGATCCTGACAGTCAAGATTGGACACTATTTGTTTCAGCCGGAACAGGAATAGTACAGCCCTTCGCCCTATGCCATGGTGCTAGTGTGATTGTCGCCTACACCAGCGATGGCTATCTCAGAGATACCTACAGGTGAGTCACAGGGGCCTAGGGAAGCCTAGTTGCGGTGGATCAGGGTGCCTGGCATCTAAAGGGTATAAGGATGTGTACATCTCGCCGTCTAGATAGGAGGATCAAGCAATTCAGCATCTTCTTTCATCTCAACCAGGCTGTTTCTAATCGCAGGCCGGGCCTGCATAACTTTGCACCACTATGCGGGACGGAGATGGCGCCAGTGGCAAAGTTGTAGCGATTACCAAACCTGTGTAGCATGAGTAAATGCATAGCATCAGCAAATTTGTAGCGCCACCAAACTTGTAACATCGAAATGGAGTGATCAGCTTTGAAGTTTGAGTAAAGAGTGTAGACTGTTCGATCTACGCTGGTTCAAAGTCTGGCAGGGTATCGCGGAATCAATTGGAACCCTGGTGAATTTTCTTCTAGTTAAGCTCCTAGGCAAGGTCCGCGGGCATCGGGCGAGCTAAGGCCTATAAGCCCAGGAGCTTTCGGGTACTTCTCATCATTCCGCGAATACGAGTATATTGAGCGAAAAGCGCTTGTCAATGTATCTCTTCTGCCTGCTCGTACCTAACCTAATCGCTCAGTACGCTCACCAAGGCAAGACGGAAGAGGCTAAGATGTACTTGTACGCCAAAGGTCTCGTTGCTCTAAGGGTTGCCGAATCAGAATTGGATAGGGGATGAATCCGTATTGATTGGTATGTCTATCCTGAAGCTCATGGAATGTTTCAGTGTCTCCACAAACCACAATCACCCAACACATTACCATTTCGATCTTCCCATTTCAATATTGCCTGTATCACTGGATCTTGCATAGAAGGTATACCGGAAGCAACAAGCTCATTAGAGGGTATTTTGGTTACTTCCTGGGCTGGTATAACACACAGTATCTCTTTCATGTACGCGGCTGCCGTCGCTGCAGCATACGGTTGCCACTTCTTGTTCTTGTGGGAGTCGGCATAATCACAAATACCTCGAATGACCAAGCAGGGAAAAGAATCCATCAAGCCAGCCGCCTCCATCTCCACACACATGATGTCCAAGTCGCCTGACTTCAACTTTTCCCGCTGGGCGGCGTTCTTGACCACTTTATTGGCTGACCCTATCGTCCCGTAGTGGATGAAAGGGCTTGAGCTCGAACGTGGAGGTCGACGTACCACCTGCGAAGAGTCACAGCTAGCGCAGGTCTTGCCGCCTTGGTGCTCATAGGCGGTCGCGAACAACTGATCATGTTCAGTACCAGGATGTGTGTATTTCTCCTTCATCTTGGAGAACTTTTCCAGCATCTTCGACAAGTACAGAGGTACGTGACTGTCCTCAAGTTCATGCTGTGCCACTAATTGCTGCACAGCTGCTCGCAAGACGGCCGGTGGCTTATTCAACGTCCCCGTTCGCTCAAACCCGTTGAGGGTCTCTTTCCCCATGTCATATTGCACCACGCCGCCCGCGGTTTGTGTAGGCTTGCTCACCACGATATCGCCCAGTCGGATGTCGATTTCGTTCGCCAGATCTGGCACTCCACCACCAATTCCTACCAAAAGTCCAAATCTGATCGAGGGGAAATCGTTCAGGAGTTGTGTGGCTACCGTCGCAGCTGAATTGTTCCCAATCTCAGGTAGAACCGCAATAACGATGTTGTGTCCTCCTATTACTCCTAGAGTATAGCTGTTCTGGTCGCGCTGAGTAGGCAGGCTAGGATGGGTCTGGTCGAGCAGCGCTTTGACCGGAGCCAGTTCCACCCCCATGGGGCAGATACAGGCCACGGTGTAGTCACAATGCGAGAGAGGCATGACTAAGGAGAGTTGGCAGGAGATAAGAGATGGTCATTGATTGGTTGTAGCAGTTGGTGGGGGTGTTGATGTATCAGCGAGGGTAAGGCTGAGGATCAATGTCGGTGCGTCTATGGTGGTTGCAGGTCCAGCAAGTGGGGAAGGATAGCTTTGAAGCATAGTAGAAGACAATCAAAGGGTCTGGAGGAAGAGGCAGGCGACGTGGTCGGCTGAGGCGCGTCTGTAGCTGAATGTTGCAGGCCGCCGGGTTGGCCGAATCACATGACTGTGAAGCAGGCCTAACATGGGATGAGCAGGGATCCGAGGGCCGACAGCCGCGACTGCGGTGGCTAATTTGTCGTTTTGGCCGCTTAGCGCATTCAGCATTTAGCGCATTCTCGAAAATCAAAATTTCCCCATATCTCATACACATTCACAGGCCTATGAGGTACAAGCCTGTGAGGTACACGCCCATGAGGTACACGCCCATGAGGTGCACGCCCATGAGGTGCTGTCAGACTTAGGTCACGTGTACTAATCGCAGGCTCGCCCTGCGATTAGAATCTGGTGGTCTAGAAGATGCTGTATTGCTTGTCCTACTGTCCCTGGGTGTAGAGGACTATTTATGTACACAGTACCTGTCCCAGGCAGTAGCAGGCAGATGACACGCTAGAAGCAGGTACCCATATACTTACTGAGATCACCGCAGGCATCAGTAGGCATCTCTGAGATGGCCATTGTTGGTGGAGGCGACAATCACGCTAGTGCCAAGGTAGAACTCCTAAGGGCACATGGCTGTCCTATACATATTTTGGCTGACAGTATCTCACAGGCGTGAACCTCATCGGCATATATCTCACGGGCGTGCATCTAACGGGCGTGCACCTCATAAACGTGTACCTCATGGGCGTACACCTTATTTACGAGTCTTCCTTGCGCGTCGGGCACGGGTGGCGAGAATCCTTATATCGACACCCAGGATGGTTGAAAAGCTTCTGATTGTGGGCGACTCGGCCGTCAGGCTGCTGGTCACCCTTGGAGCGCGCTCCGCGTGGTGAAAAGCTGCCGATAAGACTGCCCAACGGCCTCGGTGCTGCCGAAGCCAAAACAGCAGCTCTGCATCCAGGACGGTACCAGAGCTTACTATCTAAACTATCTACAAGAGGTGGGTGAGGCGGGGAAAAGAAGCGCAGGCAATCGGATTGGCTATCAGGTGATAGACAGACAGGTTGAAGACAGACAGACAGGTCGAAACAAGGCCGATGAGCACTGGTACCCAAGGAGACCGTGCAGCGTCCTATATAGTGGTCTTTAGGACGCTACACGATGGCTGGAACCCATACGTGACCACACGTACCCCATATGTGACCACACGTACCCCATATGTGACCACACGTACCCCATATGTGACCACTCGTACCCCAACTGTGACCACACGTACCCCACATGTGACCACACGTACCCCATATGTGATAGTACGTAACCCATATGTGACAACGCCGGAACCCAGCTGGATGTTCTGACGCGCTAGGTCCTCGCAAAAACCTTCATAGGCATACACCTCATGGGCGTGTTCCTCATGGGTGTGTACCTCACAGGCGTGCATCTCACAAGAAATATGATCGTCGGGTCGTCCTACCTATTCCATCATTCAGCTGGTCCCTACCCAGGTGGGCTCAGCCGGTTCCTGTCTACCTGAGGTGTATAAGCCTGTGAATCGCAACCGAAACGCGGCCTGTACGCAACAACTGATAGCACAGCAGGCGCCGACCGGCGTGCTAGACCAACACAGCCTTTTCCCGAGGCTTCAAGGAGGCCGGCCGAGACTACTTCGGGGGTAATAATGTTGAGCAACAAGTGTTCCCGCTAATGCTCACCGCCTGCTGGGGTCACTCGGGAGTGAACAAGAGTCCCTTCCAGGCGTCCCAGGTGGTCAGAGAGGCAAGCCTAGGGGCTCAACTAAGACTTCGTGGCTGCCTGTACAATACATCTCCCGCCCAAAGCCTCCGCCCCCCATCTCAGAGCATGCATTCTCAAGGGCGTGCTCATCTTATGGGCACGTCGCTACTACCATGGGGTACATGCTTCTCATAGGTGTGCATCTCGTCGGTGGGCATCTCATACGTTTGTCTCATCGGCGTGCGTCTCGTCGGCATGCGTCTCATCGTCGTGCGTCTCACCGGCTTATGTCTCATGGGCGTGCATCTCATTCGTGCCTCTCTCGTAGGCCTCTCTCGCGCCGGGCGTGCATCTCATAAGTGTCTCACAGGTGTGTGGCTCACAGGCGTGTAGTTTCATACAAGATGCCCCTCTACGCGGTAGTCGAGTTTGTGGCGCCCGTCCCCCCCCACGATACGCCCCGAGTTTATCTCGGAGCCTGTGCCCCTATGCTTCCGCCCCCATTCCTACCCTGGAGCCTTGGCGTTTCAGAAGCCTCGCAGGGGGGTAGAACGTGTACTGTGTAGATAGTTACTTATTAGCTAGCAGAGCTACTTGGATTCAACTCCAGGTTCGCTGTCAAGGGCCAAAGCTGTAACGCCTAGACCCGATTATGCGACTGTGCCAGCAGAAACACATCGCAATTGATGTTTAAGAAGTGTCAGAATTCTGCCGAGGTTGATAGCAACAGTTGTTGCTTCAACATTGTTACCCCTGAAGCAGAACCCAGGGCGGGTGATGAAAATGATGATGCTTCATCATAAAGGTAGGACCAGGACTTCGAAGGCTACTTCTTGTCAAATCCCGCCTCCCATAGCTCTCGTGTCCCGACTATACAGAAATGGCTTTTCATCATCTCAATAATGGCCGAAGTGCAAAGACTGGAACTTCGGCAGTGTCATCGTCCAAATCTTCACCATGGCAGTTGAACGAACGAGTGACCCCTCGAGCAAAATTTGGCCGGATGCATTGGAAAGTGCCAACAATCATGATTTCTTCCTTTATCCTTGGAGTTCTAGCCGCCATATCCCATCATGTCTTCTATTCGATCATCAATCAACGTGCAATCCAATTCGAGCTCGAGCAGCAATTGGTCACATCAGCCGGAACCGCTTTAGCCTTCCTAGCCAAGGTCTCATTAGCTGCCACTTCAGCCACAGCATTCACTCAATGCCTCTGGTTTTCAATGAGATCTCAGTCGGTCGAGGTTCGATGGATGGACTCGATGTTCGGTGTTCTAGGCAATCCCTAGGAGCTTCTGAATCTTCGATTCTGGCTTGGCCATCCCATCTTGACTCTCACTGCCGTCACAACTTGGTAAGCGGCCATGCTCCGACAAGTCTCTTATACTCATTTTAGGCTGGTACCGCTATCTGCGATCTTTACGCTAGCAACGATCTCTGTCCGACCAAGGGATCATGCGATTTCAGAATTGCTCGAGGTTCCTCAACGTGATAGCAACGATCCTCAAGTCAACGTCCGAACGACATCCGATGGCTCATATCAATACCCCGGAGTTTCGTTCATGTTGAGCGATTTGACCGTGTCGGACCTGGTAGAAGCCGACATGCTCTCAGTCCCTGTCGGTTCTGGAACCAAGAATCTAACGTATAGTCTCAGCTTCCATGGCCCTGTTCTAGGATGTGTCGAAGCCGATAACCTGACCTCGTCCTTCATTTTGTCCGCAATTGAGTTTGTAAACGATACTGGTGACTTTCTCTATTGGGCTGGTTGGGTACGATCTCAGGATTTTGGACCGAATATTAACGGATCGTTCTTCGACAGCGTGGCTCCCAATCTGACATCTCCCTTCCCAGGCCTATATCTTCCATCCAATGGCGCAACAAAGGTCTACCAGACTCTATACTTCTCTGATAATAAAACGACAATACCATCCCCCAACGGAGTTCTGCGAGTGATTGAGTGCTCTCTACACAACGCATCCTACGATGTGGAATTTGAGCTCCATAGCAATGGACAGCAGACAATAACCGCAAATCGAACACTTCTCAGTGGACTTCCCGTGGTGGAAGTCTTGCCCAGCAACCTGTCCATGTCCGAGGCTGTAGAAAGATTCAATGACCAAGCTCTGATGCAATTGTTTGGCTTTTACACGTTCGGCACAACCAAGTTCCCAATAGGCTCGCCAGGGGACTCCAAAACGCTTGGCAGCCTGCTTAGTAGTCCAACCTTGGGAGCGGCTATCCTCCCCGACTCCATCGGAGCCATCGACTTTGATCAATTCACGTCGGCGCTGGAGGGGCTCTTTCATAATTTCACTCTAAGTTACCGGTATGGACAATTGCCATTGTAAGTCCGCAACATATCTCTTTTACTGTTCGCCGTACTGACAGTACAAAGCGCCGGATCAGACCCCACCAACGAGTACACATCTGTAACACGCACCAACGCAACACTCCTTCAATCTCTGAACACGTTCACATACGCTCCTCGCGGACTTGTTATCGCCTATGGTGCCGCAATTTTACTTTCCTCAATTTGCCTTGCCTTCGGACTCGCAGCAATATACAGCAATGGAGTAACTTACACGAACAACTTTTCCACCTTCCTCCGCATGACAAGAGACAAAGCGTTTTGATGTTTCCATTCAGGATGAGGAGGACTGCAGTGGAGCTGATCCACTACCGGACCATATCGCGGACATTACTATTACGTATATCGGTGAGACGCGTCACGAAAAGCCTAGAGGCGCCGGCGGTACCACTGGGATTAAAGTGCTCGGTTATGTGTGATCGGTTTCCTGTGAGCTATTATGCCATTAGCCCCTTGCAGGCAGAGGGGCTTTTGGCATCTAATATTGAGACATAGCACTTTCTAGGCATCTAGACATCACGAGCAGGTTCTCTACTCAACGTGTCCCTGAGTTCTGCCCTTTCCCTCCTTGCCATGTTCTCCCAGTTGAGGGACCAGCCTCTTGGCATACCATTATCCCTTCCACACTATGACGAATCTTCGTTATCCCTTATTCCTCCATAAATCGGTGCATTATTCTGCGCCCTAATTGACCAAGGGTATTGCCGACTCGGCGCCAAACTGATCGCCAAGACACTCCCCATGCCTTACCTGGGGCTTCGTACCGACGTTCTGTTAAACCCGGAATCTGGGTGCATTTCCAACACGACTTAATATATCTCTGAAGACCGTATCGGGGCTATCGTTTCGATCGCTGTCGCTGCTTTTCTAGCGAGCGCCGAACCGAATAGGGAAGGAAAACTTGACGCCCTTATACGCATCCGTCTCTCCAATCTTCAAAACCTGACAATGTCCACCCAGACGGACACCACACGCCCCCGAATCCTCCTCCTCTCTCTCGACAAACAAACCTTCTTTGACGACATGTACGAGCGCCTGATCGACACTCTTGCCTCCAAAGCTACCATCCAGCGAGCATCAAAGCTCAACGCCGCCCTCAACTACCTCTCTACAACCACGCCTACCAGAATCATCATCACAGATCCCGGCATCACCCAACCTGCCCATTCGGCCGTGCTCGAAAAGGTAGTTTCCTATGTCCGCGACGGTGGCATCGCTATTCTCGCCTTCCACTTCAGCGGCTCCATCAGACCTCTCGATCTCAACTCGTTCTTCCGCTCATACTGGAATCTCCCCTGGGAGTTTGGCGACTACCATCGTACAACAGTACACTTAAACCAGCGTGTACCGCAGGTGCCTAAACTAAACTTACCAGCAGCGTACAGCCAAAAAGCCGTCTTCCTCAAGAACGTGGCTCCGAACGCGGCGTTATATTTGCCGGACAGGAATTCGATGACAGAATCACACGTCTTTCCTAGCGAGCCGGTGGATGTCGAGCAGACGCCTGTTGCGTTTGCGCCGGTCGGGGAGGGCTGGTTAGGATATGTGGGGGATGTGAATACAGAGGAGGGATCGGATGCTGTTATTCTGGCCATGTGTGGGTTGTAACAATGCCGAGATCGAGGTCCACTCTTACCTGTTTATCGAGGAGACAGCTATGGAAGCCATCTATTGAAGGCGACGGGACATGTCAATAGTGGGATAGTAGTAGTAGAATTCTACTTTCCTATTTGAAATCTATGTAGCTAGGCATATATGGAATTCTTAGGTGTAAGCCTTGTCTTCGTGTCTGTTTTGTTGGGAAGCTATATACTGGGAGTCGACCCATAAGCTCCAGAGCGACCGCCACCGGCAGAGTAACATCCACAGCTATGGGAGCTATCCGGAGTATACTCTGGTATCAACTTCGTCACCGCCGCCAGCCCACGGTCACATTCCGGCCTCAGTGATGTCCTCGAGCTCTTTCAAGGGCTCGTCCTTAATAACCGACTTTGTTTCCAGTTCCCTGCGACCACCTTATGGACATGCGCCTCATGGGCATACAATTCATGGGCATGACCTCATCAGCGTGCATCTGACGGGTGTGCATCTCATGGGATACACTTCAAGGTCATCCACCTCATAGCTGTGCATCTCACGGGCATGTCTCATAGGCCTGTACCTTATGGGCGTGCATCTCATAGGCACGGATGTGCATCTCATAGCGCATATCTCATGGATGTGCATCTTATAGGCGTGTACCTCACGGGCGTGCATCTCATGGGCGTGTACCTCATGAGCGTACACCTCATATGGGTGTGTCTCAGGGCCGTGTGTCTCATGGTCGCGCACCTCACGGGCGTGCGCCTCATGGGCATCTCATGGGCGTGCGCCTCACGGGCGTGCATCTCATAGACGCGTACCTCATGAGCATGCATCTCATGGGCGTGTTTTCTCATAGGGCATGTGCCTCATTGGCGTGTACATCATGGACGTGCATCTCCTCGCGCGTATCTCATGGGCGTGTACCGCATAGGCATACACTTCATGGACATATGCCTCATAGCCGTTCAGCTCAAGGGGGTGTATCTCATCAGCGTGCACCTCGTGCGCGTACTTCTCATAGACGTATACGTCATGAGCGTGCGTCCTACGGGCGTATGTCTCATGGGCATACGCCTCAGTGATATGCACCTCATAGCCGTGTACATACTCATGGGCGTATACCTCATGGGCCCGGCGTTCAGGTGTAGGAAGCTGGCAAATAGCCCTAGATAGCTAGCCAATATAGAACATTTATGCGTCTGCTTTTCACTCGCGTTCACGAGTGGGTGCTAGTAAAGCGGCGCCGCACGGCGAATGTCAAGCACAGGTCGCAGCCAAAAGTCTCCTAGCCAGTTCATCTATTCCGTCAGTGTAGTCTTGATCCCAGGCCGATTGTAGTGAGTCCAGTCCTGGCTGTAGTCTTGCGGCCTAGGGCCCTTCTTTTGTAGAAATAAGGAGGATCAGGGAACTTCGAAGCGAGATTAGAGGGATATGGATGATTGCACCGAGATTGGTAGGATGGTGGTGACCAGGGAAGCCCTGTAAAGTAATGGCAGGAACCTGGTTTTTTGGTGATAGCCTGACGCGTCCAAAGTCGTATATAATGAGGAGAGATTCCAGAACTGCTAAAAAGAGTAATTAGCACTACATTTCTCTGCAAAATGTCCTCACAGACCTCATCTTCTTCCTGGGCACTGCCAGCTGCGCCAACACACCCAAAGAGCGCCGATGCCGCCTTTACTGGCCACATTTTTAAATAGGCCGCCTATGGCTGGCAAATCCATCAAAAGACTGCTGATAAGCAGCACTGGCATGACCGTGACCGCGCATGACTGGGCCTTTCGGTCACGGGATCGATAAGATGGGTCACGGTCATTGGCTCCTTGGTCAGGTCATGGGTATTTACCGATGACCGAAGATGACCGGGCTGGGAGTAAATTAGGCCCCGCAGGGACGAGGATGACTGGGTATCGCATGACCGACCCCTTCGGTCAGGTCAGGTCACGGGTATGTCAATTGGCGGTCATGGTATCGGTCACGGTCATGCCACTGCTGCTAATAAGCGCGGGCTAGTATCGTGGGTCTGGTATCATCCGAGCTCTGGGAAGCTAAAGGCCCTATCTCGAGAAAGGCATATTGGCTGTGCCATCGATGCTGGGACCGAAATGTGAAGAAGGTCCTTTATACCAGCCCTACCACTAAATTGGGTATTCCCGAGACCCGCAAGCGTCTCGATTGGGTCGTGATCGAGGTCAGTGAAGTGAGTCGAGGCCTGATGAAGTGTGGAGTGTTGTAGGACGCCGGCAAGCTTCCTAATCGTCACCATTTCCTATTCTATGTACTTTTACCGGTCTTTTCAGTCAGTTTGTCAGTTTTAGGTAGTCAATTCCGTTCTTCACCTCGATTTTTGCTAGTCAGGCCAGTTGTGCAGTCCGAAACTGACGAAACTGACTTTTGAGAGTTATGATGTCAAGTGATTGCGGTGCTGTTTTTTCTCGCCAACAGAAATTTGTGATTCTGGTTGGAGGACTTGAATTTTTCTAGCTACCATCTATGCATTTCCACGTGTCTTGGCGTTGCCCCAGGCCAATTGCCAGAGCTCACCGCTTTCTGGCCGAAGTTGAGTGACCCGAAGCTGAGGCAGTAAATCTGCCCTTCGACTGAAATATGATTAGGTTCTACCAAGTATAACTGCTCGATGCCCATCAAGGACCCCCGCACCTGCCCCGCCTCCCTCAACCGACCCAGTGTCAAGTGATGCTCTTCAGTTTCAATATCTCCACCAACCTGATCCGCCGAAGTTTGCCGTGAGCCTTTTCCGCAGTATCACTTTCCTTACCAGCATGCGGCTATTGTGCTGCTTCTGCGGCGATCGCCCAGTGCCCGACAACGCAGGGCTACCGCATCCAGCGACATCTCAGCCTCCACGCCAGTCGCCTGACAAAGCGCCAATTGAGGTCCGCCTAAGCGCGGACTCAGGCGATGAATATGTATGATGACTTCTGTCCTCGCTCAAGGCGATAGCGGCTAAGTTAGGCGTGTCAGCGAATTCAGCCTCAGCGCCATGTGGATGACGAGTCACAAGGCAGCTCCTCGTTAACTACGCCGGCAAAAGCGCCGCAGAAACCGAACTTCTGGTTTCAAGCATACCTGAAATGCTACGAGAAGGAGGAAACTAAGGAATTAATGGACGGGATGAAGAGGATTCTCGGGATAGACCCACACATTGCCCCAGGTGGACCACCAGAGAAAGCATTGCCGTCCGAATCGGAGTTTGTCGACTTCAACAAGTCGATGGAATCCCGCTTACGCGAGAAGGTGAAAGAGCTGGAAGATCATAGGTGGAAGGTCCCTCTAATAAAGAGGGAGATGGAAGTGGTGGAAGTTGTGGAGAAGTTTATTGACGTGATAGCCCTTGCGCAGAACTTCGTCGGCACAGCTCTGGCGTCAAACCCCTCCGGTGCGTTGGCATGGTCTGCTGTTTGTTTTGGAATTCAGGTGAGGCATCACAGCGCCAGTGAGATTCTATGCTAAACCCCGGAAGTTTCTCAAGAACCCAATTAAAGGCCAGAGAGCCTTCCTTCAGGCTATCGAGGCCACTTCAGGCCTTATGCAGCGTTTCTTGGTTGTCGAAAACACCTACTGTATTACGGACAAATCCTCGCACTTGGAGGCCTCAGTTGTTGAGTTGTATTTCCGCATTCTTGTGTTTCAGGCCAGTGCCTTGCGGCATTTGGATCATCGCCTGACCCGGACAATTCTGAGCGATACCTTCAACCCTAGCCAGTGGGAACATCGACTCCGGAAGATTCGAGAGCAAGAGGCGGAATGCAATAAATTACTCAGCGATGAGACGAGAAGACAAATAGAGAGTCAATCAAGAAATATCCGAGAACTGCGGAAGAAAGTCGAAGATTCCTTCAGCCAGCAGCTGGTCGAAATCAGAGTGAGCCTCCTACCAGACAGACACAGCCCGTGGCGCTAAACTGCCCTACTAGGAAATTAACAAACAATTGTCCGAAGCCATCGATGAACAATTACTCGGCACGCTACATGCTCTCGCCGCCGCGGACGCCGCCTACTATTCCAGCCCAAGGAACCAAGACTCTGAGAATGGGGGCATGAAGGACCAAGCCACGTGGTGCCTTCCAGGTACACGGGTCAAGCTCCGCAGGGAGATCCTGGATTGGGCGATAGGCAACACAGACGGAGCTGCCAGCATCTGTTGCATTGAGGGCATGGCCGGAACTGGGAAGTCAACTCTTGCCCGATCCATTGCAGAACACGTCAACGATGCCGGTCACGTTGTCATGAGCTTCTTCTTTGACAGGGATGTGGAAGATCGCAAAGATGTAAAGAAGCTAGCAGGAACACTCGCGCGCCAGTTAGTAGACGTTTCAACTGTCCTTAAACGCAGCGTATCAGATGCACTTAAGAACGATCATGACATTTCGAACCGCTCACCCGAGGATCAATGGAAACGTCTCATTATAGAACCTCTGAGGGACGTCTCCGAATCGCTCAAAAATCCGAAAGAGCACACCAATTCGAGACTGCAGCCTGAAAATTCCCGGCCGATTGTGTTTCTAGTGATAGACGCTCTTGACGAATGCTCCGACCAGGGTGTTCAAATATTGGGTTCTGCACTAGGAAGTATAAGCAGTATAAGCTCTGTGTCGTTTCGTGTCCTTATTACGAGCCGGTTTCGGCACATCCAAGGTCCCCTGGACAAGCTAGGAATCGAAAGATACCAACTGGAAGATAGGCCTGAGGATGAGGTCAGAAGTGACCTTGAAATCTTCTATGCAAGTAAACTTCAATTGATCTGGGAAGATTACTTAACGAAAGGAAAGCTGGTCGGATACCCAGTTTCCAACTCGAATGTGGTGTTTTGGCCAACACAAGAAGATATTCGGCGACTTATAGACAAGGCAGACGGCCTGTTCCAATACGCCGCGGTAGCATGTAGGATGATAAAAGGGTCGAGTGAATCGCCTGTTCAACGACTCAAGGATATCCTGGAAGCGCCATCAGACGGACTTGATGGGATCTACAGGATGGCTCTCAAAAACACAATTCCTTCCGTTGACCAAGAAGCATTCTTCAGGAAATTTCAACTCGTTTTCGGGGCCCTCCTTCTGTCACCCGATCCTCTCTCGAGAAATTCACTTACGGGATTGCTAGGCGACAAAAAGCTTCCACCACAAGACATCAGCTTGTTTCTGGCTCGTTTCTACTCTGTCCTACATGTGCCTCACAAGGAAACCTTGGCCATACGTGTGATACACCTATCATTTCGGGACTTCATGCTGGATGATAAACGAAACAAGGACCCCAACTTTCAGATAGATCAGCTGAAAACTCACACTCGCCTCTTCCAGCGGTCCATTGACATAATGTCCTCCACACAGGGTCTTAAGAGAAACATAGCTGGTTTGGAGAGCCCAGGCACTTGTATCGCTGACGTGAAGACCGGTACGCCTCATGATGCAGATGAAGAGGATGAAATTGGTGAGAGGCGTAACAATCTCAACATTAGACCTGAACTTCAATATGCATGTCGCTTTTGGGCTTATCACCTACAAAAAATTGAAGACAAGCGTGAGCTTCTTCATTCGGTGTTGAAATTCCTTGAAGAGCATTTTCTGCATTGGCTAGAGGCCCTAGGTTTAATGGCAAAAGTCAACGAAGGCATACTTGCGATATCTTCCTTGAAGTCTACTTTTGAGGTGAGCAATAATCTCAATGTGCTTAAGGCGACTCCGACTAATGAACTATTAAGGCCGACAAAGGCCACAATCTGTATAAGTTTCTCCACGATGCAGAACGATTCGCCCTACACTACCGATCAATAATCGAGAAGGCCCCCCTCCAAATATATAGCTCGGCCCTTGTCTTTACTCCTGAGCAAAGCATCGTCCGGAAACAATTCGAGGAGTGTATTAACGGGATACATAAGATTTCGAAAGGGCAAGCGAATTGGGGCGGAGCGCTGCAGACGCTCGAGGGCCATTCAGGTTGGGTCTGCTCGGTCGCCTTCTCGCCGGACGGCAAACTGGTCGCGTCGGGTTCAGGCGACAAGACGGTCCGGCTCTGGGACGCCGCCACGGGGGCGCCATACGGTGAACCGCTCAAGGGCCATTCAGATCGGCTCTACTCAGTCACCTTCTCGCCGGACGGCAAGCTGGTCGCATCGGGTTCAGACGACGAGACGATCCGGCTCTGGGACGCCGTCACGGGGGCGCCGCACGGTGAGCCGCTCAAGGGCCATTCAGATCGGGTCAGCTCGGTCGCCTTCTCGCTGGACGGCAAGCTGGTC
>Ga0335072_10008651_pt1 | contig 14743 bp, 17 predicted proteins | sample Lox_Sample_21_FD_206725 | JGI IMG/M metagenome (GOLD analysis project Ga0335072, IMG submission 206725) | Soil microbial communities from Loxahatchee National Wildlife Refuge, Florida, United States - Lox_Sample_2.1 | ecosystem: Environmental > Terrestrial > Soil > Wetlands | place: USA... | reverse complement strand
CTTCCCGAGCCTGTTCAAGCGTCCCGCCGAAGCAATGAAAAACCCCGCGGACGCGCCCGGTGTAGCCATGCAGAATGGCGAGGGTATCGTCCCAGGCGTCGCGCTGGTGGATGACGGCGTTGAGGCCGAGTTCAGCGGTGAGATCGAGTTGCTCGCGAAAGAGCTGCGTCTGGCGCTCCTTGTACGCGGCAATTTCAGCCCGATTTTCGGGAAGGTGATGGTAATCGAGCCCGATCTCGCCGATGGCGGCAACGCGCGGGCTTTGCGCGAGAAAACGGAGGCGTTCCACCACGTCGTCGGGAGCGGTATCGGCTTCGCTGGGATGAATGCCTACGGTGGCCCAGATATGGGGGAAATTTTCGGCGAGTTCGACGGCGCGCGTGCTCGAGTCGATCCGCGTGCCGATGGAAATGATCTCCGTCACTCCCGCGCCGGTCGCGCGCGCGATGACTTCCGCGCGGTCGGCGTCGTAATCGGGATAATCGAGATGGGCGTGGGTGTCAATGAGCATGCCGGATGATGAACGCAAGCTGCGAACTAAGTAAAAAATCAATTCAAGCCGCTGAAGCGAAAGAGAGCGTTGTGAATGAATGTTCGCCAAGCTTTGAAGGCATTTCACTCCATTTTTTGCACCATTTCTGTTTAGCCAAAATGGTGGAGTAGGCTTTGGCGTAGTCTCTGATGATGTCGAATTTTATCTCCGACCAATAACCTATTTCATCGAATTCGAAAGAAGTCATACCTTTTTATACGAAAAGATAATAACTTTTGCAAGAAGCGCCTTATTCGGAATTTACTCCTTAAACTTCACCAGACTATGCCCGGTCATCTCGGCAGGCTTGGGAAGGCCGAGAAGATAGAGCAGCGTCGGCGCGACATCGGCGAGAATGCCGTCCTGCAGTTCGGCCTTTTCATGATGGGGGCCCGCGTAGATGAAATGGACGAGATTAGTCGTGTGGGCGGTGTTGGGCGAGCCGTCATCGTTGATCTCACGCTCGCAGTTTCCGTGGTCGGCGGTAATGAGACAGCCGCCGCCCAGCGCGAGGATTTTTTCCACCACCCGCTTGAGGCAGGCATCGATTGTCTCGACCGCCTTGATCGCCGCGGCCAGCACGCCGGTATGGCCAACCATGTCGGGATTGGCGTAGTTGAGGATCAGCAAATCATACTTGCCGGTATCGAGACGCCGGATCACCTCGTCCGTGAGAGGAATGGCGCTCATCTCGGGCTGGAGATCATAAGTGGCGACCTTGGGCGAAGGAATCATGGCGCGGTCCTCGTTCGGATTTGGCGTCTCGACGCCGCCATTGAAGAAATAGGTGACGTGCGGATACTTCTCCGTCTCGGCCATGCGAAGCTGATGCAGCCCCGCCGCCGCCACGACTTGCCCGAGGAGACGATCCATCGACAAGGGCGGAAACATCACCGGCACATCAAACGTGGCGTCGTACTGGGTCATGATGAGATAGCTGACTTTGGGATGATAGGCGCGGTTGAAGCCCTTGAAATCGTCGCGGAGCACAACCTGGCTGAGCTGCCGCGCGCGGTCGCCGCGGAAGTTGAAGAAAAGAATGCCGTCGCCTTCGGCGATGAGGGGGCGCGGCTCCTTCAGGCAGACGATGGGGGACATGAACTCATCGGTTTTTTGCGCGGCGTATTCCTTTTTCACCGCGGCCACCGGATCATCGGCATAGGTCCCCTCGCCGAGGAAGATGAGCTTGTAGGCTTGCTCGACACGCTCCCAACGGTTATCGCGATCCATGGCGTAGTAGCGGCCAATGACCGTGGCGATCTGCCCGACGCCGATTTCCTTGAGCTTGGCCTGGAGTTTGGCGAGGTATTGCTCGCCGCCGGTGGGAGAGGTGTCGCGCCCGTCGAGAAAAGCGTGAATGTAGATGCGCGAAAGGCCGGCATCCTTGGCGATTTTGACCAGCGCATAAAGGTGCTCTTCATGGGAATGGACGCCGCCGTCGGAAAGAAGACCCCAGAAATGAAGCGCGCCGTTGCGAGCTTTGAGCCCGGCGAGAAACGGCATCAGGACCGGATTCTTGGCCAAGCTGCCGTCGGAGATCGCCTTATTGATGCGGGTCAACTCCTGGTAAACAATGCGGCCCGCGCCGAGATTGAGATGGCCGACCTCGCTGTTGCCCATCTGGCCGGCGGGCAATCCGACATCCTCGCCCGAGGCGCTAAGGCGGCTTTGGGGATAAGTCTTGTAGAGGTAATCGTGGAAGGGGAGCTTGGCCAAAAGCGGGGCGTTACCCTCGGCTTGGGCGGCGGCGAGGCCCTGGGGACTAATCCCCCAGCCATCGCGGATAATCAAAGCGACAGGTTTCATCGTTGTTTTGAGGCTATCCGAAAAATAGGCGCAGGTCACACCGAAATGATTTTTGCCTTGGGGCGAGGAGCCGAGCAAGGATCATAGCTGAAGTGCTACGTGAGGAGCGAGCGACAAAGCTCCAAGGCAAAAAGGCTTCGGCCCAAAGGGTGACGGCGAATTTGGGCCGAGCTCTGCGTTGCTCGCTCCTGACAGACCGCTGCGGGTAACGCCGAAGGCCCACGAACTTCTCTTCGTCAGTGGCAGGAAAACGGCCGCAATAGACCGAGAGAGGTTCGGAGCATTTTGAGGGAGAGGTTGGCCGAAGAGGTCGACATGCCTGCCTTGAGCTTGCTGTCTCGGTAATTCTGTACGTCGACCTTGCTGAGCCGAGAAATATCGCAGTTTGCCCGAGAGCCAAGGAATGCCAGGAATTCCTCCATCTCGGCCGCGTATCCTTAGTTCCGGATTTGGGCATTCGTCGGTAAATTCGGTTGAGCAATGCGTCGACGAATTCCGCAGCAGATACAGTCTCAACTGGCCCAGCGTTACCGGGAGCTGTTACAGTCAGACCCGACGGAGCTGGTGAGCCGCACAGGGTATAAAGTACCTCGGTCAACTTTGCGATCGTCTCTGCGTTTGACTGTGCAGCGCTGCCTGTCTCCGCAGGAGTAGCAGAAGCCTTGGTTACCGGGGGGCGTTTCATAGCCCCTCTATTCTAAAAGATTTTTTGGCTAAGCTTTTTGGATACTTTTTCTCGCACCGTATAGTTGCGAGTGGCGGTATCCAACACCATTTGACGCCGCCAGACTCAACGACAAAATGAGTCGCAGTATGAGCGTTTTTGTTGGCAGTAGGGCTAAAATCGGGCCCTTCAGAAGTCGCATTTCCTTGCGGCAGAAAGAGATGAGCGGGTGACGAGACTCGAACTCGCGATTCTAACCGTCAGAGGGAGAGTAACTTATGTCGTTGCCGTCCAACACTGTCATACGCTATCAATACCGTAGACACGGTGATTTTGTTGGGACTTTTGTTGGGACCTGTCGGTGAGGGATTGCATGCTTCGGCCGAGGCGCAGCTCCCAATTCTTCGGTGGTGGACTCATCTTGAGTTTGCTACCTGAACCTTGGCGGATAATCTCAAACGGCTGAAGCAGTGGAAACGATGGCTGAGGGTTAGCCGTCATTTCCAATGGTATCAGTCGGGCAGATAGCCAGTGCCTCTTCGGCTATTCGAACGCATGAATTTCATCGTCTAAGATTCATTCATCGCAACGCGTCACTCCGCCGACAGATTCACAACAGGTCGCGCCACAAGAGCTTGAGCCACTTCGTATCGCTAAAAACAAATGAATGCAGGACAACGCCATCGTCGCGATCTTCGTGCAGCTTAAACGCTACTGCTCTTACCGAAGTCCAATTGGCCTTAAGTATGTTGAGAGAAAGCTTGATCGCGCGCATGCGCCATTTTGGAGAAAGACGTTCAATCGACTCCATGTCTGTTGTGGAGGGCGTCCACATTTCAAGATCAAGATATTCCCAAACATCATTATGATCGGTGTCGAAACCTGCGTATAACATCTCAGCGATCACGCCTGCGTAAGCTTGCGCAGCCTCATTCACTTTGCCATTTATCTTTCCTCTTCCGCATTGACCTCGAAAAGCTACCTCTGAAGTCAGATCTCTCGAGTAATCGCGTTCTAAGGTTAGCTTCACCCACGGGCAGCCGACCTTTAGCGCGACGACCGCATGCCCGGCCTCGTGAATCGAAACGTTCTTTTTGTCGATGGCCAGGAATTCAATTCCGGACTTCTTATGCGATCCCAGGGTACGGCGTCGTTTCATGGACGATCCAAATCTTCGAGCTTTCTCATTGTGCGGTCAGTTTCGTTGGAGTGTAAGACCTATTCGATCTCATCGACTGAAGAAATAGCAGAATCCAAGTGGTCGATGGTTTCACTAAGACCCGAGATTGCTGTTTCCATTCCCTGGGCGGCGTCTCCTTCCCGTAATGCTTCCGGCACATTCTCAAGTTTCTCTTCCTCGACCTGCTGCAAATCTTCGAACTGAGCTTTGATTTGCTCAAGCTGTTCTCGCAACCGACCAATTTGTTTCCGTGCCTTCGCATTCATTGGGGATCTTCAATTGAAGTGATCACTTGGGGAGGAACCCGACGCAATGATAATATTCGGCGAGGGACATTCAATCCTCGAAATTCGTGGCTGATTCCATGGGTAGAGTGAAGTTCGGAAATGATTTACGAGGTGCAAGTTTCATGTATTCGCCGCCGCGCCGTTCGGAAGCCTTCGGTGATTTCAATTAACTTGTTCTTCATTTGGACGTCTTCGGGCCTGCGCGACTCTTGAAAGATTTGAAGCAAGGTCAACGCGTCACAAAGCGGGATATCTTTCGGCACGTTTTTCGCCCTCTGCCAAAACTGGTATTGCCGTTGCACCTCGCGAGTCGTCCGCATAACCTTGGGCAGGGTGCGAATGGGAGGGAGCGAGCGTAGAGTTAATTCGACCGGACAGCAGATCGCCAGGACTTCGACCACTTCTCCGAGAACCGATACGAGCTTGGAATCCAGATTATGCGTCACCAATGCCATGGCGCAGCACGCCATAAACGCTAAATGGGCCCCATCATCGTCCAGTTGCAGCGGACGTCCGGATCGATGTCCTAGACGGTGGAGCACGACGGTCCCCTCGATCAAGTGCGAAAGTACCCCTTGTGCTCCCGCCTTCTGCCAATGATTCTCGTCCTGGACGGATAAAAAATCGTAGGCCTTTCGCCCGAGTTCACGAATCTGGGCAGCTGACGTTTCATCAAAATCGATGGAGGTGTAATGGTCGCCTCTCCGACGAATGATTCTTCCAGTCATGACCTTCCCTTATTTTGGAATGAGGCAACCTGGTGCTGTTGAGAGATTGGAAGGCCGCAGAAGCGGGCCATCTCGGCTCGTGCCGCCGAGACAAGAATGGCCAGGAACTCCGACGAGACATCGACATCCTCGAAATCGAGTAGGACGCAGATTCCTAGCTTCTGCGCGGCCAGCATTTTTCGGGCAATCCGTCGCGCGACCTTGAGGTTGGTCCCGTTGGCACCGGTGTAGTGCAACACGGTGATTCGCTTCATGGCTGTCTCCAATTGCGCATTCCACTCACCTTGGAGCTTAAAAGGTCGGCCGCCGCGAGGGATTGCATACACCCCCGGAACAAGCGGGTGGCGAGGTCAAGGCACTGCTCCAGTGCCTCTATTTGATGGTTGCCTCGGTGATCCTGCCGTAGAGCACGCCAGAGCTCGTACATGGCAATTACCGTTAAGCTTGGTGGGTCGGACCTCCTTTTTTGCCGAAGAAGCTCAAAACTTTTCCAGGCCAGTGATCCCGCTTGCGACTGATCGAATACCTCCGCTGCCGGTGGTAAAGGGAAACTCGGAAGCAGATAGGGCGTCACCTCGGACAAAAGGAGGACAACCTCTGGCAGTGTGGAGACGGGCTCACAAACGTCGGCTCGGTAATTCGCGACGAACATTGCTAATTCCGTCGCCGCGTTCAGATCGAGGACATTCGATGCGCGGCGACGCTCTTTTGCGGTCGCAAGTTCCTGCAGGACTTTGCTGCCTGCTTCCATACGGGGCAGCAGGACATACCCATGCTGTCTCAATACCTTGTCCACGTCCGGATCCCTCAGTGTTGTTTGCACCAAGCGCCAAGCTCTGAGAAACGCGGTTTGAGCTTCGGCATCGTATTCGAGACGAATGTCGTGGGATTTGGAGGTGAGTGAACTGGTGATGTGCATATAAACAATCCTTTTGGTTGAAGATTGTTTTTCATGTTTTCGATTCTGCCTTTGCAGGTGGTTACCCTGGTAATCCCGTTGGCAACGTTCGAATCGCGACCGATAAAAGGCGTCGGCGTAGCAGACGGTCCCAGTGGGGCCGGATAACGAGACAACCGGGGCGGAGTAGGCTTTGGAAAAAAATCAATGTGGAATGGCAGTTAGCGGCGTTAGCCGCAGAAAATCACTGTGGCATTGAGAATCCCGCGTAGCGGGAGCGCCAAGTGGAAAACGGACAACGCGTCCTCTGAGGTGTGATTCAAGATTGTGGAACTATCGCTCGTCAGTAGAATGAAGCCATGTCCTTGACTACGCTCTCTTCCCGTCAACTACACGAACTTGTGACGCTGGTGAAGGAAAGGGAGTCACTTCAGTCCCGCTTAGCGCGGATAGATAGCTCGCTTGCAAAGCTGTCCGGCGAAGTCGAGGTGCAACCTCGACGAACAACCGAAAAGCGGAGCAAGCGCCGTCGCCGCAAAGCTCTGAAAGAACCGCTGCTCAAAGCTCTTCAAGCGGCAGGCAAGAAAGGTCTCACCGTCAAAGAATTGGCGACCCAGCTCAAGTCGAAATCAGGGAGTGTTGGAGTGTGGCTCTACACGACTGGAAAAAAGATCAAGACGATCAAGAAAGTTGGCCGAGGTCGCTTCGCTTACCTCGATAAAGACTAACTGTAAGCCTCGCCTTGCCATTCGGCATAGGCTTTTCATGACTGTGTCTGTCCGGACAAATACGTTTTCCAAAAATCACGGTATGGCGCGACGTAGATACACGGCGCTACGGGGGTTAGTTCCTCGGTAAGGGCGACTCGAGCCAGTTCGCGCATGCGATCCGGATGCTGCCGCAGGCAGGACAACGACCAGAAGTCACTGAAGATAGCTTCAGCCCGCAGCAGGGATCGAGAGGGCTTTCTGCTTTTTTGCCATTTTGAATTTACGTCCAGAACAGTCGCCATGAACTGCACTTGGGCGACCGCCACTTCGCGCAGAAACGCACACCAGCCAGAAAGAAAAATGGCGTCAGCGATTAATAGCTCGTCGGGTTGTCCCACAAATTTTCTTCCCAGGATCGAGCGAAAGCTTGGCATGAATGCCGGACAGAATCCGTGTTCAGTTAGCGCCGACGCCACGTAAAGAGACTCAGCGGACGGTTCGTAGTGCAAAAAGTCCACGGTCGTCGACGGTGTAGCGGGTGAAGGTAAATACTCGGTTTCCACCCCGTCAATGTAGTGCGCCAAAACGGACGCAAACCTCATCGCGTGTTCGCGGAGCCAATAGACCTTGTAGCTGGCATGTGCCGTTTGGTAGGCGCACTCCGGTTGGAGCCCCAGGTCGGTTGCGAGCAACTGTTCCAGGTACCGACGGGCTGAAGCTTGATTCTGTCTCGCGGAGCAGACTTGAAGAAGGAATAGGTCCTCCTCGCGTTCGGGGTCGAATTGGGACGTGGTGGTTGTTTTAAATTTCTCTTCCGGGGCAAAAGGCCGGTAGCGGTCATCATGGACGATGAGTCGCTGCTGTTCGGAGCAATAAGGCTGAATTTTTTTGGCAGCAGGCGGAGAAGCGAGCCGTTGCAAAGCATCTTCGAGGTAGAGCCGGGGCGAACTCTTTGAGTCGTCGTCGGGCAGCCAAAGGATTGGCGCACTGGGCACGCATTCCTCGATGGAAAGGAGTGTTTCCTTAGAAAAATGCGGTGACAGGTGACCGACGATTACAGCGTGAGGTTGATGCCTGGCAAGAGCATTGAGAAGTTCCTCCGGCTGGCTTGGCTCTGCGACGACGACGTGGTTGAGTTCGTCCAGCAGTTGCACGAGATTTCGACGTGTGGGTGGGTCGGCATGAATGACAATTAATTTCATGCTTTTCTGTTTTCGATGCCCCACAGCTAAATCAGAGTGAGCCGTACACCGTCACGATGCTGCCGACTGAAGACGTGCTACGGAAGACTCGCACAAGTCCGAGTAGGGACAGCGAGGACAGAGCTCGGGATCAGGGGCCGGATCGAAAGAGGGCGGTTTCTTCTCTCCTTTGGGAATGTGCCGCACGTGGGAAGACTCAAGAAGATCAACAACAGGTAAATGAGGCTTATAGGTCACCTCCATATATTCCCCGCTGAACAAATCGACTGCGCGGCCGACCAGGCTCAATTCGTCCGGATTTTCGAACTTGTGAAGATAGCGTAGGTAATGCGTGAGTTGATCGAGGTCTACATTGTCAATGGCGTGGCATTTCCAATCGATCACCCTCATCCGATAGGGCGTACGAATCAGAACATCAAAAATAATTCGCCTCGGCCGAGAAGCCGACTGCCAATAGACCTCTTTTTCGGCCTCGACTTGTACCATTGCCGTTACTGGTGGAATTCCAATGGTGCGCGCGGCAGTTTCTCCATTGGCGATGGCGCGCGGAATCATTCGCGTCCAAAAGGCGACGTCATTTTTGATATTTTCATACACCAAACCGTTGTAGGTCTCTGCCAGTTGCAGGCCTTCGTGAATGCGGCCAGGCCCGGTTTTCAATGAAGCGTTTATGGCCTCTTCAAACGTTTCTAGGCATGATTGCGTCGCGCTGGCGATGGTCCACTGGCAACCGTTCGAGGTCCAATCCCGGACCATATCGGCGAGAGCGCAATGAATCAGATGTCCTCCCAATTCGCGGATGCCGTAAAGCTGTCGGCGTGCCTGATGGGCGGATGATTCCTCTTCGCTGGTTGGTTGGAAAATGTACCGATAAAAATAACGCCGGGGACAGCGTAGCCATTCGCGTTTCTGGGTGGGACTGTAAAATGTCATGGTTCGTTTGGTCTTTTTGCTTCATGTATCTCGTTGCAAAGATGCGGGTAGTTTTGCTCAATCCACTGGCGATCCCGGCGATGGAGCGGTCGAAGCGGTGTGGGATAGACCGAGTGCCGCCAACGATCTTCCAGCTGAACGAGCGTGGAGATGTTGTCCGTCATAGATGCACTCAGGAGTATGACTTCAAGCGTTCCGCTGGTGGCGGCGCTGAGTTGCCGGAGTTGAATCGTGGAAGGCAGACGCCGCGCAAGGTTGAAGCAAGCGATCCGCCACGCCGGAGGAATGGTCTCCAGACCATTTGGGTTTCGGCCCAAGCCTTGTAGACTCCGCCGAAACTCTTCCATGGTCATTCTGCCGATGGATTGGACCTGGCGCGGCACGGCATTGAGCAAGAACTCCCAGAGCGTTACCGAGTAATATGTGGCTTTCGCCACAGGGCTCTTAGCTCCGGCGGTGATGCCGGTCTGCGCGCGGCGCAGGCTGGCGATGTCCATATCGGCCATACCGGGGCTGTCAGCGGTCGGTTCCTCCAGAAAAAGAGGCGCAAGCCAGATCGGTTCGAGGCTCTTATATCCGTTGGCCAGGGACACATAGGCCTGGTGTGTTTCCAACTGTGCCAGCGCCCCAGGCGGACAGATCGGTTCAGGCGGGATCACGGTCATCGGCCCAGGCTGCACCAATTGCCCGCTGTCGACCGGCTGACCTGGCACGATGCGCCCGGGGCGATAGCCGAAGACTCTTTCGGCCAATGCATACAAATGCCCGATCTCCACCGACCGCATTAGGATTAAATTGCTGAAGTTGATCAGCAGCGCTTCCGTCGCCACGGGACCAAGCAGAAGATCCAGCTGGACTAGCCCCTGGGTAGCCGCGATGACAAAGACGCCTTTGCTGCGGAGAGTGGCCAGATTGGAAATGTCCGACCAGCGCGGTGATCCCTTGGTCGCCGCATAGTGAAACTCGTCCATGACCAGGCCGGTCACGTTGCTCTCACCGAGTGTTCTTCTAGCCTGAGCCCTGCCATAAAAATCCATTTTTACCAACCGGCAAATCATGCTGGCGGTTTCGACTTCCGTGGCCGCCCGGGTGCAAATCACGACGATTTTCCCGTCGAGCGCTTCGGTGGGATCAATCAACGACCCCTTGGCTGAATCCCAATAGGGAAGCGACGTGGTCGCGAGAAATGGCGACAGGGTGATCATCAGACACGATTGAATAATACTGCGCGTCCGGGAATCGAGTTTGGCCCAACTGCGAACCGTCCTCTGGGCAAATTCGATTTTGGCCATGATGCCTGGAGAAAGTCCCCGGGTCGCCGTCACGATTTTGTCGCTGCGGTCGATAAGTTGTTTTGCGACGAAGGTCGCCTCGGGTTGCAAAAAGAGATCCGCCATGAACCGGAAAGCCTCGATCATGTCGATGCCTTCCTTCTGGATCAGCAGGTAAGTCAGGGCCGCTTCAATCAAAGCTCTCGTGTTTTCCGTCCAGTACGCGTCCCGGTCGGATGCGGTGTGGCCGGCAAATCGCGTGGCCGATACGATTTTCGAGGCCACCGCGTCGATACTGGGAAAGGACGTGAGTTCGCCGAGGGGATTAAAATGCCCCTCCTGCGGTGAAAGCACGCGAACGTCGTCTGCTCGTCCCGCCTCCGCTGCGAGTCGCCGAATATTGGTGGCTGTGTGATCCCCTTGGGAGTCGAGAATGAGCAAACCCACCCGCTGGCCCTTCGCGCCGCGATAGGAGATCAGATCTGACCAGACACGATTGAGCACCGTGGTCTTGCCCGATCCGGTCTGGCCGCAGATCAGCAGGTGCCGAAGGAGATCCCGAAAGGTGAAATCGAGCGAGGTCCCGCTCGGTTCATAACACGGAAGTCGAAGAACCGTTTCGTCCAAGCGGTCTTCAACCACGTCGAAGTATTCAGGAACCACCAGACCGGCCGGGGTGGCCTTCCAGCGATGGTCGGGAATATTCATGGTGCCACCCGGCTGGAGGTCGCGAATTTTGATCGGAGAAAATCCTCACACATCAGGCGGTGATTGCAGCCAAAGCAGGCCCGCGAGACGAGGGCGGGAAAGCGTTCTTCCGGGCCCGTGTTGATCCTGGGATCGTCGCTGAGACTTTGAAGTTCTGCGAATTGCTCACCGATCAGCCAGTCGGCCTCGGCACGCTCTTCATCGCCGAAGCTGTAAGAAACGAGCTCTCCATCGTCGAGATAAAAGAATCGTATCTCCACGGAATGTTCGGGAGGCAGCCCGAGCCGGCCCCTGACGAAGAGGTCATAAATCAGACCCTGGGTGCGATGCTCCTCGCTTGAAGCTCCGCACTTCCAATCGCAGACCACAACCGTCGCGTCATCGCGAAGAAACACGGCATCAGTCTTGGGCCGGGCAGGTACTCGAAGTTCGTTTCCAACCTCAAATCCGAGCGGATCCAGCAGCTCGGGAATGAGCCGCGCGGGCTCGGCCACCAACATTTTGACGTCCTCGAACGAGAAGAATCGATCCAAGAGGCGACCGATCTTGGCCACGTAGGTGTCCAGTTCGAGCTGACTCACGTCCTTGCCGGATTCGTGGCAGAACAGTTTTCGCCACTTCGCTGTGAGGTCCTCAAGTCGACGCGTTCGCGAGTAGTCGATGAAGGTTTTGAATTTCTCCTGGGCGATTTTGATTTCCGTTGCCAGATGAATTGGCAGGCCGGCGCAGGCCTTCTCGAAGATTAATCGAATCTGTTGATGGACGATCTGGCCTATTTCCAGATCTGGCGTGGTGAGATGCTTCAGCCGATAAGCCGCTTGCACCTCTGGTGGTGATTCCTCGTTCCAGCCTTCCCACGACCCGATGTACGAGTAATAGTATTTTCGAGGGCAGGCTCCGAGTGCTTTGCTGCGGGCAAGCGACCAGACCAGGAGATTTTCCAAGACAGTTGCATGAAATTTCATGCTTTTTTGTTTCAAGGTCTGGAGCGCTTGAGAAAATGCACCCCAGCGTGAAAACGGACATACCTACGAGGTCAGCTACGCACGCTGGGTATATCCCCGTCATTCAAATTGGTTTTAGCTCAGGGATTCGCAGCAGTTAGGCTATTTTCCAACAAGGTTCTCATGACTCAGCATCCGTGAAGGAGATCATTCCACGAAGCATCCAAAATCCGTCGTATCCGACACAACGTGACAAAGGCAGGGGCTTTTACTCCTCCCTCCAGAGCCTGGTAGTATTTCAGACTAATTCCGATCCGCTCGGCAGCTCGCTCTTGGGTTAAACCCTTTTTAGAACGAAGTGCAGACAGATTTTTCCCCGCAGCTTTGAAGGGGGCCTTGTAGGTTGCCACCTGGATAGCGTCGATTGTAAACAGCAGTGAGAGAACCATCTAATAGATGGTACTTGCTTGACGCCATCGCTTGTGCTTGGAAAATGCACGGAAGGTTACAGCTTATGCGAATCCTCACCTTGGACGATCAGCCTGGACTGGCCGACATGCTCGCTTTAAGTCTGCGGACGCTGGGCCATGCAGCGAAGGGTTTCACCTCTCCCGGCGAAGCACTCGCTTCGATTCAGGACTTTGATGTCCTTGTGACCGACTACGACATGCCCGAAATGAACGGGCTTGAGGTGGCGCAGCAGGCTTATGCCGGTGGATGGAAGGGTGCGCTGCTCATCATGTCGGGCCGTTCCGCCGTGATCAACGGTGCCATCGAGCACCCCTTACTTCGCATTATTCTGAGCAAGCCGTTTTCAACTCAAGAGCTTGTCGAAGCCTTGCCCGTCCCAAAATGAAACCGCTTCAATTCCCAAACATCGCCTGCACGCGATCCCTATCCGCCTACGTGCTCGCTACCGAAAATATCGCTGAAAGTGCATTTGAGGCGGGACATGATCGGGTGAAGGGCCGTCAAGGTGATACTTCGTTGATTGTTCTCCAGGCGGTGCAGGGTTGCGGGATCGACGCCAATCCGTTTGGCGAAGTCACGAAACGAAAGATCGCCACGCTTTTTCTTCAAAAAACTGGCGAATTTCTTGTCCAATATCGTTGGTGGTCTCACCTGGACAGGCTGCCCGCGAAAGTGTTGCCAATGGGCAACACTTTGCTAGATGTTGCCTATCGGCAACGGCGATGTGCCGCACCATAACCATGTTTTTTGAATGAAATACCTCGTGCTTCTACTCCTACTGTTCGTTACTCCACTCTTTGGCGACGGCACCGATCTGCTCCAGAAGCAATCCGACGGCTCCGTGGAAATTAACTCCACAAACGCATGGGCTATCGCGCGCGGGCTTTGTCCTAAATTTGATCCACTATTGAATAACAGCGAAAGTGCCGCAAACACCATTTGGGGAGATTTACTGGGTTCGATTTCTGATAATTTCGCTCGGCACGCCGCCCTCGCAAAGTACGTCTCAGAGCTTGATGATGCCTCGGCTCGCGCAAAAACCGTAACAAATGTCACGTACGCATTCGGCGTTGGGATTGGTGACTATGATTTTTCGGCAAAGGCATTTCCTTTTGGCCCCGTCTGGACGTGCGTTGCGGCGCGAACGACAAACAACCTGACGGGCATCTCCACCTGCGTGGCGTTTGATCAAGCCTTGGCCACAAGTATACCGGTTCCGGAAGAAGATAAAGCACGCGCGTTACAAACATTCATTACAAGTCGCCGCCATGGATTGGTTGCCGTGGTGCACGGGACAATAAAAGGCGCTGATCAAGCATATCATAACGTGGCACCTTTTCCGGCTCCAATACCCGGCATAACGGATACCGAAAATTATCGAGGAGGAGCTAACTATCGCATCATCATTTCCTTAACTTCGGTCGATTATCATCTGGGAGACGCCAAGGGTCCGGTTCTGTGCACGCAGACCTTTGGGGCCTCGCCTTCGCTCTCTCCACTGGTTCTTCCCCCAACGTCTTCCCCCACGCCCTGACCACCATGCCCCTCTGTAACCTCAGGTCGATCATCGAAATCCTGATCCCGGGCGACTACGGTTCCGGTTTGGCTGACGCGGTGCTGTGGCCGATTCCGTTCTGGTGGATTCCGATTGTATATATTTTGCCATTCATTTTCGGCGGCCTGTGGCTGGCGTACAAAAATTTCAGACTATTTCTTTATATTGTCATCCCTCTGGTGGTACTGAACATCTGGACACAGGTTACCAGCAAGTACGGCTACAATCCGTTGCCGTACACGGTGCCAGTCAATAAGGCTGATCCCAATCAGGCCGATTCAGTTGCTCCTAACGACTACTCACAGGACGGCAAGTACGTTTGGCAAGATGATGCCAGCCGCCTTAGCGCAGCGAGTTGGGGTACGTGCTATGTTGTGCATTTTCAGAAGCAGGCCATCCCCGGGCAGATCACCCAGGAAGAGGTGAACTACCAAACGTGGTTGCGCGTGGAAAACGCCGACTTGATCCTCAATAACGTGTACTCGGCTTCAGAGTACAACAGCAGTGTTTGCTATCAGATTCGTGACTACCTCCGCGCCCGCGAAGCTCAGGAGCAGGAACTCATGCCTCTGCACTACGGCGGATTTTACGACCGGATCAAATACCGCTGGGCCATCGATGAGATGAACGGGAAGCCCAGCCCCCTCCAGACCTACATTGATGCTCGCCAAAATGATGAAGCAAAAGTTGGATTTGAGCTTTGGGGCCCCTTCGTTTTTGGTGCACTCACCCTGTTCGTTTTCGGTTTTGTCGGGAAAAAATACCTAGAGGCCCGTACCGTCGTTGTGACCAAAATGGCCACCACCCGCTGGGATACTCTCTTGGCGAATTTCAATCGCGCACGAGTGGTCAAG
>Ga0335072_10008650_pt1 | contig 14743 bp, 5 predicted proteins | sample Lox_Sample_21_FD_206725 | JGI IMG/M metagenome (GOLD analysis project Ga0335072, IMG submission 206725) | Soil microbial communities from Loxahatchee National Wildlife Refuge, Florida, United States - Lox_Sample_2.1 | ecosystem: Environmental > Terrestrial > Soil > Wetlands | place: USA: Florida... | reverse complement strand
CTGAATCCGAGTGGCGTGTTAGCATTCCGGACTGAATCGCAGCCTGCATGAGAACGCTACATCTGACGCATGGGAGTCCCGCGTCCGAAAGGTGCTCAGAAGATGCAGGCCGGATGGTGGAGGTGAAGACCGGATGCAAATACTCTCGCTGAACCGCGGATTTCGCGCTTTCGTGCTTTTGGTGTTGGCCGCGACGGTTGGGCTGATTCCTCCGGGCGCTCTGCCCCAACAGGTCCAGCCGACCGCTCCGCCTCAATCGAAGAAGCCGGCTCTGTCGCCGGCGCCTGCACCTGCGCTTTCGATCGATGCTTATATCCAGGACGCCTGGAGCACGCTGACTCGATCGATGCTGAACTGCACCACACTCGCGGACCCGAAAGTGACAACAGAGCCGGTGCTGTATCTGCCACGCGACTACGCCGAACCGGCGGACGTAGCGGCTCTGGAGCACAAATGCAGAGTGCGGGTGGAACGCCTGCCGGTGAAGATCGATCGGCTGGGGCAGGATGTGCCGCTGCATCCGCAGGGGCTGCTGTATCTGCCTCACCCCTATGTGGTGCCGGGCGGACGCTTCAACGAGATGTATGGCTGGGACAGCTACTTCATCCTGCTGGGACTGCTGGAGAGCGGGCGCGTGGAGCTGGCGCGCGATATGGTGGAGAACTTCTTCTTTGAAATCGAACATTATGGGGGCCTGTTGAATGCGAACCGGACTTACTATCTGACGCGTTCGCAGCCGCCTTTTTTATCGTCGGAGATTCGGGATCTGTGGGCGGCGGAAATGGCGGCAGGCCGGAAGCAGGATGCGCGAACATGGCTGGAACGCGGATACGGATATGCCGTGCGGGATCACTCGTTATGGACGAGCGGACCGCATCGCGCGGGAAATACAGGGTTGGCGCGATATTACGACTTTGGCGAGGGACCGGTGGCCGAGATGGCCGATGACGATGCGTACTATCCAAATGTGATTCAGTGGCTGCTGGCGCATTCTGAAGTTCACACAGACTATCTCGTGGATGAGCCGGCGAATCCCGGACCGGCGGACCGCGCGAAGATAGCGGCGGCGAGCTGCGATCCGGCAGGATCGACGGTGTGCGCACGGGCGCATGTGGGAAGACACTGGCTCACGCGTGACTTCTATAAGGGCGACCGCGCCATGCGCGAGTCCGGATTCGATCCGAGCTTTCGATTTGGTCCCTTCAACGGCTCGACGCATCATTATGCGGCAGTAGGACTGAACGCTCTCTTATACAAGTACGAGCGCGACCTGGCGCGGATGGCGACCCAACTCGGGAAATCCGCAGAGGCGCAACAGTGGGATGAGGAGGCGGAGGCACGGCGGAAAGCGATGGATCGTTATCTGTGGAATCCGGCAAAGGGCATGTATTTTGATTACGACTTCGTCACCGAGAAGCAGTCTGACTACAACTATCTGACGACGTTTTACCCCCTCTGGGCGGGCGCGGCTACAGCGGATCAGGCGCACCAGGTAGAAGCGCATCTGGGTTTGTTCGAGAAACGTGGCGGCGTCGCAATGAGCACCACAGATTCGGGCGTCCAGTGGGACCTGCCCTATGGCTGGGCGCCCGTCACCTGGGTGACGATTGATGGGATGAAGGAAGCAGGCGATCTCCCGGATGCGATGCGCGTCTCGCGCGAGTTCATGATGACCGTGCGCGATAACTTCACCCGGGATCACACGATCCGCGAGAAATTTAATGTGGTCACCGGATCGTCGGAATTTCAGGTCGCGGAGGGCTATCGCCAGAATGTTGTTGGGTTCGGATGGACGAACGCTGTCTATCTGAAGTTACAGAAGCTGCTTCAGGATGCAGCGGCAAATAGGCATTGACGAAAAGAGGCTTTGCAGAGCGATTCCGACCCAGCAGTCGGCGAGGAGTTGATTCGAGGACTGCCGAAAGTCCGATTTTTCAGATTCCCGACCGTATCTGACTGGATAGGACTTTATGAGAACGAAGAAGGCCTACCCGTAAATCAAGGTCAGCTGAAGCCTTTCACACGACTGTCCTCGGGGACGCAAGCCGGGAGCGGGACGGCGGCTCTGTGATCACTCGCCGTCCTGCCGAGCCGGGAAGGTTTAGAACGTGAAGCGCGCTCCTACCTGAATGATGCGTGGACTGGCCGCCGCTGTGATTTTGCCGTTGAGCGATGAGGCCAGGTTAGCGGTTGGATTGTTGAGGCTGACGAGATTGAAAGCATTGGTGGCTTCTCCCCGCAACTGGAATGTGAGTTTCTCGAACGTGATGTTGCGGAAGATGCCGAGGTCGACGTCGCGGTAGCCAGGTCCACGCAGCGAGTCGCGCGGCGTGTTACCGTCAGCGCCGTAAGGGCCAATGCCGCCGGCGACTCCGGGGCCATTGGCAACGAAGGCGGAGGTGTTGAACCAGGCGTTGCGCGAGACGCTGCGCGCGCGGTGCGGATCGAGGAAGGGATTGACGCCGGCGACCATGTCGGGGCGGTTGTGGTTTTCGCTGTCAAAGTTCTTGTTGGAGCCGGTGGTGATTTCAAACGGCGGTCCACTTTGCAGCGAGTAGATGGGCGAGATGGTCCAGCCGTTTGCCGCTTCTTTCACGAAACGATTGCTGCCGTGGTAATACTGCAGGTTCCACATGCCGGAAATCGTGGCGACGTTGCGGCGGTCGACGTCCATGGGACCACGCTCCTCCCAGAGGTTGGCGAAATCCTGGGCGGTCATTTGTCCAATGGCTGACTCGTTGGAGCTCTGGAGAGAATGGCTCCAGACATAGAAGCCGTTGACCATGATGTTGCGCGTGAGGGGGCGCCCCGCGGAGATCTGCAGAGAGTGATACGAGGCGGTTTGGTTGGAGGTGAGGAAAATGTTCTGACCCAGGACGCCGGGATCGTAGGGACGCCGGGCGTTGATGCTGGTCTGCGAGGTGCTGGCTCCGGGCGCGTAGGGCGCGTAGTTGTCGTCGATCATGGTCGGGACATCGCGTGAGAGGGTACCAACATAGGCGGTAGTCAGACTGATCTGGCCGGGCAGTTGCCGCTGCACGGCGAAGTTGAATTGGTAGATAAACGGCCACTGCACGGTGGGCCCGATGGACTCGATGCTGGCCGGGACCAGGAAGCGTGGGCTGCTGGGGTTGTAGACGTAGGGGAATGGGTCGCCGTTGGGGAACGAGGCCTTGTTCCCATAGACGTTGGTGAATGAGGCGATGGAATTGAAGGTCTGGCGGATGGCGTACGGCTGCGCATTGCCAGGCTGATTCCACTCGTTGCCGCTGGTTGCTCCGTAGAAGACCCCCGCGCCGGCGCGAATTGCGGTTTTGCCGTCACCGAAGGGATCCCATGCGAAGCCGACGCGGGGTGAGATGTGGTGCCACCGCATGGCGACGATGCCGCGGCCAATTCCCTTGTCACCCGGGAAGACCATGCCGAGCGGCGCGCTCGGAACCACTGTGGACTGCTGACCGGGAACGAAGCCAGCGGTGTAATTCGAGGATTCCACCGGTGGCGTATCGAAATCCCAGCGTAACCCGAGGTTGGCCGTGAAGCGCGGCGTGATCCGGTAATTATCCTGGACGAAGAAGGCGGTGTGCCATGCGCTTGTGAGGGTGTGGTACGGGGTGTCCTGCTCCATGGTGTTGACCTGACCAGTGACGAAGTCGGAAAGCGCGTTCCCGGTGGTGGTTGGAGCAGAATTCTGGAAGGTGAAGACACCGAAGTTATACAGATTTCCGGCGAACATTCCCTTGTCGAGCGCAAACTCGCCGCCGTAGACCAGGGTGTGCTGGCCTTTCGTCATGCTGACCATATCGCGGAGCGAGTAGAAGTCCGATGTGGTGACGGGACCGGCCAAGGCTCCGCCAACGCCGAAGTAGCCGGAGACGGTGAGCTGCGGCAAAGCCGAGGGGCCCTGGATGGTGAAGCTGGAACCGAGCTGGCCGAGATTGGTCGTTGGCAGGTTAACGCGACCGCCGGCAGCCCGCGTGAAGGTGATCCAAAGCTGGTTGGCCGTGGTAGGACCGAAGGTGTGGACGTCGCTGATGTTGGCGTTGGTTTGATTGGTGTAAGACTGGTTGACGTCCCAGGTGAAGTTGCCATTGCCGAACGCGTTCTGGGTGGTCCTGACGAAGAAGTAAGTCATGGCGAGGTGATCTTTTTCGCCAATAATCTGGTCGTACTTCCCGAGATACTCGTTGTCATCCGTCGGACCGGTGAAATAGCCGACCCAGGTATTGCCTGCGCTATTGGGCAACGGGATCAGGTTGGCTTTGTTCATGATGTTGGAGGCTGTGGTATCGAGCAGGCTGGTGGGCACGCAGTTCGGTTTGGGGGTTCCGCAGCCGGGGCCGCTGTTGGTTCCAACAACCTGGGTTTTAGTGCCGGGCATGTAGACCTTGAACGAGTCTGCAGTGAAATCGCCGAGGCGTTCAGCAGCTGTGGGCAGCACGCCACCGGTGAGCTGCTGGCCGACGACCTGGCGCAGGGCGGCATAGCTGAAGAGGAAGAAGGCGCGGTCGCGCTTAATGGGCCCTCCGATGACGCCACCGAAGTTATTGCGGTGATAAGGAGCCTTGGAGGTGGAATTCCAAGGCGTTGCATTGAAGTCGGTGTTGCGATTGAACTCGAAGAGCGATCCGTGGAACTCGTTGGTGCCGGACTTAGTAACAGCGGTGACGACGGCGGCGGACATGTGTCCATATTGTGCGGCGAAGTTGCTGGTCTCGACCCGGAACTCTTCGAGTGCGTCGGGATTCGGAAGCTGGTTGCCGTAATTGCGAATGCCGGTAATGTTGCTACCACCGTCGAGGTAAAAGGCGACTTCGGGATTGCCGCCGTCGATGGAACCGTTAATCTGCACGTCGGCAGACGGGAGGCCGATGACGAAGTTCGGCGTGCCATTCGGGTTCGAGCTGGGGCTGGCGCTATTGGCCTGGACGCCTGGCGTGAGTGAGAGTTCGGCGTAGGCGTTGCGGTTGACCAAGGGCAACCCGACGATTTCAGAGGGCGAGATGGTTCTGCCCAACTCGGCTGTGCTGGTGTTGACGAGGGGCGGCGCCTCCGTCACGGTGACGGTTTGCGTTTGCGCGCCCACCTCGAGCGACGCATCCACAGTCTGGACCTGGTCGACGGTCAGCAAAAGGTTGGTCTGCACGAATGTCTTGAAGCCCTGAGCAGTGATCTCGATCGTGTACGGGCCGACCGGCAGATAGTCGATGCGGTATTCGCCCTCGCCATTGGCTTTGACGACCCTGGTAAATCCGGTGGCGACGTTGGTTGCTTTCACGGTGGCGGTTGCGACGAGCGCGCCCGACGTATCTTTCACGGTTCCGGCGAAGGAGCCGGTGACCTGCTGCGCCGCGGCGGATATCGCAAGAAACGCCAGGATCGCTGCCATCGCGGGCCATGTTGTCCACCACCGGCGGATCGTTTTGCCCCTTTGTATTAAAGCTGTTGGCGACCTCCCCAAAATGCTGCTCATGTGTCTCCTCCTTCTCATTTTTCTTTCGGCGGGACTGCATTCTTCCGCCTGTCTTGTCTTCATTTGCCTGAATTGCTCACACGATGGGGCGTGACGGTTTTCCTGCCCCTGCCGAGCTACCGCCTTCCCCGATGGAATCTGTGCGAAAGCTATAGAGGGGATAGTCGTCGGCTGCCACGGGAGTCAACGCCCAACCTGCCGGCTCATACCGCCCCGGGGGACGCTGGGGTTCCTCTTCACCCTGCTGGCGGAAGTCGCGGATCGATCGCCCAGCGTTCGGCACACCTTCTGAGCTGCTTTGGTAGCCTTCCTCCGATTCGTCTTCCAGCGGGCTTCGCAGCTTTTCGCCGACGGCGCGCGAATGCTACCGCTCTGTGTTCAGCGTCGTCACGGGGCCGGAAAGAAGCGAGCAGCAGATCATCCAAAGTGGAAAACGGGCACGGAGGTGGGCAGGAAAGCATTAAAAATGCAACAGATGAAGCTGCCGCATTCGAGAGCTCGCGGTCTCCGCCAATGCAATGCTGTTCTTACTCCGTCGGTGCGGTTGTCGCTACTGCTAACGGCGGAGCTGGCACAGCCTGTTCCGGCGAGAGGCAATTGACCGGGGTGCGTGTGGGAGTCTCATCCTGCTGCACGTCTTTCAGATACTCGACGATGTCCCAGCGCTGCTCGTCGGTGAGCAGCGGCCCGATCACGCCGGGCGGCGACAAGGAAGGATTCGCGGCGTTGTAGCTGGAATCGAACGAGTGCCCAATGTTCTCATTCCCGGCCTTTGTCGTATCCATCAAAAATCCGGACGACTGATCTTTTGCGTATTGGTAGCCAACGTATTTTGGATCGAACTCAAGAGTGCCAAGATAGAACTTCTTCGGGCGCTGCCTTGCGGGAACGAGCATTTCGTACAGATTCGGCACCGATCCATCGTGCAGGAACGGCGGCGTCGCCCACACGCCACGCAGAGGACGCGGCTTGTAGCCGACCTCGATCTGCGGCAAATCCAGCGTGTCAAAACCGTCAAGGCATGCCTGCTGCTGTGCTGTGAGGTCGTGATCGTGAAAATATTTGTTACGCATCAACTCACCCAAGACGCTCAGGGCAATACCCATTGGAATATGGTGGATGTCGAGCTGATCCAGATCGTGGGTCGCGGACTCCTCCGTGACCGGATCCTCCTGCACTTCCTTCAGTTCCAGGTTGTATTCGGAAAGCGTTGCCGGATCCGCTCCTTTGTGCGCCGCGATCTCTTTGTTGAGATCGGGAACGAAGTTACGGTATCGCCGCACCTGTTCCTCATAGACGGGCCGCAGCAGCGCTCGCACCTGCTCCAGCGTGATGCCCGCGACACTCAGGTCCACCTCATTTTTCGCGAAGTTGTCAGCAGCCGTTGGGTCCGTCCCAACCACCGGAACTCCTGTCATCCCGGCTTCTCCCGGTCGAACCGCCAGCGTCCGAATCACCCAAAGCGGGTCGTCCTTCAGCCGTCCCGGCGAGGTCGCTTCTTTGAGCGTTGCCGAGGCCACATGCGGACCATGACACCTGGCGCAGATCGAGTTAAAGAGAATCTGACCTTTGACCCACTTATCGTGATCAATCGGGCCGAAGACATCGGCGGGCCAGACCGGCGGCTGCAATTCCTGCAGAGTGTCTTCGATGCGCTCGAGATTGGGGAAATCGGTCGAGGTGTCGTAGCGATCGCTTTCGGGAGTGGGGCGTCCGTATTGGTCGCGCAGCGTAAAGTCCGCGCCCACACCCAGTGACTCGCCGGTGTTGCGGGCCAGTGCCTGGCTCACGGATGCGTTGTACTGCACCCAGTTGAATTTCCAGATATCCCACAGGTAGGGATAGCTGACTGGCCCATCCCCTTTGGTGTAATTCTTTGGCGTGATGTGATCGCCGAAGACGACATTGCCGATGCGCGCGAGCGCGTCCGTCCGCCCGTAACCTTCCTGCAGCGGATAGTGACTGGGGTTGGAAGAGCCCAGGCCCGTGCGTCCGAGCTGGCCCATAACACCAGCCATGGTGAACCAGAGCTTCGCCTTGTTGCCTGCTGAATCTTCCTGCCCCAGGACAGCCGCTGCGAAGCGGTTGAACTTCGGCACATTGAGCAGCGTGTCGGTCATGGACAGAAGCAGGTCCAGCTGGAAGCTGCCGGGCTTTTCATCGGTAAACGCGGTCATCGCCTCACCGCCGTCGATGCGTACCGCAGTCGTCGTGCCGTTCCGCGTGTAGAGCAGTTGCCCTGTATGACAGGCGGAGCAGGTGATGTCGACGACGTTGTCGTGGATTGTGCTGTCATAGCGCCGCGCAAAACCGACCGGCAGCTGGTCGGGATTGGCCGGCGTGGGAGGATCGACGACGAAATTGAGTGCGCGCATCTGCTTTGGCGCAGCCAGCCGGGCGCGCCGGAATGGCTCTTCGAGATTCACAAACCAGCTGTACCGGATGCCGTGCATGCCGGTGCCCTGCGGGGTGTAGTAGAAGAGCTGGCGCGCAGCGGCCTCGCGTCCGTCTCCCCAGCCCTGGTTCAAATAGACAACCTGATCCACGTGCTGCTGCGGAGGAAGATTCTTTCTGGCGGTACGCCAGTAAATAAACCCCGCCAGCGGATACAAGACGAAAACCCACACCAGCAACGCGACCACAGCTGCACCAGCCACCTTTGCCAGCGTGCGCGGGAATGACGGCGGCGCGGGAGGCGCGATCGGGAGCTGGTCCATGAGCGCTTCGGCCGTGATTTCGCCCAGCCGTACCCTGCGGCTGGCCCATTCGGTCGCGTGGCGGGTCCGGTTGATGCTGCCCAGCGGCTGCGTGTCGGGTGTGCTGTGATCGGTTACGTCGATGAAGCGCGGTTCGCACTCCTCCGGCGCCATGGCGGATTTCGGCAGCAAGGTCAGGCGCGCGACGGGATAAAAAGGCGACTGCGATTCCTTCCACTCTGCCGTTGCGTTCTCCACCCAGAAACTCGCGCTGCGCCGCAGGCCGAGATGCGTCATGCGGCTGGTATCGAGCAGCTGCAGTCCGATTTCCCACGAGCTCATCTGCTCGTCTTCGTTGAGGTGACGAACCAGTTCGTCCTGCAGCTCGTTCGGTCCTTCACCCAGAGGATGAGCTGGATTGCCGGCACTGGGTGTCGCGGAGTACTTTACTGCATCCATTGGCCCGTTGCGAAAGGGCACTGTGCTCCAGTAGCGGATCTGCTGATACGGGTGGGTGCCGGGATGCTCCTGCATTGTCCCCAGCGCCGCGCCCTTAGCGAAACGAAGCTTGTCCATCAGCGGAAGCGATAGGATGGTTTTCAACTTTTGCGCGGGGGTCGCTGCGCTCAGCACTCGCATCAGAACCGCAAAGACATGCGCGTCGTTGATGGGGAACGTGGTCGCGCTCTGCATCGAATAATCCTGATAGCCGGCGCCTCCTTGTCCCGGCACCTCCACAGAGAACGACAGGGCGCGCAGGTCGGGCGCGCGGTCCGCATCGATTGTTGATTTGGCATTGGCAAAGCGCACGGTTGCCGGATAGACACCCGGCTTCGCGTAGATGCCCTGGGCCAGGCGGCCTGCGAGCACCGGGTCGGTTATTCTGCTGCGAATGTCGAAGACCTCGAACGTGGCTCGCGCACAAACTCCTTTGGTGTGCGTGCCGCGCCCCAGCGGCCGCTTTTGCGCGGTGGCAAAGGCGCGCTGCACGGTGAGAATGCCGCGGAGAATTTCGGCAGAATCCAGCTCCTCGTTGGGAAGCCGGCGTTCAAAGTCGATCATTCGGAGTCACCCCAGCTCGGTGAGCAAAGTCTTTGCCCTGATCAGGTCGACGGTGCCATGGCCTTCGGTGAACCAACTATACACAGACCCCAGCATCGTCTTCGCCTCATCCCTGCGCCCGGTTGCCGCCAGCAGGCGTGCCAGGGTTGTGGCTGCGCGCAGCTCGAAGGACTTCGTCTGCTGCTCCCCTGCATAGCGGATCGCTTCCCGCAGACTTGCTTCGCCTCTCTCTTCATCGCCGGCCCGCAGCAGGAGCTCGCCGCGCACGCGGTACAGCTCCGCGATATAACCGCCTTCGGAGCTGCGCTGGGCATGGGCGATTCCCTCTTCCACGGCGCGTAGTCCGTCCTCGATGCGATCTGCATGGCAGAGCGCATCGCCCAGCATCGCCAGAAACGCCGTGCGCACCAGGCGCGCCGAGATCGCCTCCTGTGCGGCCAGACTGCGCTCCAGCACCTGAATGCCGTCTTTTGTCCGGTCGAGCAGGTGCAGCGCATACCCCTGAAAGCTGAGACTCCACTCCGCTTCCTGCGGCAACTCGTATTCGCGGCAGAGTGCCGTCACCTCCTGGCCGACCCGCAGCGACTCGGCGGCCTCGCCGCGGTAGAGGTGAATGCCTTCGATCACGACCAGCGCGAAGGCGGTCATGGTGGGCAGCCGCTGCGAGCGCGCGATCGCCAGCGCCTCCTGCGCCCGATCCAGAGCGCGATCGGGATAGCCCAGCGCCCAAAGCGGACGGCTCGACATGGCGCGCGCGATGAGGCCGGGGTCCTGGCCGAACATCGCAATGTATTCCATGCACCGGGCCGGCTCGTGCAACTCCCGCGCTCGCTCCAGCAAGCGGCTCGACTCGGCCATCTCGCCGATGAACTCCCGCACGACCCCGGAAACATGATTCGCAGCCATCAGATAAGGCGGCTCGCCGGAACGCTCGGCCTGTAGCATGAGCTCGCCCGCGCGGGCGCGGCACTCGGGCAGATTGCCGCGGATCAGCAGAAACAGAGTCGTCGCCCACAGCACCGGAATCAGCTCGGGCGGGTCGTCGAGTCCCTGGACCAGCTCGCGGGCCTTGCTGAAGGCGTATTCGATCTGAGGCGTCGCCCATCCACTTGTCGAGCGCAGGGCGATTCCTTTCATCATCTGCAGGACCAGTTCCTGCTGTTTGCGCGCAGGGCCTTCGGGCAGAGCCTGCACCGCGTTCAGCCCGCGCTCCGTCAACGCCAGCGCTTCGCGAAAGGCGAAGATCGCTGCTGACCGGCCCGCCGCCAGATAGTAGTAATGAGCGCTCGACGAGAAATCCCGCGCAGCCTCAAACAGGACCGCGACCCGTGCTGCGACACTCGTTACCTGATCGCCATAATGGGCGACCAGCGCCCGTGCCACCCTGCCGCTGAGTGTGGCTCGGCGCGTGGGTTGCAGCGAATCGTACAGTGCATTTTGATACAGCACATGAACAAACTGGTAGTTAAGGGTCAGCGATCGGTCGGGAAATTCGCTCTCCCCTATGCGCCTGACGAAGACGTTGACCTTTTCGAGGCGATCCAGCTGCTCCTCCACATCGGCAGCATCGATTCCGGAGGCTTCTGCGACCGTGGTCGAGTCAAATTCAGGCCCCTGCACGCAGGCGGCCAGGAGCAGCCTGAGATTCTGCTCGTCCACCTGCTCGATCTTGCGCTGGATCATACCGCGGACGGAAGCAGGCAGGTCGCGGGGCGCTTCAGGCAGCGCACGAGCCAGTTCCCAGCGACCTTTCTCCTCAACAATGCCTCCCGTGTCGCGCAGATAGCGCACAAGGTCGGCCATGAACAGCGGACTGCCCTCGGTTTTCGCATGAATGACTGCGGCGAAATCCGCAGGAAAGGCGTGGCCCGGGAACTCCAGGTCCAGGTAGCGCACTACGTCCTGCAACTCGAGAAAGCAGAGGTCGACCTGCTGCAGCAACCCGCGTGCCTGTAGGTCATTACGGATCGCCAGAAAGGGATGATTGGCGAGCGCCATGTCCGACGGGCGGTAGCTCACCAGCACCAGAGTCCGCGTCTCGGCGAAACGGGCGGCAAGGTAATTCAGGATGTCGACGGTCGAGACATCCGCCCAGTGCAGATCGTCGATAAAGAGCAGCAGCGGCTGGGTCCGCGACAGTTCCTGACACAACGCACCGAACTCGCGTTTCATCCTTTCCTGCGACGATCCGGTGGTTGCGGCGCGCGATTCGCTGTCCTCCTCCGCCGAATGCCTCGCCACCAGAGCATACCAGGTTGGCGCGACGCTTTTCATCGTCCCTGTGATCAGCGAGCCCGCTCGTGAGTGAAGCAGGCTTTCCATGGCTTCGAGAATCGGGAGGTATGGCTCCTCGCCAGCCAGCCTCTGTGAGCATCGGCCCCGCGCCACCACGGCGCGCTCACCCCGAACTGCCATCTCGGTCAGGAAATTCTCGATGACACTGGTCTTGCCAATGCCGGCCTCGCCGGTCACGGCCACGATCAGGCCTCGGCCCTCCCGGACCCGCGAGCAGGCACGGCGTATTTGCTCCAGGTGGGCCTCGCGGCCGACATTGTTCTGCGTCGGCACAACCGCGACAGGCGCCGCCTCGGCAAAGGTGTGAAGTGCTGCCGACTGGTGAACGAGCCGCTCGAGATCCAGCCGCAGTTCGGTCATCGAGGCATAGCGCTCGCTCGGCATCTTCGCCATGCATTTCGAGACGATCCGCCGCAGCTCAGCCGATACGGGCAAAGGCTGGGGGTCATCCCGCAATATCGCGGTCAGTACCGAGGCTGCGGCAGGCCCGGTGAACGGCCTCCGCCCGGAAAGTAGTTCGTAGAAAACGGTGCCGAGGCTGAAAATGTCGGACCGCTCATCGGCCTCGATCCCTTCGGCCTGCTCGGGAGACATGTAAGCGACGGTGCCCATCGTGATACCGACGACACTCTGCGTGACGCCGGTTTCCTGGGTGTTCCGAATCTTCGCCAGTCCGAAGTCGATGAGCTTCACCGACCCGCTCGAAGTCACCAGAATATTGCCAGGCTTGAGATCGCGATGCAGCACCCCGCGGCTATGGGCTTCCTGCAGAGCGCTTGTCATCTGAATCGCCAGCCGCACGGCCTCGTCTTCCGGCACCGGGCCCGCTATTGGCGCGCCCTCGATGTGCTCCATGATGAGGTAGTCCGGGCCGATGTCGTAGATCTGACAGATGTGGGGGTGGTTCAATGCGGCGATCGCGCGGGCCTCGTGCCAGAAACCGCCGCTGTGACGTCCGTTGAGCTGTTTCAGCGCGACAAGGCGTTCCAGGCGCATGTCATGCGCCCGGTAAACTTCGCCCATGCCACCGGCGCCGATCAGCTCCAGAACTTCGTACGGTCCGCGTTTGTCACCAGGAGAAAGACCCATGAGAGTTGCTCGCAGCCATGGTCAATCGGCTGGCAATGTGTTGTATCCGCGCTCTTTCCTTTTCCAGTGAAGGATAACGCAACGCCCCTGCAGATGGACCCGGATCTGCTACCCATTCAAGGAAAAGACAGTTGCACGGTACATCGTTTGCCACTCGCGAAGCCCATCTGCTATGCTCCGCGACACAGCATCGCGGGTCACTCCGATTGCCGTTTCGCTGGTCAGCTCCTGAGTTTTGTTTTCGTTCGGTTCATCTCAACCCTGAATACTTCGCGATCCTTCTACACCTGAGCCTGCTCGGAAGCGCTCCCTCCGCCTGACTGGCGCCAGGAACCGAATCTTCAAGGAGGGGAACTGTGCCCCGCAGACTTGCCATTACCATCGCCGGCGCCGTCTCGCTTGGCAGTTATGAGGCAGGCGTCCTTTGCGAAGTACTCGACGCCATTCGCCAGCACAATTCCGACGCCGCGACCACGCCGGACGAGAAGATCGTCATCGACGTCCTCACCGGCGCCTCCGCCGGCGGCATGACCGCCATCATCCTCGCCCAGAAGCTTCTCTTCAGCGCCGATGCATTTCGAGGTCCCTACGATAATCCTCTCTACGATGCGTGGGTTCAGCGCATCGACCTCAAAGGACTCCAGGCCACGCAGAACGGCGAACCTGCGTTGCATTCCATTTTCTCTTCGGACCTCATCGACCAGATCGCCCGCGAGATTCTCCTGTCGCGTTATAGCGCCGTGCCTGTTCCTCCCCAGCAGCGCCATGCCGCAGTGGGAGATGAGATCCGCGTCGGCGTGGCGCTCACCAATCTCAATGGAGTGGCCTACGGCTATCCGATCAAGCCTTCCGGCCAATTCACCTATATCGAATATTGCGATCAGCTCACGCGCCACGTCGTCGCCTCCTCCTGCGACAACGCCGCCTTCTGGCAGCCCCTCACCCAGGCTGCAGTCGGCTCGGGAGCTTTCCCGATCGCTTTTCGGCCGCCCGATATTGCGCGCTCCGCCCAAATCGAGCCGGACGATTACCCTCCGCAGAACATGCTGCCCTGGCCGGGTGATCCTCGGCTTTTCACGTATTCCGATGGAGGCGTTCTCCAGAATCAGCCTCTGGGGATGGCCAAGGACCTGGTGGACCTCGTTGACTGCCATGAAGATCAGGACAGCCGCTACTATCTCTTCGTCTCTCCGCACGACAAGGACCCGCAGACCACCGACGGCTTCCATTCCGACAACGCCGACTATTTTCACCTGCTTAGCCGGCTGGCCGGCGTTGCGACCGGCCAGTCCGGATTTCAGGACTGGATCACCGCCAAAGGCGTGAACGACAAGATCGCGCTTCTGGATGCGCGGGCGGCGGGGCTCGCGCAGGCCATTGAGCGTGGCGAGATCGATGTCGATGCCCTAGGCAAAACGGCGACCTCGATCCTGAGCCTCTTCTTCGAGGGAGGCTCGCATCTCTCTCCTGGAGCCACTGCGCCGGAAACCCTCGCTGCCGCGCAGAAACGAATTGGGGATCAGTACAGCGACCTCATGAAGCGGCTCGCGACCAAACCCGGCATATCAGAAGCCTTCCGGGACGCGGTTCTGGCCTTTGAAACTGCCGCGGGGCTCGGCGCGCGCGACCATATGACCATCTATGGAGTGACAGCCAAAGACACCGAGTTGGCCGGCGCGGGGCTGCAGGCCTTCCTCGGCTTCTTCGACCAGAAGTTTCGCGACCACGATTACGATGTCGGTCGCCAACACGCGCGCACAGTGCTCTGCGATCCGAATCTCGCGCAGCCGGGGGAGATCGGACCCATCCGCTATACCGGCAGCCCAATTCGCCCTATCGATACCCGGCTGAACGGTCTGCCTCTGCGCCTGGTGCCCGCGGCTGACCGGAACGCCTTCAAAGCAGGCCTGCGGAAGCGTCTCAACGAGGCGCTCCGGGAGATGTGGGGGCCAGTGCTTTCGCTGCCGGCGATTCCGGGGGCCGATTTCATCCTCGACGCACTCATTGACCGCATGATCTCCCGCCTCTGATATGGAGTGACCTGTCAATGCCACCACGGCGGTGGGGTGTTTTTGTTGGTTCGAGACCAGGGCCAGCCGCAGCCGAGGCCGAATGAGCGACGCTTGAT
>Ga0335072_10008649_pt1 | contig 14744 bp, 9 predicted proteins | sample Lox_Sample_21_FD_206725 | JGI IMG/M metagenome (GOLD analysis project Ga0335072, IMG submission 206725) | Soil microbial communities from Loxahatchee National Wildlife Refuge, Florida, United States - Lox_Sample_2.1 | ecosystem: Environmental > Terrestrial > Soil > Wetlands | place: USA: Florida... | reverse complement strand
GAGGCCGCTATACCCATAAGCAAGTGAGCTCTTCCAAGGCGGCAAGAAAAGCTCCCATTTTCTCTCACCTGTTGCAGCATCCAATGCCCTTATGACCGGATCCGGCTGTTCGTTAGCACCGCCTGAGCTACCCGGGTAAAACCCCTGATCTCCGCGTTTAGCGTCCTCGGACTTCGTGAACACTGAAGCTCCTTCAGTGGCGGGGATGAAGATCAATCCGCTTTTATGGTCAAACGCCGTATTTTGCCAGTTAATGCCGCCAGCAACACCAGGCCTGGTCAATCGACCCGAGGGTGAAACCTGGGCATTTGGGGTGAGGATCGGACGCCCCGACGCATCGAGGCCTTTCGCCCAGGTCTGAGCGACGAAAGGCACACCCACGAGGAATTGCCCGGTTGTTCGGTCAAGCACATAGTAGAACCCATTTCTGTTTGCAACGCATAGGACTCGGCGTAACTTACCCCCGATTGGGATTTCCGCTAGGATAGGCGTTTGGGCTGCATCCCAGTCGTGTTGATCATGAGGAGTGAACTGGAAGTACCATGCCAGCTTCCCCGAACTGCCATGCAAGGCGATCACACTGTCGGTGAACAGGTTGTCGCCGGGACGAACGTCACCCAGGAAGCCCGGGGCTGGATTGCCTACTCCCCAGTAAAGAAGGTCGAGCGATGGGTCGTAACTCCCGGTGATCCAGGTTGGACCGCCACCGGTTCGCCATGCATCGCTCTTCCACGTGTCATGTCCGAATTCGCCGGGACCGGGGATCGTATTGAACTTCCATTGTTGTCGGCCAGTTTTTGTATCGTAGGCCGCCAAGAAGCCGCGAATACCATATTCGCCGCCAGCAACGCCAACGACCACCGACTCGTTTACGATGAGCGGCGCTCCGGTCATGGTGAAACCGTCAGACGGACTGCACACCTCAGTTTGCCAAATCACATCCCCGGTGGTTGCATTGATGGCGACCAAATAGCCGTCGAGACTACCAAAGAACAATACATTCCCTAAAACAGCGAGCCCTCTGTTCGCTCGCGAGCAACATATGGGTAGCTTATCGGGAAGTCTTCGACTGTATCGCCATCTTACGGCTCCGGAACTAGCATCCAAAGCAACGACATTGGCTGGCGGTTCCGTCGTGAAAATGACTCCACCGACGACTGTCGGCGTCGACTCACTCCTTGCTGACTCAGTTGTTTCAAATTGGTGAATCCATCGAACTCTAAGTCGCCCGACATTCTCGGGCGTGATCTCGCTCAGTGGCGTGTAACGTCGTCCATCAAGAGAGCCTGAGTAGGTTAACCACTGATCCGGTCTGCTTCCAGCGTTGCGAATCTCTTCACTGCTGACTTGGATGTCTGTTGGAGGCAATCCCTCCGTAGCCTGACTGGAATTAGCAACCTGCAGAGTCTTCACATAGCCAATGACCTGCCACCGTTCCAGGGTCGACATCGCGACGGGAGCCATGGCTGTTTGAGGAACACCGTCTCTCACGACTTTGTACATAGCAAGGTCACTATCACCATGGCTGAGTCCCGAGTGATTCAGGGGGGGGCCAAGCCCACCGATGCCATTGTTGCCATGGCAGAGTACACAGCGTTTCTGGAAGATTCGTGCGCCGCTTTGATGATCATCACTTGTCAGATATGGATTCACCACTGCGCCGTCCAAGCTAAATCCCTGTGTAACAAAGCCTTCCAGCCCGAAACCGCCGTGAACATGGGTCATAAACCATAGCTCCCGCCACGACAAGTCAGGGATTTTGCCTTCCGCTTTGCGCATAAATAGCTGCGCGCGCCATGAGACCATCTCCCATGTCCATCCACTAGGAAGTGATTTCAACACAAAGGCTCCCGCTACCGCAGCGCCAATTAGGATAATGGCTGCAAGGGCAACAAGGCCCACAAGACGTTTGCGTCGCCGGTTCGTGTCTACCTCGACCAGTTGCTCTTTCATGAGCGAATCCCCGCGTTTACCCCTCAGTGGAAATACTCGGATGTCCGGAACTGCACTCTAGTGTAGTAATAATGTCGACAGCCTACTAGAATTGCCAGTATAGGAATTCGCTGTTGCCCCCGAGATTAAGTATCCCGACAGCCACGATAATCACCAGCACGGCGGCCCACGCCAGCGATGGAGCCCATTGGAATCGGTCTATGAGAGTCCCTCTGTCGCGTGGACTCGGCTTCCAGCCAAGCGCCGGCTCATAGCGGCTCAGTATCTGCAGAGTGTTCGGGCACACCAGTGCAATGAATGCCGGGGCAGCGATCCAGAATGCTACTTTCTTGAGACCGACGCCACTGATCAACGCGATGTCGTGTAATCCGATGCCATGCAGGCCGAAGATTCCCTGAAGCAAATGGAATGCCGTTTTGAGGTTCGCCGAACGGAAGATAATCAGCGAAGCGGTGACACACACGAAGGTAATGATGAATCCAGCGGGCTGCATGAGTCGTGCAAACCGCGGCTGATCGCGCAACAGCTTAGGCTCCAGCAGTCGCCACGCATGATTCACCGTCAGAAACACGCCGTGGAGCACACCCCAAACGATGAACGTGTATCCTGCACCGTGCCAGATTCCCGACAGAAGCATTGTCAACAAAATGGGGAACATCAATAACTCGACGAATGCCCTGGGACCCATGTTCCGGTGAGAGACAAGCTGGCCGCCTCTGGCCACACGGCGACGCGTCAACCATAACGTTAACGGATTGTAGATATAGGCCGTCAGGAAGCGCGTCAGCGTTATATGCCATCGCAACCAAAAGTCGATGATGCTCGACGCCCGAAGCGGCGAGTTGAAGTTTGGCGGCAGCCGGACTCCGAACATCCGGGCTGCGCCGAGCGCCATGTCAGTGTACCCAGAAAAGTCAAAATAAATCTGCAGCGTGAAGCCGACCGCCGCAATCCAGGACGAAAAAAATGGAATGCTGCTGCCCGAGGCGGCCTGCTCATAAATGGGCGTTACAATGAGCGCGATGTTATCGGCAAGACACACCTTCTTAAACAGCCCGAAGGCGAACAACGTCAAACCAACCGATATGTTCTCCTTATCGAAACGGCAGGATAAACGGTGGAATTGCGGCATCATTTCACGATAGTGCACAATCGGTCCGGCAATGAGCTGCGGAAAGAAGAGCACGAACAGGCAATAGTCCTGTAGCGTGAACGACTCAACTCGACCTGAATGAACGTCGATTAAGAAAGCGATCTTCTGAAATGTAATGAACGATATTCCAAGAGGCAGGATGACATGCGCCAGAAACATCTGCGTACCGAAGGCATCATTGATAGAGTTCACGACAAAATTCGAATACTTGAAGTAGCCGAGAAATGCCACATTGAATGCGATACCTATCAGCAGAACGGCCCGGGCGGCATTGTGACTCCCCTGCTTATTCAGACGCTGCAGTGCGCGCGCCAACATGAAGTTGATCAGCACAGACGGCGCGATAATCACCACATTGAGCGGCCTCCACAAGGCATAGAAAAATAATGACGAGGCGATTACCCAGCGCAGCGCCCACGTATGAGAAACCCTGCCAAGCACAAAAAACACGGCCACCGCTGCCGGTAAGAAGGCAAAGATAAACCCGTAAGAGTTGAACAACATCGCTATGCCGCTCCTTTACTGAGTCGCTGCTATCGCGCAAGCAAAAGCTCGCTTGCCCGTCGCACAATCGCGCCGACATTTTGAAATGACTCAACCTCAGCCACGCCAAACTTCACCCCAAATTCACTCTCGACTGCGACAATGAAATTGATATAGGCAAACGAATCCCAATCGGGCACTTCATCCCGTTTAGTTTCCATTGTCAGCACAATGGAATCGTCCGACAAAAGGTCGCGGAGAATCCGCGTCATCCCGTTCAGAATGTCTTGATCCGTCATACTTACTCTGATCTCCTGGCAATATGGGTAGAGTGGGGTACATAGTCGGACAGCTGCAAGAGCCACCGCGTCGCACCGTTATGGGGCGCAGCTTCTTGCGAGAGCGTAAAGCCGAGAGTCGAGTACAACTCACTAACGACGCCGTTTTTCGCGGTTGGTATATAGTCAGCGCGAAACGCCGGTACACCCATCCGACGCGCAGTCTCCACAGCGATATTCATCGCTTCATGCTCCAGTTGCCGGCCGAACACCCGGCAGCTCATGACCCATGTATCGATCTCGATCAAATCGGGCGTCTGCGGGTCTGGACGCAGAATCATCGCACTGACAAGACCGTTGTCGCCGAACCTGTCAACGAGGCGGAATTGCAGCGTGAGACATCGATCGGTGGCGACGAACCTCGCCACATCTTCAAAGGAATGCCGTCGGGTCGTCAGATTAAACTGATTTGTTTTGCCGATCAACTGTGCGACACGCGCCAGATCGACGGTTTGGAAGGGTCCGAAGGTTACCGACATCTCGAGCCCGCGTAGAAAGTCGTCCATGCTCTGCGACGACTCGAGATAGGCCTCCCGCGAGGCATTAGCCGAGTACTGCTCCCCGCGCCGAGAGTCGTCGCCCGTAAAGGCAACAGACTCGAAGTAGCCCGCGTCCGCCAGGCACCGGACGTATTGGGCTGCGTCGGCGGGCAGCTCGGGGACAGCCACCATAGGAAGGCTCTGCCGAATGCGCGCGCGCTCCGCGGGATTATCGTCGACAAAAACCAGACTCTCGATGCCGATGTTCAACTGCTCGGCAATTCGCCTCAGGTTGGCCGCCTTGTCGTCCCAGTTCGCAACAAAGGCCGCGATATCGGTCCGCTTCAGAAACATTTCTGGATGGTCACGGAACACTGCCTCTGCTACCGCGGGGTCATTCTTCGAGCAGATGGCCAGAATCACGCCGCGCTCTCTCAATTGCTTCGCATAACGCTGCAGTGCAAGGTGCGCTTCACCGGTCCCGGTACCCTCCCCCAGGATGATCCCTTCCGGCCCGTCGTCACCGATCACGCCGCCCCAAAGAGTGTTGTCGAGATCGAGGACCAGACATTTTCTTGACAATCCATGCTGGGCAGCGATGACTCTGGCGAGTAAGTCTCCGTACACCGGCGCAGCCTGCGGCGCGATTTCCAGTTTCCCCTGTAACCAGCGCGTCACATCGAACCACGCATCCAGTCCGTCACGTTCACTGGCTCGCGCTATATCGAGAAGCAGAACTCCATCTTCGGCGGCTGCTTGTAACAACTGTTCGTTTAGGCGGGCGATCAGCTGCGCCGGCGCGCCAGCAACAAGACGGTCATAACTGCCAAACAGTGGATCGGCGATGTTCAAGAAGGTCTGTTGGATCACGGTTGCGTGGAGTGTCTCTCGCGCCTTCCGCCAGAGCACACGCAACTCGTCGATCGCCCGGCCAATCGCCGCATCCGCCTCCGCGGCCGTCGCCGTCAGCGGCACGCCCGCTATCATCTCGCGGGCGGTGAGCGACAGCAAGATAACCTGGGGGCTTAGCCGACCTAGTGGCGACTCTGCATCAAGCAGTTGTTGCCGGTATTGGCCGTATGGTGCAATGTGGACATCGATGAGCAAACGCCGGCGCAGGCCAGAGACACGGATAGCAGGCGCCAGATGGTCGACCGTAGCGGAAGCTAGAATCGCCAACCGAACAGATGAGAATCCCTGAGATGATTCCTTACAAGTTGGACCAAGGGCGCGATCAAGCTGGATCGTTTCGAGAAAATTAAGCCGGTGCTGGGAAAGAGCAGCAAGCTTCTCTAGGCGATTCGCCGACGGTTCCAGTGCCAGGCGAAGACAACCTCGGAAGTCTTTTGGTGCAGGCAGCCAATCCATCATAGTTCGTCGTTCGCAGCAGTTAGTTAAGGTTTACGACGGCGAGTGCCTCGCACATCGCGGCATGCGATTTCTGGCTACTTGTTAAGGCACTTCCGAATCTGCGGCCCGGCCTCCTCAAGAAATGCGGCGGACCAGCGTTGCGCGCTTTCAGGATCGAGGTGGTAGCCATCGAACGTTGTCAACCCAGCCGGTCTTGGCGCCACCAGGTTCAAGTGAAGCCCCGCGGCAATGGCCTTAGCGGTCCCGACATCGGTGTTTACAGTCGGGACAATTGTTAAAATCGTGCATGCGCGGTCGGCAGAAAGACTAGGCAGAAACTCTTTTCCCAACGCTGTATATGATGTGAGCTTATTCTGGCTTACAGCGTCATCATAGGATACCGGGGCGCTTGTGAACTCGCCACCGACCACGCGCCAAGTACCTGTGGATCGCGACCGAAAGATCGCCTCCTGATGTCCACAAGCAGCTTTAAAGGTCGTGCAAATCGCTTTGTGGACCCTTTGCCACTCGCGTTTCTGTTCATACCGGCTTCTCGACGACTCATCCCGCATGACGGTTTTGCCGGGCCCGGTTTCAGTTCGCTCAAAAAATGAGTCGATATTGATCACATAAACCTTTGCCTTCGGGCGGAGCTTACGCAGTAGGGGCGCTTCAAACGTATAGTTCTCATAATGCGTAAATCCCAGCAAGTAGTAGCTGTCAGAGAGCGATGAGAACCAATCAGCCGTCGCCTTACTAGAGAACCCGAACACCGTGCGGCTGTTCCCGATAAAAAGCACCTGCGCGTTCTTGGCGGCGGTGACTGCCGTCGGCTCGAGGCCAAACCAGATAGCACCGTGGTCGTAGTCACCATAACTCGTCGCGCCGCAGTAGCCAAGGTAACTGTCGGAAACATATCCAGAAGCTTGGCAACTGAATATGCCGTATGTTCTGAGGCTATACCCGCCAGCACCGAGAGCCACTGATAGAATGAGTAATATGTACAGCCCCGATCTGATTGTAAGCACAAAGCTTCCAGGACCTCGCCCCTGTGTATAGGTCCGATCAATTTGGGAAGGTGTAGTGACCGGTTTCGTGACCATAGTGCGCTAGAATCCTTTCTAAAACAGCCTTACAACGATTGACCTTGGCCCACAGTCTCTTGAGACATTTCCTCGAGACGAATGCCCTAAGCTGTTTCGCTGTTTTCCTGTTCTCTTTCAGATATCCTTCTAGGGGCCATTTCAATTCGTCGACGCTGAAGAAGGTTCCGTGGCGCACACGCTTGCCAGTGAGTTTGCCTAGATCAACTCCGAACTTGTGCCGTCCGTAATGTGGAGGCTGAGATATTAGAAGCAAAGCGCGCGGGCGATAATCCCTAACAGGTGCCCACGTCTCTTAGTGAGCTATCTAAAGTCGCTCCTAGTTGCTGGCGATACCAAGTTACGGTAGCTTCGAGACCTTGTTGCAGGGACGTTCGAGGCTGGTACCCCAGCTTATTCGACAAGAAACTCGTGTCGGCAGCACGATCCGGCAGCGCATCAAATGCCGGCTCGATGCTGCTGCCCAGAATCTCTACAATCTGTTCGACGACTCCACGAACAGATACGAGTGAGCCTGACCCAAGATCGAACACGCAGCCCTCAACACCGGGAATGACTGCTGCTCTCAGCAAACCCTCGACGACATCGTCAATATAGATCCAGTCTGCCAGCCGCCGGCCGCTGCTGAGTTTGGGAGCCTCACCGCGCAGCAATTGGCAAACCACAGACGGTATCAATTTCTGTAGGTCCTTCTGGTTGGGTCCATAAGTCATAAAGATGCGAGGCATCACAACTGGTGTCTGGAACAACTGGTAGAACATGCGTCCGTAGATATTGCTCGCCAACTTAGCTGCAGCATAAGGGGAGCAGGGAAACGTGGTGTCGTTGAAATTCTGCGGTTCCTCTGAGGAACTTGCCAAAATAATGCGCTGGCACCCTGCTTCGGTTGCCGCAGTTAAGAGATGTACGGTGCTCGCAAGATTGTCGTAGAAGGTTGGCAGGACTACCCCCAGTTCGCGAGCCCCGACAACATAGCTGGCCAGATGAAAAACGATTTGCGGCCGCACGGCCTTAAACACCCGGCGTACTGCAGAGATGTCCCTCAGATCAGCCTGCCACCATCGAAGATGCTTGCTGTACGAGCGTTGCGGCTCTCGCGAAACCGCATGTACCTTAGCGTGGCAAGCCAAGAGTCGGTGGCAAACATGCGCACCGATGAAGCCGCTGCCGCCTGTCACCAGCACTGGGCACTGCAAAATTTGATCCGCTAACTGCATCGCTTCAAACGATTTAGCTCGGAGTCAGAGTTGCTGCTATCCCTGCGCAGGAAAAGAGGGTGAAACTCGTTCTTGAGCCATTTTTCGCAGCGGCTAGAGGTTAAATCGCCCGGGCAAAGCCGATGGTAATCGGATTGGAAGACTGCTTCCTCGAAGATAATGTTGAGATGCTTCACGTTATCTTGCCCATCCTTCTTATCAAACGGCTCAGTGACTCTTCCAATTACCTGGTAGATGCTGCCACGGTTGGTTTGACCTTCCGGCCATCGCGATCCCTTAAGCCGTCCCGTGAAGCGTGTCGGCGGACTCCAATCCGAACTCTCTGGTCAATATCGGGTACTGACCCGCACAGCTATATCCCTCATTAGTCCGTACACCGATTCTCTCCAGAGAAAACCGGAACCCCCTCCGACCACTCTCGCCCCTCGCCGAGTTCATTTTCATCTCGCGTTAGCGACTTAGGCGCCATAGAGCCAAACTGAAAAACGGCCGCGTAGCGGATTCTCCAATCCCGTCTTCTCTTATTCAAAGGCTCCAATCCTGCATATTGACCCGGCCAGTATCTTCTCAAGTAAGTATCTCCCTCGTGAATTTCTTCGAGTAATTCTGGTAACGGCCTCCATCCTAAATCGCATGCAACCTTTGTCCGAACGTCCAAGTCAATCCCAGAAACAAAAAGGCATCCATCCTGACTTACCAGGTTAGCAATGTTACGCAAACATCTCTCCGCCTCTGAAGGATCCATGTGGCAAAGAAAATTGTTCGCCACCACCATATCTTGGGAGCCAAGGGCATCAACGATCTCTGTCTCACCGACATCGCCGACGTGCCAGTTGATTCCCTCTTTGATCCACGGCTTAACCGTAACCACGTCCCCGTCCCTATGAAAAAATTCCTCCATTTCAGCCGCAGTCATAGCTTCAAAAATCTGCGTACCTGTCAATTGCGAGCCCACGAGCGAGTACGCGCCACACTTCGCAAATTCCACGGCCTGTCTGGAAATATCCACTGCGTGCAGAATAAGCTTTAAATCAGGTCGCGCGGACCGTATTCTCCACGCCACCGAATAAGCTTCAGCACCGGTACTGCAGCCCAATACTGTCACTCTTAATACATCTCCCTTAGCCTTTCGCTCTAGCAGGCGTCGGATCAATTCCAGCTCAGGCCGATTTCGAAGAAACAACGTGGCAAATGCTTGGGCACGATGGCCTTGCATACGAGCCAATATATGCAAGAAATCCCCATATAAACGTACTGGACCGAGAGCGGCGAAGGACGAGGGGAGTTTGTCCCACAATCGCTGATTGAGGCGTAGATAGCCACCGACTGGCGATTTCCCCAAAATCCTCAATTGCACTATTCGCGCCAACCAGGATTTTCTTTCTACTGTAAAAGCCGACTCTCGACTAACTACATCAGGGTTCCATTTGGTAACTGTATCGTTGCCGCTAAACCAGCGAGGTTTCGACAACGCGATGAGTGTCATTTTTCCTGAATAACAATACTCTATCTTTGGCGGAACCTCTATGAGCATGCCAGGGCCGACATCGTACTTATGAGCGCCTATTGTAAAATGACCATTCCCAGAAATAACATAATAGGTGCGGGTAATTTTGTTACTTATCATAAACACATCGTGACCCTTCTCTACTTCAATGTAATAAATCTCGAGGTCCTTTTGATTTAACGGGCCAAATGTGTATCCCAACAAACCCTTTCCAGTAAATGAGGCTGATGTTGGAAGTGAATATATATAAGTCATTATTCTCTGTCTCCGCGAGGGTACGTACCCACAACGTTTATTGTTGTCCGATATTGGATTGGACTTTGCGAGCGTCGACCACAGAGTACTTATTGGGCCACTTAACAATCACTAGGCCTGCATCATCCCGCTCTGTGCCAGTTATCCCTAATCCACTCCTAGCCGGCCCGGCTAACACCGTGATTCCTTATTCTCCAGCAATTCCTTTTGCCGCGATAACGTTCGGCTCGCCTGTAAGATCCTGTATGCGACTCATCAATCGTGGCTTGTTTCTACCTTGCAGCAACCTCTTCACGGCATCTTTTGGATTCAGGGCGGCATTGCATAACGTTTCTAGCATCCCTTTCACTACACGCATGCGGTCAAAGCCCATGCCCGCCCTGGTCAATTCTCCCTTGTGATAGTCCCAGAACTGCTTGTCGCGGCCCAGCATCAGGCTCTTACCCAGAAATCTGTAATACAGCAAGATAAGCTCTGCGAGTTTCGCTTCGAGTTCCTCAGAAGTCAAATAATCTGGAGCGTGTTTATTCATAATCTGTAATAGAGACGGTAAATACGTGGCAAGATCATTGGAAACCGTAGTTAGCGAGCCCGGCCGCACCCGGGTGAAGGTGAGTATCTGATGGACGAAGCCGAAGTCGCACGTCTTGAGAAGTTCAAAACACACTTCTGTGTCCGCATGAATATTTGCCTCGTTGTAGAAGAGATCACGACCCCTCACTAGATCTGCGCGATAGAGGACAGCATTTGCGGATCCAAATACATACAACCCTTCAAGAAGGTGGCGGCGGCAAATTTCTCGACCGCAAACAAATGAACTCGGATACGTTAGGCCCGTCCAAGTGACCCGCTGTCCTTCCAGTGCATACGCTCCAATAATTCCGACCGAGGGATATGCCTCGGCAACGGCAACCATTTGCTCCAGGCAGTTGGGAAAGATCCAATCATCCCCAAGCACCACCTTGCAATACTTGCTCTCAGGCGAAATCGCACGCAATGCGACATTGTGATTCTCAATAGCTGGCAGGAACTGTTGATTCTCATGAATTCTAATCCGCGGGTCTTTTGCCGCATAGCGCCGGGCTACTTCCAAAGACCCATCTATGCTGCAGTTGTCGACTATAGTGAAGTCCCACTTCTGGTAGGTCTGAGCAAGTACACTCTCGATACATTCCGCGAGATACTCCGCCTCGTTGTACACCGGAGTCACGATGCTCACCAAAGGTTGTGATGCAGTGTCCATTTTCTACTATCCCTGTCAGAGCAGCGAACTCATGGTCGCTAGACCGAACCACCGAGGACGGCTCCGTCTCTTTCTGTCGCTAACTTATGAGAGATAAATTGAAGATTCTCAGGCACGAAAAGCTCGTCAAACTGCGTCTTCAATGCATCGGAGTAAATGCCTGTTATCCGTCGAAACTGCGATTTAAGCTCCGGGGCATTCTCCACTAATGCCGTGAATGTGTTTTTTAGGCGTTCACCATCAAAGTTTTCAATGCTTAGGCAATACTGACCATGCCCTACAGTGCGCATCAGATCGTCTATTTTATTGTGATAGCTAAGAGCAATTACGGGTTTTGATAACATGTGGGAAAATACCACGCCGTGAAACTTCGAAGTAATAACAAACTCAAACTCTGACATTTGCGCCATCAAATCCCGTACATTCTCACTTGGTAGCATAAAAATCTCGTTAATGTCGGCTGATGGTAGGCTGCTTAATAGCCGTCCTTTGAGATCCTCAAGAGCATAAACATCAACGCTCGTTTCGCCAGAGAATATCCTTATCCTGTAGTTAGAGCTCAAAAGCCATAATAAAAACGCGGCCAAGTTATCGAGATAACGTGAATAGGCAGAGAAGTCTTTTTTGGGCCAAATACGAGGGTCACAAAACCCAATAGGATTGAGCCCAACTAATGGTCTGGATGCCCTCGCAGTGTTGCTTATTTCATAATCTGACATGTCGAGGGCATAAACGGAATCCGAAAAGACACGAGTTTGACGCTTCACACCCAGCCGACGGACCAAAGTTTGCGATTGGATATCGCGAAAAGAAACGTAGTCAGCCAGACAGACCGAACATCTTATAAACACTCTACTCAGAGTGCTGTCCAGAGGGCCTGCGCCTACGTTAAGGAAGAGCAGTTTTCTGTTCGCGATCTTGGTAAGCAGGGAAAACTTAAAAACGTTGTAAGGGTGAGACCAAGGACCGCGCCATAATTCGCACAATTGGCCTCCACCCGCAATGATCAGACTGTCTAAGGATCTCAGGACTTTGAAGGACCGCCCTAGATGAACTAGCTCCCTGACTAAATACAAAGTGCGTCTGACTATACGCGAGAAAACGGGAATCTTCTTCAGGATCGCTTTGAGCCGAGGCTGAAAACTCCTGCTATCGGTACCTATCTGGCTGGATTTGTTGAGTCCTGGATGCCAATGTGTAATTGAGTAACAAAGAATGTTGTGCCGCTTTCTGGTATCATCCGGATTCAGTGAGAACCCGACGATGTCGGCATCTGGCAGACGCATTTTAATGCTCGCAATCAGCGCCTCCTGAGTGGCGGCGTCACCCAGGTTGCCGTATCCCATATGATCTAGAAGTCCAATCTTCATATATGTCACCGTCATTAAAAACTACAGCGCCCTGTCCGCCCAATTAGAAAGCCGAGGCATAGGAGACCCTTCATCGTGTCTTTCCCAATGCAGGTTCCAGACCTGTTGCAACTACAATCCTCTGCATAGAACACTTTGGTTGCCATGACCTGTCTTTTATATTCGTTTTTATGCCGATGCCAAGCTATTTTCTTTAGACGGTGAAGCTCTTTTTAACCCGCGAAGGATATCCAGATAGAGCGATTTTTGCCCCATGACGAACAAGAGCATCAAAGCAAACGTAACTAGAAGAACAGCGCTTTCTAGCACAAGCCGTGGAAAAGGGGGCAACAAATGGCCGTAAGCTAACCGCACTCCGATGGCAAGTCCCCCAGCCACCAAGGTTGAGGCCAGCGGTCGGCTCACGGTCAGCAAAATGTCACGAACGGAAATCACTGTACCATGTACCGACCAAACAATAACCGGGATAACCCAAAGCATCATAACCAGAGAGTAGAAGAACGCGACACCTCGGGGTCCGTAAGGCAATCCCAAGACGTAACTCCCAATCATGACGGGCGCCATCACGAGACCCATCTTCAGGCTTCGCTTGACTAGCCCCAGCGAACAGAGCAGCCAGAATAAAGGATTTATGAGTGCAAAGACCAGGATTGTCGGAGCCAGTAATCGAAAAATTGCGGCCGCGGCGGCCCACTTTGGCCCCAGAATAACGAAAATCATTTCATCCGCAAAAAGAGCGCAGGCAACCGTGATAGGCAGGGTCAAGGCCAAGAGCATCGAGTAGCCCTTAAGGAAATAGCTTTTAAGTCGACCGGGGTCGTCCTGGAGACGAGACAAGGCTGAAAACGCCACCTCGCTGGCTGCTGAATTCAGGTTGTCGGTCGGAATGTTAATAAGCTGGTAAGCCCGCCCGTAGATACCGAGTGCATTGACACCCCAGAACCGGCCTAACAAGACTTTCTCAAAGTTACAGGCGACGTACGAGACAAGACTGTTCAGAGTAACAACGCCGCCGAAATGCATCATCGAACGGATTCCGGCCCGCCTATGCGGCATTCCCGGAACCCATGCTGTCGCCAGCCAGAAACCAACAGTGCTGATGAGTGGAACAGTTACCGTCATAGCTACCAGAGCCCAATAGCCATAGCCAGCCTTGGCCCCGCCTATCCCAATGGCGGTACCGACGATCAAACCGACTGTGTTTATGATTGCCATGGCTGTAAACCGCATTTGGCGTTGGAGAAGTACGGAGTGTTGGACCCCTGCCGCATTGAAAATAAATCCAAGCGCCAGGACTGCCGTCACCGCAATGAGTCTAGGCTCGTGGTAAAAGACAGCGATCGCCGGTGCACCGGCGATCGCCAGAAGGCCAAGAAGTACTCCCACGAAGATGTTGATCCAGAATAGTGTTGAAATTTGTTCGTCCGTAACGTTCGTTCGCTGAATTGCGGCAGCCGAAAGCCCGAAGTCTCGAAAGAGTGTTAAAACACCCGTGAAGGCCGTGACCATACCTACTAATCCGAAGTCTTTCGGCCCCAAAAGCCGGGCTAAGACCATGAGAGATCCTAGACGAAGGAAGAAATTCGCTCCTTGGGCGCAGAGCCTCGCTACACCACCGCGAATCGTTTTTTCCTTCAGATTTTTCATCAAGCCCTTCTAGTGCTGCCGGGATGTCAGACACTTGCACTCCCTTTAATCTCAATTCACATCACCAACTTGCGGCAATAGAACGCCTCTGCGTATCCGCTGGCGGCATTACACTCCATTCCCCTTAACCGCATTAGAGAAAGAAATGTCTCTGGCTGAAACCAGCGCTTATGCTGCTGTGACTGGAAAGCTTCCATGATGTAATCGACCTTCTTATGGCAAACCTCCATCTCAAGCGGTATGAACACGCTGGGTTGTCCCATGTCACCGTCATATTTGGGAATCTCATACTCCAGGATCAGATGATTACGAAACGTGTTCCACGTTAGTTCCGCGATGAGCCGGTGGTCTTGATGAGCGTCTTTTCGGTTGTGAGTGAAGATGAGGTCGGGGGAGATCTTCCCCTTCAACTCTTCGAACACTGACTTCACTTCGGCACCCACAAATGGCATGAAACCGTCGGGGAAACTCTTTACTAGTGGGCCCTTCAGGCGTGCCGGATGAACGAACAATTCGGCGGCGCGTTTTGCCTCATCTTTCCGGACTTCAAGGGCGCTGAAGACCACCCAGTGAAATTCAGAGTCTGCGTATTGCTCGGCCAGTCGGAGAATGGCGCCACCACACCCAATTTCAATGTCATCCGAAT